>Ga0209603_1000028_pt1 | contig 167610 bp, 144 predicted proteins | sample COGITO_mtgs_1206_FD_184812 | JGI IMG/M metagenome (GOLD analysis project Ga0209603, IMG submission 184812) | Pelagic marine microbial communities from North Sea - COGITO_mtgs_120607 (SPAdes) (version 2) | ecosystem: Environmental > Aquatic > Marine > Epipelagic ...
AAGATCACCGTCATTACAGTCGCTTACAATAGTGCTGCCACGATCGCGGATACCGCGGCGTCGGTGTTGGCGCAAGAGCATGCGGCGGTCGAGTATCTGGTGATCGATGGCGGCTCGACGGATGCGACTGTCGCCGAGCTGGAGCCTTTTCAGGCGGGCATTGAAGCAATTGTAAGCGAGCCGGATCAAGGGATGTATGACGCCATGAATAAGGGTGTGCAGCGCGCGAGTGGTGAGGTGATTGCGATCCTAAATAGCGATGATGTCTATGCGGATGCAGCAGTACTCGCGCGAGTGGCAGAGGTGTTTGCCGACCCAGCAGTGGACTGCGTGTATGGCGATCTGCATTACGTCGCCGCAGATGATTTAAACCAGGTGGTGCGCGATTGGCGCTCTGGCCCGTATCGGCCAGGCTTATTCGCGCGAGGGTGGCATCCGCCGCATCCCGCTTTTTTTGTGCGTCGTGCCGTTTATGAGGCAGTCGGGGGCTTCGACCTCAGCCTGCGGATTGCGGCCGATTATGAATTCATGCTGCGCGTGCTCCACAAATATCGCTGTCGGGTGGCTTATCTCCCTGCGGTGCTAGTCAAGATGCGCACCGGAGGCGCTAGTAACCAGTCGTTAACAAACATCCTCCAGGCCAACCGTGAGTGCTACAGCGCGTGGCGCATCAACGGATATGGCGTGTTGACCGGGCTGTTCGCGATCTTGTGTAAGCCATTGCGAAAGTTGCGCCAGTTTGCGCGCCGCGCGCCGCGCCAAGTTAAGTAGCACAGCAGTTCCGCCGTGAATGTTTACGCCAGGACGGATCGCGGGCGACCTGCGAGTTTTCAAATCTTCTCTTTGACAAGCGCTCGTCGCTGGTCGACGTTTCCGCGATGGCAGATTTTAAGATCGGACAGCGCTGGATCAGCGAGACAGAACCGGAACTCGGACTGGGGATATTGGAGTCGGTTTCGCGGCAGCAAATCCGGCTCATTTTTACCGCGGCCAGTGAAGCGCGCTTGTATGCACCAGCGAATGCGCCGATCAAGCGGGTCGAGTTTCGCGTCGGCGATTCGATCCACTCGCAAAGCGGCGCAACTGTTTTAGTCGAGTCGGTGCGCGATGAGGATGGCCTGCTGACCTATGTCGGCGGCGGGGTGGAGGTGCCGGAGGCGGAGCTGGCGGATACCATCAGCTTCAGCAAGCCAGAGGATCGCTTGATCGGTGGTCAGATTGATCAGTCGAACGCGTTTGCGCTGCGCTACGAGACAATTGCGCGCCAACATGCGATGCGTAAATCGGGTGTGGCTGGCTTCACCGGCGGCCGGATCGACTTGATCCCCCACCAGCTCTACATCGCCGCAGAAGTGGCGAATCGCTACATGCCGCGCGTGTTGTTGGCGGATGAAGTGGGCCTAGGCAAAACGATTGAAGCGTGTTTGATTTTGCACCGCCTGCATTTGACTGGGCGTGCCGAGCGGATGTTGATCGTGCTGCCGGAGTCGTTGGTGCACCAGTGGTTTATTGAGCTGCTGCGCCGGTTTAATCTGTGGTTCCATTTGTTTGATGCCGACCGGTGTCAGTCGATCTTAGATTCAGAGCCAGAAGCGAATCCATTTATGTCGGAGCAGTTGGTGATCTGTAGTCTCAGCACCTTGCTGGCGGACGAGCGCTGGGCGACGCATGCGACCGATGCGAAGTGGGATATGTTGGTGGTCGATGAGGCGCACCACCTCGAATGGACGCCCGAAGTGGTGAGTCCTGAGTATCAATTGGTCGAAGCGCTGACCCGCAAGAGCCATGGGCTACTACTGTTGACCGCGACACCCGAGCAACTCGGTGCCGAGGGCCACTTTGCGCGTCTGCGTCTGCTCGATCCAGAGCGTTACCCGGATCTGGATAAATTTAAAGATGAGCAAGCGAGCTATACCGAAGTCGCAACGGTCGCGGGCAAGTTGCTAAATGGCAATAAGCTGACCAAGGCCGAGAGTGCATTCCTGCGCGCGGTGTTTGACGAATATTCGGATGCCGAATTTGCTGCGCGTCTGAAGGACCGCAAGGCGCTGCTGGACGAGCTGGTGGATCGGCATGGCACGGGACGTGTGATCTTTCGAAATTCGCGTGACTCGTTGACTGGTTTTCCAGAGCGCAAGGCGATGCCACAAAAACTCAGCCCGCGCAAAATGCTCTCCGAGGAAGAACTGCAGGCGCGTTTATTGCATGAGTTTGATTTGGATGCGACCGCTGCGGAGCCCGAGGAGCCGGTGGACTATCGGCATGGGCCGCGGATTAAATGGCTGGCGGATCTGCTGCGCGAACTGGGCGATGCGAAGGTGCTGTTGATTTGCCGCACCAAGGAAAAGGTGCAGGCGATTTTTGAGGCACTGAGCGAAGAGATCAATGTGAAGGCTGCAGTGTTTCACGAAGACTTGACGCTGGTGAAGCGCGACCGCAATGCGGCGTGGTTTGCCGAAGCAGAGGGCGCGCGGATATTGCTGTGCTCGGAAATTGGTAGCGAGGGGCGTAACTTCCAATTTGCGCATCATTTGGTGCTGTTTGATTTGCCGCTGAATCCGGAACTACTGGAGCAGCGCATTGGGCGCCTCGACCGCATCGGCCAGACGGAAACGATTAAGGTGCATTTGCCGTATTTGGAGCATAGCTGCACGGAGTTATTGATGCGTTGGCACCATGAGGGCATCGATGGTGTTGAGCATTCGCTCAAAGGTGGCTATGCGTATTTGGAGAAATTTGGTGCCGCGATTCGCACGCTCGGGCCAGTGTATCACGAGGGTGATCCGGCGCTGCTGAAACAAGCAGACGCGTTGATTGCGGACAGCCGCAGCTTTCGCAAAGAACTGGAGGCGACGTTGGGGCAGGGCCAGGACCGCTTGATTGCGCTCAACTCATTCCGCGAAGAAGTAGCCAGCGAACTGGTGGACCATATTCGTGTGCAAGACGGTGATCGCACGCTCGATGAATTTATGAACCGTATCTTTGATCACTTCGGCGTGACCGTCGAAGATATTGAAGAGCGCAGCTATCACCTGTCGCCAGGGCAAATGTTTACCGACTCCTTTCCAGGATTACCGGAAGAAGGGATGATGGTGACCTGTGATCGCAAGCGGGCGTTGGGCCGTGAGGACATCGGATTTTTGACTTGGGACCACCCGATGGTGCGTGGCTCGATCGATTTGGTGCTGAGCTCAGAAAAGGGCAATAGCTCGATCGTGGTGTGGGCCGGCAACTCGGTGGATGCGCCGCCAATTTTAATTGAGGCCGTGTTTGTGTTAGAGAGCGTGGCGCCGGCGCGACTACATGTGGATCGCTTTTTACCGCCGACCCCAGTGCGTGTGGTAGTCGATATGGGCGGGCAGGATTGCTCTCAAGATTATGCTCATGCGTTTGTCAACAAACACGCGCGTGATGAGGAGGCGTTCCGCTTGAAGCAGAATCCGGAATTGCTGCAGGCCCTAGTGCCAGAAATGCTGAAAGCGGCACGTGGCCATGCGCGCGAGCAGAAATCGACCTTGCTGCAGACCGCCATGACAGAGGCGCATGCGCGCTTGGACGGTGAAGCCAAGCGCTTGAAGGAGCTGCGCAAGGTGAACCCGAATGTGCGTGAGCAGGAGATTAAGATCGCCGAAAATGTGATCACCGATGTGACGCGGCATATCGCCAAGGCGCACTTGCGGCTCGATGGTGTGCGCTTGATTCTGCGCGGGCCGGGGAGTTGATAGAGAACTGAGGGCTGACGAAGCACGACAGTGCGAAGATGGTGAACCGAAGGTTTGCCCTGAGTGAAGCGAAGGGTGACTGAACTGGGAGCCCTCTGGGCAAGTGAAGGAACAGACTTGAGAGAGCTGAGGGCTGAGGGCTGAGACTTGAGGGAGCTGTGCGGTTGTAGCGACTGGCTTTACGCCAGGACGAATCGTTACGTTGAAATGCGGACGACGCGGAGGTCGTCCCTCCCGCTATTTGGCATCGCATCGCGTTCCACGAATGGATCCTCTGTTGGAGGGATATCGTCTCGATGTCCGCTGGTTTTGTGCGGGCATCGGGACGCTGCCCCTCCGGCATATCCGCCTGCCGCGCGTCAGCTCTGATCGTTCGATTCGATCACGGTGTAGCGTGATTTAAAATTCAAAGTGCGCTTGCGAGTGATGATTTCGAGCTCGATACTCTTGGTGTTATTAGGACCAATTTCACAAATGATGGTGTTGGGTGCTTTTCCTTTTTGGTGGCTGTGAGCTTTGCCTCGCAGCACGCCGCCGTGTTTGTGTAGCTGATCGACGGTGAGATCAATCGGCAGCACGATCAGGCCTTGGTCATTCTCTGACTGTTTCAATGGCACGTTGATGGTATAGGTGGCAACCAAGTTGCCGTCTTGGGGAGTTAACTCGCTGACTGAAAGCTTTACCGAGGCGATGCCAATACGGCATTTAGTATCATCGATTTTAAACGAAAACTGATCCCATGAACTAAACGCATGCTGCAGACTCGTTTCGCTCGCATGTACAGGTCGTTCGGTAAGTCCGCAAAGAACCGCCAACAAGATGCCGCCGCTACAAATAAGTCGTTTCATTCGTTTGCTATCTCGCCTGCAATCGGGGAATTGTCAAATGATTCGCGGGCTTGAGCGCGGCAGTTGGAAGTAGGTAGGGTCGTAGTGACTGCTTTACGTCAAGACGGATCGCATCCAATAATGTAATAAAGCCGCTCGCTACGGTTGACTGTCCGCAACCAATAGCGCTCACCCGAGTCTTCTCGCCTTAGTCGATTTGACCGAGCAGCTTTAGAATGTTGAGCGAGTGGTCGCCGATACCTTCGATGTTATTCAAGATATCGATGTAGATCATCTCGGACTTGATGTTGGCCTTGTCGCTCATGCGGCGCACGGCTTCCTTGCGCAGTTTTTTACGAGAGGCATCGATGGTGTCTTCGAGTTGCTGGGCGACTTCGATATCAGCCATGGTGACCTTGCGGCTCAGGCTTTCGATATAGAAGGTCATGAACTGATCGACTGGGCCACAGAAGTTTTGGATCGCTTCTTGAGTGCCCTCGGGAAGTACGCGTTGCTTGTCGTATTTTAACTGAGCCAGCCTCACGAGGTTGTAGGCACAATCGCAAATTTCTTCGAGTTCAGAGATGACGCGCAGCATCACCGTCACTTCATTCAGGCGCTCACGGCTGAGCTCTGAAGAGGTGCAATAGATCAAATACTGGGTGATGTCGAAGGCGAGCCGATCGCTGCGCTCTTCCATTGCTTTAAGCTCTTTGACGCGGGCGGACAGGTCCTTGTCGGGGTTTTCGTATACTTCGTTGAAGCCGCGGAACATCACTTGAGTGAGCTCGGCCATGCCCTTGATCTCACGCTCTGCTTCGGCGAGGTTAATCTCACCCGTTTGCGGTAGATTGGGCGCTTGGTAAGTGACGAACTCGCTTTCTTCGGGCGAACCCTCTTTTTGGCGCACCATCTTGGTGGCGACTTGTGCCAGCTGTTTCACGAATGGCACCTGTATGCAGATGTTTGTCAGGTTGAACATCGAGTGGAACAGCGCGAGGTGATAGAGTGTATAGGTAGGATCGTTGGCATCGCCTGGTGTGATCTTGTCGATAAAACCAGCAAAGACGCCAAATAATGGAATCATCCAGAGCACGCCCACTATGTTGAACATAAAGTGGGCACGGGCGGCGCGCTTGGCTTCGGTGCCAGCAGTCATTGCTGCAAGGTTGGCGGTAATCGTGGTGCCGACATTTTCGCCGAGGACGATGGCGGCCGCGTGTTCGTAGCCGATCCAACCCTTGGCGGCAAGAGTCAGGGTGATCGCACCCGCGACGGAAGACGATTGCACGACGACGGTCAGGATCACGCCAAAGACAAAGAAAATGGGGACCGCGCCCATGCCGAAATCACTCCAATCCTGTAGGAAAGAAAATATTTCAGGATTTGATTTAACGTCCGGCACGGCTTTTTTCAGTAAGCTCAAGCCAAGGAATAAGAGTCCGAAGCCGATCAGCGCTTCACCTGAATCACGCACCTTAGGGCGCTTGAAGAAGATCATTGCCACACCGATGCCGACGCAAGGGAGAGCGATCTTGGCGAGGCTGAACTTGAAGCCTAAGAAGGCGACGATCCAAAACGTGGTAGTGGTGCCGAGGTTGGCGCCCATGATCATGCCGATCGACTCGGTGAGCGTCAGTAGCCGCGCGTTCACGAAGCTGACGATCATCACGGTCGTGGCACTGGAGGACTGTACCAACGTCGTCATCAGTGTGCCGCTGACAATGCCAGAGAATCGATTGCGCGTCATATTACGAATGAGTGCGCGTAGTCCTTCGCCAGAGACCTTCTGCAGGCCCTCGCTCATTACTTTCATCCCGTAGAGGAAGAGCCCGAGGGCGCCGAAAATCGCAAAAAATGTAGTCATCTAATTGTCTCTGGTTTGATTGGCGAGAAAGCCCAGATGAAAACCGCTAAAGTCCGAACAGCAATATTAAAACGAGTCCGATTGTTACGGCTGTGTAAGCTATGTGCCGTTTAGACTAAAATCGGGTCGAGGGTCGGCGTGTGCTCATCGACAGGGTGTTCCGCGGCGTTGATCAACGGGTAGCGATATTCCTGACCTTGGAAGTTATGCATGATAATTTCCGTATCAGTCACCTCCTTCACGTATTCCGGATTAATTGGGATCTTGCCGCCGCCACCGGGGGCATCGATGACGAACTGTGGAATCGCATACCCAGTGGTATGGCCACGCAGGGCGCGAATGATCTCTATTCCTTTGCGGGCGTCGGCTCGGAGGTGAGCACTGCCGGTTATCAGGTCGCATTGATACAGATAGTAGGGGCGCACGCGCATCATTAACAGGCGGTGAATCAGCGACTTCATAATCTCCGCCTCGTCGTTAACATGTTTGAGCAGCACCGATTGGTTGCCGATCGGCACGCCCGCAAAGGATAGGCGCTCGCAGGCATCGCGCAGCTCGTGGCTGCATTCGTTTGGGTGGTTGACATGGATGCTGAGCCAGATCGGACCGTGTTTTTTGAAGATTTCGCACAGCGCGGGTGTGATGCGTTGCGGCAAAAATACTGGTATCCGGGAACCAATGCGGATGAATTCGAGGTGTGGGATCTTGCGCAGCTCGCCGAGTAGGTAGTCGATTTTTTTGTCGGACAAGAGCAGCGGGTCGCCGCCGCTGAGTAGCACATCGCGGATTTCGGGGTGGGTGCGGATGTATTCGAGGCCGCTTTCGAACTCTGGGTGAAAGTTATAATCCTGCGCGTTGGAGACCAGTCGGCTGCGGGTGCAATAGCGGCAATAGGCGGCGCAACGGTCGGTCACTAGAAACAGCACGCGGTCTGGATAGCGGTGCACGATGCCATCGACCGGTTTGGTGTTTTCTTCGCCGACGGGGTCGAGCAACTCCTCGGGCGCGGTCTGCATCTCGCCCGCATGTGGCACGACTTGACGTCGTACGGGATCGTTCGGATCGTTCGGGTTAATCAGGTTGAAAAAGTAGGGTGTGATCGCCAGTGCCAGCTTATCTTTGGCAAACAGGCAACCTGCGCGCTCGTCGGGTGTCAGTTCGAAGTATTGCTCGAGCTGCTCCAGCTTGGTAATCCGATTTTTGAGCTGCCACTTCCAGTCGTGCCATTGTTCGGCGGGCACATCAGACCAGTGGCCTTGGCCGCTATGCCAATTTGTGAGAGAGTCGTTTGGATACATGAGGCGGGGAAGTGAGAAAGTATGAAGGTGGAAAGGTAGGAAAATTCTTACCGGAGTGTTGCTTGTTATTATGCCCTTGAGTCCGATGACCGCAGGCGCAGGCGCAGTTGCTTGAAAGAAAGACGCGAAAGATGAAAAATTAAATGAAGTTGTTTGGAGATTAGAATTACGACTTGCCGTATGACTCCATTTACGTATTCATATACTTAAATAAGTCAATGCCTACTCCAGTAACAGATCTCGACCTCGATTCGCTTGCCAAGCAGCTGTGGGCGCTCGGCGATCCAGTGCGCTTGCAGATTCTGAAGATTTTACCACCCGAACCATGCTGCGAGAACCCCTGCAATGTATCTAAGATCGCAGAGCGAATCGGCTTGTCCCAGCCAGCGACGTCGCACCATTTGCGCATTCTTCGTCAAGCGGGGCTGATCACGAATGAGAAGAAGTGCCGCGATATGATTTATTGGGTGCAACTCGACGCTACGGATGAGGCAATCGCGACCCTACGCGAGGTCTTGAGTTGAACGGTTTAGAAACGCCCGTGGCCTCCGTCGTAAGACGGGGGTTCTGTGCGCAGAGGCACTGATTTGGTTTTGTGCGCAACGCCCGTGGCCTCCGTCGTAAGACGGGGGTTCTATACGGTGGAGGTGGCACCGATTTTGGTTTTGTGCGCAACGCCCGTGGCCTCCGTCGTGAGACGGGGGTTCTGTGCGCAGAGGCACTGCAGGCGCGCGCAAACGCACACACGACTGAGCCGCAGGACCGATCAATATCGCTTTCGCTCTAGCTCAGCGGCTCCGAGAGATTGCCGGCAAAAGTCACACCTGATCTGCAACGAAGCGCCGCTTTTGATTTGCATGGCGCGAAATTCTCTTTTTGCTCCTCGGCTAAGATGGCTAAAACGACTCAAACAGGAATTATTGCATTTGAAGACGGAACTATTTTCCGTGGTCGCGCTTTTGGGGCGCAGGCAACAAATGTCGGGGAAGCGTGCTTTAACACGAGCATGACCGGTTATCAGGAAATCCTGACCGACCCTTCTTATTTCTCACAAATCGTTACGATGACTGCGGTGCAGATCGGCAATTACGGGATCTGCCCAGACGATGTTGAATCTGATGGCCCTAAGGTCAAAGGCTTCATCGTCCACGAAGTCAGCCCAGTTTCAAGTAACTGGCGTAGTAATACGTCGATCCAAGACTACCTCGCCGCCGCTGGCATTCCCGGTATCGAAGGAGTGGATACACGTGCGATTACTAAGAAGCTACGCGTATCCGGTGCGCTCAAGGCATGCATCAGTACCGAAAGCATTTCAGACGAAGACGCGGTGCAGCGTGCCAAGGATTTTGGTGGCCTCGTTGGCGTTGATTTTGTCAAGGAAGTGACTGCCAAGCAAGCGTATCAATGGGACCCAGAAGCATTGCAGTCCACTCCGTTCACGGTGCCAGGCACGCAGTTGCTCGCGAATGCGGCACCCACTAAGCGCTACAAGGTGGCTGCGATGGATTTTGGTGCGAAGTTTTCAATTTACCGCAAGTTACAGCATCATGGTTTCGATGTGCAGGTCTTCCCCGCGACCACGACTGCGGATGAAATCAAAGCGTTCGATCCAGATGGCGTTTTTCTTTCGAACGGTCCCGGCGATCCAGGTGCGGTCGATTACGCGCACAAGACCGTGAAAGAGTTGATCGAGCATTACCCAACTTTTGGTATCTGCCTTGGCCATCAAATCATTACGCACGCCATCGGCGCGAAGACCTTTAAGCTCAAATTCGGCCATCGAGGTGGCAATCAGCCAGTCAAGAATCTCGAGACTGGCAAGGTCTCGATTACTGCGCAAAACCATGGCTTTGCGTCCACTCGTGAAGAACTGGAGAAGGCGGGCGCGGTCGTCACTGAAATTAATTTGAATGACGACACGGTCGAGGGCCTGCGACTCAAGGATAAGCCGGTGTTCTCGGTGCAGTATCACCCCGAAGCGGCGCCTGGCCCGAACGATGCCGACGCACTATTCGTGGATTTCTACAAGCTGGTCGCGGCTAACGCGAAGTAGGGGTTGTTAGTTACTAGTTAGTGTCCCTTTGAATCTTCGCTCTATGGCATGGTTAGACTCTGCGCCCCTGCGCCTCTGCGCGAAAACAGCAATTCGCATGGATTTTTTTTAAGGACTGCCTGTCGCGGTCGTTCGGCACGCTCACCTAGCAAAAAGAATTATTTCGCGCAGAGGCGCGGAGCTTTGGGTTGTTGGTTGAAATTGGTTATTAATTACTTTCGTAAATTCACATCCAACCATTTGAGCATGCTGTGGGCGGAGGCCCGCGCGGTTTCGATTGGAATACCGCCAGAGTTTTTGACGAATTCGGTTTCCTCCGGTTCAAACGTGCGAATAAAGACCTTGGTCGGAGATTTTTTAAGGTGATCCAGTGCGATTTTTGCATCGTGGGTTCGGCGCATTGAGCAAATCACAACTTTAGCGCCGCGGCAGTTAGCCCGCGCTAAGATACGCTTGTTGGAGCCGTCGCCTTGGATGCAGCGTACTTTCGCGGCAATTAACTTGCGAATCACGGCGGCGTCTTCGTCGATCACAATCACGGGTATGCCGTGCTCTTTAAATGCATGTAGAGTCTGGCGCCCAGCCCGGCCATAGCCAATTAACACGGCGTGGTTTTGTAGGGTAGCGCAGTCCAACTCGCCGCGGCGATAGCGGGGATGGAGTTTCATCAACGACCATGCGATTTTGTCGCGCGATATCAGCGGGGTGAGGGTCATTGTACCCACCGTAATGAGTGTAATCATTGAGAACAGTTCGGCGCTAATTTGGCCGGAAGCCATGCCAGTGAGTGCGAGTAGGAGCGAGAACTCACTGGTTTGTGAGAGCAAGATGCCGGCCTCAATCGAGGCGCGCGTGGAGAAGCCGACGGCCTCGCTGATCACCGAAACAAGTCCGACGGTGACCACAATCAGCACGATGATGAAAATCAAGCTGTGCCAGAGCATGTCGCTTTGCAGTAATGTGAGTGAAGCCCCGACACTGATAAAGAATAGTGCGAGGAAGAAACTCGAGAGCGATCCGAGCATGCCGCGTACCAGTCCGTTCATCGGAAAGGCGGAGATCGAGAACCCGGCAAAGAACGCGCCCGCTAGGAACGGCAGTCTAAGTAGGTAGGCGAACCCAGAAAATATGAATAGGATACCGAGTGCACCGAGCATCAACTCTTCATCATCGAGCTTGAGGCGCCGCGTGACCCAAGGCACAAACCAGCGGTGGATGCCGACCGCCACGCACCCGAGCCCGATCGCGCGGGTGAGTGCAAAGAAGCTCTCGAGAAGTCCGTCGGGAGCCTTCAGCAGTGCCACCATAATAAGGATGATGAACAGGTCCTGGACTAGTAGCACGCCGAGTACTAGTCGGCCGAAGGGCTCAAACATCTGGCGACGACGTTGTAAGTGGCGCGCCACTACTAGCGTTGAACTGGCAGAAAGTGCGCAGCCGAGGTAGAGTGAGGTGGTTAAATCGTAGCCGAGTGCGAATGCGGTGAGTACACCTGCCAGGCCGAGAATCAGAAATTGGACAGTTGCCACGATAATGATCGAGCGTGTTCGGTCGAGCATACGGCGTGGACTCAGATCGACGCCTGCGGTAAAAACCAGCACCGCCAGGCCGAGCTCCATCATATTACTGAGCAGGTCTTCAGGCACTTCGACCTGCCAGAAGTTGGCGAGCTCATGCAGGCCCGCGCCGACCAATATGAGCAGAGGTATTGGTGGTAGGCGCATGAGTTTTGCCAGTCCGAACGCGACTGCGGCCGCGACAAGAAGTATGCAGACGCCGTTCATTACTTGAAAATGCCTTCCTGCTGCATGAGCTGGTGTTGCCGTAAGATGCCGTCGGCGGCGGGCATCATCAGATAAGTCGTATCGAGATCGAGCAGGTCATTGACCACCGACAGGTCGAATGCATGGATCGCGCAAGGCACGTTAGCTGATCGGCAGCGATAGGCGAGCAAATGGTTGGTGTCTTCAATATGCAGGGCCGACACGACCAGTCTCGCTTCGCGCAGGCCAACCTCTTCAACAACTGATTGATATTCGACATTGCCGATTAAGATGTCGGCGTCGCCGAGCCCTTCGAGCTTCTTGGGATCGGTGTCGATCGCGAGCACACGTTCGTTACGCAATGTCAGTTGCTTGACGATCTCACGACCCAGGGCATTCATGCCGACCACGATGATATGATCCTTGCGGTGGCGCAGTATCTCACTGTCGGGCTCCTGTTTTGCGCGCAGTAATTTCAATATGCCGGTGCGTGCGATGACAGCATAGAGTACTTCACTGTGAATAATAAGGTAGGACGAAAGTGCGATCGTGGTGATTCCGACGAGACCGCCCAGCGCGACGATATCGGCTCCAATCAGTCCAGTGGTGGCGCCTAGTGCTAGCAGGATGAAAGCGAACTCACTGACCTGTCCGGTGGCAATCGCGGTTTGGAAAGCGGTGTATTCGCTAAAGCGCATCCGTGCCAAGATATTAAAGACGATGATCGGTTTGATCAATAAGACGAAAGCGCTGAGCCCTAAAGCTGCAGGCCAGATCACCGCAAAACTACTGAGCTCCATTTTAATCCCCAGCGTCACCAGAAAGACCGCTATGAAGAAAGTCATCAGCGGGTGCAGGCGGCGATGTAGGTCTTCGTGGATTGGTAACTGGGCGATGGCGATCCCAGCGAGAAAGGCACCAATCTCGACTGATAAGTGAAATTGATGTGCGAGAATGACGACGAGAAAGCACCAGCAGAGCGCCCAAATGAATACTGTATCGGGAGAGCGTGCTGCCCATGCGAACGGCTTTGGCAATAGATAGCGCGCTGCAGTAAGTGCAAGGATGAGCAGGACGGCCATTCCCCCGAAGACCTTACTAAAATTAATCAGCAGCTCGATTGGCGCGAGTGGTTCCGAACCGCCGAAGCCGGTGAGTACGGTCAATGCCGCGATCACTACGATGTCTTGCGCGAGAAAGAGCGCGATCGAAATACGCGCGTACAGTCGGTTCATCGCGCCTTTTTGATCGAGCAGTTTGATCACCACGACGGTGCTACTGAAGGTGACGGTGCCGCCGAGGAAGAGCGCTTCCATCGGGCCGAAACCCATAAAATGAGCGACCAGCATCCCGCCAGCGGCAGTGAGTAGCACTTGTATGCCGCCTAGGATTAGGGCGACGCGTCCCAGATCTTTGACCTTTGCAAAACTCAGCTCCAAGCCGACTAGAAAAAGCAGCAGAGCAATGCCCAGTTCAGAAATAAGCTCCAGCGAATGGTCGAGTTCGACGAGTTGCAGCACAGGCCCGAGGACTATACCGGCGAGGATATAACCCACGATGGTGGGCATGCGGATAAGTTTGCCGATAAATGCAAAAGTGGCCGCGGTGATGACAATAAACCCCAGATTGAGAAGTAACTGAAGATCGTTGGCAGGCATCAGTAATTAATCAAAAGTGGTTCTGATCAACTGGCAATCTTTCAGCGTGCTCTAATTTGTAGAGGCTCTGCTTGTCGGAGATCGCATTGGCATTTCAAGGTTCAGGAAGTTTGATCGATTTAGCGGGAGGGAGTTAACTATATTACCGCTCATCATGATTTGTGATTTTGGATAAACCATTAAACCGCCGAACTGTCAGACAAATGCAATGACTTTTTAGGATTGGTTTTAAGCGCCCGTTCCCGTTGGTCACTAGAGCACGCAGAGCGCGCCGAGGTCGACAGGAGGTTTAGGGCGTGCACTCTACGCTCTAATTCAACTCCACGACTTCAGCGTCCTGAAGCGTAGCGGGCGGTTAATAATTGCGAAGGCAATAGTTCTTTGCTCCCATAATTTTGTCCATAGATATGGATTTGTGCGATCACTCAAACCGTCCTTGAATAGAAATACCTCTTTCACAAATCATGATGCGAGGGAGTGTTTCCCCCTACGGCGTATCCTGCAGCTTCCCTTGCTGCACTGGCGTCTCGCAGGTCAACCGCTCCAGCACTTCACCGATTAGATAGAGCGAGCCTGTCACCACAATAGTATCCCCGGATTCGCCTAGAGTACAGATGCCGACTGCGGGGAAAATATCTTCGAGTTGTTGGTGGTAAATCGGCGCTGTATTCGTATCGGGAATACAAGATTCGAGTACATCGGTGGGAGTGGCACGGGACTGGTCTGGAGCGAGCAGGTGTAGTTCGCGAGCGAAGCGGTTGACGACTGCCATCAGGCTGCGCGCACGAAATTCACCTAGGGTGCCCGCGACGATGATCGGCTTTGTGCCCAAGTGCGCGACAAGCTTAGTTAGATTCTCATCGAGCATCTCGGAACCTTCGGGGTTGTGTGATGCATCGAGAATCAGAGTTTTGTCGGCTAGTTGGATGGTTTGCCAGCGGCCCGGCCAGTTGATGGATTGCAGTGCAGTCGCAGTCAGTGCCGGCTTTATCGGAAAGCGTTCACCCAAGATTTCAGTCGCCGCCACCGCAGTCGCGGCATTCCAACGTTGGCAGGAGCCGGATAGATTCGTCGCTGGCAAGATCCCCACGTCAGGGAAACGTTCGCGCACGGAAGTGACTTTACAACCGTTCTCTTGTGCAACTCGGCGGACTAAGGCTTCTGCTACAGCGGGGAGTTTACCAATTAACACGGGTTTGCCGGGCTTAATGATCCCAGCCTTTTCACTGGTAATCTGCTCGATAGTGTCGCCGAGTTGCTCGATATGGTCGAGGCTGACTGAAGTAATGATTGATAGCTCTGGATCGACGACGTTGGTCGCGTCGAGTCGTCCGCCGAGGCCAGTCTCGATAAAAGCGAGATCGACCTGCGCCTCGGCAAAGCGCAGCAATGCCATCGCAGTCATGAATTCAAAAAAAGAGGGGTGATCGTCGGGGTCGTGTGCGCCGATTTGTTCGGCAAGAGGCTTGAGTTGCTGGGTGTAGGCAACGATATCGGCCTCGTCGAGAATCTCGCGGTTGACTTGCACTCGCTCGCCTTGGCGCACCAAGTGCGGCGAGGAGTAGAGCCCAGTTTTATAGCCATTGGCGCGGTAGATGGCCTCCAGCATTGAGCAGGTCGAGCCTTTGCCATTGGTGCCAGCGACGTGGATGATCGGGAACGCACGTTCGGGATGCCCCAGTGCATTGACGAATAGGCGCATACGATCAATGCCGTATTTTGAGCCCTGGTATTTGAGGGAGTACAGGTAGTCGCGAGTGGCGTTATAGTCGGCCGGAGCGGACATATCGATGCCGCCTTAGCTTGCTTTTGCTGCTTTAGGTGCCCGGTAGAGCGCCTTGAGCAAATTGATCACTCGCTCACGCATCTCACTACGAGGAATGATAAGATCGACCAGGCCACGCTCAAGTAGAAATTCTGAAGTTTGGAAACCAGCAGGGAGATCCTGTTGAGTGGTTTCTTTAATCACGCGAGGCCCAGCAAATCCGATGAGTGCTTCAGGCTCTGCGATGATTACATCGCCGAGCGAGGCGTAACTGGCCATCACGCCTGCCATGGTCGGATTGGTTAGAATCGATAAGTAAGGGATCTTCGCTTGGCTCAAGCGTGCCAATGCCGCGCTGGTTTTGGCCAATTGCATGAGGCTAAGGATACCTTCCTGCATGCGTGCGCCACCGGAAGCAGAGACGATGATCACTGGAATCTTTTGATCGACACCGCGCTCGATTGTGCGGGTTAACTTTTCGCCAGCGGCAGAACCGAGGCTGGCGGCCATGAAGCGGAAATCCATGACGGCGATGCTCACTGGCATCCCGCCCATCTGGCCCACTCCCGAAATAACGGTGTCGGTTTCCTTGGTCTTGGCCTGACTCGCTTTTAACTTTTCTGGGTAGGAACTGGTGGCGTTGAACTCAAGTGGGTCGAGCGAGCTGACCTCAGTGTCCATCTCTTCGAAGGTGCCCTCATCAAGCATTGAATCGATCCGGTTGCGCGCTTTAAATGGGAAGTGGTAGCCGCTGGAGGGCACCACCATTAGGTTTTCCTTGAGCACACGATTATAAATAATCTCACCAGTTTTCGGACATTTTGTCCAAAGATCCTTTGGGATGTCTTTCTTTTTGACGGTGACTGTTGAGTACTGGGGTTTTCCGAAGAGAGCCATAATTTAAGTAGGTGAAGAGTATGAAAGTGGTCTACCCGTGCCCGATTGTGACAACTTTGAGACGAGTCGCACCGGCATCGCAGAGGACGCGAGCGCAGGCGTTGAGCGTCGAACCCGTGGTGAACACATCGTCGACTAGGATGTATTGTTGATCGGGAATTAGAACTGCATTGGGGGCTAAAGCAAAGGCATTTTTTACGTTTTGGTGCCGTTCCAGCTGATTTAGCCGAGTTTGCGTCTGGGTATAAATCTGCCGAATTAGTAGATTTTCGACCGTGGAGCTGTGATTGGTGGTCGAAATTAACATGTCTGCAATCTTTTCGCTTTGATTAAAGCCGCGCTCGCGCAGCTTGGTCGGATGTAGCGGAACGGGAATCAGCGTGGCATCTTGAATGTAGTTAAGGTAATGTCTCGTGGCGGTGACCATTTTATGAAAGTCCCGCAATACATAGAATCCTTGTTGGTATTTGAGGTTGTGCAGCAGGCTGCGCCCTGCGCCTTTTGCAATAAACAGCGCCTTACCTTGATCAAACACTGGATCCAGATCAATACAGTGAGGGCAAACCTTGGGCCCAATCACCGCGCCAAAAAAGGGATAGCCACAAGTTTTACAAGCAGGCGGCAAGCACGGCTGGATATCTTGCTCACACTCGGAGCAGAGGAAATCGTAAGAAGCACTTTCAACCGCATCGCCGCAATGCACACAACTTCTCGGGAAGATGAGATCGAGGGCAGCTTTGATCAGACGATTCACCAATTAATGTTCACCGAAACGTTTGGTTTCAACAAGGCAAAACACTTGGTGATGTGTGGCGATGCGCGATTATTGATAAAACACGTGATCGAGGCTCAGCCCGGTCCCAGGCGCGGTGACGATACGGTGGGTACGTTGCTTGCTGGCGAGAATTTCGCTGATATCTTCGGGGCTTAGGCGTCCGCGGCCGACGGCGTAGAATGCACCGGCAAAACTGCGGACCATTTTATATAGGAAGCCAGAGCCTTCAGCGATGAGAGTGAGGTGTTGGCCGTGTTGAGTGATGTCGAGGCGGGTAACCGTTTTGATTGGGTTTGGGTCATTGTCTTTGCTGTGGCTGGCACTGAAGGCAGTAAAGTCGTGCTCGCCGATCAAGCGTTGAGCGGCTTGATTCATTGCCTCGAGATCAAGCGGGATGTCGCGACAGGCCCAAACGTAGCGATCGTCGCAGGGCTCGGCGCGGCCGAGATAGTAGCGAAAGGTGTAGCGCTTGCCGATGACTGAGAAGCGAGCGTGGAACTCGTCGCTCACGGGCTGGATCGATTTAATTTGAATCGTCGTCGGCAACTGCGCATGCAAGGCTCGAATCAACTTTTCTGGAGGATGTTTCCAATCGGCATCGAAGTGGAAGCATTGGCCGTTGGCATGTACGCCGGCATCGGTGCGGCCGCTGCCATGGATCTCCACAGGAGAGGCCAAGATATTACTGAGCGCCGCTTCGATGTAGTTTTGCACCGCGTCGCCATGCGGTTGGCGCTGCCAACCGCCGAAGTCTGTGCCGTCATAGGCGCAAATACATTTCCAACGCATGGTAAGCACAGTGTCGGCTTTAGCTAAGTTGTGAAGAATGAAGTTTGGGTGGAGAATTCTTTTGTAGGACACTGGGAGAGCGAGTTTTCTAGTGTGAAAGATAGTTAAAAAGGCGTCGGCGCTGTTTGAGATTGGCCTGCGCCAGCGCAGCCACCACGAGTTTGCAGCTTAGAGCTTGGAATCTCGTGATCGGCTGCAAGGCTGCGTTGTCATGCAGGCTCTGGAACTTTGGCAATACGGCTTAATCGCTCTCGGTGCGACTTTTGTTGGCTTCGGCAAGGGTGGGTTGCCAGGCGTGGGTAATTTGACGGTAGTGCTGTTGGCGCTGGCACTTCCTGCAAAGATGTCGGTTGGGGTGTTGCTGCCGATTTTGATTTCCGCCGACATTATGGCGGTCGTGATTTATCGGCGACATGCGCAGTGGGCATACATCTTCCGCCTGTTGCCGTGGATGCTGGTCGGGATTCTGATCGGTTATTTTATTTTTAGTCACGTTAATGATGCGCATGTGCGGGTGCTGATCGGTGTGATTCTACTGTCGATGACCGCGGTGCATTTCTTTCGCAAGTGGAGTCGCCGCAATCACGGCGGAGCGGATCAGTTGCCACATCATCCGGTGTTTATTGCGACAACGGGCATTATAGGTGGCTTTGCGACGATGGTGGCGAATGCGGCAGGGCCAGTCGCGGCCTTGTACTTCATTGCTTCAGGCCTACCGAAATATACTTACATTGGCACCTCGGCTTGGCTGTTTCTACTGGTAAATTGCATCAAGGTACCGCTGATGATGAACTTAGGTATTATCAATTTCGACTCGCTTAGTTTTAGTGTTGGTTTTATACCATATGCGGTTGGCGCGGCGCTGATTGCTCCGCTGATCGTGAAACGTATCAATCAAAAGGTGTTTGAAGTTTTGATCTGGGCCTTTGTTATTATCGGTGGCTTAAAGCTGATTGCCTAAGACCTCAGGTCTCCTCCCTCCTCCCTCAAGTCTCCATACATCAATGGCACGTAAATCGACACGCAAACTTTGGGCCGAACATGTTGCTCGTGGCGGTGGGCAATCTGCTAGCGCTAAGAATGCTGCGCCAATGGGCACGGTTCAGTTTCAGGGGATTGTGCTTGGGATCGACCCCAGCCTGCGCGGCAGTGGTTTTGCGGTATTAGACTACACCCCGAACGGTAAGGTGCGGGTGGTGGAAACTGCGACGCTCAGGTTGAAACCCGCGATCTCGCAGATCGAATGCCTGGGCGCGATCGGCAACCAAGTGGAAGATTTCATTGATAAACATGAACTTCAGCACGTTGCGATCGAGCAGACGATTTATGTACAGAATTTTCAGACTGCGCAGATTCTAGGCGCTGCGCGTGGCGCGGCGATCGCGGTGGCTTCGATGCGTGGGGTGGCAGTATTCGAATATGCGCCGCTGCGCATCAAGCAAGCGGTTACGGGTGCGGGGCGGGCGAGCAAAGAGCAAGTGGCGCGCACGATTCAGAGCATCACTGGTGTAGACTTGACGGATCGTCTGGATGAATCCGACGCCGCGGCTGTCGCGTTGTGTCATGCGTATACATGGCGCGGGCAGTGATGTTTTTTGGTCGTCATAATTTGAATTTATAGATGGCTGGGTTCCGGCGATTGCCGCGATTTGGCAACGGTGGCGTCATTGATTTTAGTTTAAGAGTGCTTTACTGTTTATACCCGACGTTAAATAACTAGCGTAGCTGTATGGCAGAGACTATTTTAATTACAGGTGTGAGTTTTGGATTGGGGCACGGCCTCGCAAAGGTGTATCTCGAGCAAGGCGCTACGGTGTATGGCTGCAGCCGAAATGCGCCCGAAGAGCTGATTGCACAAGGGCTCATTTTCCAAGCGATTGATTTGGCAGATGCCGAGCGAGGGCAGTCGACACTGACTGAGTGGCTCAGCGGCGTGGCGCAATTCGATACGGTCATCCTCAATGCCGCTAAGCTTGGAGAAATTCGCGACATGGAGGCGACTCCATTGAGCGATCTGCGCGAAACGATGGAGATCAACGTCTGGGCAAATAAATGGCTGCTCGATACGCTGTTTACTGAGGGGCGGTCGGTGCAGCAAGTGGTGGCAATCTCATCCGGTGCCTCACTTTCTGGCAGCCGCGGCTGGAATGGCTATAGCCTGTCCAAGGCGGCGCTGAATATGCTGATCCAACTCTACGCAGGCGAGCAACCGCGGACACATTTCACCTCGTTGGCACCAGGGCTGGTCGATACCGCGATGCAAGATTATTTAACTAATCTGCCCGCGGATGAGCGCTTCAAACCGTTGGCCATCTTGAAAGCCGCGAAAGGCACTGAGCAGATGCCTGACAGCGAAACTTGTGCGCGCCGATTGATCGAGGTCTTTCCAGAATTGCGGCAGCACGCGAGTGGGAGCTACGCGGATATTCGAAAGTTAAATCGGTGAAGTAGTGTCGGCGGGTCGCCCTCGAGCTTCACTGCGCAGTCGGGAACCCCGCGCGTTCGGGATAGTTCTCAATGAACTGGAGGAACATGTCTTTGGCCACTGGACCTGCAGTGGAGCCGCCGTGGTAGGTGTGGCTTTCGCGGGTGCCTTCGACCATGACGGCGACCGCGATTTGTGGATTCTCCACTGGAGCGAAGCCGATGAACCAGGCAAGGTTCACTTCTTTACCGTGAGCGCGAAAGTCGGCGGTGCCAGTTTTGCCGGCAATGCGGAAGTCGTCAATTTGTACCAAGCGGCCAGTGCCGTCGGGGCCGACGACTTGCTCCATCCCTTCCCAGAGTAGGCGCGTTTGTTCGCCCGTCAGGCCGATTGATTCGCCACCATGCTTGACCTGCATGGCGTCTACGCGCGAGAGGGCTTTGAGTGTCGGCTTAGTGCGTGTCTCGCCGCGTGCAATCGAAGCGATGGCGGTGGCCATTTGCAATGGGGTCTGCAGGAGAAAGCCTTGGCCGATCGCGGTGTTGGCGGTGTCGCCTGGCCCCCAACCGCCGAGGCCTTTTTTCTTTTTCCAGGCTCTGGAAGGGACGACCAGGCGGCTAGTCTCAAACGGCACTTCGATACCAGTTTTTTGATCAAGCCCGAAGCGCTTGGCTTCAGCGCTGAGCAGATCGATGCCAATGTTTAAGCCTGTGGTGTAGTAAAATACGTTGCAGCTGCCTTCGATCGCGCCGGCGATTTCCGTTTCGCCGTGACCGTAGCGAGAGTGGCAGCGGAACACCCGATTGCCGACTCGGTGCATCCCTTGGCAATCGTGCGAGGTGGCGGTGTCGATGATACCGTTGCGCATGCCGGCGATGGAAGTGATGAGCTTAAAGGTGGAGCCAGGTGGGTAGGAGAGCTGCAGCGCGCGGTTGAGCCATGCGCCTCGTTGGTTGATGGCTTCGAAGGTCTTGCGGGGAATGAAGGGACTTAGCTGGTTGAGGTCGTAGCTCGGATGGCTGACGAGGGCGAGTACTTCGCCGCTTTGGATGTCGAGTGCGATGGCCGCACCGGTACGTTCGCCGAGTGCAGTTTCGGCGGCCAACTGTAGGTCGATGTCGATGCTGGTGATGAGATTATTGCCTTGTTTAGGCGCGATCATATCGAGCCGTGTATCTTGAAAGCCGAGTGGATCGACGCGCCACAGCTCCATCCCAGTGCTGCCGGAAAGCAACTGATTGAAGGAACGTTCAAGGCCAGTTTTGCCGAGTTTCGTTTTAAAAGTGAAGTTCTTGATACCATCATCGGGGAACTCACTCGAGTCAGGCAGGGCGTTTTGCACGTAACCAAGTAAATGAGCCGCGGCGCTACCGTAGGGGTAGTAGCGAGCGGTGCCGGTGTGAATTTGAATCGGCGAGTTGACCGGAAGTTGTTCAACGAGTCGGGCGTATTGGTCGGGAGTGAGATCTTCGACCAGCGGCAGTGGCAGTAGCAGTTGCTCGTTAAAGTGACGGATCAGCGTACTTTTGGAGATGGAATCACCCCTGCCCGAGATGGCGTTGATCTTGGCGACGTAGTGGTTGACGACGTTGAGGCGCGCGGTCCACGCGCAATCGTTGTAATTCGGCGTGGGCGGATCGTGAGGACGCTCGTCTTCGGGCGTATTTTCGTATGTGTCTTTGATCCGCACACGTTCGGCGCGGATGATCTTCGAGTATTCTTGGCGAAAATCGAGGCGCAGGTCATCTAGGTAGGCGACTGCTGAGTAGTGCGGGCGGTTGCCGACCAGTAGGTTGGCGTTGCGATCATAAATATCGCCGCGAGGGCCGGGGGTAAAAACGCGCCGCTCAGTTTGGCGTTTTTCGATTTCTTGGTATTTACGAATGTCGATCAACTGGCTCGAGCCAAGCCCGCCGATTAATACGACACTGGCTGCTAGGACGATCCATAGAAAAAACAGGATGCGCGGATTATCTCCTCTATGCACCTCGTATTGACTCATAGCATCGGGAATTCGTCCGGCTCAGTGTCGACATGGCAGAGTTCGAACAGTAGTCGCTGTAGATTAAAAAACCAGGGAGCGACGATGAGTAGGGCTGCGTGGGAGAGCAGTGCCGTGGTCATTAGCTGCAGCCAGAAGGCGGGCGAGCTGAGAGTGTGAAGTCCTTGACTGACTGTGAGCAGCACGAGGCAGGCAAAGTTTGCGATGTGCGCGAGCAAGATCGGGTGGTAATTGTGCTCTGCGCGGAAGCGTATGCGTGCCATTGCGATGAGCGTGCCCACAACCAGAAACCCACAAGTGAAAAGGCCGAAAGTTGCTGGCAGGGCGGCATCGACCCAGAGTCCAGTGAGCAAAGTGCAGAGAAAGAAAGAGCGGTGATTGAGGTACAGTGCGGGCAGCACTAGCATCGGCCCCAGCAGCAATAAATACAGTGATAGTGGAGCCAAACTGGAGTTTACCAACAGGCAGAGAAAGAGCAGGAGCGCATTCGCCGCAAACAAGATGATGACGCGTGGATCAAGGAACATCGCGGTCGTAATTGAGAGGGTTCAAGGGGATGAGCACCGAGACTTCTTGTAGGCTTAGTAAGCGCTTATCTAATTGCACGGTGCCGGCTTGGAAGATGCCAGTGCTGCCTGGTTCGAGCCAACTGACGCTGCCGATCATGAGTCCTGGTGGAAAGGTACCACCCAAGCGTGTGGAGACGAGTCGGAGCGGATCTTGTGTGTTGGCGACTAGATCTTGTGGTGCATCGCGCACTTCACCCGTGGGTCTGCCGAAGCCGCTTTGCGGCACGCCTTGGTAGACGACGGGTCGAATGTCACCTTCAAAGCTGGCGGCCATGCGAAAGTTTGGGCTGCTGATGAGCTCGACGCGGCTAGTGAAGGCGTTGACTTCGACCACACGGCCGACGACGCCACCAGCAAAAATCACCGCCGCTCCTGCGGTTATACCATAGTCCTCGCCCTTGCGGATGACGAGCTGTTGCCACCATGCGCTGAGGTCTCGGCGAACTACGCGTGCGACTTCATAGCGAAATTCGCGCCGGCTCGGCATGTCGAGGATTGACTCGAGGCGCATGACTTCGGTTTCAAGGATCTTGTTGCGCTGGTCTAGAAGTTGATAAAAAGCTTTTTGCCGCGCGAGCTCTTGGCCTGCTTCGATCAGCTCGATTTTTGAATGGCTGCGTCGCGCCCAGAAGTTTTCGAGGTTATCCAGATAGGAGGATACGATCCACGCAGGCGCTTGGAACTCAGTAAAACTGACGCGAACAAATGGCAGGAAGGACTTGGACAAGGTCGGCACGATCCACCACGCAACGAGAAAGACGCCTAAGGCGACTATCGGCTTGAACTTATCGAGGCGGAATTTCGCCACGTGCAGCGCTTATTTAGGGTTCCCAGTGAGGTCTTTCAACAGAAAGGCCAATTCCTCTAGCACCAACCCAGTGCCGTTTGCGACCGCACTAAGTGGGTCATCTGCAATGATCACCGGCAGGCCAGTGGCATCGCTTAGCAACTGGTCGAGGCCACGAATCATCGCACCGCCACCAGCGAGGACGAATCCACGATCGATGAGGTCTGCAGACAGTTCCGGGGGGCAGCGCTCCAGCGCGTTGCGAACCATCTCGACAATCGATGTCATGGTATCAGCGAGCGCGTCTCGGATTTCGGTGGATGAAATGGAGATCGTTTTGGGCAGGCCGGCGACTGAATCGCGACCGCGCACTTCCATGGAAACTTCTTCTTCGAGCGGGAAGGCTGAACCGACACGGATCTTAATCTCTTCGGCAGTGCGCTCGCCAATCATCAAATTGTAGGCGCGCTTCATATAGTTGACGATCGCGTTATCGATCTCATCGCCACCGACGCGAATACTTTTGGTATAGACCACACCTGCGAGGGAGATAATAGCCACTTCGGTGGTGCCACCGCCGATGTCGACAATCATGTTCGCCGCTGGTTCGTCAATCGGTAGACCCACACCAATAGCAGCGGCCATTGGCTCGGCGAGTAGGACGACGTCGCGCGCGCCAGCGCGAATCGCGGAGTCTTTGACGGCGCGGCGCTCTACTTCGGTGATTCCGGATGGAACGGCGACGACGATGCGCGGTGCGACAAAAGTTCTAGTTCGGTTTACTTTCTTGATGAAATACCGGAGCATGGCTTCGGTGATTTCGAAATCGGCGATCACGCCGTCCTTCATTGGGCGGATGGCGGTGATGTTGCCAGGCGTACGTCCAAGCATTTTTTTCGCGTCCGAGCCGACCGCACAGACTTTTTTGGTCGACGTGTAGATCGCGACAACACTGGGCTCGCGCAGGACGATGCCCTTGTCTTTTGCGAACACGAGCGTGTTTGCAGTGCCAAGATCGATTCCGATGTCGTTTGAGAGAAAGCCGAACACGTGTTTAAGATTTTTGAGTGCAATGACCTCTGAGTGCAGAAGTCTGTGAAGTTTTTCACGCGGAAGGTTCTGAATGTCAAATAATTACCACCTTATAAAGCTGCAGGCTTGGGGTTTTGTTGCAGAAAGCCCAAGCCCGTGGCGGTGTTTGAGCATAATCAGGGTGAGCCCACTGGGTCGAATTGCGCCACCTGAGCAGCGCTGCCCCTGTTGGCATGAACTTAAGTGGGTATTATAAATATAGGCTCTGGCTGGTGCGAGTGACGCCTAAAATAAAAAACGAAATCCGTGAAGAACCCAGAATCTTCTTGCGATCGTTAAGCTTCGGCAGGCATATTTCATGGTATCTATGGACACATATATTGACTATTTAAAAGAGATCGACGAACGAAAAGGTCAGGGCTTACACCCCCTACCAATCGACTCTGAAGTATTGCTCGCTCAAATAATTGAGCAAATAAAGGATTCGGCTAGCGAGCATCGCAAGGACTCGCTTAACTTCTTTATTTACAATACTTTGCCAGGCACCACGAGTGCTGCGGGTGTCAAGGCGGCATTTCTGAAGGAGATCATTATTGGTCAGTCGGTCGTCGAGGAAATCACACCTACGTTTGCCTTTGAGTTATTATCTCACATGAAAGGCGGCCCCTCGGTTGAGGTGCTGCTTGATTTAGCTTTGGGTGAGGATGCCGCGATCGCGAGCGCTGCCGCAGAGGTTCTTAAGACTCAAGTGTTCCTCTACGAAGCAGATACGGATCGCCTCGAGGCCGCTTACAAGGGCGGGCATGCAATCGCAACAGATATTCTGGAGAGCTATGCCAAGGCCGAGTTCTTTACCAAACTTCCAGAGGTCGCCGAAGAGATTGAGGTGGTGACATATATCGCAGGAGAGGGCGATATCTCGACGGATTTACTGTCTCCCGGCAATCAAGCACACTCCCGTGCCGACCGAGAACTGCATGGGAAGTGCATGATTTCTGAGACGGCACAAGCGGAAATCCAAGAACTGCAGCAGGCGCATCCCGGCAAAAGTGTGATGTTAATCGCCGAAAAGGGCACGATGGGGGTGGGCTCTTCTCGCATGTCAGGGGTCAATAATGTAGCTCTTTGGACTGGTAAGCCAGCCAGTCCCTACGTGCCATTCGTCAACCTTGCTCCGATTATTGCAGGGACTAATGGCATCTCGCCAATCTTTTTGACGACTGTCAGTGTGACGGGCGGCATCGGCATCGACCTCAAGAATTGGGTCAAGCAGATAGATGCGGACGGTCGCCCCATCTTGAACGAGAGTGGCGATCCTGTGCTTGAGCAGGTGTACTCAGTTGCGACCGGCACGGTGCTAACGATTAACACCAAGACGAAAAAATTGTACAACGGCGACCAGGAGTTGGTGGACATTTCATCGGCCTTAACGCCGCAAAAGGTCGAATTCATCAAGGCGCGTGGCTCCTATGCCATTGTGTTTGGCAAAAAGCTGCAGAGCTTCGCTGCACAAGCGCTTGGCGTCGATTTAACGCCGGTCTTTGCGCCTTCCAAGGAGATTTCGCATGCAGGGCAAGGGCTCACCGCGGTAGAGAAAATCTTCAATCAAAACGCCGTTGGCGTGACCGCAGGAGCGGTTTTACACGCTGGGTCTGATGTTCGAGTCCGCGCCAACATTGTCGGATCGCAGGACACTACCGGGCTGATGACTGCTCAGGAATTAGAGGCGATGGCCGCAACCGTGATCTCCCCGACGGTGGATGGCGCGTACCAATCCGGCTGCCACACCGCCTCCGTCTGGGATAAGAGAGCACAGGAGAACATTCCTCGCCTCATGCAATTCATGCATAAGTTCGGGCTCATCACCGCGCGTGACCCGAAGGGTGTCTATCACCCCATGACGGACGTGATCCATAAGGTTTTGAATGACCTGGCTGTGGATGAATGGGCGGTCATTATTGGTGGCGACTCACATACCCGTATGTCCAAAGGCGTGGCTTTCGGCGCGGACTCTGGCACGGTCGCGCTGGCGCTTGCGACGGGTGAAGCAACGATGCCAATTCCTGAATCGGTCAAAGTCACTTTCAAGGGCGATTTAAAGGACCATATGGATTTTCGCGACGTGGTGCATGCAACGCAGACTCAAATGCTCAAGAAATTTGGCGACAATGTATTCCAAGGTCGCGTGATTGAAGTCCACCTGGGCACTCTACCTTCAGACCAAGCGTTCACCTTCACGGACTGGACCGCGGAAATGAAGGCGAAAGCCTCGATTTGTATTTCTCAAGATGAGACGCTGATTGAATCACTGGAGATTGCGAAGGGCCGCATTCAGATCATGATCCAGAAGGGTATGGATAACGCTGGGCAGGTGCTGCAGGGCTTGGTCAATACCGCGGATAAGCGCATTGCAGAAATTCGTTCAGGCGAGAAACCAGCGCTGATGCCGGATGCAAATGCCAAGTATTCTGCGGAGTTCGTCGTCGACCTAGATGTCATTGTTGAGCCAATGATTGCGGATCCGGATGTGAATAACGATGACGTATCCAAGCGCTATACGCACGATGCAATTCGTGAACTCTCTTACTATAAGGGTGAGAAGTTAGTAGATCTTGGTTTTGTCGGGTCCTGTATGGTGCACAAGGGCGACCTGAAGATCGTTTCGCAGATGCTTAAAAATCTAGAAGCACAACAAGGTGAAGTGAAGTTTCAAGCTCCGCTGGTAGTGGCCGCACCGACCTATAATATTATTGATGAACTCAAGGCCGAAGGTGATTGGGAGATGTTGCAGAAATATTCTGGTTTCGAATTCGACGATGATGCTCCGAAAGGCGCGGCACGCACTGAATACGAAAACATGATGTATCTTGAGCGTCCTGGGTGTAACCTATGTATGGGTAACCAAGAAAAAGCCGCAAAGGGTGATACTGTGATGGCAACCTCGACACGCCTTTTTCAGGGAAGGGTGGTGGAAGATTCCGATCGTAAAAAAGGCGAGTCCTTACTTGCTTCGACGCCGGTGGTCGTTCTTTCTGCGATTCTTGGTAGAACTCCTAACCTCGATGAATACAAAGCTGCAGTCGTAGGTATCAACTTGACCAAGTTTGCGCCGCCTACCGGCATCTTGAGTCGGTAGTCGGCGCTGTTCTTAAGTTTGGTGAAATCGCCCAAGCATCCGGTATAGCTGAGCGTTTTATTGGCGAAATTGATCAACGCTGGCGCACCGCACTTGCTACGCCATTTCGGCATGGGGGCCGCGGCTATCCAAGCCTTAGCTATGTTTGATTGCGATCAATGTGAGGTCATCGGGTTGGCCTTCGCCGCCAGAAAAGCGCTGCACACTATTCATTAACTGATTAAGGATCGATTGGGCGCTGCCGTTGCCGTGTGTTTTGAGCGCATTCATCAGGCGTTCCCCGGAGTATTCCTCGCCGCTGGAATTGATGCTTTCGGTAACGCCATCGGTGTAGAGGATTAGCGCGTCGTCTTTGCTAAATGGCACGGTCTTGTCTTCGATCGTGAGGTCGAAAACTTCGGGTGGCACCATGCCCAGAGCCATGCCTTGAGATTGAATGGTTTCGACGTTGCAGGTGCCATCGCTGGCACGATGAAAAAAGAATGGCAGCTCGTGGCCTGCGCGAGCAAAGGTGATCTCCTGCTTCGCTTGATCGATGATCGCGTAGATGATGGTGATAAACATATCGCGCCGCATGGAACTTTGCATTTGCGCGTTGATCGCCCGTAGCACTTCTGCGGGGGAGTCGAGTTGGTGGGAGATATGCCGCAGGTTGGTCTGGCAGATTGCCATCAAGATCGAAGCAGAGATGCCTTTGCCGGAAACATCGGCTATGGCGACGCCGATTCGATTGTCATCAATGGCGAACACGTCGTAAAGGTCGCCGCCGATCTTTTGCGCGGCGGTATAATGCGCGGCAAATTCAATCTTGGGGCTGAAGGGGAACTGGCTTGGTAGAAGAAGGCTCTGGATGTTACTGGCGAGTTCGAGATCCAGGTCGAGTTTGTTCTTCTCGATTTGGAGTTGCATGGCATCGCTATTGTGCACCGCGAGGCCAACTTGTTCGGCGAGCGATTCAACTAGTGAGAAGTCGGTATCGGTAAAGGCGAGATCGTCGGCGGGGTTGGCAACCGCGAGCACCGCGATGAGGCGGTCTTGAAAAAGCACAGGGGCGACGATGATCGAACGAACTTTGAGCGCGGGATCGTTGTGCTGGATCACGCGCGGGTCGTTGCTTGCATCGACGATCAGCTGCGCACTTTTGGACTTGGCGACTTGACCGATCAAGCCTTCGCCCATTTCAAAGGTCTCGGACTTGAGGATGGTCTCGAGGAATTGTGTGCGGGTGGTAAGTCTAGCGCTGAGACCTTCGGGTAGTTCTCGCTGCGGCGGAAACAGACCTTCGACAGCGATGCCTTTGAGCGTGTCGTCGTCGCGCTTTTCAAAGATGCAGGCACTCATCGCGCCGGTGCTGAGAATCGCGGCATGGATGATGCGTTGAAACATGGCGGCACGGTCGCTGCCTTCAGCGACAGCCTCGACCATGTTGTGCATGAACTCGACGACGATTTGCTTCTCCTGCTGGAGGAGTTGCTTCTCGTCTTCGATCAATTTGATGTGTCTACGCTTACCAGTGTAGAGTAACCACATCCCCAACAGTCCGGCTAAAGCTCCAAGAAAAAACGACATCAGAATTCAAATTTCTTTACGCGAGCCAAGATTAGTTCCCGCTCACTCTTGGTCTTTCGGTTCAACCTGATTTTTTAGGAAGGCGATGACATCTTGGAATTTCGCCGCGTTTTCGGTGTTGGCCTTGACCAAATTTTCGTGCGCCTTGAGTACGTTCTTGGCGACCGAGACTTCCACATTCTTAAGAGCCGAAAACTCGGCGGTGGAGTCGGAGCTTTCCGGAAGGTCCTCGCCGATAGTGAGGAGATTTTGCAGGCCGAGGTTGCAGACGAGTTCGTGATTACGCTCATCTAGTTTACAAATGATCAATACGCCCGGAGGCGTTTGCTTGCGTAGCTCCAGTGCGGTGCCTGCCAGGATGCCGAGGAATGTACTGTCCATCCCTTTGCAATTCTCGAAGTCGAGAACGATGTGTGCTTTACCTGCGCTAACCATCTCTTCGATGAACTCTCGAAACGTGTTGCAGTTTTGATAGTTCGCCTTGCCGTGGATCTGAACCACGACGGGATCAGAGTAGGCACTGACTAAAAAAGTAGGCGGTAAAGGCTCACTCATATGATGGAGTTTTGCGGCAAATGATGGTCTTAGGATTTGGAGAAGATGTCGCGAAGGACGTATTGTAGAATGCCACGCTAGGGTAGGCAGACGACTTCATTAGCAGTATTAATTCGCCGCTTGAGGTCAATCGTTTGTGTCGAGCGATCGGGGTTTTGATTTCCAGCAGAAGGCTTAGCCTTTGAGTGCTGCTTTGATCGCGTCGAAGTTTGGCAGATCGTGCGGATCTTCAGCAGATTCGCTATAAATGATCACGCCGTTTTCATCGATGACGAAAGCAGAACGCTTAGAGACACCTTTGAAGCCGAGTAGGTCTGCATAGAGCACGTCGTATGCGGCGGAGACTTCTTTATTAAAGTCGCTAAGAAGCGGGAACTTGAGGCCATCGACTTGTGCCATCTGCTCTTGGGCGAACGGGCTATCGACCGAAATGCCGTAAACGGCTGCGTTTAGATCGGAGTAAGACGCTAGGCTACTGTTAACGTCGCACATTTCCTGCATGCATACACTGGTGAACGCGAGCGGGAAGAACAGCAGGACGGTCTTTTGCTTGCCTAGGTGATCGCTCAGGGAGATGTCCTGAAGGCCCTCGGCGTTCTTGGATCTGAGTGTGAATGCGGGTGCTTTGGTTCCAGTTGCTAGTGCCATAATAATAAGTGAGTGAGAAGTGAATGGAAAAAGGAAAGAGCGCTTAATAAAGGAATACGCGACGCTAATGTAAAGCGTCAGATACAGGCAGTCGCGCTTTAGTGAGCGTGCCTTATATAAATTTGTTGGCTAAGCGAGCAGTTTGAAGAAAATACGTTTGCCTGCTTGGAAGATTAATTCGCTGGTTGGGCGGCTAATTTCTTTGTTGGGGTCGTCTTGTTTGACGCTATCGATCTTCACTGCGCCTTGCTGAACGAGGCGGCGGATCGCGCCTTTGCTCTCGAATAATTCGGATTGTGCCATCACTTCAAATAGTGGTGCGCTGTCGGCGCTGCCGAGCAAATCGCTCCAAGTAAAGGTCGGCATGGTGTCAGGGATTTTATTCTTCGAGAAAACTTGTTCAAACTGTTCCAGCTCATGTTTGCCGGCTTTCATTGAGTGGAATTGGCCGACCAGTGCGGCTGCAAGGTGCTTTTTGGCCGCCATCGGGTGACCTTTTTTGAGCCTTGCGATCTGTGCGGCGTCGGATTCGAGCAGTAGTTGATAGTAGGTCCACATCGTGTCATCGCTGATCGACATGATTTTACCAAACATTTCTTTTGGTGAGTCGGTAAAAGCGATATAGTTGTCTGCGCTTTTCGACATCTTCTTGCTGCCATCGAGGCCGATCAAAAGTGGCATGGTGATCACTGCCTGCTCTTGCTTGCCGGCATCTTTTTGTAGGGCGCGACCAACCAACATATTAAAGAGTTGATCGGTGCCGCCGATTTCGACGTCGGCATTAAGTATCAGTGAGTCGTAGCCTTGGATCAGCGGATAAAGAAACTCAATGATCGAGATCGGGGCGTTACCAGCGTAGCGCTTGGCAAAGTCGTCGCGTTCAAGCATGCGTGCGACGGTCATCTTGCGCGCCAGCTTGAGGCAGTCCTCGAAGCCCATATCATCAAACCACTCGCTGTTATAGACGACCGTGGTCTTGTCCTCGTCGAGAATCTTGAAGGCTTGCACCAGATAAGTCTGCGCGTTGTCGATGATCTCATCCTTAGTCAGGACCGGGCGTGTATCCGAGCGCCCGGAAGGATCACCGATCAGCGTGGTAAAGTCGCCAATTATGAGGATCGCTTCGTGGCCAAGGTCTTGGAATTGGCGCAGCTTATTAAATACGACGAGATGGCCAAAAGTGAGATCCGGGCGTGTCGGGTCGACGCCCAGTTTAACGCGCAGTGGTCGGTTGCCGCGTAGGCGATCCTCGAGCTCAGTTTCGCCGATAAGGGTATCGGTGTTGGTGCGGATGGTTTCGATCAAGCTCATTGAAAAGGAATTCAGAAGTTAGATGTCGGAAGTTAAAGAAGCTGATCTGGTTCGGCGCCCCGTAAAGGAAAAAGCGCTAACGAATGGTGATGTACGGCTCAATTGCGCGATTGCAGTTGTCTGAAGCGACAAACGCATCGCGGGCCGCGCTGTTCGCAAAGAGGTAGAGCGCGTATCCGCCCCAGCCGCCACCGCAGTATTTGCGGCCGACGCAATCCTCGGCTACGGGGAGCTCGAGCATGCCTTCTTTCAGTTGCGCGGCGTAGCTGAGGCTAACTGCCTCGCCGAGCTTGGGGATGTCGCCGGCAAACACGGCGTCTTTGGCGATGGCCGCGGCTTGTTCGATCAGATCGTAGTCGCGCGGATTGTCGACATTACCTGGCGTGTCGTGTAGAGTGTCAGTGTAGTGTAGCGCCATGTGGCCGCGGAGGAAGTCGCCGTTGCGCTTAAAATCTAGCAATGGGCGTGGTCCGCTGCGCCAGACGCAGACTCCAGTCTCGCGGATGATGGCGGGATCTTGCCAGCCGACACCGAGGTTGAGCTCGCTCTCGACGCCGTCGTTGCCGTTGAGAAGCGCCCACGCACCACTGCCGCCCAGTCCAGACTTGATTTCGTAGTCCCACTGGTTGAGCGAGACCATCGGTGAAATGGCGCAGTTGACGATGAACGCACCGGCCCGGGCATGGTGCGGCACGTCGAGCCAACCGCCGCCGAAATCGACGCGCAGGGGCGCTTGGGCTGGAGTGCGAATATTGCGCACGATCGAGCTGGAAGAAACTGGGGTGAACTGTGGCGGGGTCTTGGGCAGGACGATATATTCGGCACCGACTTCGTCGCAGAGGGCGCGTTTAATATCTGCGTATTGATCATCCTCAGTCACTGCCAAGACATCTGGACGGATCTTCAGAAAGTGATCCTTGAAATCGAGGCCGAGCTCTTCGCAGTCGCCGATCACGACTTGATCGATCACTTCGAGTGCCGTCATCAGCGCCAGTTTATGATCCTGTGGGATCGAGGTGCGGCGCTGCTTGTGCTCCCACAGTACGGCGTCGGAAGCGAAGCAGACGGTGAGGTGGCTGCCGAGCGCCCTCGCTTCGCGGAAAAATTGAATATGTCCCGCGTGGAGGATGTCATAGCAACCAGAGATGAAGACTTTTTTCATATAAATAAGAAGGGTAGGATCTATCCTAAAAAGTTTGTTGCGAGTAATAAGGCAAGGATGACGAAAAATTCCAACTCAATAGCAGATAAATATGCGTCAGTCTTTTTGCTTATTTACCTTCTGCTCGAAGTGAGTATCAGAGTGGCATGTTTGAGTCGATTAATCCAGCAACGGGGCATCTTATAAAGCAATATCCTGCGATGACTGCAGCGATGCTTGCAGCTGCGTTGGAAGATGCGCGCAGTGCTGCTAGGGCATGGGCACGGGTCGATGTGAGCGTGCGCGCCTCGATGCTTGAGCGGCTGGCGACTTTGTTGGAAGCGAACCAGCAGAGCTTAGTTCGACTGATTGTGCAGGAAGTGGGTAAGCCGTTGGCGGAAGCGCGCGCGGAGATCGATAAGTGTGCGTTGCTGTGTCGCTATTACGCGACGCATGCGGCTGATTTTTTGGCTAGCGAGTCGGTTGAGACCGCGGCGCAAGACAGCCAAGTGAGCCATCAACCGCTGGGGGTGGTACTGGGCATTATGCCGTGGAATTTTCCGTTTTGGCAGGTGTTTCGCTTTGCCGTGCCAGTGCTCACTGCGGGTAACGCTGCGTTACTCAAGCATGCGCCGAATGTGTGTGGCTGCGCATTGGCGATTGAGGCCTTATTCCTAGAGGCGGGTTACCCTGAGGGTGTGTTGCGCGCGCTGTTAATCGAGGTGGATCGAGTCGAGTCGGTGATTCAGCACGATGCGGTGCAGGGCGTGGCGTTGACCGGCAGCGAGCGGGCTGGGGCTGCAGTCGCGGCGATGGCGGGACGGGCAATTAAAAAGACAGTGCTCGAACTGGGCGGCAGTGATCCGTATTTAATTTGTGAAGATGCCGATCTCGATGTGGCAGCCGTGAAATGTGTGCAGAGTCGCTTAAATAATTGTGGGCAGACCTGTATTTCGGCGAAGCGCTTGCTGGTGTATGAGTCGGTGCTAGAGCCGTTCACTCAGAAGTTGGTGGCTGAGATTGCCAAGCGCCGCATGGGTGATCCGCAGGATGAGACGACTAATCTCGGGCCCATGGCGCGAGCCGATTTACGTACGAACTTACAGCGCCAAGTCGATGCCAGTGTCGCTGCTGGCGCGCACTGTGTGCTCGGTGGTAATGTGCCCGAGGGGCCAGGCTTGTTCTATCCGCCAACGGTATTAACTCAGGTGCGCCCGGGCATGCCGGCGTTTGATGAAGAGGTGTTTGGCCCAGTGGTGGCGATCATCGCGGTGCAGGACGATGCGGATGCGATTGGCTTGGCCAATCAATCCGCGTACGGGCTCGGTGCGGCGGTTTTTACTCAAGACATTGAGCGAGCGAAGCGCTTAGCTCATCAGCTAGAATGCGGCGCGTGTTTCATTAACGATTTTGTTAAATCGGATCCACGCCTGCCATTTGGAGGAATAAAGCGTAGCGGTTATGGTCGCGAGATGAGCGCAATAGGCATCCGTGAATTTGTCAACGTGAAGACGATTTACGTCGGTGCTGTTGGTTGTTAGTAGGGAGCTGTAGGTTGTTGGTTGAGGGCGTGAAGAAGGCGGGTCCTGTGGTATTAGGAACCCGCCCGATTTAAAATGAGTGGCTGTGTTTGAACTACAGCCGCTGACGCACGGCTTCGTAGAGAATGACGCCTGCGGAGACTGATACATTGAGGCAGTCGACGGTGCCAGCCATGGGGAGGCTGATCAAATGGTCGCAGTGATCACCAGTGACTTTACGCATGCCCCAGCCTTCGCTGCCCAGAATCACCGCAGTGGGTTGGTCGAAATCTACCTTGTAGAGCGATTGCTTGCCCTTGTCAGAGGTGCCGATGAGCTGGATCTTACGGTCCTGGAATTTACGCAAGAGCTGCCCGATATTTTTAATTCGTAGGAATGGCACGTCGTCTGCGCCGCCGCAGGAGATGTCGCGCACGGTCGGCGTGATGCCACAGGCACCTTTGACTGGCGCAAGCACGGCAGTGACGCCAGCACCCGATGCGGTACGCAAGCAGGCACCCAGATTGTGCGGATCTTGCACGCCTTCAAGGATGAGGATCAGTGGATTCTCAGTGCGCTCGATCAGGTCGAACAGGTCGTCTTCGTTTTCAATGTAGACGATCGTGGGACCCGACGAATGTCGCGGTGGACGTGCGAGTTTTTTAATAGAATTACGGCCCATGATTTTAAAATGCTGAAATTGTGACGAAGCGCGACTAGCGCAAAGATGGTGAATCGGAACGATTTGCCCGGTAAGGGTGATTGCAGTGGGTGCCCTTTGGGCAACTGACAGAACAAAGTGAGTGGTGTGGTCTGGAGTGTAAACTCAGTAAAAGCGGCACTCTGGTCGTTTTTTTCTGCCGCGTAAAGCGGCAAGTCGCGAATCGCTGTAGCGAGCGGGTTGATCCCGCGACTGCAACCTGCAAGGGTGCCCCGTTACAATAGTTCAGGTTGTTGTCCGTTGGGGGACTCTAGGCCGATGATGTGCCAGCCTTTTTCGGTGAGGACTCTGCCTTGTGCGGTGCGTTGTAGGTAGCCTTCTTGAATTAAAAACGGCTCGTGGACTTCTTCGAGCGTGTGAGCTTCTTCGCCAACGGCGACGGCGACGCTGCCGAGGCCGACCGGGCCGCCTCGGTAGTTCTCGGCCATGATGCGCATCATTTGCTTGTCCATTTCGTCAAGGCCGCGCTGGTCGATCTCGAGTAGTTCAAGTGCCGCTGCGGCGCTGGCTTCGGTGATGACACCATCGCCACGTTGCTGTGCAAAATCGCGGCAGAAATTGATTAAGTTATTGGCAATCCGCGGCGTGCCGCGTGCGCGGCGAGCGATCTCGGCGGCGCCGGCGGTCTCGAACTCGACTTCCAGCAGGCCGCAGGTGCGCTCGACGATGCCTTGCAGGGTCTGGTGATCGTAATAGCTGAGGCGTGACTGCAGGGTGAAGCGACTACGCAGGGGTGCGGTGAGCAGGCCCATGCGGGTGGTCGCGCCAAGTAGGGTGAAGCGGGGCAGATTCAGCCGCACGCTGCGGGCGTTGGGGCCTTGATCGATCATGATGTCGATGCGGAAGTCTTCCATCGCGGAGTAGAGATACTCTTCGACGGTTTTGGAGATACGATGGATCTCGTCGATGAACAAGATGTCGCCTTCGCTGAGATTGGTGAGCAGGCCGGCGAGGTCGGCGGGCTTATCAATCACTGGGCCTGAGGTAATGCTCACTTGCCTGCCCATTTCGTGACCGAGGATGAGTGACAGGGTCGTCTTGCCTAGCCCTGGAGGGCCGCTGAGCAGGATGTGGTTGAGTGGTTCGCCACGGTCGCGCGCGGCGCCGACCATCACCGACAGGCGCTCGATGGTCTTGGCTTGACCCGCAAAGTCGTCGAACGAAAGCGGACGAAGCATCGACTCTTCAGAGCTGATGGGGTCGGCGAGTGTTTGCTCGATAAATTCGGTGCCGGTGGGCGGATCTTCAGGTGTGAAAGGCATAGTCGCTGTGTTACGATTATGCCTAGCAAATCGACTGAACGGCACGAGTCAACTCATCCGCTTGGGTGTGGAAACAAAAGGAGCGTGTGCGACTCGCGCACGTGGCACTGATACTGAGGGCGAGTCGCCCTCACTCCTTTATAAAATCGCGGCGATGGCACGTGTGGCCTGGCTGATCCGCGCTTGTTTGCTGCCGTGAATTTCGACGTAGGGGAGTCGTCGTTGCTCGAGTTGGTGCTTAAAGCGTTGGTGCAGATCGTCGCGCGCTGCGGGGCTTTCGCGTTGGCCCTCGTCGGCCTGCCAAGGGATGTCGGGCATGCAGAGTAAATACAACGTATAGTCGCGCTCAAGGAAGCGGTCGTTGACCCAGTCGATGGCGGTGTCGAAATAGACCTGTGCGTAAATAATCGACGAGAGGATATTGGTATCGTGAAAAATGAGCCGCTGCGCTTGTCCCAGCCCGGCATCTTCGAGGGCGAGTTGCCCTGTGGCGATCGGTTCTAGGTCGCTCTGGTTGAGCTCGCGTTGGTGCGAATCGACATAGCTGCGGACGAATTCGCCGCTACATGGTTCAGCATAGTAGTCGGAGAGTGCCATGGCGAGGGTGCTCTTGCCGGTGGATTCGGCGCCGGTAATGACGATGCGTTTCATTGGTAAGAGACTTGAAGGCTGAGGATTTTAGGCGGCGGAGCTGGACTGCGTGATGATGCGTTTCCACTGTCGCCAGCCGCGCAGTGCGAGGCAGATAAATACGCAGAACAGGAACACGCTCATCCAATACCCTTGCCCGAGGAATATGCTGATAAAAATGATATCAGAGAGCACCCAGCAGATCCAGGTCTCGATGTATTTGCGGGCGAGCATCCATTGAGCCACGAATGCGCAGACGGTGGCGAATCCGTCGAGATATGCATGGGCCGAGTCAGTGTAAATGGAGAGGAGACTGCCGAATCCAGCGGTGCCAGCGATCATTACTATAATCGCAACAATCACTTTTGGCCGCGGGGTATGGGTGATTTTCAGTCGATCCCCATCCTCAGATTTACCTGCGACCCATTCATACCAGCCGTAGGCAGAGATTGCGATGAAGATGCCTTGCGAAAGCATCATCGCATACAGCTTCGCATCCAGCGCGATAAAGACATAGCAACCGTAGCAGACGATTAGAATCGGCCACGCGGCAGCCCGTTCGCGTATCGTTAGCCAGACGCCAGTAATACCTGCGAGTGTGCCCAACCATTCGACCCCGCTGGTCGCGAGTAACTGATTCCAAAAAGATTCGTGCATACCTTAATCAGTCCTAACTGTTAGGGATGCATCAATCCGCGTCGTAGATTTTTACCTGCTCCCAGCGCGCTTTATTGGCTGCAATAAATGCCTGATGGAGTGGGTCTGCTTGATACGCGTCGTGTGCTACGATGTCTTTGAGGAGCACGGTGAGGGCGAAATCGTAACTGCTATCGAGGACCGGGCGCTCGGCGGTGCTGGCAGGTGTGCCAATATACATAGCTTCAGCGTGTTCGATCTGGGACATCGCCTCTAGGGAGATGCGAAAGTCAGTACATTGATCTGCATCGAGATCTTTGCGGAGCCAGAAGTATACAGTGTGAACCAGCATGGTTAGTGAGCGTTGGTGATCTTTTGAGGGAATAGAAACTCTTAGAGCTTGGCGGCGATGATGGCTTGCAGCTCTGCGTGATTACGCGCGACTGGCAGCTCGGGGCGCTCTTCGGTTAGACGCTCCGGTGGGCAAAACAGTAGGCCTTCGTCGGCGCAGTCGATCATCGATAAATCGTTGTACGAATCGCCGGCTGCGATGGTATCGAAGTTGAGGGCGCGAAACGCTTCGACTGCTTTACGCTTATGGTCGGGCAGGCGCAGCTTGTAGTCAGCGATGCGGCCGGTCTCGTCAATCACCAGATCATGACAGAATAGCGTCGGATTGCCGAGCTTCGCCATCAGCGGTCCAGCGAACTGGCTGAAGGTGTCGGAGAGAATCACCAACCGCGTTTGCGAGGTAACCCATTTGACGAATTCCTGTGCGCCTGGTAATGGGTCGAGAGTGCCGATGACTGCCTCGATGTCGGCCAGTTTGAAGCCTTGCTTGTCCAAAATGTCCAAGCGGTAGCGCATCAACGTATCATAGCAGGGCTCATCACGCGTGGTGCGCTTGAGGGCTTCGATCCCAGTTTTTTCCGCGAAGGCGATCCAGATTTCGGGGATGAGCACTCCCTCTAGGTCAAGGCATACGATATTCATGCCTTCTAAACCGCGAGAATCGATCTGCAAGTCAATCTCAATTCGGTGTTGCTAATCCTGCGGGCGGAAACTGCGCCAAAGTTTCAATGATGATGGCGCGGATCTCGGCATCCGTCGGCGCGTGCCAACCTAAGCGTTTAACATACGCCCCGCGCCAAACCAGTTCCTGCGATTGCATATCAATGATATCGAGGATGAAGGTGCCTTCTTGGTATTGATCGATTTGAATGTTGGAGAAGCCGCCATAGCCGTGATAAGCGGAGCGTCGATACGGAGCCGCGCCGATGCCAAGGTCGTTGAGTTCGGTGACGGTCTTTTGCGCGGTGTTAAAGGCGACGCGGAAATCAGGCGTGGCGCACTCGTCGGAGAAGCCGCGCATCTTTAGCACCGCATTGAGTTCGCGCTCGATACGGCGATCAACGATCGGGCTGAGCGCAATGCCTTGGTAGTTGCTGCCCAGCTCACGGGAATCGACTGCAAAGCATTTATAGCTTTGAAATTTCGCTGCGGCAGCACGGTCGTAGTCGACTCGAACGGGCGAGACGCAGCCGACCAGTGCGAGTAGCGGGAGTAATAAGAGTACGTTACAGAATGTGGGGTGCATCAGTTATTTATTGTGCTACGTTATCGATGAAAGTAAACTTTCTGAGTGATTCTAGCGCCGCCCTATTATCCGTAAGATTCGGATGAACAGGATGATGATGTCCATATAGAGTGCCGCGGCGGAATCGATTGCATTGTCGATAGTTTTTGGGATCGCATTGGCGCGCCCCCAGTCGTAGCCGATATAGCCACAGAATATGAGCACAACGATCCAGTCGATGATACCATGCTGCACGCCAAAAAATACGGCTCCCACTATCTCGACGATGATTACTGTGATCAGTGCGAAGCCTAGCGCCGTGTGTATTCGCTGAAAGAAGACAGGGAACATTGAGCCGAGCACCATCATGGTGAAAGTGACCACTCCAGTAATGCTCATCGCCTCATAGACGAGTGCCGTATCGTAGCGACCTACAACAAGATTAATGATGAGCCCGAAGGGCACCACGACGAAATTATACCCGATAAAGCTGATGAGCGGATTGTCGGACTTCGTATAGAGCATGATGCCGAAGAAGCAGCTTGCGAAGTAGCCAATGAGGAAGGCGATTGGGTGAATTGCTGCGATGGATTCGGCAGGAATACTTTTCACCATGATCGCATTCACCAGAAAGCCCCAACAAAGCGTCAGTCCGATAATGACATTGTAAAGGCCGTCGCTGAGCTGCGTGCCACGAGAGTTATATTCGGTCCGGTGAAATACTTCGCTTGTTTTCATATTCAGGTATTGTGGACAGTTGACGTACTAAAATCAAACTATGAAATAAAGTGATTCAGGCACATAAAAAAGCCGCATCGGTTAGGATGCGGCTGTCGAAATACGCTTTAGCGATTCCGCTTAAGGAAGCTTAGTCGCTCCCATTAGGAATTTGTCGCACTCGCGGGCGGCGGCGCGGCCTTCGTTGATCGCCCAAACGATTAGGGACTGTCCGCGACGCATGTCACCTGCTGCAAAGACACCTTCGAGGCTGGTGTTAAACTTGCCGTATTCAGCTTGCACATTGGAGCGGGCGTCGAGTTCGAGGCCGAGCTCTTCAGCGATGGTTGCTTCGGGTCCGAGGAAGCCCATTGCGAGGAGGACGAGGTCGGCTTCGAGCACGCGCGAGCTGCCTTCGACCTTCTGAGGAGTGAAGCGGCCATTGTCGCTAGTCCACTCGATGTCGTGAATATGGACAGCCTTGACGTTGCCATTGGCATCGCCAGAAAAACGGCTGGAGCTGACTAGGTATTGACGTGGGTCTTCACCTTGAATCGCTTCAGCTTCTTCCTGGCCGTAGTCCATCTTGTAAGTCTTCGGCCATTCAGGCCATGGATTATTTGCTGCGCGTTCGGTTGGAGGCTTAGGCATGATCTCGAGCTGCACCACGCTTTTACAGCCGTGGCGTAGGGAGGTGCCAACACAGTCGGTGCCAGTGTCGCCGCCGCCGATGATGACGACGTGCTTGCCCTTGGCGAGTTCGCTGAATTGCTCGGACTTGCCGTCCTTGATGTCCCAAAGCTCCTTGGTGTTGGGCCCGAGGAATTCCATAGCGTAACGAATGTTGTTGAGCTCGCGGCCTTCGATCGGCAGATCGCGTGGCTTGGTGGCGCCGCAGCACAGCACGACGGAGTCAAAGTCTTCCATCAGTTGCTTGGAGGAAATATCGACCCCGATCTCGATGCCACATTTGAGGATGATGCCTTCGGCTTGCATTAGTTCTACACGGCGAGTGACGACTTGCTTCTCAAGCTTCATGTTGGGGATACCATACATCAGGAGCCCGCCTGGGCGATCTGCGCGCTCGAAGAGCGTGACGAGGTGACCCGCTTTGTTGAGCTGATCCGCGGCGGCGAGACCGGCAGGGCCAGAACCGACGACGGCGACTTTCTTGCCGGTGCGCTCTTCTGGAGGCTGGGGCTTGACCCAACCTTCGTTCCAGGCCTTGTCGATGATGGAACACTCAATATCCTTAATCGTGACGGCTGGCTCGATGAGGCCGAGGACGCAAGAGCCTTCGCACGGAGCGGGGCAGACGCGGCCAGTGAATTCTGGGAAGTTGTTGGTCTTGGCGAGGCGCAGGTAAGCATCGTGCCACTTGCCTCGGTAGACGAGGTCGTTGAATTCTGGGATGAGATTGTTAACTGGGCAACCGCTCGCCATGTTGGCAAGGCTCATGCCCGTGTGGCAGTAAGGCGTGCCGCAATCCATGCAGCGTGAGCCTTGTGTCTGCACCTTCTCAGCATCGAAATCTTCGTGGATTTCGTTCCAGTCCTTAACGCGTTCGAGCGGATCGCGATTTGCGATCGTCTTACGCTCAAATTCCATAAATCCAGTTGCTTTACCCATAATTTAAAAGTAGTTAGAAGTTAGGAGGCAGTAGTTAGAAGTTATTTAGCGGAAGAAAGAACCTTCTTCGTGTCGCTGTGTAACATACGTCCAATTTCGTCGATTTGTTTGAAGTATTGTTCTGTTTCCGCGTAGCCGAGGTCGGCTGCGAGTCGGAGATAATAGCGGCATTTATTTAATGAGCCCTGCGCTATGTTAAAGAAGCGGGCTTTATCGGCCGACGAACGCTTGCCATATCCCTCGGCGATATTCGCGGGGATGGAGACTGCGGCACGACGAAACTGAGATATCAGGCCGAATTTTTCGCATTCTGGGAAGTGTTGTGTCATTTGATAAATATCTAAAACGGATTGATGTGATTTTTGCTAGACAAGAAGGCTTTCGAATCCAGCAGTTGAGGTCTCAGTTTCCATCTAACTTCTAACTCTTTTTTAGTGTCCTGCTTTGACGTTTTCTTCGAATGCGGCTTGGATGGCGTCGTCGCCAGTCAGGCCGGAGGCTTCTGCGCGTTTGATGGCGTGCAGCACGCGTTCGTAATCCTGTGGCATGATCTTGAGGATCTTACCAGCAGTATCCGGCCAGCCATCGAGGATTGATTGGCCACGGACGGAACCCGTGAGTGAGACGTGTGTCTCGATCTTGCCCTTGACCAGTGCAATTTCGTCATCTTCACACTCAATAAGTTGGTAGACGTTGACCATGCCAGGGTTGAGGCTATTCTTCACGAAGTCGCCCGCCTCGTCGTAGATGTAAGCCACGCCGCCGGACATTCCCGCTCCAAGGTTACGGCCGGTGACGCCGAGATTGACGACCATTCCACCAGTCATGTATTCCAGGGCATGGTCACCGAGACCTTCGACCACCGCTTCGACGCCAGAGTTACGAACGCAGAAGCGTTCGCCGGCCATGCCTGCGATGTAAGCTTGACCCTTAGTTGCGCCGTAGAAGCAGACGTTACCAGTGATGATGTTTTCATGCGCTACGAATGGGGATTCTGGATCGGGGCGAACGACGATTTTCGCGCCACACAGACCCTTGCCCAAATAGTCATTGGTATCGCCGGTCACGGTGAAGGTCATGCCTAGAGGGCAAAACGCACCGAGGCTTTGCCCGGCAGAGCCCTTGATGTTGATCTTCAAGGTGTCTTCAGGTAGGCCAACTGCGCCGTGCTTGCGGGAGATCTCAGCGCCAGTAATGGTGCCAACCACACGGTTGGTGTTGATGATCGGTAGGTCGATTTCGACTGGCGTGCCGTGGTGAATCGCAGGCTGTGCTTTTTCGAGGATCTCTGTGACGTCGAGCGAGCGGTCGAGCAGGTGATCTTGGTCCTGAGTGCAGCAAGTCCCGACTTCAGGCCCCACATCAGGACGGTAAAGAATCTTGCTATAGTCGAGGCCCTTTGCCTTCCAGTGATCGATCGCGCTGCGCATTTCGAGTTTGTCGACGCGGCCAACCATCTCTGGAATAGTGCGGAAGCCAAGTTCTGCCATCAGTTCGCGCAGTTCTTCGGCGATGTAAGTCATGAAATTGACGACTGCATCTGCGCCGCCTTTGAACTTCTTGCGTAGCTCAAGGTTTTGCGTGGCGATACCGACAGGGCACGTGTTCTTGTGGCAAACACGCATCATCAAGCAACCAAGGGTGACGAGTGGGGCAGTTGCGAAGCCGAACTCTTCAGCGCCGAGCAAGCAGGCAATCGCGACGTCGCGACCTGTTTTGAGTTGGCCGTCTGTTTCAACCCGAACGCGTGAGCGCAGGTCGTTGAGCAGTAGTGTCTGATTGGTTTCAGCGAGGCCAAGTTCCCAAGGGGCACCCGCGTGCTGGATCGAGGAACGAGGCGATGCGCCGGTGCCACCGTCGTAGCCGGAGATCAGAATGCCGTCGGCCTTAGCCTTCGCGACACCGGCAGCAATCGTGCCGACTCCAACTTCGGAGACTAGCTTGACGTTGACGCGCGCTTGGACGTTGGAATTCTTCAGGTCGTGGATTAGTTCCGCCAAATCCTCAATCGAGTAGATGTCGTGGTGTGGAGGAGGCGAGATCAAGCCCACGCCAGGAGTGGTCCCGCGTGTCTTAGCGATCAGTGGCAGGACCTTGTGACCTGGGAGTTCACCGCCTTCGCCGGGCTTGGCGCCTTGTACGATCTTAATTTGGATCTCGTCGGAGTTGACCAGGTAATTACTGGTCACACCGAAACGACCGGATGCGACTTGCTTGATTGCGGAGCGGCGACTGTCGCCGTTTTCGTCTGGAGTGAAACGATCTGGGTCTTCGCCACCTTCGCCAGTATTGGACTTCCCGCCGATGCGGTTCATCGCAATCGCGAGGGCTTCGTGCGCTTCTGAGGAAATTGAGCCGTATGACATCGCGCCAGTCTTGAAGCGCTTATAGATCTCCCGAGCGGATTCGACTTCTTCAATTGGAATCGATTTAGATGGATCAACTTTGAAGTCCATAAGGCCACGCAGTGTGAACATCTCTTTGGACTGATTGTTGACGATTTCGGAGTATTCCTTGAAGACGGCCTGGCTACCTTGGCTCGTTGCAAGCTGGAGCTTGTGGATCGTCATCGGGCTGAAGAGGTGCCGTTCGCCACCGGCACGCCACTGGTAGATGCCACCTGGATCGAGGGCTCCGGCCTTCTCGTCGGTGCGAGTGCCGAATGCATTGGAGTGGCGCATGCCAGCTTCTTTAGCGATGGTGTTGAGTCCGATACCTTCAATGCGCGATGCGGTCTTAGTGAAATACTTATCGATGACGTTACGGTTGAGGCCGATTGCTTCGAAGATTTGCGCGCCGCGGTAAGAAGCGACCGTGGAGATACCCATTTTCGACATGGTCTTAATCACGCCATTGAGATTCGCTTTCAGGAAGTTGTAACCAGCCTGCTCAGGTGTCAGGTCAAGATCGCCACGGTCAATCATGTAGCGTACGGACTCTAGCGCGAGATAGGGATTGATCGCATCTGCGCCGTAGCCGAGAAGCAGTGCAAAGTGATGTACTTCGCGAGGTTCGCCGGATTCGAGGACGATGGAGACACGTGTGCGTGTGCCCTGGCGGATCAAATGATGATGCAGGCCGGCAACTGCGAGGAGAGCCGGGATCGGGGCCTTCTTGGGCCCGATTTTGCGGTCGGAGAGGACGAGGATGTTGACCCCGTCGTTGACGGCGGCGTCTGCATTTTCGAAGAGTTTTTCGAGCGCGGCCTCGAGGCCTGTGCCGGAGATAGATGGCTCTGAGATGCTGTTATGACCTTCTGCGAGGCCACCAACTTCGGCTTCAAATGTAATTGGCAGCTTGGCCGCCTTGAAGCCGGGCAGGCTGATGTTGCGCAGCTGCGCGAGCTCCTTATCGTCGATCAACGGCGATTCGAACTTGATCATCCGGCAGCTGTCAGGGCCGGGGCGTGTGAGATCACCTTCAGAGCCGATAAAAGTAACGCTCGCGGTCACCAGTTCTTCGCGAATCGGGTCAATCGGTGGATTGGTGACCTGTGCAAACAATTGCTTGAAGTAGTTATACATCGTCTGCGACTGGTCGGAGAGGACGGCGAGTGGCGCGTCGTTACCCATCGAGCCGAGCGGCTGCTTGCCTGCTTCGGCACTGGGGCCGAGGATGAAGCGTGAGTCTTCGAAAGTGTAGCCAAATGCTTTTTGGCGCGTCTCGATGTTTTCGAAGTTGTCGGCTGGAACCGATTCCGGCTCTGGCAAGTCTTCGGATTTAACGAGGTTTTCTGTGAGCCATTGACCATACGGTGCGGTCTTGGAAACTTCCTCCTTCACTTTGCCGTCTTCGATGATGCAGCCAGCTTCCATGTCGATCAGGAACATACGGCCTGGCTCGAGACGACCCTTCTTGACCACATTTTTTGGTTCGATGCCGGCGAGCACACCCACTTCGGATGCAAGGATGACCTTGTCGTCTGCAGTGACGTAGTAGCGAGAGGGGCGCAGACCATTACGGTCGAGTGTCGCACCGACTTGAATGCCGTCGGAGAACGCCATGGACGCCGGGCCATCCCAGGGCTCCATCATGCAGGCGTGGAACTCGTAGAAGTCCTTTTTAAAGTCGGGCATGTTCATGTGGCGCTCCCAAGGTTCTGGGATCATCATCATCATGGCATGCGCGAGGCTGCGGCCTGAAAGGACGAGGAACTCTAGGCAGTTGTCGAATTTTTGCGAGTCGGAGCCGTCTTCGCGGATGATTGGTAGGAGCTTCTTGAGATCCTTGCCAAATACTTCACTAGCGAGCTGCATTTGACGGGCGTGCAACCAGTTCTCATTGCCGCGTACTGTATTGATCTCACCATTGTGACACAGGTAGCGAAATGGCTGTGCGCGCGGCCAGCTTGGGAATGTGTTAGTCGAGAAACGCGAGTGCGTGAGGGCGAGCGCGGAGTCCATCGCCTCGTTGGAGAGATCGGGAAAATATTGCTCAAGCTGCTCTGTGGTGAGCATGCCCTTGTAAGTCATGGTACGGCTTGAAAGCGAGCTGATGTAGAACAGCGCTTCTTCGTCTGTGCCGCTGTAACGGATGCGGTGAGTCGCGAGGCGCCGCACGATGTAAAGTTTGCGCTCTAGTTCGAGGCCGGCCGCGACTTCGCCTTTACTGACGAAGAATTGACGCATGACTGGCTCGCAGGCCTTGGAGGCTTTACCGAGAATCTCGCTGCGCACTGGCACATCGCGCCAGCCAATGAAGCCGAGGCCTTCTTCGGCAACGATCTCTTCAATGATGGTCTCTTCGCTCTGACGCTCTTCGTCGTCGCGGGAGAGAAATACGAAGCCGACACCGTAGTCGCCTTCTGCTGGCACGTCGAAGCCACACTCAGCTTGGCACACGGCCTTAAAGAAGTTGTGTGGCAGTTGAATGAAGATACCTGCGCCGTCACCAGTGATGGGGTCACAGCCGCAACCACCACGGTGGTCGAGGTTTACACAGATCTCCAGCGCACCTTTGACGATGTCGTGGGATTTGCGGCCTTTCATGTCGACAATCAGGCCGATTCCGCAGTTTTCGTGTTCATTCTGTGGGTCGTAGAGACCCTGCGCCTTGGGCTGGATGTGTGTCTTTTCCATATCAGTATTAAATATTCGATTTTAAAGTGTAGTCATCAATCGGTGCGGACGTCCTGAGCGACGAGTTCGCTTTTGGGCCGAAGCCAAAAGGAACGAAGAAAGTAGTAATTGATGAGAGTCTGTCTAGAGAAAATGACACTCTCTGCACATGAACTGGCTCATACGCAGTCAATTAGCTGCTTGTTCGGCAGCAAAAAACGGGCCGAATCCGTGTTGAGGAGAAAGACTTTTAGAAATTAAGTATTTCTCGTGTTTGGGTGCTTAAAAGAAACGAATCGTCTTCGAGCGCATCGCTTCGTGCTCTTCGTCGGTGCAGGCTGCGTTGGTCGGAGCGTCTGCTTCGGCACTCGTTTCAGTGGCGAGTCCTTCTTTGAGGAGGTAGTCTTCAACCTCATCACCACTGACATCAGCGAGCATATGCCCATCGATTTCAACGCAAGGCGAGAGGGGTTGGCCGGACTTTTCGACCATTTCAGCGTATTGATCCGCATGATTGATAATGTCACGGTCTTCGTATTCGAGACCGTACTTCTTCATGATCGCGCGGACGCCCATGCTCCATCCGCAGGTCGGTTTTAAGTATGCGATAATCTTCATAAGCCTCTAAGTGTTGCTAATTATTCCGCTTGTCAACTCCGAGGATACGATCTGCTTCGGCTGCTGCGTTATTTAGTAGCGGATTGGCGGCCTTGGTTTCGCGCAGATGATCTGCCAATCCCCAGCGTTATTTTGGCCAACGGTGAAGAGGCTGCTGAAATGGTCTTCGACAGCGTACAGCACCCGCATCCGGTAGCGGGGTGTGAGGCTGGGGCCGTAAGTGACGCCGTTGTGAGTAAACTCGATCGTTTCTTCTGCTGCGCCCGAGAGAGCTTCAAACACGATTTGCTGAATCGGTAGGCCGAGTTCGTAGTCGAGGGCACCCTTTAGGCGAGAAATAATGAGACTGTCGCACCCGTTCAAGCAGTAGAGCTTCAGCATCGGTTCGATCGTGTCGGCTTGATTAGCTGCGATGAAGCGTGCCGATAGGTCGTCGAGGCCTAGATCAAGAGTGGACTTCGGGCTGCAGGCTGCGAACAGCAGCATCGCGCCGATCCAAGTGGCGGCAAAAGTCGTTATGGGGGTCAAATTCCTCATCAGATGAACGCATAAGACCGCAAATGTGGCGTCAAGTTCATCGTAGAATGCCTCAAAGTGGACATTTTAGCCACTAAAGCGGCTTTTTCTCGAGCGTTTCTTTGAGTGCTGCGGTGCTATTTGGCTCAGCGGATTCGTCGATCTCCAGTACCGGCTCAGCCGTCTGTTCTTTACTCGTGATAGGGCTAGAGGCTTGAATGCGGCCGCTTTTGAAGCCTGAGGCGACGATGTTGATCTGTCCCAAATTTTCAATGCCGAGGTTTTCGGTGAGGTTTTGGCGCAGATGACCCTGTAAGGTTTGTTCGATGTCCCTGAGGCGGCCACCGCTCTTGAGTTGGATGCGGACGTCGAAGTGGGTCGTCTTACCTTTGACCTTTATTTTGACGATTGGCTTTGCGATGTCGTCGAGCTGCTCGCAGGATGTACGGATGAGCTCGACGATCGCGGAGCGGCAGACCATGACGCGGCCATTCTCGGTTTGATAAGCGACTATTTTCTTGGGCTGACGTCGTACAAGCAATATCAGTAGGAGCGCGAAGGCAAGAATCGCTCCGGCTGCGCATAGATAGTTGGACTCTGTGAGATAATTTAGCATCTCGATCGTTTCAGTCCAGTTCATCTGTGTATATTTAGTAGGAAATAGAGGGCGAGACCTCAGTTGTGCCTAGTCAACGTGTGCTTGGCCGTCCCAATCGTCTTTCGCTTCTTCTTCCTCTTCTTCAGTGGTTCGTACGCCGTCGATGATGACATTGACGCGAGCGACATTCTTACTGGTCATTTTCTCGACCTGCTCAGCGATACGCTGCTGGATTTCATTGCCGACTGTCGCGAGTTCGACACCGAAGCGCAGAATCACACGGATTTCGATTTGGTAGTCACCGACTTCGTCTTCATCGACGCGGACACCGCGCTCATCGCCTTTTTTGGAAAAGATCTCTGCGATTCCATCGACGAAGCCACCGCCAACTGCGGCGACGCCAACGACTTCGAGTGCAGCCAAGCGAACAATGCTCGCGACCACACTGTGATTGATGCGGATGTCACCTAGTGTGTTCGAGCCTTCGGACACTGTAGGGATTGTGGACTCTTGGTTGTTTTCAGATTTGTTGCTCATGATTGGTGCAATGTACCGTTGTTAGTATTAAGTGTAAAGGTCTTTGGGCACGCGCTCAATGAATTCTTCAATATACTTGGTTGTGGCCTTACCTTCGCGAAAGATAGGATCGCGAATAATTGCGCGCGAGAACGGAATATTCGTTTTAATCCCATGAATCAAATATTCGCCGAGTGCGCGATCCATGCGATCGAGTGCAAGTTCGCGTGTTTTGGCGATTGTCATAACCTTGGCGATCATACTGTCGTAGTAAGGAGGGATGGTGTAACCACTGTAGCAGTGCGAGTCGATGCGCACGCCGTGGCCACCCGGGGCGTAATAGAGGCCAATCTCACCTGGGCAAGGAGCGAAGTTGCGTGCCGGATCTTCGGCGCACACACGGCACTCGATACAGTGCTTGGTGATTTTAATGTCCTTTTGCTCGTAGCTAAGCTTTTGTCCACTGGCGATTAGGAGTTGTTCCTTAACCAAATCGACACCAGTGACTTCTTCGGTCACGCCGTGTTCCACTTGGATACGCGTGTTCATTTCGATGAAGAAATACTCGCCCTTGCCATCGACTAGGAACTCGACGGTGCCCGCTCCTTCGTAGTTGACGGATTTGGCGAGTTTGACCGCGTCGCGGCCCATTTTTTTACGAATGTCGTCGGAGATAAAAGGAGAGGGGGCCTCTTCGATGACTTTCTGGTGTCGGCGTTGAATCGAGCAATCGCGTTCACCGAGGTGGATCACATTACCAAATTGATCGCCGAGCAGTTGGATCTCGATGTGACGCGGTGCGTCGAGAAAGCGTTCAAGGTAAACAGCACCATTGCCGAAAGCTTTCTCTGCTTCGTTGCGAGCGTTGTTATATTCTTTAGCAAATGCGACTGCATTGTGAGCGGTACGCATCCCTTTACCGCCACCACCAGCGACGGCTTTAATAATCACTGGAAAGCCGATTTTTTTCGCGACGATAAGGGCATCCTTTTCATTGTCGACGGTGCCATCACTGCCTGGGATCACGGGGACCTTAGCTTTGATGGCCATATCGCGCGCCTTTGCCTTATCACCAAAATTGATAATCGCTTCAGAGCCTGGGCCGATGAACTTGATGTTACATTCGGCGCATTGTTCGGCGAAATCGGCATTTTCTGCGAGGAAGCCATAGCCCGGGTGAATGCCATCGACATCAGCGATTTCTGCTGCGGCGATGATACGATCACTCTTGAGATAACTCAGGTTACTCGCTGCTGGGCCGATGCAAATTGCTTCATCGGCAAGTTGCACGTGGAGAGATTGCTCGTCGGCCTCGGAATAGACGGCGAGCGTCTTGATCCCGAGTTCGTTACAAGCGCGAACGATGCGAAGTGCGATTTCACCTCGATTGGCAATGAGGACTTTTTTGAGCATACGGATTAAGCCGTTTTAACTTTGAAGAGTGGTTGCCCAAATTCGACGGCTTCGCCGTTCTCAATAAGCACTTCAGTGATTGTGCCGCTGATTTCGGATTGAATTTCGTTCATCACCTTCATTGCCTCGATGATACAGACGATGGAATCTGCGCCGACTTTGGTGCCGACTGTGGCAAAGGCTGGGCTTTCAGGCGAAGCGGAAGTATAGAAAGTCCCGACCATCGGCGACTTCACCACCGAGATGCCCTTTTCTTCCACTGGAGCTGCGGCAGCTAATGGAGCTGCATCTTGAGCTGCAGCTGCATCTTGAGCTGCAGCTGGAGCCGCAGCGACAGGAGCGGCGTGAACGATTTGTGTATCGCCATTCTTGCGGCAGAGGCGCAGCTTGAAGCCTTCTTCTTCAATTTCAAATTCGGAAAGTTCCGAGCGTTTCATCAGTTCGACGACCTGTTTAATAGCTTTTAAGTCCAAGTGTTTCCTTTCTTGTGGCTTTAATTGTTGGAGATTTCGAATCGAATGTCAGTGCTCAAGAGAGCATCGAGGATCGAATTGACCAATATGTAAGTAGAGCTTTCGCTTGGGTGCAATTACTTTGTTACGTATTTGATCGGTGCTCAAAAGTGCCCGAATCGCTGCTTTTTTCTTTCTTGCTCGAGTTGACGATGCATTGCTCAATTTGCACCGCGAGTGATCAGCTAGGAAATGTCTTATTTATTTTACTGTTCCTGTCTAGATGTTAGAGATTGATAATATTCATTATGCCTACCTTTAAAGAAGTTGAAGTTCTCGTGATTGAATCGGTGCGGTTGTTAGCCGAAGATTTTGATTTAGTCACATTGAAGCAACCGAGAGCGGAATCTGCACTCTATGGTAAAGACGGAGTCTTAGATAGCATGGGTCTCGTGAATCTTCTTGCAGATGTGGAGGATGCCGTGTCTGAGCAATTCGGTGCGGCAATTGCGCTAGCGGATGAAAAGGCCATGAGCGCGCGGAATTCGCCGTTTTTGACTATTAAGACACTTGCTCAAGCAGTACTAGAGAGGATCGAAGCGTGAAGCACATCGTTATTACCGGCACGCGCAAAGGGATTGGACGATCGTTGGCGGAGCATTATCTGGCTGAAGGCTGGGGAGTCATCGGCTGTAGTCGTGGCGAGTCGTCGATTGAGCACGATCAGTATCGGCACTATGTATTAGATGTGTGTGATGAATCCGCCGTGATTGAAATGGCTCGCGATGTGAAGCGGCAAAACGGTGCCGTCGATGCGCTGCTAAATAATGCTGGGATCGCCTCGATGAACCATTGTTTGTTGACGCCAGGTTCGACGGTAAATGCTATTTTGCAGACGAACGTGGTCGGTACGTTCTTGTTTTGTCGTGAATTTGCAAAACTCATGCGCAAGAGCGCGCAGCCGCGGATCGTGAATTTCACGACTGTGGCGCATCCGCTGAACTTGGAAGGTGAGGCAGTGTATGCGGCTAGTAAGGCGGCGGTGGAGAGCTTGACGCGCATTATGGCACGCGAGTTGGCCGAGCTGCGCATTACTGTCAATGCGGTGGGGCCGACGCCAGTGATGACGGATTTGATTAAAGGCGTCTCGTCGGAAAAAATGGATGCGTTGCTCGCGCGGCAGGCGATCCCGCGCTATGGCAAGGCGGCGGATGTGATCAATGCGGTCGATTTCTTCCTGAGGGCGGATAGTGACTTTATCACTGGGCAAGTGCTCTATTTAGGTGGAGTGACTTAAATTGTGAGCTGGATTGATCGCCAGTTTTCCAGGTTCGGTGCCAAGGTTGCTGGCTATGAGGGCGGGCGCACTTGGACGTATGCCGATTTTGTCGCCGAGGTGGATCGAATTGAGGCATTAATGTCTCCTGCGATGGGTCAGTCGCCAGCGGTGATTGCGATTCAGATGGATCGCACGATGCACGCGCTGGCTGCGATCTTGGCCATTGTTCGCGTACAGCAGATCGCTTTGCCGCTATCGCCAGGGATGCCAATTGCTGAGCAGGTCGAGCAACAGCGTATTGCTGGCGCGACGTTTCTGTTAAGTGCCGAGGGTCTTCGCCCGCAGCCGTCGACCGCAAGTGCTTCGAAATTAATCAATCAACTTTCGGCGCGTGGGCATGCGGGCTTAATTCTTTTTAGTAGCGGCACCAGTGGCGCGCCAAAGGGGATGCTGCATGATTTGAATGCGCTCTTAGATCGCTATTGTGAAGTGCGTCCGCGAGCGGATCGCACAGTGCAGTTACTGTTGGCGGATCACATCGGCGGACTGGATTCTGCGTTTCGCACTTTATTTTCTGGTTCGACATTGGTGGTGCCTGAGGCCCGCAGCGCGCTTGCGGTGGGAGCCGCGGTGGAGCGGTATGACGTCAATATACTGCCAGCGTCGCCGACGTTTTTAAATCTCATGCGGTTGGCTGGTGTTGCAGATAAATTCGATTGTTCGAGCTTGGAAGTGATCGCGTATGGAGCAGAGCCGATGCCAGTTAGGCTGCTGGAGCGGTTGGTTGAAATATTCCCAAATGCGGCGTTTCAACAGAAGTTTGGCACCAGTGAAACTGGTGCGATTCGTATCAAGAGTGAGGCCACCGAGAGTGTCTATTTCCGCATTGAAGATTCAGGCGTCGAATGGCGTGTGCAAGATGCTGAGTTGTGGTTGAAGACGAGTTCTCGAATTTTGGGCTATTTAAATGCCGATGAATCGTCGTTGGAGGCTGATGGGTGGTATCGCACGGGCGATCTGGTGGAAGAGGCCGACGGGGGCTACCTACGGATTATCGGCAGGCGTAGTCAGTTAATCAATGTGGGTGGGCAAAAGGTGCACCCAGCAGAGGTGGAGCGGGTAATCGCTGAGATTGTAGGTGTTGAGGCTTGCTCAGTGTACGCTAAGCCCGCTGCAATTACAGGAAATATGGTTGCGTGTGCGATCGTGACTTCTGCGGAGAGGGACCTGCGCTCGTGGAAACGTTTGGTTCGTAAACATTGTCGCGGGCGAATAGCAGATTGGAAGATTCCAGCCTCTGTCGAGCTGCGCGCTGAGCTATCAATGACCGATCGCTTGAAGCGAGAGTAGTCGGTCGAGGGGCGAAACGGCGAAGGTGGCCAATCGTTCTGGAAGATTTTGGGCCCGTGGCGTCTAGACGAATTTGAGCGCTTCCGTGTCTGCTCTCCGCCGCAAGCGACGATGCCATATGGCAACTTTCGCAATTACATTCGCGCTGCGAATTCTTAGTAAAATGGGCTTTCACTTTGTGCGATCCTGCACATGGTCAGTACTATGGCAAAAAGCAGTTTCAAGCAGATTCAAATCGGCGGGGTCGTTACCTGTGTGCCGCCTCTGGAGAAATGTATCGATGATGAGGTCGATCTATTTGGTGGCAACGAAAAGCAAATCGCACGCTTGAAGAAAACCATTGGGCTGAATCGGCGTCGCGTCGTGGAGCCGGGCACGACCGCGGCGGATCTATGCGAAGCTGCTGCCCGACGGCTATTAAACGCGACAAGTCTCGAGCCTGAGGCGATTGACGCTGTGATTTTTGTGACGCAAACGCCGGATTATTCGCAGCCGTGTAATGCTGCGGTGCTGCATGGGCGTTTGGATTTGCCGAAGAGCTGTGCCGCGTTAGACGTGAATCTGGGCTGTTCGGGGTATGTGTATGGGCTGTGGTTGGCGCATATGATGGTCAGTGCGGGCGGCTGTGAGCGGGTGTTGCTGCTTGCTGGGGATACCATCAGTCGAATTGTGAATCCAAGAGACCGGTCGGTGGCGCCGTTGTTTGGCGATGGCGGCAGTGCCACATTGATTCAGCGTAGTAAGTGCCAGAGTACTGCGTGGTTTAGCCTCGAGACCGATGGCAAGGGCTTTGATGCACTGATCGTGCCAGCGGGCGGTCAGCGCACGCCGAGTTCAGTTGAGACGCAGGCCGAGGTGACAGATGAAGGGGGCAACGTGCGTTCGGCTGAAAACCTGTTCATGAACGGCGCGGAAATTTTCAACTTTTCCATCACCGAGGAGCCCAAAGCAGTGCGGGATTTAGTCGAATATGCGGGGTTGGATCTGGATGCGGTGGATTATTTCGTCTTTCATCAGTCTAATCGATATATTCTTAGCAATATTGCGAAGCGCTTAAAAATTGATTTGGCCAAAGTGCCGATGCGGACGGTCGAGCGCTATGGCAACCAGAGCTCGGCATCGATTCCGTCGGCGCTGTGCGGGGAATTACAGGATGTGCTGTGCGGTGCCAAAACGCAGCGCGTGTTGCTGTCTGGATTCGGCGTGGGACTGTCTTGGGCGAGTGTCATTCTTGATATGGCTAAATTGCCAATTTGCGAAATTATTGAAAGTGCGCCAAGTGAATAGAAACTTGTTAGTCAGCAGCGGAGTCAGTATGAGTCTTTTAAATACACCCCATGAGTTTAGCAAAATTTATTGAAAATTTCGAAGAAGCGGTCGAGGACATCGAGCCCGGTTCACTGACAGCAACGACCAAATATCGCGAGCTGGAGGCTTGGGATTCGCTGGCATTTTTAACCGTGATTGCGATGATCGATGCGGAATATGATGTGCGCATAAAGGGAGACGTATTGAAAAACTGTGAGACACTGGAAGCGCTGTATGCGCAAGTCAGTGCATAATTGTACGTATGGGTGGGGCCGATAAATTCAACAATCAACAGATTTTGGTCGTCGGGGCCACAGGTGCGCTCGGCGGTGCGATCGCGCGTCAGTTGAAAGTCGAAGGAGCTGACCTGATTGTCTCTGGGCGTGAGCAAGGAAAGTTAGCTGCATTGACCGCAGAATGTGGCGGCAGTTCGCTGTCGGTGGACTTGAGTGATTCTGCTGGATGTGTGCAGTTGGCCGATGCGGTCGGCGAGTTAGACGGGGTCGTCTATGCCGCAGGCGTGGCTCCAGTGGTTCCGGTGCGTTACCTTAAAGACGCGGATATCGAGGCTTGTTTGAATTTAAATACGACGATGCCACTGCTGCTGATTCGAGAGTTATTGAAAAAGAAAAGACTGAAAACGGGCGCATCGATCGTATGGATGTCTTCCTTGGCGTCTGTTCGAGGCACGGCTGGTTATGCGGCATATGCCGCGAGTAAGGCTGGGCTGGAAGCATCTGCACGCTGCCTTGCGCTGGAGTTGGCACCGAAGCGGATGCGTGTAAACTGTATTGCTCCAGGGATGATTGAGACGGACATGGCGGAAGCAACTGCGGAGCGTATTTCCGACGAGGCACTTGCGGCGCATTTAAAAGCGTACCCACTTGGAGCTGGGCAGCCCGCTGATGTGGCTGCGGCGACTTCTTTTTTACTATCACAAGAGTCTCGTTGGGTGACGGGCATCACTTTGCCAGTTGATGGAGGCTTTTCTATTTAGTTGTGCTTGGTTTTTGATTTAAACGAATATGAAAAAATTGATAATCGTAGGCGCAGGTGGTTTCGGGCGTGAGGTCTATACATGGGCAAAAAGCCACCCGGATTCTGGCAAAGCCTGGGAGGTGGCTGGTTTTATAGATGATGATGCGGCGGCCCTCGATCGTTATAATTACCCCGTGGGTGTGATCGGTCCTTTAGAGACACATCAACCTGCAGAAAATGAAGTCTTTGTCTGTGCGATTGGAGCGCCGATGATTAAGAAAAAAGTCTGTCAGGCATTGTTGTCGCGCTCCGCGACTTTCATTCCACTGGTACATCCATCCGTAATTATCGGAGAAAATATTGAAATCGGGAATGGAGTCGTTCTGTGCCCCCGTGTGACCTTGACTGCCGACATTTCGATCGGCGACTTTGTGGCGATTAGTTGCCACAGTAGTGTGGGGCACGATGCGGTGATTGGCGATTGGGCCACTATTAGCGGGCATTGCGATTTAACGGGGAGTACCCGTCTCGGTACCGGGGCATTTTTGGGGACTGGGGTGCGGATTGTGCCGAGTAAGTCCGTTGGCGATTTTGCGTATGTGGGCGCAGGAGCCGTTGTGATCCGGTCGGTCAAACACGGTCAGAAAGTCTTTGGTAATCCTGCTCGGGTTTTTTAGCGGGCGTATTGCTCTTTAATCAGCCTGCGCTGTTAGGCCGAGCGCCGATAAGCCATCGAGGATCGTGCTGAATCCCGGTATTGTGTTGAGCTCCTCGAGGCTCTTGTTGCTAGCAAGCCGTATAAAGAACTGCTCTTGGCGCAGGTCTAGGCCGTGATGTTTAATATCAATCAGTGCGCCGAAAATATTATGGCCGCCTTGTTGCTCGTAGCCAAATGCACTTCCGCCGACGAGATGCCAGAAATAGACATTCTGGGAAAGGCCATTTTTTTCGTAGATGCCGAATTCAGCTGGCTCAAATGTGACAGCCTCGTGTTGAAATGGAATGCTGTATTCGCGCCGCATACAGGTCCAGCCGTTTTGCACCCAGCAGGTGTCTGGCGTGTGGGTGCCGGCCCAGCGGTAGGAGGGTTTTCCTGGGGACCAGTAGGCGATGTAGAGGCCGATGGAGGTGTCGTCTTTTTCAAATAATCGAAAGATGGCATCGTCGAAGTTGAGGAAGTTAGCGATGCGTACACTGGATTCGGGTGACTCCGCCATGTCCATGTCTTTGATCTTCCAGCCAGAAAGTTCGCTCGGTATAATTTCAGCGAGTGCATCGTGTAGCGTCGCCTCAGGTGGCGGCACAAAAGCGAAATATGCCCGGAGACCGAGGGCGATAAGGAGAATGGCGATGCCAAGCAGTAGAATAAATTTTTTCATTATGGGCTAGCAGATGACAATATAAAAACGGCTTCAACGATAGACTCAAGAGCGCAGATTGCCTCTAAACTGTCGTCGGAAGTAGATGATTCTGCGGAGCGCGTGCCGCCTGCTAGGCTTGCGAGTTAGTCGATCAGGCATTTTTATTGTTTATTGAATCGCACGGACTGTGTAATGCCTACTTGTTTAATCCGCGAATCTCGCTGAAGTCCGACCTCTCATTCTATGCCCTCACTGATCGATAAGTCTGGTAAGATTGCCTATTATGGCCAGGTCTCTTGGGGGAATCTCGTCGATTGGTTGGTCACGTTTTGTCTCGGCGCAATTATTGCTTTGTCGGCGCTGTTGCTTGGAGGGGTTCGGCCGGATACGCATGTGCTGCTTTTGCCGCTGTTCGCTTGTTTGATGGTGTTGCATGGGCTTTGGCTCGCGGTCGAGCGGGAGGAACCAAAGCGCTTGAGTTATGTGCCGGTTTTTTTCCTGCCGTTCGTGGCGTGGATTTGGATCAATGTGACTGGGTTGAGTCCGACTGCGTGGCGTGGTTGGTACGAGCTCATTTATGCGCTAGAGGCGATGATCTTTCTATGGGTATTGGTCAATAATGTGCGAACACGAGCGCATCTGTGGATGTTGATTACGATTGCGATCTCGCCTGCGGCGTATGCCATTTTTATTGGCTTCTATCAGTTTTTGCAAAATCCGTCGAAGCTCGCGAATTCATACGCTGAGTATGTGTTGACGCTGAGCCCCGAGTTTTTTGGGCAAGCGACTGGTTCGTTTGCAGACCCGAATAGCTTTGCGGCCTTTCTGCTGATTCTGCTCCCGGCGCTTTTGATTGCAGGGTTGGTGCCTCGTCTGCCGGTGATTTTACGAGTCTTATGTCTGTATATCGGGGTGATGTTTTTGATTTCGATTTTCCTGACGCAGTTATTTTGGCCGCTGATCATTCTGTTGATTGTGTTGCTGATTTTGCCATGGGCCTGTTTTTTGAAGCCATCGCGCCGTGTGTGGGGCAGTTTGTTGGGTGTGTTTCTGTTAGCGATCGCACTCTTGCCGCAGGCCGTCTTGTCACCGCAATTCAAAACGCGTGCCGTGCAGGCGATGGGCGGCGAAGGCGAGGCGGTTCGTCGGATCTTATGGCAGGAAGCGCTCGATATCACGTTGGATGCTCCGATCACTGGGTCTGGGGGCGGTAGCTTCTCGGTTGAGTTTGAGCAAAGTGGAAGACGATCGTTGGAAAAATTACCGATGACACCGCACAATGATTATCTGTTGATTTTGTCGGAGTATGGGGCGCTTGGCGGCGTGCTGTTTTTACTGCCGAGTTTGTTGGTGCTATGGCGCGCGATTCGGCACTGGCGAGCTGAGCCGGATCGAGTGAGGCTTAAGAGTGGGGAGGGCGCAATCATGCCGCCGACAAAGTTCTTTCTGTCGATTGGTCTTGCCGGGGTACTTTCTTTTGCGCTCTGCATGTTTAGCTCCTTTGTTTTTTATACGCCTGCGCTCACTTTGTATGGTGTGTTGTTCTTTTCGATTCTTATTAAATCGAGTTTTAGGCGGCGTTTGCGCATCCCGCACGGCGGTCGGATGCGGCTTGGGTATTTATGTGTGGGACTCGTGTTGGCGGTTGGGTTTTATTCGATCAGTGCGTCGCGCATTAAAGCGCAGGCGCTTGAGCTAAATGCCCGGCAACGTCTCGACCAAGTGGTTCAACTTGGAATACATCGTTCTGGCAATGGGGATTTGTTGAATGAGGTAATCGAGTTATATCAAGCTGCAATATTGTTGGATCCTGACAATGCGGATGCGTGGATTGGGTTGAGTGCGGCAAGGTGCCAACTTTTTTATAGAAACCCTGCAAATTATGAACAAATCGGGATGCGAGCGTCGAACTTTGCGCAGCGAGCGATTGAGCTGACTGAGACCTACTGGATGGCGTGGGCGCAGCTCGGCATTGCAGAAGGGCTCGTTGGTAATGAGATCGAAGCCGAGGCGGCGTTGACGCGGGCGCTCGAGTTGGCGCCGAATAATGGCAATGCACACTATTATTGGGCGGCCTATTTAAGCCATTTTAGCGAGAGGCGCGTCGAGGCGATCGCATCGGTGCAACGCGCACTCGAAATTAGTCCAAATCATGCTGCTGCTCGTAAGTTACAGCAAAAACTTCGTATTCTATGAGTTCGTCTCTGCGCCAGGTCTTTTCTGTTACGTTTGCTGCTCTATTCGCCGCGGTTACGATGCTTCAAGCCGAAGACTGGATGCGCGGCGCGGCGGTGGTGACGTCTGTGACGGGGGAGGTAATTTTAGAGCAAGTAGGCGGGGAATCGTTACAACTGAACCCGACTGACAGCTTACCGATGGCTGTCTCCGGCTTGCTGCAGATTAGCACAAAAGAGAAGAATGCTGTGTTTCTTAAGACGTCGAATCAGATTTCGATTTATCATGAAGGCGCAGGTTTTTTTGCCATTGAGCGCTTTGAGCAAGATGTTGCCACCTCGATGGATCAGGGCAAAAGCCGGATGATTTTAAATTTTAGGCAAGGATTGTTGGTCGTTGATAATCGTGCCCTGAGTGAGGCTTCTCAGATGATTGTAGTGACTCCGTTGGGACGGATGTCGGTGAAGAATGGCTGGTGGTCGATGGAAGTCGTCTATGACGCACGCAGGCGTCTTTACGACTTCTCAATTAGATGCGCGGATGGGACCTTGCGGTTCACTGATCTGATGGGTCAGACCTATACATTACGCAGGGGGCAGCGACTGGTCGGTGCGGGCACTTCCGTAAGCGCTTTAATCAAAGTAGCCGAAAGCTCGGCGTCAGAGAATGAGTTGTTTGAAAAGTTTGAGGTGATGCAGGCTGCTACCGAGTTCGATGCGCCTTCTCCCGCAATTTTTCGATCGAAAATGAAGCAACTGAAGCAAGTCAAGAATGCAGTCGAGGAGACTGCGGAAGTACCTAACAGTGGCTCGGCTAAGCGGCCATTGGTGATTGAATACGCGCCGCAATCTGCGCCGGTGACTCCGCATCGTGCACTGATTCGGGCGCCATCGAGTTATCAGGCAGATTTGTTCTAAGGCTTGGCATTCTTAGTCAATTAATACACGTTTAATCTCCTGTGAATCGACTGAAGCAACTCATTTCTTATTGTGGCCTGATTGGAGCATCGATTGGCGTATGGGTATTTCTTTGGTCAGAAGGTGTGTTGGATGGCTTGGAACAAGAAGCGATGCGCTGGCGTTACGAGGTTCGTGGCGAGTTGTCCTCCACGGCGCAGATCATATATGTGGATTTAGATGCAGATACTGTATCTTATATTGGCGCACGACCCTGGGACCGGCAAAATTTCAGTGTGTTGGTGGATGCATTGCTGGGACCTGGCGAAGCGAAAGTGATTGGCTTTGATATTATTTTTTCGATGTTTTCCGGGGGTTCATTGTTGGATTATGGACGAGCTCGCAAAGGAGATATTTCGTTTGGGCAATCGATTGAATATTTTACAGATCAGGTCGTCTTGGCGGCGGCTTATACTGGTACGACTTCGGCGGATGCGGTCCTGCCACTGAGGCGCGATCAGTATGTCGATCCCCGCGAGAATCCATTTCCTGAAGCGCCGTCCTTTCCGATATTAACTGAAGAAAGTGGTCGATTAGGTCTCGCTAATGTCGATGAGGTACTCAGTCAAGGTTCGGTGCCGTATTGGGTGGTGGCCTTGGTCGAGGTCGAGGGAGAACTGTTTTCTCGGCATTTAATGGATGGCAAGCTGCGGCACTTGGTGGATGCATTGAATGAGCCGGAAGTGATTGTGGAGGGGGAGTTGTTGAAGTTGGTGGATAAAGACGGATGGTCGCCATACGTGCTGCCGCATTACACCCATCAGCGCTTGTTTTCATTGGGGCTGGAGATGTTCCTCGCGGCACATGGGTTAGGCAATGAATCAGTGGTGTATGATGGCCATGAGCTATTGATCCGCCGAGGAGATGAGGTCTTTAGGCGAATTCCATTGGATGCATGGGGGCAATCTTTAGAAGTGAATTGGTTTGAAGGCTGGAAACAAAGTGACTTGAGCGAGCATGTCAGTATTCGCGAAGTGCTCGAGCGCGCAAATGCCTTGGGTCAAGCTTCAGAGGGTGGGGATACGGAGCGGGTGCAAGCAGAATTGATGTGGTTCTCGCGTTTTAAAGATAAAGTGATTTTTGTCGGTCCAGTCGATCCGCAGTTGAAGGATATCGCACCGACGCCATTTAATCGCGAGCCAGTGCCGAAAGTTGGGCTGCATGCTAATCTTTACCGTACAATTCAAGACGAGGCATACATTGTCAGGCCGAGTGATGGAGGCAGTGTTGCTTCGATCGTGCTGCTGACATTGTTGGTGAGCGCACTCACGCTTTGGAGTGGGGTTGGGCGTGTATTTACGCGCATCAGTTCGATGGCGGTGGTGTTGCTCTATATCGCCGCGGTGTTCTATTGCTTTTCAAATGGAAATTTTGTGCTCCCGCTGGTCGCTCCGCTTGGTGCGGCGTTGAGTGCTGTGCTGCTGGTGGCGTTACTTAAGTTAGGCTCAGAAGAGTGGCAACGTCGACGAATGAAGACGCTTTTCGGTGCGTATGTGTCGCCGGAACTGGTCGACGAAATGGTCGAGTCGGGGCGCGATCCTGAGCTGGGCGGCACCGAGGCAGAAGTGACGGCGTTATTTTCGGACGTGGAAGGATTCTCTGCCTTTTCAGAGCAGTTGCCGCCCAATGAACTGGTGCCTTTGATGAATGAGTACCTCAGTGCGATGACCGATGCCTTGCAGGCGGAAGGCGGCACACTGGATAAATATATTGGCGACGCGATCGTGATGATGTTTGGTATGCCGTTGCCAATTAAGGATCATGCCGCTCGTTCCTGCGCGGCAGCATTGTGTATGCAAGAACGACACGCTGAGCTGCGTAGCCAGTGGGTGCAGTCGGGGCAATGGCCCGAAGTCGTCGAGCAGATGCGCACCCGCATCGGGATCAACACCGGGGCCGCGGTTATTGGTAATATGGGCAGCCGTGTGCGCTTCAACTACACGATGATGGGAGATTCAGTGAATTTAGCGGCACGCTGCGAAAGCGGTGCGAAGAGTTATGGTGTCTATACTTTAGTGACGGGGGCCACGCTGCGAGCTGCGTTGCCGCACTTGCCTGACTTGTTTTACCGCACATTGGATCGTATCGTGGTGAAGGGGCGCACCGAGCCAGTGGAGATCTTTGAGCTATGGGATCGGACGGTAGAGCGTGGGGCGGCGCTACGCTGCCGTGAGCTCTATGAGAATGGGTTGCAACTTTACTTCAAAGGAGAGTGGGCCGTTGCGTTGGAGCAGTTTGTCGCAGCCGAGCCGCACGAGCCATCCAGCGCGTTTGCGCCGACGACCCCCTCCGCTGTCTTGGCGCAACGTTGTCGTGAATTCATCAAGAGTGGCGGCCCTGACGACTGGGATGGCGCCTATCGGATGCAGACCAAATAGCAGCTTATTTTCACTGTATTTAGCGCAGGGTGTTTTCTGGCTCGGAAGCTTGGTGCATCATCTTTAGTAGAGCGGAGTGGAGCTGTCCACATCGGTGGCCCATGCGTGGATGCCGCCCCCCATGTTGATAACGTTTTCGAAGCCACGGGATTCGAGATAGTGCAGCACATTCATACTGCGCATGCCGTGGTGGCAAAATACTATCAAAGGCCGGTCCAATGGTAGGCCCTCGCAACGCTCGGGAATCTCGTTCATCGGAATGTGCAGGGCATTTTCGATACGACAAATTTCCAGCTCCGAGCCGTCTCGCACGTCGAGAAGGATCACGTCTTCGTTGTTATTACGTAAAATAGAGGCTTCAAGAGCACTGATTTCCTTGTTCATTGGCGAACTTTCATGATGATTGGTGAGCAAATGTCAAAGACCCCTTCCATTATCGTGCCAGCTCGACTGGCTTCCACTCGTTTTCCACGCAAGCTGCTGCATGAAGTGCGGAGCAAGCCGATCATCGTTTGGACGGCCGAGCGCATACGTGCGGTGGCGCCAGAGTTTCCGCTCTATTTTGCGGTGGACGACGATGCGCTTGAAAGCTGCCTTAGTAGTGCGGGCTTCGATGTGGTGCGCACGCGTGCCGATCACCTCAGTGGCACAGATCGTCTCGCCGAGGCCAATGCATCGATTGGTGCGGCCGCAGTGATCAATGTGCAAGGCGACGAACCGCTCGTTACTGGCGAGCAGATTCGTGCCTTGGTGGCGGGGCTCGCAACTGGTGCGGCGATGTCGACTTTGGCGATTCGATTTGAGCGCCCAGAAGACTTTGCCAATCCCAACCAAGTCAAAGTCGTCCGCGATCGATCGGGCATGGCGCTATATTTCTCGCGTTCGCCAGTTCCGTTTGCTCGGGCTGCAGGTGGTACGGTCGATGCGGCATGGCTGGCGGCGCATCCGTGTTACCGCCATCTCGGACTTTACGCCTACGATGCCGATTTTTTGAGTGCATTTTCGACACTTGAGCCTGGCGTTCTCGAAAACATAGAGAAACTGGAGCAACTGCGCGCGATGGAGCACGGCTATCGGATTCATGTCGGCATAACTGATCAACCAACCATCGGAATTGATGCCCCTGAAGACGTTGCTGAGTTTGAAGCGCGTCTGCCAGCTTGACAAAGCGCCCTGCGCACAGCCGTATTCTATCCATGGAGACCGTAAGACCATCCCTCGAAGTCGATCCCGTCAGCCTGCCTGACGTGCGTGGCCACTTCGGCACCTATGGCGGCATGTATGTGCCCGAGACTTTGATGACGCCGCTGTTTGAGTTGACCAAAGCCTACGAGACCGCACGTAAAGATCCCGAGTTTCAAAAAGAACTCGATTTTCAACTCCGAGAGTTCGCCGGCCGGCCGACCAATTTGTATTTCGCCGAACGGCTGACAGCGCACTGCGGTGGGGCTAAAATCTACTTAAAGCGCGAAGATTTGCTCCACACCGGGGCGCATAAGATCAACAATGCTATCGGCCAAGCGCTGCTCGCTAAGCGAATGGGCAAGAAGCGCATCATCGCGGAAACAGGCGCGGGTCAGCATGGTATCGCCACTGCTGCGATGTGTGCCAAGATGGGATTCGAATGCGTGATTTACATGGGCGAGGAGGATATGCGGCGTCAAGCGTTGAACGTTTACCGTATGCGCCTCTGTGGTGCTGAGGTGCGGAGTGTCACCGCGGGGCAGCGCACGCTCAAGGAAGCAGTCAACGAAGCGATGCGCGATTGGGTCACCAATATCCGCACCACGCATTACATTATCGGTTCTGCACTTGGTTCGCATCCCTTCCCAATGATGGTACGCGACTTTCATCGTGTGATCGGTGAAGAGTGTCGCCGCCAGATTATGGAGAAAGAAGGTCGCTTACCGGACGAAATCGCCGCCTGTGTCGGTGGTGGTTCAAATGCGATCGGTATCTTTTTTGCTTTTCTGCAAGATTTGAATGTCAAACTCACTGGTGTTGAAGCTGGTGGCGAGTCAATCACTCGCGGGCACCATGCGGCTCGATTTGAAGGTGGTCAGTTGGGCGTGCTGCAAGGAGCCAAGACTTGGATTTTACAGGACGAGGATGGTCAAATCGATCTGACGCACTCTGTATCTGCAGGACTCGACTACGCGGCCGTGGGCCCTGAGCACGCTTACTACAAGGAGAAAGGCCGCATCGACTTCGGTTATGCGACAGATGCCGAGGCGCTCGACGCGTTCAAGGCGCTTTGCTCGATCGAAGGCATTGTGCCCGCACTTGAATCCTCACACGGCATCGCTTATACCATGAAACGCGCTAGCGAGATGTCGTCTGATCAGATCATCATCGGCAACCTCAGTGGTCGCGGTGATAAAGATGTGCAGGAAGTCGCTCGTGTTCTAGGAGACCAGTAATCACTATTCACTTTCACCGTTCACTCCTCACTGAGTATGCTATTAGTCATCGATAATTTCGACTCTTTCACTTACAATCTGGTTCAATATTTTGGCGAACTTGGGGTCGAGCAACAGGTTTACCGCAACAATGCGATCACTGTGGAGCAGGCGCTAGAGCTGAACCCAGATAGGGTGATGATTTCGCCTGGACCTTGTTCGCCGAATGAGGCTGGGGTGAGCTTGGCGATAATCGCGGCCTTCGCTGGCAAGAAACCACTGCTCGGGGTTTGCCTCGGGCATCAAAGTATTGGCCAGCATTTCGGTGGCAAAGTGGTGCGTGCAGAACGCCTCATGCATGGTAAAACTTTGCCAGTGAAGCACCATAATACGGATATTTTTGCAGGCTTGCCCAATCCGATGGAAGCCACCCGCTACCATTCGCTACTCATCGAGCGGGCGACACTGCCCGATTGCCTTGAAGTGACCGCCGAAACGGACGAAGGCGAAATCATGGGCCTAGCTCACAAAGACCTCCCAGTTTGGGGAGTGCAGTTTCACCCCGAGTCGCTTGCGACGCAAGAGGGCATGAAGGTGCTCGAAAATTTCTTAAAATTGTAAGTGCGTGCACTGTTATTTACTAGTTTCTGTCTTCTGAACTCCGACATCTGACTGCTTAAAATATGCGTTGCCCAAAATGTGCCTCCATTGAGACGAAAGTGCTTGATACCCGAACTGGTAAAAACGAAACCTCGATTCGTCGCCGCCGCGAGTGCCTAGATTGTGGCTATCGCTTTACTACGATTGAGGAAGTGTTGCGCGCCGACCAGCAAGTGGTTAAGCGCGATGGTCGCCGCGAAGATTTCGACCGTGCTAAATTACTTGGAGGGTTAAAGAAAGCCGTCCAAAAGCGGCCGATTGATGTGATGCAAATCGAGATGCTCATCGCTGACGTGCTGGCCTCACTCGAAAAAGAATACGACCACGAGATTCCATCCCAAGCGATCGGGGAGTGTGTCATGCAGCGACTGAAGCACCTCGATCAGATTGCCTATGTGCGCTACGCCTCCGTGTATAAGGACTTTCGCGATCTCACCGAATTGGCCCAAGAAATACTCGATCTGAAGAAATCGACCGAGCATGGCAAAAAGTGACCCAGTCGAACAACTGCGGACGTTGAACGAGGTGCTCGCTCGTACCGGAGCCTCTGCGCCAGATCGTGCTGAACACGCCCGCCGCGCGCTCGACTTTTTCAGTCAAGAGCAAGATAGTGAGTTGATTGAAGTTTCGCTGGGCGACTGTGCCAATCGCCTCGCGCGCTTACACTTTGGCGCGTCGGAGGAGAGCGAGTTGGCCTTTGCCCATTGGCACGTGCCATCGGTCGAGAATTTTAGCCCGCTATGGATTCGTCTGGCGATTGTTGGGGAAATGAAAAAGCTGGCTGGTCGCCGCGCCGCGTTGCTACTTGTCACGGGTCTGCGCGAAGCCGTGTGCCCCGATGGCGCGTACTGGACCAAGAAACGGCAACAACAATACGACCGCGTCCGCGGCTGGATCGATGAACTCGCCTGCGCCTGGGCGATGCGCGGCTCGCAGTTACAAGTCGTCGTCTTGTAGGATTGAATGTGAGACAGGCATTACTGCCTGTTGTCTTATTGTCTTTGGTCGGCCTCTGCCGTAGCGAGATACAGGAATGTCTGAAGTTTATAGGCATCTTCTTCGGTCGCTCTACTTGCGTCTGAACCATTCAACTGCTGGTTAAACCGTCCGTTCCCTACCGTCACTAGAGTTCGCGGAGGACGCGGAGGGGGTGGTTTGAGCAAAAAAGAGTGTATTGCGCGTGAGAATCTGAACAATTGGCTAACTTGAATCTCATTTATCTCAAGATCCCCGCGTCCTCGGCGTTCTCAAGCGGAGCGGGCGGTTAATTTTACGTATCCTAAGTTAGAGGCTAGAGATGTGTATAAAGAACAGACAGGAATGTCTGTATCACAAAACCAAAATGAAGGGGTATACCCTTCGGACTCGTTTTGCATCGAAACTCTACTTACTGTTTTCTCCATGAGCACACTATTCGAAAAAATTATCGCCCGCGAGATTCCTGCCAAGATCGAATACGAAGACGGTCAATGCATCGTTATTCACGACATCGACCCGCAGGCGCCGACTCATTTCCTCGTAATCCCGAAGCAGGCGATTCCTCGTGTAGCCGAGGCGCAGCCTGAGGATGCGGCACTTCTCGGGCATCTTTTACTCACCGCAGCTTCGGTTGCGAAGTCGCTTAACTTGAAGAGGGGCTTTCGCATCGTGATCAACAACGGCAAAGACGGCGGTGAAGCTGTGCCGCACCTGCACGTGCATGTGCTTGGTGATCGCGCGATGGCGTGGCCTCCGGGCTGATTCAATCGCCTTGTAGCACGTGCAAGTTTGCCATAGAGATGCCGCTGAGCATGGCGCCGATGATGCCGAGGAAGCCTTGGTCGGTGCCGGCGAGGTAGACGTTGTCTAAATGCGTACGACCGTTCTTTATCTTGTGCGGTGCGCCGTAAATTGCGCCGTTGAGATGTCCGGTAAACTTGCGCACGGTGCGCGGGGTGAACATGTCGCTGGCGATGCGGGCGGTGTCGAGGCTGAGGCCATTCTTTGGTGCGGGTAAGATGCCGAGGGCGACGTTTTGTAGTGCTTGATACCAGTGCGTTTTTTGAGCAAGGTAGTCGGTGTCACTGAGCGCGCACCATTTGTCGTGGTTGGCCATTGCGGTGATGCGCAGGAAGCCTTCGTCGAGTTTGCGGCCGTTGCCGTATTGATAGTTGTTGGGGAAGCAAATGACGCCGCTGGTTGGATCGACTAATTCGTCTTTGACAGCTGCGTAATGGAAGCGTTCGCGGGTGTTGAAGAAGATGATGGTATCGTCCCAGCCAAAGTCGGTGGGTTGCTGGCCGAGTGCGGTGATCGTTTCAGTAAAGCTAAGCTGGCCGATATTGTCGCTGCCTGCGTCGCTCGGTTGGTCATCGCACATACGAGTGGTTTCGACCACGCCGGCGGTAGAGATGATCTTGTCGGTGGTCAGTACGGCACCGTTGTCGAGCTCAACCGCGTTAGCTTTGTTGCCGCTGGTATGGATCTGCTTGATGCCGCACTTCATTTTACGAATGCCGCCGAGTGAACGGTATTTGTCCTGCAAGAGCTTGATGATTACGCGCACGCCGTCGAACGGACGGGCAAAGCCCTCGAAAAAAAGCGAGCGAAACATGATGCAGAACTGTCCGTAGTCCATATCGTGCTCTTCAGCGCTACCGTAATACATGACGGGGCAGAAGATCATATCTTCGAGCAAGGGATCGGAAATATGGCGCTGCACTGCTGCGCGCGCGGAGGCGGGGATGGCGCCGAGGTTAAAGGCGTCGAGGGTGCGCACCTCTTCGGCGAGGGCGCGAAAGCCATCGATCTGCTTGGGGAAGGCGCGGGCGACTTCAGCTTCAAATAGGGCGAAATCGTTGCTGAATTGTAGATCGCAGCTAGGGAAGACGATACGTGAGCCATTTTGCTGGCAGAGGTCGAGGGCATCGTAAGGGATGCGCAGTTGGCGAAGCAGCTTGGTGAGAGGGGTGCCTTTGGTGCCTTTGGGTACAAAGTTGGTCATCGCGTGCAGGCCGACATCGTATTTGCGCCCTTCGATGCTGTAGAATGAGTTGAGCCCGCCGCTGGCATTGTGCTTCTCTAGGATGACGACGTTCTTTCCTGCGAGCGCGAGGCGAATGCCCGCGGCCATACCAGCCATGCCTGCGCCGATGATGACGACTTCGAAGTGTTGCTGGTCTAGTGTGTTGGTTTTCATCGGTAGGGTGGAGGAAAGCGTTCTGTCGTTTTCGAGTCAAGGTGCGGAGTGCGAGTTACAAAGTTAGTAATTCTGTTAGATTGTCGCGTGTTCCAGATACAACGAAACACAGGCAAGTCGCCTGTGTTACGTGGAGGCGCGACCGGAGTCGCCTAAATTATGCGTTGAACTTGGGAGTCAAGTAAGCTGCGCAGGTCGCAAGCGAAGCGAGCTCTGGGTAGTCCGCTTCGGGCACCTCGATATTGTGCTGCTTGCGCAGCTCCATCACGATATCAAGAAAGTCCATCGAATCGAGGTCAAGTTGATCGCGTAGATTGATCTCCGGCGTGATGTTAGAGGTATCCTCATCAGGTGCAATTTCTGCGATGATATCGATGACGATTTGTTTTACTTGGTCTTCTGTCATTTTAAAAATGGATAATAGTTATAGCTGATTGGTCGCTTAGTTTTCGAACTTACGCACAATAAGTGCGGAGTTAATACCAAGCATTCCAAAGGAGTTGTTGAGGATAACTTTCACCGCGTCAACCTTGAGTGGTTGATTTATGACGAGATTTGGTAGAGCGCATTCGGGATCGAGGTCTTCGACGTTGATGGTCGGGTGGATGATGTTGTCCTTAAAGGAGGGTAGATTACCTGCGAGTTCTAGCGCTCCGGCGGCGCCCATCGCGTGGCCGATGAAGCTCTTGGTGTTGTTAATATAGGTGGTGGGGCAGTCGGCGAATACTTCGCGGATCGCCTTGCACTCCTGAATGTCGCCCATCGGCGTGGATGTGGCGTGGGTGTTGACGATGTCGACGTCTCCAGGCTTTATGCCAGCGACTTTCAGCGCCGCGTGCATGCACTCGGCTTGGCGCACAGGATCGGGAAGGACGTAGTCACCCGCATCCGAATTGATCCGGTAGCCGATGATCTCCGCGATGATGCTGGCGCCACGGGCCTGCGCATCTTCGAGGCGTTCGAGTACGTAGATCGCGCCACCTTCGCTGACGACGATGCCATTACGCGTCTTGTCAAAGGGGCGGCTGGTCTTATTGGGATCAGTTTCGTGCGTGCCGAGTGCACCCTGGCTCTTGAAGCCTGCGAAGATTCCGAACGATTGAATACTCTCACTAACGCCACCAGCGAGGGCGACATCGACTTCGCCGAGTCGAAGCATCTGCAAGGCTTGGATAAGGCCGGCATTCCCAGCAGCGCAAGCGGCGCCGATAGTATAGTGCGGACCGGTGATCCCCATGTTGATGGTGACTTCGCCCGCAGGGTTGTTCGCCACGGTACGGGGATTGTGGTGGTGCGTCCAAAAGCGTGTGTCATAGTCGAACTTGGAGATGTTATACACTTCGTTCTCGGTCTCTACATTGCCGTGCTCAGTAGTACCGACGTAGACGCCAATGCGGCTCTTATCAAAAGTCTCAAAATCGAGGCCACTGTTATTGATCGCTTCGTGGGCGGAATAGACCGCGATACTGCCTGCTCGAGTGCCGACGCGCAGCTCTTTGCGAGTCTGGTATTTCTTAGGATCGAAGTTGCACACACCTGCTGGGACCTTACCCATGTAGCGCATGTCAATGCTTTGAACGCCAGCGACCCCAGCGAGGAGATTCTTGCGATATTCCTCGAGAGTGTTGCCGTTTGGCGAGGTCAGGCCCACGCCCGTGATGACTATACGCGACTTGTGCATAAATAAGGAGACATTCTTACCATCTTTGGTGGTGTGACTGTCAACAGTGTAAAAGTCTCAAAAGACAGCAAATCAAGATCCCCCTTTATTTGGCTTCGTTATTTTAGGAGATTCGAGCCGCTGCATGGGGCAAAACCGCTTAATTTTTAAGCGCTGAGTTAATCTTTGCAATTTGCACGAAAATTGCTTTAGCTTAATCATCTTAATGGCAATCACAGGCTCAGTCTCCAAGGCTTTCGCTCATGCGGAAGAGACTCCGGTGTCGGAGCGTGACCTCGACTGGTCAGTTGTGCAGAGCGTGCAGGCCGGCAATGTCGGGGCCTTTGACCAGTTGGTGCAGAAGTATCGCGAGCACATTTTCTCTGTCATTTATAACATGACGAGTAATCGTGAAGACGCCTCAGACCTAACGCAGGAGACTTTCATCAAGGCCTTTCAGGCGATTGCGCGCTTCAAGGGAAAGTCCTCGTTCTTTACTTGGATTTACCGCATTGCGATTAATACCACGAATACTTTCCTGAAAAAGCGAAGCCGCCGTCGTTATATAAGCTACGAAAATATTAATGAGGAAGTGACCAGTTCGGAAATATTCGAACGATTGACGGCGAAAAGTCGCAGCGAAAAAGGCGCGTTGGTTCATGAGCTGCAGGAAAAATTGAACGATTCCTTGCAGAAATTGTCTCCTAAGCATCGAACTGTTGTTGTTTTACATGAAATCGAAGGCCTCAGCCATAACGAGATCGCGGAAATCACTAAGACCACTGTCGGCACCGTGCGCTCTCGTTTGCACTATGCGAAACAGCAACTCCAATCATATTTAAAGGACTATATTAGTTAACCCCGAGCAATTATTACTGACTCATTATGGCTAAACTACCTCCAAAGCGTCAAGCTGACATCAAGCTAGAAAATCTCCTTCGATTGAAGCGATTTGAACGTCCCTCCGATCAATTCTGGAATGAATTCGACCGCGAGTTGCATCAACGTATGCTGCAAACGTTGGTCAAGAAGGACCCTTGGTATTTACAGGTGATGCATGTGTTTTCGGGCCGCATCTTGCAGAGTACTGCGATTGCCGTAGCTGCCGTTTTGGTCGCGATGATAGTCGTGCGGCCAGCTTTTCAGTCAACTAAGCTGCCTATTGCTGTCGCGCAAGCTCCGGCAGATGACGAATTTGATGCGTCCATTGCAATCGCAATGACAGAACTGACGCTTGCCGAGGCGACAAGTTTGCCAAATTACGATAGCGATGTGATTTCAGCTGAAGCGACATCGGATGAAGTTAATTTCGTCCGTGATTTCGGAATGGAGCAGATGCGGGTCGCGTCGTATGATGCCACTGCGTACTCGACTGATTCCGCGCAAGCGCGGGTAGCATTTGCATCGGCTGGCGTGGCGAGCCTCGTTTATTAGTTTGTTTGCTATGCTCAAACTTGGGTGGATTACGCTTCTTTTAACTGCTTGCTCGATGCCTGTGTGCGCAGGTCCGGCAGATGCGCTTGCCTTGCAGCAGCGCTTGGTTCAGGTCTTTGAGCAGAATAAAGATGCAGTCGTTCGAGTGAAGGCCGCTTACCGTGGGCCTGACGAGGGCGGTAAAGCGCAAGTGATGCTACGGGTTGGCACGGGTTTTTTTATTAGCAACGAGGGGCATGTGCTGGTAAGTGCCAGCCGAGCTGCGGGCGCGAGTCGCGTGTGGGTCGAGCATCAGGGTAAATCCTATGCGACCGAGGCGATCGGCCATGATCGGGTGACCAATGTTTCGGTCTTACGCGTGTTGGAGTTGCCTGAGGAATTTTCAATTATCACCTTGGATACCAATGTGGCGCAACCTCGGCTGGGCGCGATTGCAATTGGGATTACTTGTCCACTCGATTTTGAACCATCGCCTTCGATGGGGCTTGTGACTGGCATGGATAAAAAACTGGGCAACAGAGTGTTTCCGACGGAGTACATTCGCACTTCAATTTCAGTCGATGCGGGGCAGGGCGGTTGCCCAATTTTGGATGTCAATGGCCGCTTTATCGGCATGTCGGTGGCATCCATTGCGGAGCTGGATGCTTCTTACTGTTTACCCGTCGCTGCGTTGGCGCGGGTGCGCGACGACCTATTGTTTTCGGGGCATATCATCCACAGCTGGATGGGTTTCGAAGTGGCGGAAGAGTTGGGCTCGGATACAATCAAGGCAGTCTATCTGTCCACCGTGATCGACGGTGCGCCAGCGCACCAAGCAGGTTTGTTGCAGGGGGATCATCTTGTTTCGATTGCTGGATATACAATCGATAATGTATCTGATGTGCCAGGCGCTGTGTTTTTTACGCGGGCGAATCAATTCACCACGATTGAGGTGCTGCGCGGGGATGAGTTGATGGAGTTTTCCGTCAAGACCTTACCGCGACCAGAGGTAAGTCCAGTTATTCAACATGCCTCTGCCTCGACAACTGAGCAATCGAACGAGTCTGCGGTTGAGCGAGTGTCAGCTGTTGTGCCATAGGCAGTCGACCGTAACGACACTTGGCTGCAATGACTATGAGCATCCTGCTGTGCTGGTGGGCTTTTGACTGCGACTAGCTGCTGCCATGAATGCCCGATGAGACCGCTGCAGGTCTATGCTTGATGTAGTGGCAATGTCGCCACTTCTAGCGCGATATGATTCCCGCGCAGATCGACGAACAGTGGCGCATCTTTAGCTATGGTAGCGACGATTGCGCTACCGATTGGGCAGCCAAGCATGGGCGAGAGCGTGCCGGAGAGCACTTGGCCGACGCCGGCGCCGGCAGCATTAACGACGGGCGTGCCTTCGCGGGCAATGCGGCGGCCTTCGAGTTTAAAGTGAATCACGCGGCGCGGGATGCCGTTCTCCAGCTGCTCACTCAGTGCATTCTTGCCGATGAAGTCGTCCTTTTGAAGCTTTACGGTCCAATCAAGGCTCGCCTCCAGCGGAGTAATCGAGTCGCTAAGTTCATGTCCATAGAGTGGATAGCCAGCTTCGAGACGTAAGCTGTCGCGGCAACCTAGGCCACAGAGTTGCACGCCGAAAGGCTCGCCTTTACTGATGATTTCGCGGGCGAGTGCATCAGCGGCTTTAGGTGAGAGGTAGATCTCGAAGCCGTCTTCACCAGTGTAGCCAGTCCGGCAGACACGTACTTTTTCACCGGCGAAGGGTACTAGCAGGTGCCAAAATCTTTTAAGCGTATCAATTGATTCGAAGCCAATGGCTTGCATGATTGCGGCGGCTTTTGGCCCCTGCAGCGCAAGGAGGGCATAATCGTCGGAGTGATCCTCGATCTGCACGTCGAGGTTCCAGCGCTCCGATTGTTTAAGGAACCAACCAAAGTCTTTCTCGATATTACCTGCATTCACGCAGACGAGGAAGGTCTCGTCGCCAGTGCGGTAGACGATCAAATCGTCAACCACGCCGCCATCGCTGGCGCACATCGGCGAGTAAACCGCTTTACCCACTGGTGCTCCCGCAATCGAATTGACCAGTAGTTTGTCTAGAAACAGCGCGGCATCGACACCAGTAACTAGAAACTCTCCCATATGGCTGACGTCGAACAGGCCGGCCGCGGTGCGCACCGCTTTATGCTCTTCGAGAATGCTGGTGTATTGCACGGGCATGTTCCAGCCGCCGAAATTGACAAAGCGGGCGCCTTGCTCGGCATGAAAGTCGTGTAGTGGAATGTGTAGAATGTCGGACATTAAAAGTGCTGGTGATGAGTTGTTTGTGCCAATTAAAATAGGTGGTGGTATAGAAAATTTGGTAATTCGTGTAAAGAAACTTGCGAAGAAGAAAGAGTCGGGTTGTCTGAACAGTTTATCTCATCCAGTAGCAATGAATGCTTATTTTTGTTCGTTGTTAAGCCTCAGTTTCTTTAAAATGCAAAATACTTCCGTCGATCAGCGCGAACACGCGCGCCACTACATTCCAGCGAGCGATGCAGATATCGATGCGATGCTGAAAACTGTCGGCAAGGCGTCGCTTGACGAGCTCTTTAGTCACATTCCGGCAGACGTTAAATTCGAGGATGGTGTCGCGCTGCCCGATGAGCTCGGCTACGAAGACCTGTATACCCGTCTCGAAGAAATCTCGAATATGAACCGCATCGGCACCAGTTTTCTCGGTGATGGTGTGTCGGACTTTGTGCCGTCGCCTGTCGTTGGGCCGATCTGTGATATTCGTAATCTGACCACGGCTTACACACCGTATCAGCCTGAGCTCAGCCAAGGCACTTTGCTCGCTCACTGGATCTATCAATGCTCGATGGCGCGTTTGACCGGCTTCGAAGCGGTCAATGCATCGCTCTACGACCGCTCTACTTCAATTTTCGAGGGTATTTGTGCTGCGATTCGTATGGGGCGGGGTAAATCGGTGGCGCTCATTCCTGAAACCTTGTATCCTGGAGATATTGAAGTGCTCGAGACTCTAGCAGAAGGCACTGAAGTGGAGTTGATCCGGGTAGCAGTCGAAGCTGCGTCGGGTTTGATCGACCAAGTCGCATTGCATGCTGCGGCTCAAGCGGCGGGCACGCGTCTTGCGGCAATTGTGTTTCCGCACGTCAATACTTTTGGCCTGATTGAGGCCGTGGATGCCCTGGCTGATTTGGCGGTTGAGCTCAAGGTGAAGAGTATCGCGGTGATTGATCCAATGCTGCTTGGTCCTGGTGGGCTCAAGGCTCCTTCTGAGTTCGGTGCGAATGGCGTCGATATTATCGTCGGCGAGGCACATCACTTGGCATTGGCGCCGAATTTCGGTGGCCCAGGCCTCGGTTTGTTTGGTGTACGTTTTTCGGCTAAAGATCGTGCCGGCGTGCGTGCTGCACCGGGTCGATTCATTGGCAAAGCCAAGGATAGTTCAGGACGCGACTGCCGTGTGGGCGTGCTCTCCACTCGCGAGCAACATATCCGTAAGGATAAGGCCACGTCCAATATTTGCTCCAATCAAGCTTTCGTCGCGACATTGGTCGGCGCTGCGCTTCTCGAGCGCGGTGATTCTGGCCTCGAAGCAATTCTAGCTGGGCTACGTGCGCGCCTAGCTGAGGCGGTTGAGTGCTTAACTGTATTCGACGGCGTTTCGCTCGCGTTCCCGAACTCTACGTCATTTCATGAGGTCACATTTGAACTCTCAATACCTGTCTCTGAGGTGCTGACAAAGGCGCGCGAGAGCGGGATCCTTGCCGGGGCAGACGTTTCCAGCCGCGTAGCTGGTGATCGCCAACTACTGAAGCTTTCGTTCTCTAATCGTGAACAAGCGATTTCCGAGCTGGTCGCTGTGTTTGTCGATATTTTTGGTGCTGCCTGCAGCGCTGAGCCTGCTGCTCTATTGGCCGTGGCCGACCAAGATGCGCGTCAACAAGCCCCAGGTTTGCCAACGTATACTGCCGAGGAGGTAATAGCTTACTACAAGCGCTTAGGTGATCTCAATGTTAGCCCAGACGACGGATGCTATCCGCTCGGCTCGTGCACGATGAAGTATAATCCGAAGGTTAACGACTGGGCTGCGGGATTGCAGGGCTTTACCGATGTTCATCCGCAAGCACCGGTGGAAGATGCACAAGGCTGCCTCTTCGTACTGTATGAGATTCAGCAATGGTTTAAAAATATCACCGGCCTAGCTGCGGTGACGACTCAGCCACTTGCGGGTGCTCAAGGTGAGTTGGTCGGTCTGAAACTTTTTCAAGCCTATCACCGTGACCGCGATGAAGTGCGTGATGTGATTTTGATCCCGAGCTCTGCGCACGGCACCAACTTTGCCACTGCCACCATGGCTGGCTTCGCGGGCAAGCAGGGCAAGATCGTTTATCTCGACGCCGATATTGAGGGTCGCGTGCTCAACCAGCATTTGGATCGCTGCATTGAAGAATACGGTAACCGTATCGCCGGTGTGATGATCACCAACCCGAATACCAGTGGCATTTTCGAGACATCATTCAAGCAAATCGCGGAGAAAGTCCACGCTATCGGCGGCCTTGTCTATATGGACGGCGCGAACATGAATGCAATCGCTGGTTGGGTCGATCTCGGTGCATTAGGAGTCGATGCGGTGCACAATAATCTGCACAAGACTTGGACTATTCCGCATGGCGGTGGTGGTCCCGGTGACGCGATTGTTGCGGTGAGCGAGCGCCTCACGCCGTATTTGCCCGGCTATCAAATTGAGTTTGATGGTTCGCATTATCAACCTGTGCGTGCGCCGAAGTCGATAGGCTCGTTTCATCGCCACTGGGGCAATTTCGCCCATAAGATTCGTTGCTACACCTATTTGCTGCGCCTCGGTCGCGAAGGGGTGCGGCGCATGTCGGCGGTGGCGGTCTTGAGCGCGCGTTACTTACAAGCACAACTCACCGACGATTACGCCTTGTTGCCTGCGGGGGCAGATAGTGAACCGCGCATGCACGAGTTCATTCTTACCTTGAGGGAGGCAGATTTCGGCCTGCTCGATTCGGTCGGTCTGCGTAAGACCGATGCCGCGCCGCGCATTGGCAAGCTGTTCCTTAATTTTGGTTTTCATGCTCCGACAGTCGCCTGGCCGGAGCCATTGGGCCTTATGATTGAGCCGACTGAGAGTTACACTAAGGCCGAGCTCGATCGCTTTGTCGAAGCGGTGCAGGCGATCATTAAGTTGGCGAAGGAGCATCCCGATGTACTCAATTCCGCTCCGCACTTTACGCCGATTGACCGCGTTGAAGAGGTCGAGGCGAATCGCGATGTCTGCCTCTCTGAATCCCTCGACACCTTACCTGTAATCAACCCTGCCCGTGTTTCGACCAAGGAGTTGGCAAAGCTCACGGTGCCGGAAATTTATGCTAAGATCGTCGCAGAGTTGTAAGAAGTTGCCATGAAGAACTCCTGTCTTGCGACGGAATAAAAGGAGTTTGCACCTACCGAATTCGAGGCTTTCCCAATTATGCTCAACCCGTTATTCTGTTCTGCATAATGAATGAAATAATGGCACTTTTTGTGGGCATCGGTCTGGCTGCGGCCTGTGGCTTTCGTGTATTCGTCCCTCTCTTTATCACTAGCCTCGCGGCCAGTGGGAATCTGGAAATATTTGGTGAAGTGGATGTTCAGGCGATGCTTGGCGATCAAGAGTGGCTTGGTAATCCATGGGTAACGCTTGCCCTCGGAATCGCTACTGCGCTGGAGATTGGTAGCTACTATATCCCGTTGTTGGATAATGCTCTCGATACGGTGGCGACGCCTGCTGCTGTGGTTGCTGGTACGTTTATTACTGGAACGATGATGCCGGACATTATTGGTGATGGCTCATTCAAGTGGATTGCAGCGACTATCGCAGGCGGCGGCACGGCTGGACTCGTTCAGGGTGCGTCAGTGATTACACGCGGCACATCGACCGCGACGACTGGCGGTATCGGTAATCCGCTAATATCGACCGCCGAACTTGGCGGCTCGATATTGACGGCAGGACTGGCGCTCTTAGTGCCAATCCTAGCAGGTGTCTTGGTGCTGATCCTCATGTATTTCGTGATCTGCACGATCGTCCGCTTCATTAAGAAACGCTCGCAGATGCCTAAAATTGATGGCGCGGCAGGCTGAGTTTGGCATCGACCCCCGTCTAACGACGGAGGCTACATCTGTAGAGTGTCGCCTCGATCGTGAGATCGGGGAGCATTGGCTGAGTCGCTACACCTGCTTCGGATACTCTCCGCTTGCGATTAGTTCAGCGATGCTAGCTTGCACCACGGGCTTGTCGTCAGGATAAGTCACACCAAACCAAGCGCCGTCGGTCTCGATGACCGCGCACTCGGTTTGTTCGGTCTGAATCAGGGCATCAATCACAGTCGGGATGTAACACTCCGACTTCATTTCCTGTCCGTGTGTTTCGAGGAATTCGATAAATAAGGCCTCCAAGCTCGGGAACAGTGCCGGGGTAAAGCCCCAGAAATTCATTGAGACGATGGCTTCTGGTGCGATCTCCACTGAGTCGCCTGCCAAATTGTCGCCGCGCACGCTACCGTCCGCTCCGCGGGAAATCGTACAATGTTCTTCGACGGTCTGCAGCGCGCCGCGTTCGACGCGGCAGATGCCGCGATTCACGCAGCCGTGCTCGGAGAGGGTGTTCTTTAGCGGATAGCCAACCATGCAGGTGCGCAGTCCAGCAGCGTCGGGGCTGAGTGCAAAATACTGCGCCAGTTTTTTGTAGGCGTCTTGGCCGTAGAAGTCGTCGGCGTTGATCACAGCGAAGGGGGTGTCGATTTCGTTCCGGGCGGCGCGCACTGCATGGGCAGTGCCCCACGGTTTTTCGCGGCCTTCAGGAACGCTGAACCCGTCGGGTAGATCAGCCAAGTCTTGAAACGCATAGGCCACTTCGATGCGACTCTCGAATTTATCGCCGATTGCGGATTTGAAATCGTCTGCGAAGTCGCGGCGAATGACAAACACCACTTTGCCGAAGCCTGCGCGGATGGCATCGAATACGGAGTAGTCGAGCACGGTTTCACCGCTCGGGCCCATCGGGTCGAGTTGCTTGAGGCCGCCGTAGCGGCTGCCCATTCCGGCTGCGAGAATCAAAAGTGTCGGTTGCATGGTAGCTGTGTTTAAGCGCTACTGAGCAAAGCGCAAATGCGATTTACCTTTGAGTGCCATCAATTGATCGAGGCTTAATCGTGAACCTAGGCTCTTACGCATTATTTGCGTCGTATCAATTGAGCGTATTGTCTGAATTCGCGACCTATCTAAAAACGCCGCAGCCACGTTGATTCAGTGAGTTTGAGTCGGCAGAGTCTGCGGGTGATTCTTGCCCGGCTCTGATTTGGCTACCGCAGAATGCGGGTTTTAATTTTAGTCGGAAAGTAATGATTGCTAGGCCATCTCCGTCAGAACTCCACCTGTGGAAATATTTGAGTTGTGTACATTGCGAGTGAAGTCAGCTCTTCAGCGGGATGATGACATTTTGACGCACAATAGGAGCGTTATTAAAATCACTTTAATGCTATTTTGTAAATAGTTACATAGATCATCTAATTAAGTTTGCTATGTATAGGTCCCGAGCTAGAAGTGCTATACCGCTTACAGGTAGTTGAGTCTTTTAGCGGTGATAATTGGCGCACTGGCGGATTATTTAAAGTGAAATAAAAAGTAGTAGGAATAATTTATATGGAAATAGTGTCTATGGGTTTGGTGGTAATTGGTGTGACAATAGTGCTCGCTGGAACCATCTTTTTTTTGATAGAGAGCTTTCGCGCAAGTGTTTGGTGGGGGCTCGCGTGTTTGTTGTTATTTCCAGTTCAATTGGTCTTTTTGATCAGGTATTGGGGTGCAGCGAAACATCCATTTCTCATTCAAATGCTCGGCATCCTCTGCATTCTGGCCGGTCCTATTCTTGCTGGGTATGACGCGCTACCCGTGGTGTGGTAGTTGAGTTTTGATCGACTGATTTGTTTGAAGACCTGAGCGGCAGCGGGGTACAACTCAAAGTGGCAGAGTCCGCGGGAGATCCGAGCTCTATCAATGGAGGTGGGTGGCTTATTGGCCAGATCGATTTGTAGTTCGGCGCCTGTATGCTGCTCCCCGATCTTATGATCGAGGCCAGGTCGGACCCGCGTCGTCGCTACAAACTACGCATCAACTCAGTATAGATATCTTCGATTGTGCGCAGTGCTTCGAGGCTGGCAATGATGAGTAGCCACGAGAGGAGCAGCACGATGACGGTCAGGATCGCTTTACGCTCGGTGTCCCAGCGCGGATTCCACCAGATGAGTGGCAGTGCGAGCGGGCCGACACAGAGCAATGCGATAACGACACTGGAGGTGTTGAAATACCATTTACCCTTGGCGGGTGGGTCGGTTGGAAGCGCGGGGTGGCGCGTGGCACCGTCGAGAAATTCGCCGCAATGCTTGCATTTGATGGCAGCGTCTTGGATCTCTTCAGAGCAGTAGGGGCAGTTTTTCATGGGGAGTGGATGGCTCAACCACACGCTCGTTTTGTTGTGAAGTAGGAAAAAGTGACTGGAGACGGCGTGAGATAAGGATTTGCGGCCTGAGGGGAATAGGTTCTTTTTGCGAGTGGTTCAGCTTGCGGGTAATAGCTTTTAGTTACAGTATAATTATCCGCTTGGCGAGCTAGGGGTTCTTATTTCTAACTCAGGTCTGCCGTCTCAAGTTTCCTCTCTCAAGTCTCAGCTCTCCCGTTTTAAGTCTCTTAAAATATGTCCTCTTTAAATATTTGGTTCGAAGCGCTGCGTCCGAAGACCTTGCCAGCGGCAGTGGTGCCAGTCTTACTGGCGTCGAGTCTGGCGTATGCGGATGGACACTTTGATTGGCGGGGGGCGGCTATTTGTTTGGTCTTTGCGCTGTTGATTCAGATCGGCACGAATTTCGCCAATGACTATCTGGACGGGATCAAAGGCACCGATACCGCGGCGCGGCTTGGCCCGCGGCGAGCAGTGGCGGCAGGATTGATTGCCCCTCGTACTATGCGGCGCGCGACGATTCTGGTGTTGGCGGTCGGGTTTTGCGTGGGGCTCGGACTGATCCCGTTTGGTGGCTGGTGGCTGTTGGTGGTTGGGGTGACGAGCGTAGCGTGTGCGTGGCTTTATACGGGTGGGCCCTATCCGTTGGCGTATAATGGGCTTGGCGATGTGTTCGTGGTGCTATTTTTCGGCTTCGTGGCGGTGGGCTGCACGTATTATGTGCAGGCAGGCGCGATTTCGGGCAAGGTGTTGTTGTTGGGGTTCGGTTGCGGCTTGTTGGTCAATAATATCCTAGTGGTGAACAATTACCGAGACCTCGAGGAGGATCGCGCGGCGCGAAAGCGCACCTTGGTGGTCTTGTTTGGGCGCCGTTTTGCGCAGATTCAGTATTATGTGTCGGCTTTGCTTGCGGGAGCGGTGGTGCTCGGCTTCTGGGCGATCGGATATGGCCCGTTTGTGGTTATTGCGCTCCTGCCAGTAGGGTATGCGGTGTTGTTAGGCGTGCGTTTGCCTGTCGCCGAGGGGCCGGAGGAGTTTCTGGAAGCGTTGAAGGGTTCGGCGAAAGTAGTCGCGGCGTATGGTATGCTATTTTCCGGCGGATTGCTGCTCGGGGTTCTTTTGTAAAAGGACTGAGGGCGACTCGCCCTCATTTGCGAGTGGGAAATGCTGTGGGCGGATCGGCCACTCACCTTTCGAGTGGCCTGGCTGTGCTGCTCTTGTCGGCGAAATTGAATCTCAAGTGCGTTTAACGCGGCGATAGCACCCAAGGCATCATAAAGCCGCCTGCTACAAATCAACCGAATTGCGCTGAGCCTGACTTATTATCAAACCTCTAAAACACTACAAAGAGAATAGATACTTGCCATTTAGGGGCGACTACCTTTGCTTCTCCCGTTTTTCAACGTTTACAATCTTATGGTACTTTCAGAAATTCATTCTCTCTTTCCTCTTGCTCAAGCAGCGCCCGCTGGCGGCGGGCTTGAGCAGTTCCTGCCGATTGTCCTGTTGTTTCTTGGCATGTGGTTTCTCATTATCGCGCCTCAGCGCAAACGCCAGAAAGCGCATGATAAGATGCTTAGTGAGATCAAGAAGGGCGATGAAATCGTCACGACTGGCGGTCTTTTCGGCACGGTTACTCGCGTGAAAGACGATCGCTTTGTCGTCGAAATCGCCGATAACACAAGAGTCGAACTCGGCAAGGGCTTTGTCTCCAGCAAAATCGAAGCAACCATCGTCGAGTAATTCGACCTGAATTCATATTAATATCCCATGTCCGGTAACATATTTTGGAAATTCGTCCTCACGGCAGTCATCATCTTTTGGTGCGTCGCTGAGATCTCTCCCTTAAAGGATCGTCCTTTCGAGGACTACATCGTCGCGCAGGCCACTGCTGAAAATGCTGAGTTCGCTTCCATCATGGCACGTGCTGGGGCTCGCGTGGATTCGAAGAAGTCGAAAACACTGTTTTTGGCATTACGTGAGATGGGTGCTGAAGAAGACATCGACTATGCGGTGTTCTTTCCGCAGGTGAACCTGCGCGACGTTGCGAATCAAAATAAGCGTAACGATATTCTACTTAAGTACATCCTCACCTCCGCGCAGAGTAATCTACGCCTTGGCCTCGATCTTAAAGGCGGTGTTGGTGTGACACTGAAGATTGCAGAGGATGCTCCAGGTAGTAAATTCGAACAAGCTGAGCAGTTGAAGGACGCCATCGAAATCATGGGTAGTCGTTTGGATGGTCACGGCGTGGCCGAGCCAATCATTCGTCCCGTCGGCGATGACGCGATTGAGATTCAAATCGCTGGCCTGTCCACTAAGGATAATCCAGAGGTGCTAGAAGACTTGAAAAAGCCCGCCCGCCTCGAGTTCCGGTCGGTGCATGAGACATTGAGCCCCGACACGACTCCAAAGAGCAAATATCCTGTCGGCTATGAAGTACTCGCTGAAGAAAATGAAGATCGTAAGACGGGTGAAGTCTTTGAGCGTCGCATGTTTGTCAAACTAATCCCAGAAGCGACTGGTGAAATCGTCGATGATGCTTATGTCTCGCAAACGCAGACTGGTGGTTTTCAGATCAATCTCGAGATGACGAGCGAGGGTGCGGATATTCTTGCTGCTGTTACTGGGAGAATGATTGGCAAGCCGCTTGCTATCGTCCTCGACGGCAAGCTTTACTCGGCGCCAACCGTGAATGGTGTTCTTTCCAGTCGCGCGCAGATCACTGGTACTTACTCACAACGAGAGGCGATCGACCTAGCCAACGTCCTGAACAACCCACTCGCCGTTGAGCTGCGTGTGGACCAGATGTATGAAGTACAACCAACATTGGCTGAAGGTGCACGTGCTAGCTCGATCAATGCGGCTCAGTGGGGTGCTGGTCTAGTGGTCGGATTTATGCTCCTTTATTATTTTGCTGGCGGCGTGGTCGCGGTCATTTCTGCGTTGGTTAATATCGTCATCGTTCTCGGTGTGCTTGCCAGCCTCGGTGCGACGCTGACACTTCCTGGTGTCGCGGCACTGGTGCTGACACTCGGTATGGGTGTGGATGCCAACATTCTGATCTTTGAGCGTATTCGCGAGGAGCTTAAGAGCGGTAAAAGTATTAAGAATGCCACCGCAGGTGCATTCGATAAGGTTACTTCGACGATTGTGGACGCCAACGTCACGACTCTAATCACAGCATCGATCCTGATCTGGCTCGGCACTGGCCCAGTTAAGGGCTTCGGAATCACGCTTGCAATTGGTATCTGTGCATCGATCTTCTGCGCATTGGTCGTCACTCGATTCCTGGTCGATTTCCTCGTGCATCGTATCGGGCTGAAAAAAGTCTTGGGCATGGATATTTTTCCATCCAAGAAGCTCGATTTCTTTAAATTCCGTAAGCCTGCGTTTATCGCTTCTTGGCTGATCGTGCTCGCTGGTGTCGTCAGTGTCGTTGTTCACCATGATAATATCTTGGGTAAAGATTTCACCGGAGGTGATGAGATGACAGTCGCATATGACCAACGCCTCGGTGCTGATGAGATCATGCAAGTGGTGGTGGACCAAGATCTCGGCGATGTGACTCCGATCTACCAGAGCCTGATTGGGCAGGATATTGAAATCCTGAAGTTGCAGACATCATTTGATGAAGCACGACCCGTTCTCAAGCAGCTACAAGCCGCTTTCCCGGATGCGAATCTAATCGAGACCGGCATCACTCAAATCGGTGCATCTGTTTCGAAGAGCATCCAATGGAATGCTCTTTACTCGGTACTGTGCGCATTGGGTGGCATCCTCCTCTACGTTGCTTTCCGCTTCGAAGTCGGCTACGGAGTCGGCGCGGTCGTTGCAACGATTCACGACGTCTTGATGACGATCGGCATCTTCGTTATATGCGGCGAATTGGGTATCTTTGTGAGTGGTCAGTTCACCGCTCCGATGTTGGCCGCGATCCTAATGATCGTCGGTTACTCGATCAATGATACGATCGTTGCCTTCGACCGTATCCGTGAAGAACTTGAGCTCAACCCGGGTACGGATTTGCGCTCGATTATCAATCTTGCGCTCAGTCGGGTGTTCTCTCGCACATTGCTCACCAGTATCACCACATTGCTTGCGGCTCTTTCGCTGTACATCTTTGGAGCCGGAGTCATCACTGATTTCTCTTTCATCTTTATTATTGGTATTCTTACCGGAACGTTCTCCTCAATCTTTATCGCTAGCCCCGTATTTTACTGGTGGCATAAAGGTGACCGTCGCCACGTCGAAGAGCATCAGCTCACGCCGAAGCGCTACGAGTGGGAGAGCTCTAGTGGGAATTAAGCCCATCAATAGTTGATTTAAAACAGGAATGGCGAATCGGCAACGGTTCGCCATTTTTAATTTTAAATGATCGATTAAAGTCGCCAACCACCGGTGCCACCTTTCTAACATCCTTATTTATGCTTTGGACCCTAACTGAGACCAACAACACAGTCGCCGCTGATTTAAGCGCGGAATTGGGTGTGTCTAAAGTGATGGGCAAATTACTCTCACAGCGCGATTTGGAGACGGTCGAATCAGCGGAAGAATTCCTCCGCCCGCGCCTTGCCCAGCTAGATAACCCATTTGCGCTGAAGAATCTTCGTGCAGCGGTGACGCGTATCGAGCAGGCAATTGAGGCTGCAGAGTCGGTCGTGGTGTTTGGCGATTACGATGTCGATGGCGTGACTAGCACTGTGCAGCTTGTCAGTATGTTGAGGACGCTCGGGCTAGAACCCCGCTATTGTGTCCCGCTGCGTTTAGATGAGGGCTACGGCTTGAGCCGTGATGCGATCAACCGTGTCTTCGCGGGCGAAGTGCCAGATCTATTTATTGCGCTGGACTGTGGTACCAACGCGCATGAGCCGATCGCGTATTTGCGTGAGTTAGGCTGCGATGTGATCGTGGTCGATCACCACCAGACTAAGACAGTCGCGCCAGAAGGATGCATTTTTGTAAATCCGCATGTGAACGATGTTGAAGATGCGCCGTGGCGCGATTTGTGTACGGCGGGTCTAGTGTTTAAGCTCTTGCACGGGCTCCTGAAGAGTCGGCGCGAGGCTGAAGATCCGCGCGTAGATGGCATTCAACTTAAAGACTATCTAGACCTCGTCGCGATGGGTACAATTGCCGACCTCGTGCCGTTGCGCGGAGAAAATCGTATCCTCTCATGGTTCGGCTTGCGCCATCTGCGTGCGAATGGCCGTATTGGTGTAGGCGCCTTAGCCGGAATCAGCGGTATGGATTCCGGTCAAGAAATGGCGGCATCTGATATTTCGTTTAAACTAGCGCCGCGCATTAATGCGAGTGGTCGCTTGGGCGATGCGTCACTGCCGATGAATCTGCTGTTGAGCGACGATCTAGCTGTCTGCCAAAAGATTGCGCAAGAGCTCGATACGTTGAATCGCGAGCGCCAAAGTATCGAGCGGGGCATTGCCGCAAAGGCAGAGCAGCGCGCGGCTGAGGAGTTTGCGGATGAACCGGGCATCGTGTTGTTTGGCGAAGATTGGCACCCTGGAGTCGTCGGCATCGTGGCAAGTCGCGTGAGTCGTCACTTTCATAAGCCATGTGTAATTCTCGGGGCGGATGGTGACGAGGCGCATGGTTCCGGGCGCAGTGTGGCGACGGTGAATTTAGTCGAAGTCTTTCAACGCTGTACCGACTTCCTTGGGCACTGGGGCGGCCATCCGATGGCAGCAGGTGTTTCGCTGAAAGTCGCGGATATAAAAGCATTTACGGAGTGCTATCTCAAAAGTTTGAAGGTGCTTTATCCCGATGGCTTACCTGAGCCATCGCTGCAGCTGTCCACTTGGTTGGATGTTGGAAATTTAGAAGAGGGCTTACTCGAAGAGTTAGATCGCTTGCATCCCTTTGGTCAGGGCAATGCTGAGCCTGTGTTTGGTTTGCGTGGCGTCGTCCTCGAAGAAGAGCCGCACCCCTTCGGTGAGGGCAACTTTCGCTTTCGTATGCCGAAAATGGACGGCAATCGAACTGGCGTCGCTGGTATAGCATGGCGCATGCACGGCTTGCCTGAAGTGGGCCAGTCGATTGATTTAGCGGTGCGCTTTTCGTGGAACTACTGGCGCAATAGCCGCTATCCGCAGGTGACGCTGATCGACTGGAAGCCGACGGCCTAGGGCATTGCGGTCGCTAGTTGCGTTTTATCGAAAGTCGCCATTTTGAAGTGCCTAGGGTGTCACTTCTACTTTGCAGCAGAAATGTGAAACTCGTGTGGACACATTCGATGAAATCGCCAAATTGAACAGCTTGTATGACTATCCCCGCTACTAACATTCTTCTTGGTGTCAATGTGGACCACTGCGCGACGGTGCGTCAGGCGCGCTTTCGCGAGCATGCGCTAGATCATGGTAACGAGGTCGAGCCAGACCCCGTGGCGTTTGCATTGCTTTGCGAGCAGGCGGGTGCCGATGGCATTACCATTCACTTACGTGAAGACCGCCGGCATGTGCAGGAATCGGACGTGCATCGTGCGCGTGAACAGATCGGCACGCGCTTAAATCTGGAAATGGCCTGCACGCCAGCGATGATTAAGTATGCATTAGAGTTGAAGCCAGATTCCGTCTGCCTGGTGCCGGAGAGCCGCGAAGAAGTCACCACTGAGGGCGGCCTTGATATCGTCGGTCAGAAGTTGCGCGTTGGCGAAGTGGTGTCGGCCATGACCGAAGCGGGTATTACCACGAGTCTGTTTATCGATCCAGATCCAGCGCAGATCGAGGCCTCGGCAGAGCTCAAGGCAGAGTGGATCGAGTTGCATACTGGGGCATATGCAAATGCTTATTATGGCGATCGTCGCGCAGCAGAGTTGGAGATTCTTTGTCAGGGCGCGGAGTTGGCGCACAGTCTTGGACTAGTGGTAAATGCTGGGCATGGAATTAACTATACCAACATCAGTGAAGTGCTGAAGATCCCGCATCTGCATGAGCTGAACATTGGACATACCATCGTGAGCCGTGCTTTGTTTGTCGGCGTGGAGCAAGCCGTTCGTGAGATGAAGGCGTATTTGAAATAAAATATTCTATTTATTGGAGTGCCTAATTGGCTCAGCGAGCAGCCACTGTTCAGTCGAGCGGGCTTTGCGCGCTATAGATGGACCAAAGTGGCTATCTTTGGAATCGACAATGAACCTAATAAAAGCGTGCCTTTTAAGTACTAGCACGTTAAGATGAATTCTCATTAAGTTGTTCTATAACAAACTTTTGCCCCTTATTCTTATCGCTTGAAACCGTTACTTTATGCTTCTCCCGTGCTCACATGCCAAGAGGCTGCGCAGCTAGAGGTTACAATCCTTGCGGATGAAGCGGCCGAATGGGCTGCTATGCAGCAGGCTGGGGTCGGTATAGCTAAGGCCATTTGCTTAGATTATCAAGAGCTGCAATCATTGCCACAAGGGCTTAGCGTATTGGCTTTGATCGGGAAAGGCAACAATGGCGGAGATGCGCTGCTCACTTGCAGTCAGCTTTTGGCTGATTTTCCACGGGCGCGTGTGACCCTAATCTTTGCAGGCGATCCTAGCGATCTAAAGCCTTTGGCTGCCCGAGCCTACCAACAGCTGAAAGATCGTGTTAGTCAACATCAGGTCGATGCCAGTTGCGATGTGGCAGCGATTCATGAGCTCTTGGACAAGGCTTCAGCGGCTCGTGCGTTTGATATTTGTATTGATGGGTTATTGGGCATGTCGTTCCAGCCTCCAGTGCGCGCGGCTATGCGTGTGCTAATTGAGGCAGTCAATTGCTACGAAAAAATCGGTCTGCGGGCTGCAGTTGATGTGCCGAGCGGCAAGGGCGAGGTATCCGATGATTTGACGTTTCATGCCGACTTCTCGTATGCGACTGGAGTCGCGAAAAAAGTATTGTTCGAAGGCAACGTCGAATGCGGACGAGTGCGAACGGTCGATCTAGGATTTTCTAAGACACCCGCAGGCGCAAGCGTGGATGCTAAGGAGATGGTACTGCACGACGATGTACTCGATTCGTTGCGGACTTTGCGGCCTGCAGGGGTGGATAAGCGTGCATTTGGCCACTTGTTTGTACTAGGCGGCTCGGCCTTTATGCCTGGCGCTTTATTAATGGCAGTGCAGGCAGCAGTGCGCTCAGGCGTTGGTCTCGTGACAGCCTTCGCGCCAGCTTCAGTGGCGGCCGCGCTTGCCGCCCAGGTGCCGGAAGCGATGTGGGTGCCATGGCCCGAGACTACCAATGGCACACTGAATCCTAGGGCGCTGCCGTTGCTACTGGATCGTATTGATCAGGCGACCGCAGTGCTGCTTGGCCCAGGAATGGGCAAGGACCGTAATACCGAGACAGTGACACAAGAAATTGTCGGCAACGTGGAGTTACCGGTCATTTTGGATGCAGACGCACTACGGACGGGCGTGATGAACTTCGTTCCGAAGCGTAGGGCCTCAGCGGGCCCGGTGATATTAACGCCGCATATGGGCGAGTTTATGCGGATCGCGAAGCTCGATGCGCCTGATTATTCAAATGAGACCTTGAGGACGTTTTGCCAGAGTTCCCGAGTGACGACGGTTCTTAAATCGGCGCATACGCGAATCTGCGACGGTGAAAATATCTGGTATAATACCTATGGCGGCCCCGTTCTGTCGCGCGGCGGCAGCGGCGACTTGCTTGCCGGTTTAATTGGCGGTATGATTGCACAAGATCAAACGTGTACGCAAACATCGGTGGCTCGTGGTGTCGTGCTGCATGGGTTGGCCGCGCAGCGACTAGCGCGCGCACATGGGCAAGTCGCAGTGCATACGACGCAACTGCTTGATTATCTGTCGAGCGCGCTGCGTCGAGCTTGAGGCGAATTGATTGTGTAGCTGTAGTTAGCCTGCGCCTTGCTAATTTCGGTGGCAAAACGCGGGTAAAGAACACAAGTGTATTGCGCTTTATCCTGACTGATCGTTCAGCAAAAGAAAGATAACCTAGACACAATAAGATTGTCCTTGGAAATGGCAGTGCTAGTGTTTGTAAATGTCTTCGTCGCTGAATCAACGCCAAGCATTGCTAGTGCTCAACGGCTTACCCCATGTGGGGCCGATTATGCTGCGACGTTTGATGGATGCCTTTGAAGGCGATGCGGTGGCGGCGCTTTCGGGGCAACGCGCGAAGCTACATAGTGTCCCGGGGATTGGGCCTAAAGCTGCTGATGTTTTGATGCATTGGGAAGATCGCTTTGATCTCGCCAAAGAAGTAGCGCAGATGCGCCGGACTGGAACTCGCTTCTTCATTCAAGGCGACGAAAAGTATCCAGAGTTGCTCAGAGAGACGTATGATCCACCAATTGGTTTGTATTGGCAGGGTGAATACATTGTTGATCGTCCTTGTGTGGCGATTGTCGGCACGCGCCGCTCAACATTGTATGGGCGAAGTGTGACGAAAAAGTTCGCGTCCGAACTCGCACGGCTTGGGTTTTGTATTGTTAGTGGTATGGCGAGTGGCACCGATACGGCTGCCCATGAGGGTGCGCTGGAGGCCGGCGGTAAAACCGTCGCCGTGTTCGGCTGCGGCTTGGATACAATTTATCCGCCGGAGAATAAAGACTTGTATGAAAATATAGTCACGCATGGCGCGGTCGCGAGTGAGTTCCCTTTTGGGCGCCGTGCAGATAGGCAGACTTTTCCGATGCGCAACCGAGTGGTGGCTGGTATGTGCCAAGGAGTGATTGTGATCGAAAGTGCAGTGTCGGGTGGCAGTATGATTACTGCGCGTTTTGCGGGTGAGCAGGGGCGCACGTTAATGGCGGTGCCTGGCCGAATCGATCAAGCCAGTAGCGGTGGTTGCCATCAGTTAATTCGCGATGGCGCAATCATGGTGACTTCGGTAGATGATATTTTGGAAGAGCTTCGCTACAAGCGCACGCAGTTTCCGGCGCAGGAGTCGGATCTGGGCCTAAAGGATGCAGAATCACAACCGCCGTCTCTATCAGTGGCTGAGCAAGCGGTTCTGAATTGTTTCGCTGGTGGTGAAATCACATCACCAGATGCATTGGCGGAGCGCCTAGACAAGCCGATCTCCGAGATCTCTGGTGTTCTGATGGGCTTGGAGTTGAAGCGATTACTTGGTAAGCGAGCGGATGGTCGCTTTGAGCCCCGGTAATTGGCGTCTGTGAGAGTAAGCGTTGTGCTAGGCTTATCGGAGGCTGACTAGTAGGTCTTTGGAATCCACTTGGTCGCCAGCTTGAACTTCGACTTTGTCGATGACACCATCGGCTAGGGCGTAAACTGTGGTTTGCATTTTCATCGCTTCGAGCACGAGGAGCTTGTCTTTCTTCTTCACCTTTTGACCCACGGAAATGGCGACACTGCTGACCATTGCTGGAATTGGTGCGCCAACTTGCATCTTATTTGCAGGATCGGCTTTCGCGCGCTTTTTGGACTCAGTCTTGATGGACTTATCTAGGATCACGCATTCTCGAGCACGGCCATTGAGTTCAAAGGTCAAGGTGCGTTCGCCATCTTCGTTTGGCTCTGAGACATAGATGAGTTTTACGATCAGGGATTTGCCTTCTTCGATCTCCACCGTAATTTCTTCGCCCGGCTTGAGGCCGTAGAAGAAGGCTGGCGTAGGTAACACGCGAGCGTGTCCATTTTGTTTTATATACTTATCGAGGTCGGTGTAGACCTGCGGATACATAAGATAGGCAAATAGGTCGTCGTTGTTGATCTCGCGCTTGAACTGTTTGCTGATTTCTTGCCGTTTCGCTTCTAGGTCAACTTTCTCGGCGCGCGCGCCAGGGCGCCCCTTGAATGGCTTGCGGTCCCCGAGCACGACTTTTTGCACTGCCTTGGGCCAGCCGCCCTTGGGTTGTCCTAGACCGCCTGAGAGCATGTCGACGACGGATTCTGGAAACGCAGTGCCAGGCTCGAGGTTGACGAGGTCTGCGGGTTCGACGCCCTTGGTGAGCAAGAACATTGCAAGATCGCCGACGACTTTTGAGGATGGAGTGACTTTGACGATGTCGCCAAGTAAGTGATTTACTTCGTGGTAGTAGCGCACGACTTCGGGCCAGCGCGCGCCGAGTCCAAGGGCACGGGCTTGCTCACGAAGGTTCGTGTATTGGCCACCTGGCATTTCGTGTGTGTATACCTCGGCGGATCCGAACTTTGGGCTGGTATCAAAGGGACCGTAGAATTGGCGAACCGCTTCCCAGTAGATCGATAGTTCATTGAGAAACTGAAGATCCAGACCTGTATCGCGTTTGTCGCCGCGCAATGCGTTGACGATAGAGTTGAGGTTTGGTTGCGACGTGAGGCCTGACAGCGACGCGGTAGCAAGGTCGACGACATCAACGCCGGCTTCCGCTGCCTTGATGATCGAGGCTCCAGCGATGCCGGAAGAGTCGTGCGTATGAAAATGCACAGGGATGGCGATTTCGCTGCGCAGCGCTTTAACGAGTTTGAATACTGCGTGTGGAGTACAGAGGCCTGACATGTCTTTGAGTGCGAGGACGTGTGCGCCCATCTGCTCGAGCTCTTTGGCCATATTGACGTAGTATTGGAGCGTATATTTGTCGCGATTGTCGTCCAAGATATCACCTGTATAACAGATAGTGGCCTCACACACGGAGTTGGTGTCCTTGCGGATCGACTCCATCGCTACTTTTAAGTTGGGCAAATAGTTGAGCGAATCGAAGACGCGAAAAATATCCATGCCCGACTCAGCAGAGTGCTTAATGAAACCGCGAATCACATTGTCGGGATAGTTGGAGTAGCCCACTCCGTTTGCGCCGCGCAGTAGCATTTGGAAGCAAATGTTCGGAATGCGCTCGCGTAGTCGGCGAAGGCGCTTGAATGGGTTCTCATGCAGGAAGCGCATGGAGGTGTCGAAGGTGGCACCGCCCCAGCACTCCAGTGAGTATAGGTCGCCTGCGCGCTGTGCGATAGCGTCGGCCACCTTGAGTTGGTCGTAACTGCGCATGCGGGCCGCGAGTAGTGACTGGTGGGCGTCACGCATCGTGGTATCAGTGACGAGTAGCTTCTTCTGATTGCGGGTCCACTGAGCGAATTTCTCTGGGCCGTGCTTGGTTAGGTAATCCTTAGTGCCCTTGGGCAGTGAGTGCGTGTGGTCGTACTTTGGAATGATCACCGGCAAATCCATTACAGGCACGGGACGGCCTTTGACTTGGTCGTTGCCGTTGACGATCGTTTCTCCGAGCAAGTTTAAGAGCTTAGTTGCACGGTCACGACGGCGCTTAAAGTTGAAGAGCTCCTTGGAGGTGTCGATCAGTGTGGTGGTCGCTTGGCCTGATACGAAGATCGGGTGGTTGACCACATTTTCGATGAAAGGGATGTTGGTCTTCACGCCGCGGATGCGCATTTCGCTAAGCGCACGGTCCATGCGCTGGATCGCGAGTTCGAAGGTGCTGGCAGATGCGGTGAGTTTGACTAGAAGGGAATCGTAGAAGGGAGTGATAATTGCTCCGGTATCGCCCATTGCTCCGTCGAGTCGGATACCGAGCCCTGCTGCCGAGCGGTAGTTGACGATTTTGCCATAGTCGGGGGCAAAGTTCTTCTCTGGATCTTCGGTGGTGATCCGTGCTTGAATTGCAACGCCGTTGCGTGGGACGTCTTGTTGCTGAGGAATGCCGACTTCTTTGGAGTGTAGGCTGTGTCCTTGGGCAATTAGAATTTGGCTACGCACGATGTCGATGCCTGTAATGACTTCGGTAACGGTGTGCTCGACCTGAATGCGTGGATTCATTTCGATGAAGAACCACTCGTCGCAATCAAGGTCGTAGAGAAATTCGACAGTACCAGCGCTATAGTAGCCAATTGACTTGGCGATTTTGACGGCAGCATCGCAGAGTTCAGCGCGCACGTCGTCGGGCAAACCAATTGATGGCGCAATTTCGACGACTTTTTGGTGGCGGCGCTGCACAGAGCAGTCGCGCTCATGCAGATGTACGACATTGCCCTGCTTATCGCCTAAAATTTGCACTTCGATGTGTTTGGCGCGCTCGATATAGCGCTCAAGGAATACAGCTGAATTGCCAAACGCGCGTTGCGCTTCGCCCTGTGCCTCTTCGAGGGAGTCCTTCAAGTTTTTAGGATCTTTCACCACACGCATCCCGCGGCCGCCGCCACCAAAGGCTGCCTTAATGATGAGTGGAAAGCCGATTTTCTTGGCAGTTTTGAGCGCTGCGTCTGGATCAGAAATCGGGTCTTCGGTGCCAGGTAGTGTAGGGACGTTTGCTTGATCAGCTATCTTGCGTGCCTCGATTTTATCTCCCATGCGGGCGAGTAAGTCAGAGCTTGGGCCAACAAAAGTGATGCCATTTTCTTCACATGAGCTCGCGAAGTTAGCATTCTCGGAAAGGAACCCGTAGCCTGGGTGGATCAGGTCGATTTTTTTGTCTTTCGCTAGAGCGACGATGCTATCGATGTCGAGGTAGTCGGCGACTGGACCTTTGCCCGATCCCACTTTATAGGCTTCATCGGCTTTAAAGCGATGAACGCCGAAGCGGTCTTCATTCGCGTAGATAGCAACTGTGCGGCAACCCATTTCGGTTGCGCTTCGGAATATACGAACAGCGATTTCGCTACGATTTGCGGCAAGTAATCTCTTCATTGGTAGTAGTATCGGTTGGGTAGGATCGATTAGGAAAGGCAGCTAATTGCCACAAGTCAAGATGCGGAGTTTATTCATCGAGTGACCCGGCGAGAGGGAACCCATCCGCGCGAGCCTTGACAGTATGGGTTCTATTTTTCATATCTAACTACTTCTTGATCAAGAAATCGACAGTTATATGGCTGCTTAGCCTATTTGTTTGGAACGTCGCGTTAGCCGAGGTCCCGAGTTTGTTGCTGTGCTTGCACCATGATTTTGAGGTGCATGTTGAGTCTGCGGATCAGGAGCATGGGCATTGCGGAGATGAGCACGTACACGTTGAGTCCCAAGAGGTGGGACTGTGTATTGATAAAGATGATTGCACCGATCTCGAATTGCAGGGTGGTGAGCAAATCCCATCACGCTTAAATGAAGTGCACTCGGTTAATTTACCGATGCTCGCTGTGGCTGAATATAACTTTCATGCTCTGATCGTCCGACCATTGGAGGTCTTGAGTTCGATGTTTCCACGGCCGCGCGGACCGCCGCTGTCGGTGCATTGGTTGACCGATCGCTATATTCAGAAGACAGTCCTTCGGGTCTGATATCCTAATACACACTTAGCTTTTCTGGTTTAATCAAACCAGTTGTATTTGTAGCACTACGCTACGCCTCAGCTTCATTGTATTAGGATTTTTTATGGTTAACTTTTTGAAATTAAAACGCGCTGGCGCGTTCGTCCTCATCGCCCAATCGATGTTGACTAGCCTGGTCGCCGCACCGCTCTCGCTTAGCAAAGAGCAAGCAGTGGCACGTGCATTGCAGCAGAACCCAGCGCTTAACGCGGCGCGCACCACGATCGATCGTGCGCTAGGCAATCGCCAGCAAGCGGGCCGCTGGGCGAACCCAGAGCTCAGTATTGATTACGCTACCGATCAGACCTTCAACGACGAAGGGGAGTATGGTTACTCCATTGGCTTCGTACAGCGCTTTCCCGTAACGAACCGACTGCGCCTGCAAAAGTCGATCGCGCAAGATGAGATTGAGCTGGCGGCAGCGGAAGTTGCCAATCAAGTGCGACTGCTCACGCTCGAGGTTGAGACCACGGTCGCTGCTGCGACTGCCCTAGAAGCTCAAATCGAATTACGGGACGAACGCCTGCAGCTGAATCGTAAATTCGCAGCGTTCATGGAGTCGCGGGTTCGGACCGGGGAAGTCTCTTCAGTCGAGACCAATCAAGTACAGATCGAACTCTATGCGGTGGAACAAGAGAAGCAGGAACTCTCGAATACATTGTCATCGAAACTCGCTAAATTGAAGCAACTGATAGGAGCTGATGTGGATGCCGAGCTCAGCTTAACTCATCAATTTGAACTGCCTGCCGCGCCGCCGCAGTTGGCGAGCCTGACGCAGGAGTCACTCATGCAGCATCCAGAATATCGCATGAAGGCGTTGCTGTCTCGTATCTCCGATAAGCGAGTCTCCGTGGTCAAGGCTGAGCGCTGGGCTGATATCGCGGTGCGTGTATTTTTTGATGAAGAGCGCAGTGTCGATGATCCTGGCGGTTTAGGCACAGATCGTTTCTTTGGCGTCGGTGTGTCAATTCCGCTGCCGTTTTTGGATCGCAAAGACGGCGCGATTCTGGCGAGTCGAGCTGAGCAGCGACAATTTAAATACGAACTCGATCGCGTCGGTCTAGAGGTGCGCAGTGAAGCACATACGCAGGCGACACTCGCGGTGAGTCTGTATCAGCAAGCGCGCGACTATGATCAACGCTTAACGCAGTTAGTGGAGAAGAACCTTGCCGAGATGAAGTCCGCTTATGGGGCGGGGCAAATTAACCTCGTCGAGCTGTTCCGCTCACAAGAACAAGGTCTTCGAGTGCAATCTGCCCAACTAACAAAGCTGCACAATTTCGAGCAGGCGATGATCCGCTGGAAAGCCGCGACGGCCAAAGCACAACCAGTGCTCCAATAACCCAAATATTTTTTAATTAAATGAAACAAACAAATTTTAATATCAGCCTGAGTACCATCTGCCTATCGCTACTAAGCGTCACTGTAATCTCGGCCGCTACCGATGCGCCTATTATTCTCGATGCGTCGGGAGTGGCGAATCTTCGGATCCAAACTGTGGAAGTGGAAGAGCGTGATTTTGAGACTACGGTTTTTGCGATTGGTCGTATTGAAGAAATCCCATCGAAGCACTCCGTGTTGTCCTCGCGAGTCGCCGGGCGTGTGATCGAGTTGCATGCTTTTGAGGGAGATGCTATCGCCAGTGGCGATGTGGTGGCGACGATAGAGACTCGGCTAATTGGCGACCCGCCGCCGCAGGTGCAGTTGAAGGCGCCGCAAGGTGGTTTGGTGGTGAATTCACACATACGCCTCGGGCAACCCGTGCAACCTGATGTCGAGTTGATGGATATCTCGGATCGTTCGAGCATGTGGGCGGTCGCGAAAATTCCTGAAAATGAAGCTGCGCGCGTGCAAGTGGGCAGTCATGCGCACATTCGTGTGCCTGCTCTGGGAGAGTCTTTGTTTGGAGCGACTCTAGTGCGCTTCGGTGTGAATGCCGACCGAGGTGCAGGGGCAGTGGAAGGGATTTTTCTTTTGGAAAATAAGGATGGCCGACTGCGCCCGGGAATGCGCGTGGAGTTTGCCGTAGTGCTTGATTCGCGTGCGGATGTCTTGGCTGTGCCACGTGCGTCAATTCAGGGGGGGCCTGCCAATCGTGTCGTGTTTGTGAAGGATTTCGATCTACCTAATGCATTTCTACGTGTCCCCGTAGTGATCGGGGAGCGCAATGACCGATTCGTCGAGGTGCTAAGTGGTTTGTTTCCTGGTGATGAAGTCGTCACGCAGGGCTCGTATTCCTTGGGCTTCGCTGATGGCGGGCAGAATATCTCGCTGAAGGAGGCGTTGGACGCCGCGCATGGGCACGAGCACAATGAGGATGGCTCAGAGCTCACTGATGCCGATAAAGCCAAGCGAGCCGAGGCTGAGCACGATCACGAAGGAGAGACAGCGACGCATGCGTTGAGTCTGCCACTGATGATTTATGCAGGCGTGTTGACGTTACTCGTCCTGGTCGCTTCACAGCGTTGGTGGAGCCAACGCCGTGGATAAGGGCATGATCTTCATTCAAAATTACAGATCATGTTAAATCAACTCATACGATTTTCTCTTTCACAGAGGCCATTAATTTTGGCCTTAGTTGTCATCGTGCTTGTTCTAGGAATTAAGAAAGCGGTGGAGCTTCCGGTCGAAGTGTTGCCGGATTTGACTAAGCCGACGGTGACAATTTTAACCGAGTCCGCTGGCTTCGCTCCCGAAGAAGTGGAAACACTGGTGACGATTCCATTAGAGAATTCGCTGATGGGTGTGACGGGCGTGTCGCGCCTGCGTTCGATCAATGATGTGGGTTTGTCCTTAATCTTCGTCGAATTCGAATGGGGCACAGATATTTATCAGGCGCGTCAGTTTGTGCAGGAGCGTTTGACTGGTGCGAGTGAAACATTGCCCGAAGGAGTGAGCCCTTACATGACGCCAGTCGCATCGCTTATGGGTAACATCCTGCTGGTTGGATTAGCGGATCCTACAGGCGAGACGAGTCCGCGCGAGTTGCGCTCACTGGCGGATTGGAAGGTTGCTCGAAAACTTCAATCCATTCCAGGAATTGCCGAAGTGCTGTCGATGGGCGGCGGGGTGAAGCAGGTGCAAGTGCAGCCAGATCCAGATAAGATGCTCGCGATGGGTGTATCCTTTTTGCAAATACGCGATGCCTCTGCTCAAGCAGTTAAAAATACGACTGGTGGATTTTTAACCGAATCGGCTCAAGAGATCATGGTGCGTAATTTGGCGATGACGACTGATCTGGATGAGATCGGTAACACGGTTGTGACGTACGAGAATGATCGTCCGATTCGTCTGCGCGATGTTGCTTCGTTGGTGTGGGATATTGAGCCGATGCGTGGCGATGCTGGTCTTGGCACAAAGCACATTAAGCAGGATGGTGCGGTCAAGGGTTACCCAGGAGTGATACTCAGTGTGACAAAATCGCCGGGATTCGATACCATTGATTTGACTGAGAGAGTGGAAGCCGCCCTCACGGCGCTGCAACAGACGCTTCCCGCAGGAGTCGAAGTGATTACGCTCTATCGGCAATCCGACTTTATTAATCTCTCGATTGGAAATCTGGAAGAAGCCCTTCGTGACGGTGCCATCATAGTGGGCTTAGTGTTGTTTCTGTTTCTGTTCAATGTGCGGATTACATTGATTACGCTCACTGCGATTCCGCTTTCACTCGGCATCACGATTCTGGTGTTCGACCTGATGGACTTGAGCGTCAACTCGATGACACTCGGTGGACTTGCCGTGGCGATTGGTATGGTGGTCGACGACGCGATTGTTGATGTGGAAAATGTGTTTCGCCGTTTGTGCGAGAATGCTAGTTTATCGAAGCCACGTCCGAGGCTTGAAGTGATCGCCAGTGCCTCGGCCGAAGTGCGCTCATCTATTTTATATGCCACCGTGTTGATCATTTTAGTGTTCCTGCCGTTACTGGCATTGAGTGGCGTGGAGGGGCGGCTATTCTCGCCGATTGCGATTGCAACAATTGTCAGCATGAGTGCGTCGTTCGTGGTGTCGTTGACTGTCATCCCGGTACTGTGTTCGTTTTTATTAAACCCGAAGGCGGGTAAAATGCATACCGAAGGGGTCGTCGTGCGTGGTTTAAAGAGGGGCTTTCACAAGACATGGCTCAACTTTTCGCTGTCACAGCCGTTTCTCGTAGTACTGATTACTGGGGTGCTGCTATTAGTCGCGTATGCAGCGCTGATTTCAATGGGGGGCAACTTTTTGCCGGCGTTTCGAGAACCGACTGCATTGGTCGCAATGACCACTGCACCAGGTACCTCGCTGAAGCAAACCACCGAACTCTCCGATACTGCGCAGGACTTGCTGCTGCAGATTCCAGAAGTCGAAACTGTGGGTTATCGTGTCGGCCGCGCCGAACGTGGTGACCATGTGGTGCCAGTGTCGACGGTTGAGTTTGATATCGAATTTACCGAAACGTCTGATCGGGATCGTGCGGAAGTGTTGGAAGAAATACGTGTCACGATGCGCACCATCCCAGGCACATTCAGTGCGATGAGCACGCCATTAGCCGACCGCATTGGGCACATGCTTAGTGGTGTGTCTGCGAAGGTCGCAGTCAAAATCTATGGGCCTGATTTGAGCGAATTACGCCGCCTCGGCAACCAAGTCACTGAGATCGCACGGGCGATTCCGGGCATGGAAGAAGCACGTGCGGAGCAGCAGGCGATGATTCCGCAGCTACGGATCGAAGTCGATCGCGACCGTGCGCTGGCGTATGGCGTGACGCCCGGGCAATTGAACGAGCAGTTGGCTTCCTTGATGGGTGGCGAAGTGGTGGCCGAAATTTACCAAGGGCAGCGTGTGTATGATTTAGTGGTGCGTCTGCCGCTTGAGTGGCGTGAGTCGCCAGAGCGGTTGTCGAACTTGTATGTCGATACACTGAGTGGGCAACGGGTGCCATTGAGTTACGTAGCAGAAATTCATCAAGCGACGGGGCCGAATACAATTATGCGCGAGAATACGCTGCGTCGTTTCGTGGTCTCGATCAATCCGACGACGGACGATTTGAATGCAGTGGTGGAAACCTTGCAGAGTAAAATCGCGGAGGAGTTGATTTTCCCGCAAGGCTATAGCGTAGCGTTTGAAGGCGAATATCAGGCGCAGCAAGAAGCGCGGCGTACCATCTTTATTATGTGTGCGGTTATTCTGCTGCTGATCATTTTCCTACTCTATAGTTATTTCAAAACCTTCACTTTTGTGTGGCTTGTATTGAGCATCATTCCGATTTCGCTGATCGGCGGGGTCTTTTATACCAGTTTTACATTGAATAATATTAGCATCGCCACGCTGGTTGGCTTCATCGCAGTGACTGGTATTGCTGCGCGTAATAACATTATGCTGCTTTCGCACTATCTGCACTTGATGCGTCACGAAGGTGAAGCATTTACGCGCGAGATGGTGGTGCGTGGCACACTAGAGCGACTCGTGCCGATCTTAATGACTGCGATCTCTGCAGGTCTCGCCTTGATCCCGTTGATCATGGCCGCCGATGAACCTGGCAAAGAAATTCTCAATCCCGTCGCGATCGTCATCGTCGGCGGCTTGATCAGCTCGACGCTGCTCGGCCTGGCGGTGACGCCTGCCATCTTCTATACCTTCTTTCAAAAGTCGGCCGAAAAGTCTATTCGCCTAGAAGCCGCAGCTTCTGAGTGACATAATCCATCGGTGCGGTAGGCATGACTTTCATGTCATCCGTTTTTATCTTTATTCAATTAAACCCAAAAATATTATGAAACAGAAAACACAGCACAAAGTTCTCCTCATTGCGACGCTAGCCATATTCGGGACAAGCTATTGCTATGCGAGCGCGGGACACGGTCTGGGCAATGGCGGGCATAGCCACGCAACCAGTAAGGTTGCCGCGCAGAAAGTTCAGGGCGGCCCCAATGGTGGTCGTCTTATCACCATCGTGGATCCGCACATGGAGTTCTTAGTCACGTCCGAGCGCTTGGTGCAGATTACATTCCTAGGGCGCGATGGCCAAGTCGTCCCAGTAGCTGATCAAGTCGTCTCTGCGGTCGGCGGTGATCGCAGTGCCCCGACGAAGGTGGAGTTTGTTAAAAATGGTGATGGCTTAATCTCAACCGCAGCGTTGCCAGAGATGAAGCGCATGCCGATCATTTTACAGATCAAAGCGACTCCTGCTGCGCCGGGTGTGCGAGAGACATTTTATTTAAATATGAGCAATTGTCCCAGCTGTGAGTATAAAGAATACGCCTGTATTTGCGGGCATTGATTGATTCGTTTTATAGCGAGTCCACGCAGCACATGCTCTCTGCTAGTAGCATGTGCCACAACTCCTTCGGTTCTAAGTAAATCCTGATTGTAAATTTTAGCGGAATCGCCATCACCTTTTGCATGTCTGAAAATTTTGAAAACATCTCTATCGTAAAAAAAGCCAATGTGTATTTCGGCGGCCAAGTCACTAGTCGCACGGTTGTGTTTGCGGATGGGTCTAAGAAGACCCTCGGCTTCATGCAGGCGGGTGATTACGAATTCGGCACTGAAGCGGCTGAGCTGATGGAAATGCTCGGAGGCGAGATGGATGTGAAGCTCGACGGTTCTGATGAGTGGATCACTTATGCTGCAGGCACTTCGTTTAACGTCCCGGGCGACTCGAAGTTTGCCCTGAAAGTCAAAGAAGGCGGCGCGGACTATTGCTGCACTTATCTTGATTAATTGAAACTGCGGTCGCAGTTTTGCGCGCGATCCCCGGCTCTGGGATGCCGGAGCCCGTCGGGGCGGATGAAATGGATAAAGCCCTCTTCGCAGAGGGCTTTAAGTCAGTGATTTGGGACCCTGTGCGGTGCCTTGATGTCGGCTGCGGGGCGGTCGATCACCACGCAGCCGGCTGTATCCAATGAGGCGAACTCCGAGACTAGCCCTCCGGCATTGCGGATGAGTGGTGCTCGACAATCTTCCAGTCCTGACCGTTCCAGCGGTAGACGTAGGTGAAGCGGGCTTGCACCGTTGCCCCATCCGCAAAAGCGAAGGTATAGACGCCGGAGTTGATCGCGACATCTTCGAAGATGCGGACGTTGGACTCGTCGATAGTACCTTTCGGGCCCTTGGCGAGGAACGCGACGAAATAGTCCTCGATTTCTGCGTGATTGTGACGCACCTGGTTGGAGACGGTCGGCAGCAAGATGGCATTGTTCTCGTAGAGTGCGGCAACATTCTTCGGCTCACCCGTTTGGAGAGCCGCGTTCCATTGGTCGAAGAGTGACGTGATTTCGGTAGTATTCATAATGTAGTTGGTCTGGATGAGGAGGACGCCTCTGGAACAGCGACCATCAATGGAGTGTCAGCCGATGTGCCGCTAAAAGGCAAAGCTGTACTTCGCAAGGCGCTGGCCGATTTCGGCGGCGATGGCTTTTTCAGCTTCGACACCTTGAGCGGCGAAGGTCACCGAGAAGCGTACGAAGTTGCCGCAATCATCCCAAGGCACCGTGCTGATGAGCTCTTCAGTGATCAGCCATTGGCTGCAGGCTTCACCAGATTCGAACTCGGTGGTCTTGCCGTCGATCGTCACCGACTTTGGTGCGGCTACGTAAAGGAAGAAGCTGCCCTTGGGCTTTTTCGCTTTGAAACCTGCACCGTTGAGAGCGTCGACGAGTAGATCCATGCGGCGTGAGTATTTCGCGGAGATCTCTTCAGTGATTTGAGGATTCGCGAGCGCGACTGCGCCAGCCTTTTGAATGGCGAGAAATTGGCCAGAGTCGGAGTTGTCCTTCATGTCGGCGTAAGCTTGCACCACGAGCGGGTTGCCAACGACGAAGCCGATGCGCCAGCCTGTCATGTTGTAGCTCTTCGAAAGCGAGTGCAGCTCGATGGCGACGTCCTTCGCACCTTCGACCTGAAAGATGGAGATCGGTGTGCCTTCGAAGATCAGTGACGAGTAGGCGGCGTCTTGTAGGATGATCAGGTGGTTGGCCTTGGCGAATGTAATGGCTTTTTCGAAGAACTCGAGGGTCGCAGATGCGCCAGTCGGATTGTTCGGGTAGTTGAGTACCATAATCTTTGCTCTCGAGACGACGTCGTCGGGCACTGCATCGAGCTCAGGAAGAAAGTCATTTTCTTCCTTGAGTGGCATGTTGAAGACTTCCCCGCCAAGATATTTGGCGTGAGTGCCCAGCACTGGGTAGCCAGGCGATGTCATCAGGACGACCTCATCTGGGTTGATGAAACAGGCTGGGATCATCGAAAGGGCAGTCTTCGAGCCGATCGAGTGGACGACTTCGGTGGTTGGATCAATGTCGTTTACGCCAAACACGGTGGACATGTATTGCGCGGCAGCGGCCTTAAAATCGTCGCCGCCATTGTCTGCGTAACCACGGTTCTCAGGCTGTGCCGCCGCATCTTGCAGGGCTTTGACCACGATTGGGAACGCCATCTCGTCTGGTTCACCAACGCCCATGTCGATCAGGTCGACGTCTGGCTTCGCGTCTTTTGCGGCCTTCTTGGCGCGTTTGATCTTCTCAAACTTATAGATGGCAGTGGATTTGCCGTATTGATTGCCGCCGATGCGCTCAGCGAAGAGTTCTTGGATATATGAATCGCTCATGATTAATGACTAAATGTGAATGGATATTGGCGACATGCCGAAAGTTGAGTTGTTCGTTAAATGGTTAAGTTGTGATTATTATTGTGATAAAGTGGCAGTCGGACTTAGTTTGTCTGGAAATTTGTTATGCAAACAATTCAATCGGTCAATGAAATGCAATCTCACGCTATCGGTCTACGCTCTAGTGGCCGTTTGATCGGATTAGTGCCGACGATGGGCTGTCTACACGAAGGGCACCTATCGTTGATCGACATTGCGAAAGAGCGTGCCGATAAGGTCATTGTTTCGATTTTTGTCAACCCCACCCAGTTTGGCCCCAATGAAGATTTTGAGCGTTACCCTAAGTCATTGGAGGCGGATTTAGAGAAATGTGCCGAGCGGGGCGCCGATATTGTGTTTAACCCGAGCGTTGCAGAAATGTATCCGCAGGGCTTCTCGACCTATGTAAATGAGGAAGACGTTGGCGCTGGACTGTGCGGGATTTCGCGGCCAAACCACTTCCGCGGCGTGACCACTGTGTGCCTGAAATTGTTTAATATTACTAGGCCGGATCTCGCGGTTTTCGGCGAGAAAGATGCGCAGCAATGCGCGGTCATCCAAAAAATGGTGACGGACCTCAACATTCCCGCCGAAGTCATTATCGGTGAAACCAAGCGCGGCGACGACGGTCTGGCGATTAGCTCTCGCAATCGCTATTTGACCAATACGCAACACGAAGAAGCGCTCAGTATTTCCAAGGCGCTCTTGATCGCACAGAAGATGGTGCAGGAGGATGGGGTTCGTAGCGTGGATCGTGTGGTGGCCGAGATCACTCACCATCTATCGATCGCACGCTCCGTGCGCGTGATTTACGTGGAAATCGTGGATCGACTGACGATGAAGCCTGCCGGTCGGGAGATCGAGCCAGGTAAGCATATGGCCTGTGTTGCTGCGTGGCTCGAGCAGACTCGCCTAATCGATAATATCGCACTTTAAAAAAATTGAGGATTTAGAAGTTAGTTTTTTTAGGACAATTTCTTAGCTTTCCCTTTTACCTACCTATCTTCTCAATTTATGTCACAATCTTACGATGTCATCGTTATCGGCAGTGGAATCGCTGGCCTGAGTTTTGCGCTTAAAGTCGCCGAGACGGGGCAACGCGTGGCGATTATCACTAAAAAAAATTCCGCAGAATCGAATACTAATTACGCGCAGGGCGGCATCGCCGCAGTCACCTCGCAGACGGACAACGTCGAAATGCACGTGGCCGATACCCTCGACGCGGGCGACGGACTGTGCGATGAGGCCGCGGTGCGTGAGATTTTGACTGATGGCGCGGCGAGTATCGAAGAGTTAGCTCAGCGCGGCGTAGATTTCACGCAACTGGACGATGGCACTGTCTCGCTCGGCAAAGAGGGTGGGCATTCACAGCGTCGCATTCTGCACGTCAAAGATGTGACGGGCAAGGCGATCGAAGACGCCTTGCTGCATGGCATCGCAACCTCGCCAAACATCGAAACCTTTGAACATCATTTCGCGGTCGAGTTAATCACCGCGGCGAAGCTTAATCAGTCGGGTGCAGATCGCGTGCTCGGATTGTATGCGCTCAACACGAAAACCGAGCAGGTGGAGACTTTTCAATCCAGCGTGGTGTTGCTCGCAACTGGTGGCATTGGTCAGGTCTATCAATACACGACCAATCCTTTTATTGCGACCGGTGATGGCATTGCGATGGCCTATCGTGCTGGAGTCGAGGTGCGTAACATGGAGTTTATACAGTTTCACCCAACCGCATTTTACTCACGCGATTCGGATCGATTCTTGATTAGCGAAGCAGTTCGCGGCGAAGGCGCCATCTTACGTAATCTTGCCGGGGAAGCTTTCATGGCGCGCTATGACGAGCGCAAGGATCTCGCGCCGCGCGACATTGTCGCCCGCGCGATTGATTCGGAGATGAAGCAATCTGGCGCCCGCCATGTCTGGTTAGATACGCGGGATATTCCGCTTAAAAAGTTGCACGATCACTTTCCCAATATTTACGACTTCTGCCTAAAGCAGGGCATCGCACTAGAAAAAGATATGATACCAGTGGTGCCAGCAGCGCATTATTTGTGTGGTGGCGTGAAGACCAATTTGAGTGGTGAGACATCGTTGGCGGGACTCTATGCCTGTGGTGAAGTGGCCTGCACCGGGTTGCATGGAGCGAACCGTTTAGCGAGTAATTCGTTGCTCGAAGCGGTGGTCATGGCAAATCGCGGGGCAGCGGCAGTCGGCGAGTATTTGCAGGCGTCAACCGCAGCCCCAATTGAATTGCCGACTTGGGTCGATGGCGACGTGCGCGATTCGGATGAGCGCGTAGTACTCCTGCACAATTGGGATGAAGTGAAGCGCACGATGTGGGATTATGTTGGCATCGTACGCTCAACCAAACGCCTCGAACGCGCACGCACCCGTATTCAAACACTTGACCGAGAGATCACCGACTACTACTGGAATTTCAAAGTTGACGAAAGCTTGTTGGAATTACGCAACTTGATCTTGGTGGCCGGTTTGGTGGTCGAGTGCGCCTTACAGCGCAAAGAAAGCCGCGGTCTTCACTACACGCTCGACCATATTCAGAAGGATGATGCGCTTGCAGACTCAGAAGTGTCGATTTAAGCTCGTTAGTACATCTGATTCTGTTTGTGCAAATAGATGTGTCCAAATCGATTCGTAGCCTCAGAAATACTAAGTATTGAAACACTCTTAGTGCTTTGACAGCTCTTACTTTTTAACTGCACCGCACAACCCATGCCGACCTTCACAAAAAAGCTACAAGTCTCCGCTCTAGGCAAATCGACCGAAGAGTTCACTCCGGCCATCGAGGCGGGCTTGCTTGAGTCTGGCCTGCGTGAGGGTACGGTCACCGTGTTTTGCTGCCATACTAGTTGCAGCCTGGTGATTATGGAAAATGCCGATCCGTCCGCGCGCCGTGATCTCGAGCGCTTCATTGATCGCCTTGTTCCTGAGAACGACCCCGACTTTACCCATACTTACGAGGGGCCGGATGACATGCCGAGCCACATTAAGATGGCGCTGACGCGCACGGCGGAAGTGATTCCTTTCGTCGATGGACGGCTCTGCCTCGGCACGTGGCAAGGCGTCTTTCTTTGGGAACACCGTGCGCGTTCGCACAGTCGCTGCATCGTTCTCAGCTATCAGGGAGAGTGAGGTGAAACAGGCATTAATTACTCTGCGTCGTCGTCGAATCGAGCGAGGCAGTAAGAGGTGATCTCGTAGATCAGATTCTCTTCGATCGTGTAGATATCGCAGTAGTGGATGTCGCCCTCTAGGTCGTGGCCTTCGACGATCACGTGAGACTTGCTCTCAATGGTGCGTAGGTTTTTGAAGTTCGGGTTACCCTCGGCTTCGGCTTCCGCGCAGGTATCTTCTACGCCTGCTTTACCGATGATGCTGTGGTCGCCCACGATGTGCCATTCGACTTCGTCAGCGATCAGGGGCAGCGCTTTGGCGGATTGCCCGAGAGAGAAGGCCTGGCAGGCCGCAGTAATTTTTGCGTTCATAGGAGAAATTATTGCGCGAGCTTCAGGAGGTCTTCAACTGCGGGCACGTCTTTGATGATCTGGCTCGGCTCTGGGCCGACGCCGATGTAGCGCAGATTCGGGATCTTATTTTTATTCTGATCGCCGTGGTTAGCGACGTCGACTAGGGCCTTTAGCATCCATGCGACATAGTTTTTGGCGGCCTCGGGAAGGTCGGTAAAATTACGCACGCCGGAAATATCTTCACTCCAACCCGGCACCCTTTTGTAAACGGGCTTGAGGGTGCGACGGTAAACGTCGTCGCGGGGTACGTGGTAGACAACTTTGCCTGCTGTATCCTCATATCCAATACAGATTTGTAGATCGCCCTGCCAGTCGCCACTGTGGCTGAGAGCATCGAGCTTATTGAGTACGAGGTCTTGGTATCCGCCGTAGCGCAGAGCGTCGCCTTTTTCGACGGCGTCATACCAGCCAACCATTCGTTGACGGCCAGTGGTTGCACCAAACTCGATCATGCGCAGCTGTTTGCTAAGCGGGTGGTCGAGCTCAATTTCAGAAATGAATACGTGCGTGCCGACCTTAGTGTCGTAGGCCTTGCAGCAACCGACGTTGTGAATCGCTTGCGCGGGAATGCCAGCGGACTGGAAGAACTCTGGCGTAAAGGTGTGCGAGGCAGTGACGTTGGGCGCGAAGCCGTGGCGCTTATCGAGCCAGTAAGCTTGGCCGAACTCGCCGATGATGTAGTTGCCCTCGTCTTGAGCGCGGAGGATTAGTTCGCGCACGTCGCAGACTTGTGCTGCGAGCGCTTGGCCTGCGCTCCAGTAAGCTTCGATCAGTGCGTCGAGGTTGAGCGTAAATGGCTCAGCTCCGGCAAATTGACTGAAATCGAATTCCGCTTCGGTGAAGGCACCACTGTCGATAATCTCTTTGTTGGCGCGGGTTTCGGCTCCTGTCAGTGTGTCAAATAGTCCAGCCCAGCGCTCGGGAGCGACTTGGCAAACGTGCTCGATCGTACGCAGCGCACGGTCGGCACGTTTATGTAGTTTGGCGGCGAAAATTTCTTTCGGCGCACGGAAGTCTGCGTAGAAAATTTGGAATTGGCCGACCTCGTCGAGATACGCGGGGGTGATGCCGCGGCCAGTAGAGCCACGCGGGTCGTCTTTGAGGACGTGCACACGGTAGTCTTCAAAGGCGAGGTCGAGTAGGCGGTGGCAGACGTCTGAAACGAGGCAACGCTCGTCGATCGCGAGGCGCTTGAGTGCGACGTGGCCGTGTTGCTCGGCATAGGCAACTTCCCAAAGAAATTTGCGTGGATCAGCGACTACACCGCAACCAATCGGTAGATGCGGCACGTGTGGATCGGCGACGCCGCCTGGTAGCAAGTTGAGCTTGAGGCCAGCCACAGTGTGCCCCGAGTTCGAGCCACCGTTGACTTTCATCACGGCTGCTACGGCGTCTTGACGGCCAGTGCTGTCACGGAGTTCGTTAACGATCTCAAGAATGACGCGACCTTTGCCTTCATCGCCAGTGGAGATACCAGTATCGGCGATGAGTTGTGAGGAAAATGGTGTGAGCATGTTGTTTGAAAAGCTGTTCCGAGCGGCGAAGTGACGACAAGGCCAAGCGACTACTTGGCGCCGTCGTTGCCGTGGTCGCTGGTTTTAACGGTGATGACGTCGTGTGGGGAGGACTCCTTCTGGCCTGCTGGGCTGACGCGAATGTAGCGGGCGTTGGCGCGAAGGTCGGCGAGCGTGGCGGCGCCGAGGTAGCCCATACCGGATTGGACGCCGCCAACGAGATCGCGGAGGACTCCGGACAGCGAGCCAGCGGATTCTTTAAGTGCTTCAATACCTTCGGCAGCGGCTTTGGTGACAACGTCCTTGCGGTCGTGCCCATAGCGGGCGGCGGAGCCGTCTTTCATTGCTGCGCTACTACCCATGCCGCGGTATTGCTTGTAGAGTTTGCCGTTGATTTCGATGATCTGCCCTGGCGCTTCGTTGCAACCAGCGAGGAGGCTCCCGCACATTACGCCGTCGGCAAGGGTGAGGGCTTTGACGATATCGCCTGATTTGGTGATGCCACCGTCGGCAAGAATGGAGACACCTTTATTACGAGCGGCGATTGACGCGACGTAGAGCGCAGTCATTTGTGGGATCCCGACACCTGCGACGATGCGGGTGGTACAGATCGAGCCAGGGCCTTGACCGATTTTAATCGAGTTGGCACCCGCATCTGCGAGGAATTCGACGCCTTCGGCACTGGTAACGTTACCCGCGATCAGGGTCAGATCTTTAAATTCTTCGCGTAACATACGAATAGAGTCGCCCACACCTTTGGAGAATCCGTGTGCGGTCGAGACGGCGATAGCGTCGGCACCTTCGTCAACGAGTTGACCGACGTGGGAAATGATGCGATCTTTATCGAGCGAGCCGTCAGTCTTGCGGTGTGCCGAAATGGCAGCGCCACACATGAGGCGGAAGTGGCTGTCGCGGGCGGGCTTGACCAACTGATGGGACTCTTCGCTGATACGTTCGATATCGCTCAGGGTGAAGAGGCCACGCAGGCAATCGTTGTCATCGACGATGAGCAGTTTGTGAATGCCGAGGTGCTTGGTAAAAAATTCGTCGGCGGTCTTGATCGGGTCTTGGCCCATTTCCTTTTCGGTCAGCGAGTAGACTTGCTCGCGCGGCGTCATGGCTTCGGAGACCAGACGGTCGGCGTATCGTGGTTTGACCGCACGTCCAGGTAGAAGGCCAAGGAGCTTGTTGCCCGCATCAACGACTGGGAAGGTGCTAAACCCGAAGCCGCGAGATTCGATGTATTCCAGTACTTCACCGATCTCCTGGTCTGGGCCGACTTTGATCGGCTCTTGAATGAAGCCATGAATGTGGTTCTTCACACGGGCGACTTCTTTAATCTGCTTCTCATCAGTCATGTTGTAGTGGATGAGTCCAAGGCCGCCGTTGAGTGCCATCTGGATCGCCATCTTCGATTCGGTCACGGTATCCATGTCGGATGAGATGATGGGGATCTGCAATTCCAGTGCATCGGAGATACGGGTCGCAAGATTGGTCTGTCGCGGTAGCACATCGGAGTAGAGCGTGGCTAGCGAGATGTCGTCGTAGGTTAAGCCGGTCGGTAAGCTCCTGTAAAAGAACTGATCGGCAGGCTGATAGAATTCTGCAAGACTGGTAGCTGCGTGTGCTTTCATAGACTGAATTCAGCAAAAGATTGTCTTTTCTCAAGTAGAAACGACAGTTTGGGGCAAATGGGTCGTCGCTTTTCTTTCAAATCTTACCAGAGAACCTTCGCTAAGCCGCTTTGCACCGCGCTTGGCGAGTGGTCTGTGCGTGAAGGCTTTATTGTCCGCGTGGAGGATGAATCTGGGCTGGGATATGGTGAGATTGCACCAATTCCGCAGTTTGGCAGCGAGACGCTGATTGCGGCTGAAGCATATTTGCAGCGCTTGCGGATCGATTCTAGCTTGGCTGAAGATGCGTCGGCTTTGGCGGCGTTACCTTGTTGTGCCTTCGGAGTGAGTGCGGCGCTGGCGGTGGAGCCATCGGCACGAAGACGTGATTATTCAGTCGCAGCGCTATTACCTGCCGGCCGCGCGGCGCTTTCAACCTTGGCAGATAAATTATCTGCCGGATACAAATCGTTTAAATGGAAGATCGGTGTTGAACCCGTGGTGGCGGAGCAGGCCATTTTTCGCGAATTGATGGTGCTGCTGCCGGTTGGCGGCCGGCTGCGGTTGGATGCGAATGGCGGATTTTCGATGGCTACGTTGCAGAGTTGGTTGCGAGTCTTACAACAATTCCCGAAGCAAGTGGAGTATTTGGAGCAACCGTTGGCAGTCGGTCAGGAAGCTGCAATGGCGCAGCTTGCAGAGTCCTCGTCTGTGCCGATTGCTCTGGATGAGTCGCTACATAGTCATGGCGGATTGCGTTGGTTCGAGGCGGGCGCATGGTCGGGGCCGTTGGTTGTGAAGCCTGCGTTGATGGGCGCTGCTGGTACACTGATTGAGCGCTTGCGGCCAGTTGCGTCGCAGGTGGTCCTCTCCTCGGTGTTTGAGACAGCAGTCGGCTTAGAAAATACGCTGCGAATTGCCGATCAATTACCTAATTATTCGCTAGCGATTGGGTTTGATACTTTAGCAGCGTTTGCCGATAGTCTACCATCTCAGAAATCCGCGCCTATTCTTCGTGCGGTTGAACGCACCAGATTGAGTCCTGAAACGATATGGAAACAGCTCCAAAATTTGACCTAGAGGCGTTGAAGCGTTATTGGATCGGAGGGATCGCTGGGGAGAATTTATTTCGGCGGGCGCTACGCCGCGTTGCGCAAATCGAACAGGCAGGCGAGCAAGCACAGACGCGCGGCGTGATGATTCTGGAGCACGATCCACTACGCTTTGCAGCGGCTTTTTTTGCGTCGGTGCACTCGGGCGTGCCAGTGATCTTAGCAAACCCGAAGTGGCGACGCCTCGAGTGGGAGAGGGTGGTAAAGCTAGTCAACCCTGCAGTGATTTTTGGTCAGTCGCCAATTTCTGAACAAGCGCGGGCGGGCATTCAGCACCCCAAGCCAGGAGCCATTCTGATTCCGACTGGGGGTAGCACTGGGGGAGTGAAGTTTGCGATTCACAAATGGAGCACCTTGGAGGCTGCGTGCGAAGGCTTGAGCTCGTTCATCGGCCCTGGCCCAATCAATTCTTGCTGCGTGCTGCCTTTATATCATGTGAGTGGATTAATGCAGTTGGTGCGTTCGTTTGTGTCCGAAGGGCAAATCGCATTTCCCAAATTTAAAGCCCTGCAGGCTGGGGATTTCCCCGCGTTCGAGGCAAATTCAATGTGTCTTTCGCTGGTGCCGACACAGTTGCAGCGATTGATGGCGCAGAAGCGGATCGCGGATCGATTGATGACGATGCGGGCTATTTTTGTGGGCGGTGCCCCTGTGCCAGGATCTGTCGAGGAGCGCGCGCGGGAATTAAACCTACCGGTGGTCTTGAGCTATGGAATGACTGAAACTGCGGCGATGGTCGCGGCATTGCCACCAGATGAATTTCTTGCTGGGAATACCAATGCCGGCAGACCATTAAATCATGCTTTAATTAAAGTGATTCGTAATGATGGCAGCGTCTGTCCAGTCGGCGAAACTGGGCATATTCGGATCAATGCGCGTTCGCTGTTTGAGGGCTACCACGGCCGTGCTCGAGGTGTTTCAAAGCTAGGTTTTTTGAGCGACGATGAAGGCTATTTCGATTCGCTTGGACGGCTTCATATCGTCGGACGCAGTGATCGCCTAATCGTAAGTGGTGGTGAAAAAGTCGACCCGCAAGAGGTGGAGCGGGCAATTATCGAGTCAGGTGCCGTGGAGCAGGTGTTGGTGATTGGTTGGCCTGACTCTGAGTGGGGGCAAAAGCTTGTTGCTTTTTATGTCCCGTCGATAGTGGAAAGTCATGAGGGCAAGTGGGAAGAGGAGCTGCGCGCAGACTTAGCTAATTATAAGATCCCGAAGCAGATGATTCAGGTGCCGATCTTACCGCTGGATGAACGCGGCAAGGTGGATCGTAAATTGATGGAGTTGCTAATCGCCAACAGTATGCTAAAACTCGAAGGGTAGTGCGAGCGAGCATTGCATTTTTGGCCAGAGGGCACAGCTTATCCGCATATGAATAAAGCGGACATCGTTGACGTGTTGGAGGACATTGCCGTCCTTCTCGAACTCAAAGGGGAAAACCCGTTTAAAATTCGGGCCTATTCGACCGGTGCGCGAGTGCTAGAAACGATGGAAGCCGACCTTGGCGAATTGATCGAAGCTGGGGAATTGAGTGGGGTGAAAGGCATCGGCTCGGCGCTTGTTGAAAAGATTGAAACACTGCATGCCACGGGTGAGTTGGCTTATTATACAGAGCTGCGCGGCTCGGTGGCGCCAGGCCTGATTGCGATGTTGGATATCCCTGGGCTTGGCGGTAAAAAGGTTAAGAAACTGCACGATGCGTTGGCGGTGGAATCGATCGCAGCATTGAAGGCGGCTTGTGAGTCGGGTGAAGTTGAGGCGCTCAAAGGGTTTGGCAAAAAGTCTGCTGAGAAGATTTTGACTGGGATCGCGAATCGTGCGGCCTATGCGAAGCGGCACCATTGGTGGACCGCTAGGGAAGTGGCGCAGCCGATTCTCGAAGGTCTGCGTGGATTGCCTCAGACTGAACGTGCTGAGGTCGCGGGGAGTTTACGCCGCTTGCGCGAGACGGTTGGCGATTTGGATTTTATTGTGGCTTCGGCCGATCCGCAGCCGGTGATGGATTGGTTTGTCACACAGCCTGCCGTTGCAGAAGTGACGGCGCATGGGGCGACTAAGTCGAGTGTGCGCTTCGAAGGGGGCTTGCAGGCTGACTTACGGGTGGTACCAGCCGAGCAGTTTGCCTTCGCCCTACATCATTTTACTGGCTCGAAGGATCATAACGTGGCGATGCGGCAACGCGCCTTGGCGCGTGGCTATAGTTTAAGTGAGTGGGGCTTGATGGAGAAGGGTGAGGAGAGAGATCTGAAAACTGTTCCGAGGAGCGAAGCGACGACAAGTCCGGGCGCGGAGCGAACCGGACCAAATGAGTTGTCTGCAATCAAGACGGAGGAGGGGTTATTTAAATTCCTAGGGCTTGCAGAGATTCCACCCGAGCTGCGCGAAGGGCTGGGTGAGATCGAGGCTGCGGAGGCACAACAGCTGCCGAAATTAGTCACGTCAGCAGATATTCGCGGCGTGTTTCATAATCATACCACCGCTTCAGATGGTCGCGGCACGATTGAAGAGATGGCGGCTGCTTCAGAAGCGCTCGGCTGGGATTATCTCGGCTTAGCGGATCACTCGAAGGCAAGTTATCAAGCCAATGGCTTAGATGATGCACGCGTGTTGCGTATGATCGAGAGCATCCGCGCGTTTAATCAATCAGGCGCATCGGCAGTGCATGTCTTTTCTGGCATTGAGTGTGATATCTTACCCGACGGTTCGTTGGATCTTGAAGAGAGTACCCTCGCTGCGCTCGATTATACGGTGATGTCGGTGCACTCTTCGTTCAGTCAGTCGGAGGAGGAGATGACGGCGCGCGTGATCCGTGCGATTGAGCATCCGGCGACAACGATGCTCGGCCACCCGACGGGACGCATCCTGCTGCGCCGCGAGCCTTACAAGATCGATCTAGCCAAAGTGATCGACGCTGCGATTGCCAATCGTGTGGTCATTGAGATCAATGCCAATCCGCGCCGCCTCGACATGGACTGGCGGCTTTGGCGTCGAGCCGCGGAGCGTGGGCTGATGTGTTCGATCAATCCGGATGCTCACAGCACGGACGGCCTTAGCTACTTCGATGCTGGGGTGAACATCGCTCGTAAGGGTTGGTTGGAAAAAGAGCAGGTTCTTAATAGCCGCGATTGCGCAGGAGTGCTGCGTTGGTTTAGTGAGCGGCAGTAGATGGTTTGCTCAGGTTCAGAAAAGTTTACCTTGAAATTACAGAACGAGCCGACTATCAACCATATACCAGTTTAATAGTCTTTTACCCCAAAGACTCGGGCGGCAGACGCTCGTAGTGATCGGCTTACCCCAGCTGAATGCCTATCTGTATTAGCAAAAAATGGAATTTGATCAAATAGTGGGGGTAGTATGCGGCATTCTTGCGGGAGTGGTGGCTTGCAGGCTGTTGTTTGCTCGGCGTTTTGTGCGGCGTGAAGAGGCGCAGCGCTTGAAGTTCGATGTGGAAGTGCGTGAAGCTCAGTTGAAGCTGCGCGAAGAGAAGTCGGTATTTGAATTGGATTTTAAGAACCGCGCTGCTGAGCTTGATCGCAGTATTGCTTTACGTAATGAGGAGCTAGATTTACGCGCACGCGAGCTCGCACGCGCAAGTGATCGACAAACAAAACGCTCAAAGAATCTGGATGAGCGTGATAAACAATTAGTCCGAGATAAACGCGGCTTGGAGGATTTAGAGCATGAGGCGGAAAAGACGCGGCGGCTCTATCGTCTAAAGCTGCACCAGATTTCGCAAATGGATCAAGTCGAAGCGCGTAAGTTGTTAATTACTGCGACTGAGCGCGAATGCGAAAAAGAGATTCGTGAGTTGCGCCACAATTTACTAAAGCGCTCGGATGCAGAAACGGCTGAGCAGGGTCGGCGTATTTTGTTGGCCGCGATGCAACGCATTACCAGCCAGCCGATGAATGATGCGACTGCGACGGTGGTGGCGCTGCCTAGCGAGGAAATGAAGGGCCGCATCATTGGCCGAGAAGGGCGTAATATCCGTACCTTTGAGCATGCCACTGGCACGACATTGATGATTGATGAGACGCCAGACTCGGTGCTCATTTCATGCTTTGATCCGGTACGGCGCGAGATTGCCCGCCTTGCTTTGGATGCATTGCTGCGCGACGGTCGCATCCATCCCGCCAGTATTGAAGAGGAAGTCGAAAAGGCAGAGGAGGCAATGAATGCCAATGTCATCGAGCTCGGTGAAGGTGCCTTACGTAAACTACGCCTGAGCGATGTGCATCCCGATGTGGTGGCGCTGCTTGGCAAGTTGCACTATCGTCTTTCGAATAATCAAAACACCCTGGGGCATTCTGTCGAAGTCGCTAATTTGTGCGCACTGATCGCAGCCGAGATCGGTTTGGATCCAGTGATCGCAAAGCGTGCCGGACTGTTCCACGATCTGGGGAAGGCTGTGGATGAAGAATATCAGGGCAGTCATGCCGCTGTCGGTGCCGAGATCATTAAGCAACATGGCGAGGACGCACGTGTGGTCAATGCGGCTGCGGCGCACCATAAGGAAGTGCCAGCCGAGAGTGCCTATGCGGGCTTGGTCATGGTCGCGGATTCCCTGTCTGCGGTGCGTCCCGGAGCCCGCGCATCATCGATCGATGGCTTCATTCAACGTGTGCGTAGCATTGAAGATATTGCGAAACAACAAGACGGCGTTTCCGATGCGTACGCGATCCAGGCAGGCCGCGAGGTGCGCGTGATCGTCGAACCACTGAAGGTGGACGAGGATGAGGCGCGTAAAATCGCCCTGCTGATTCGTGGCCGGATTGAGGAGGAGTTAAATTATCCAGGCGCGATTGAGATTACCGTGATTCGTGAGCAACGTTTTACCCAAACGGCGATCTAATCTAGCAATCACTTATTTTAATTGAATCGAATTATTTTTCAGAATCTTGTCAGCCTCTATCCATGTTTAGTAGTGTATCATTTCGTCCCGTCTTATCCCGTATTGTAGTGCTTTGCTGCGGCGTATTGAGCCTGTTTACGGTATTGTTGAGCGGTTCGCTGCTGGCAGCACCTCAAGTCGTATCCCTGACTAGCGGTGAGCGACTAGTCGGCGAAGTGCTGCCACAGTCGAATGATCAAGTGGTGGTCCTGAGGTCGAACTTACTCGGCGAGATGTCGATTCAGCGGGTACAGATCGTTGCAATCGAACCGCAGGTAATACCTGCGGCGAAGCTAGCCAATGCGGCCGACGTGGATCCGACCAAAGCGGAACCGCAGCCTGCGGAGATAAAGAAGCAAGCAGACGCTCAAGTCGCGATTGCAGAGAAGATGGCTGAGGTCGAGCAAGCACTAGAAGAAGAGCAGCCCTTGGTCGACAAGCTCTTCGCATTTAAGGCACCTGAGGCATGGCATGGTAATCTCCGTATGGGCATGAACATCAGCTCTGGAGATAAGCAATGGACTGAAACGGCGCTACGCGGAAAATTAGAAATTAAGCAGAAGGGCGACCCGAACTTTTATCGTTTTACCGGCTCCTATACTTATCGAGAAACAGAGCGTTCCAATGGAGAGTCATATAAGTCGACCGATCGCTATAATGGAGCGTTCATCTATCGCCGTTCGTTTGCGGGTGGTAATTGGTTTATACAAAATTCAATATCCGCTCGTGTGGACCAAATCAAAGGGATTGACCGTGAGGTTCAAGAGCTTGTGGGAGTGGGCTATAAGATAAAGCCATCGAATCAATTTGAGCTGCTGTTTGGTACGAGTGGTGGGCTTGAAGAGTATCAAACCGACAGTGAAAATACGCGTAATGGCGTGAATAAAGTGCTCAATGTATTCGAGGAATTTACGTGGAAGCCGTTTACTCGCACCTCATTTGTGCAGAAATTTAATTACTATTGGGAGCCGGATTATACCGAGCGCTACAATTATGTGTTGACCGCCGCAGTGCGCATCCGATTGACGGACTTGCTCGGCTTCGAATTTTCGTATAATCAAAATTACGATAACGATATCGGCAACGGTAAGGAAAAAAACGATGCCGTTTGGCGCAATGCGCTGATTGTGTATTTTTAAGTAATCGTTGCTCGCATTAGCTCGAGACTTTCGGCTAAGCCGCCGATACGGCTGCGCTCGGTCCAGAGCGTTTCAAATTCCTGTAACAATGATTCATATACGTCGGATTCTTGCGCCGCGGGCGCGTGGCCTTGTTTGATCCGCAGGCAGCGGGCGATTGCGTATTGGTTGAGCTTTACGCTTAGCCCGATTTCAGGGTCGAGCCCTGTTGGGTCGATCTGATCGAGCGCATTCTCAACCGTCTGTAAGGAGTGGCGCGCGATCGTTTGTAGCAGATCGTTGAGTGCTGGCTCAGTTGTAAAAAATGCGGTGTGCAGGACGCTGCTCGGCGGCGCGGGTTGCGGCAGCAGTGCGTCGATTTTCCCCAGTGCACAAATCGCAGCGCCATGACCCGGAGCTGCGTCGGGGTAGAACAGCGCGTCGATCTGCTCGGGCAGCGCGTCGTCGTCGATCGGACAGCCCCATGCCGCTTGTGCACTCATAATCAGCGCTGGGAACAGCGTCGGCCACGGTTGGTGGTGGCCGTTGTCGCCCCACGCGGTGAGTAGCAATCCACTCGCGCCATACCTGTGGCCTTCTTCTGCAGCGAGTGTGATATTATCGCGTGCCACATCGAGTCGGCCGCCAAAGCTGTTCCAATTGCCCGCGCCCGGAGCCACGTAAAAGTTGTCCTTAAAGCCTGCGTCGGCGACGATTCGGCACTGCTCCGCATACGGCGAATCCGCTTCATAGCCCCAGATCACTGGGGTCACATTCTTTGGCAACTGCGGCACCAGATCGGGCCGCTCCAAAATGATGTCGGCCCAAAACTGTGCCCGGTGCGCGTGCTTTTCCGCCAGTGCGAACAGGCGATTCAGGAATTCCATATAGAGCAGGTGCTTTCCTTCGCGGCCGACACGTTCCTGGCTGCGACCTTGCCCCAATTCCCACGGTTCATCGCAGCCGATATGTAGCTGCTTGGATGTGAAGTTGGGCAAGAATTCTTCGTAAAGTGTATCGATAAACGCGGCGCTCTCCTCGGTCGGTGCGAGCGTGCCGCCGAAGGTGCGCCAGCCAGCGATCGGGTGTTCAAAGCCGTCCGGACATTCCGCCAGATGCTTGTAAGCATCGTGCCGCAGCCAGCGCTCCAAATGCGCAAAGGAATTTTGGTTCGGCACCAGTTCGATGCCGCACGCACTGCAATAAGCATCGATCTCGCGAATTTCCGCCGCCGTCATCGGCGAGGCGTGTCCCCAGACTGTGGCGTGCTCTGCGTAGGCGAAGGTGTGTTCGGTATAGAGTTGCAGTTCGTTGTAGCGCAGCAGCGCCAGTGCATCAATCAGTGTCTTCAGCCAGTCCATTGTCGGCACTCGGTTGCGACTGATATCCAGCATCAAGCCCCGCCGTTCAAAGGCAGGGTGCGCCGGCGCATGATCAAAAATACTGCGAGTGGATGGGGCCATGCCTACAAAGTGAAAGGAAGAGGAACGCTCATGTCGATTCCAACTGCTTGCTGGCACGTTTCGTTAAACCTGCTGATTCGCAGGTTCAAACCGCTGGCGGCCAGCACCCATAAAAAAACGCCAACAAGTTGACGTTTTTAAATGGTCGGGCCGACAGGATTGCTTCGCCTTCTACGCATTCCTGATTCGCAACATTCGTTGCTGGAATGCTTCGTTAAACCTGCTGATTCGCAGGTTCAAGCCGCTGGCGGCCAGCACCCATAAAAAAACGCCAACAAGTTGACGTTTTTAAATGGTCGGGCCGACAGGATTTGAACCTGCGACCCCTTCACCCCCAGCGAAGTGCGCTACCAGACTGCGCTACGGCCCGACTCAGAAAAGGCGAAAAATGCCCGAGCTGATGTATGGGTCAAGCCTTTATCGGATGCCTATGGCGTTTCAGAAACCTCGACGCGTAGGAACCCTTGCTCCGCTCCTGCTACGGCTTGGCTGCGGCGGTAGTTGAGGGTCTCGGTGCCGTCGCCATTGTCGGAGGGTATGGGGCTGTCGTCGGCGATTCCCGTCGAGTCGCTCGGCCAGCTGCTCAGATCTGCAGTCGTCAGTGGGGTGTAAGTGACTCCTTGCAGGTCTTTGGGGCGGGTGACGCTCAGTTCCAAGTAGCTGCTGCCGGCATCTTCGACCAGCGCGTGGGTGGGCAAGATACTGCGGTCGTTAATGTTGGGATTACCGCCGAGGGCAAATTCAAGCAGCTGAGCGATACCGTCACCGTCGGTGTCGGCGGTATTCAGCGCATCATTACCGCTGAGATTGTTATAAAGCTTCCAGTCCGCGTAATTGGTTTGGTCGACAACTTGTAATTGTAGAATGCGACCTGAAATCGGGCCCGATCCAAAGTTTGCGGTTTGAAGAATCGTAGAGAGCACTAAGCCCAGGGGGTTGGTGTCGGCCGAATAGGTTTGTCCGTTGAAGGTAACATTTCCAGTGGGGTCGGCGAGGTAAGTGGTGACCTGTGCGTTTTTTATCGCCTCTATAAAGTCGGTATTTTCGTCAGTAAAGAAGCCGCCTAGGAATTGCTGACCTGCCGATAGTGAAGCGACATCTAGGTAGACTGAAATTTCGTTATTTGCAGTCAGATTATTCTCAAATGGGGTGGCTGCGGTGATGCGCAAGAGGTCGTTGATACTGGCACTTGGCGCGGTGAAGTCGGGTGCTGAAGCTGCGCTAAATTCAAAATCGAAATCCAAGCCTCCACTCGGGTCCACCGCTGTGGTGGTGAGAATGCCTGGGCTGTTTCCGGGTGAGATCGTGCCAGTGCCTGCGATGGTGGGGACCATGCCAGTTCCTGAAAGCACCGCAGGTGAACCGAGGACTAGAGCCGAGGAGCTGGCGATGCTGCCTGTTACTTGAAGATTACCTGAGTGTGCCCAAGTGGCTCCGGTGTAGCTGGAGCTGCCGCTGAGTGTGAGCGCGCCGTCGCTCAGTGCTAAACTACCCGTACCGGAAATGTTTCCCGAGATGGTGGAGGCGCCTTCGCTGCCGAGTTCAAGCAGGTTGCCATTGGTATTCAAATTAACGATGGTGAGTCCCCCTATGCCAGCGTCCCAATATTGAGACGTGCCGAGCTGTAGGTTGGCAGTGAACGCTTGTTGGTCGGCATCATAATTGGTGATGCCACCTCTACCAATTATCAGCGTAGAGCTGCCCGAAAAGGTGAAGGGATTCGTCCCGGCAGAGGATTTAAAATAGAGGCCACGCAGCTCATAGTTCGAGTTTACATTGATGCTGCGGCTGGCTGCAGATACTGGATCAAAGAGGACATATTTATCACTGGAGGCTCCTGTGTTATTGGGGTTGCCGCCGAGGCCCCATGCGCTGTTTTTGGCGATTTCTGTGGAAGAGCTACCAACCCAAGTGTAGCTCGGGTTGCCTGTTACTCTAAGCGATCGTCCGTCATCATTCATAAATGACTGGAGCGCGGCCATAATTTGGTAAGTGCCTAGAAAGTTGTGTAAATTATAACCGTTTACTGTGTCGATCGCAGCGTGATTACCAATCAGTGCCAACTCGGAGTCGCCGTTGGGGTTTGTGTAATCTGCAAACACTGGGCTGCCTGAATCGAATGTCTGTAATTGCACGCCTGTCCTTGAGGTCAGGAAATACTCACCGCTATTAGGGTATCCAACATTGTATAGAAATGGAGCAGCTGCAACGCGGGTGCTGTTGGTAGCGTTCCCGCCGTGGCCGTAAATTAGAAGGTCAAGGTTCGCATAGTTATTGCTGTTAGTGGTACTGCTCGTATTCAGATCGAGGATCGCGTAGCGTTTAACGTTTTGCATGGCCTCGGTTAGAGTGCCGATCGACAAGTCTCCGGGTGCACCTTCACTCAGGGCGATGCCATAGCCAATGTTTTCGATAGATTGTTGATTCCCGGTCTGTAAGTTGGCGAATTGATCAAACGAGCGAATGGATGCGGCGCCGCCGAAATGCCGAGCAACCACGTAGTGATCCGGACTCAGTAAAGGAAAGCTTTTTTGCGAGTTACTGGCCGCCCAAGTCACCCCAGACCAGTCGTTATTGATACCGATAAAACCGGAATCGTTGTTATTCACTGGCGCCGCGGGATAGCCTGAGACGAAACGGTCGTTGGTTGTGCTGTCGTAGCCAGTGATTTGCATCGCGCATAAATGCTCACAAGTAAGCAGGCCGCCGCAAATGAGCAGTATAGAGCTAACGGGTGGGAGTATTCGATTCGTAAACATCTGAGTGATAGATGAATGGGTTACTCTACTGATTGCTTGGAGTGCTTCAATTCTATAAAATTTAAGGAATTGTAAAACGTGCGGCGGCTCGGCACACAAAAACGGCCCGTCGATGCAGACGGGCCGTTGGTGCAAATTGATGCTGGTTGGGCTAGTCGCGGTTGCCGATCAGCATATAGAGTAACCAACCGAGGCTGGATACAAACGCGGCGACGTAGGTGTAGGCGGCGGCGTCGAGCGTCTTGTTGACGCCGATTATCTCATCTTGATCGACGATGCCTAGGCCGACGAGTTGGGCTTTCGCGCGTTTGCTGGCGTCGAATTCGACGGGCAGAGTGACCAGCTGGAAGACGGTGAGGATTAAATAGATGCCGATGCCGACATTAATCAGCATGGGACTGTGAAACAGCATGAAGCCACCGAGCATCACGAACGGTAGTGCTTGCGAGGCAATACTAGTGATCGGTACCAGTGCCATGCGCAAGTTGAGTGGCGCATATGCCTGCGCATGCTGAATAGCGTGGCCCGCTTCGTGGGCGGAGACGCCGAGTGCGGCGAGGCTGGAGCCGTGATAGTTGTCCTGGCTGAGCGCGAGGCGTTTATTAGTCGGATCGTAGTGATCGGTCAAGGTGCCGTGGCATTGGACGATCTCGACGTCGTAGATGCCCGCGCTTTCCATGACCGCCTGGGCGGCTTCGCGGCCGGTGATGCGTCCGCGCGAGGGCACTTGCACATATTTGCCGTAAGCACTTTTAACTTTCATTTGCGCCCAAAGACCGATGGCAATAGGAATGAGAATGAGTAGGATGAAGTTCATAGTTTAATAGATATAAAAGATCTAAGATCCATCAATAGCAATTTATGTTCCGTTAAATTGTTCGGCTGGATTAGACCTGCTAAATTTTAAATAAGCGCTGGAATAAAAGACCGAGTGCTGGTATCTTATCAGTCCAACCATTCAATATAAATACTATGAAATTTCAAAAAACACTCTCATTATTCTGTGTCGTTGTTCTCGGTCTAGCTGCGTCAGCCTCAGCTGCGGGTGACGGATGGATGACTGATTTCGAAGCGGCGAAGGTTAAGGCGAAGGCTGAAAACAAGCCGATGCTACTTGATTTTACCGGCTCTGACTGGTGCGGGTGGTGTATCAAACTGGATAAAGAGGTGTTTGGTGAAGCCGCATTTAAGGACTATGCCGCGGCTGAGTTGGTGCTGGTTGAGCTCGATTTTCCGCGCGGTAAAGGACAGTCCGCTGAGTTGAAGGCTCAAAATGAAGCGCTGGCGAAGCAGTACGGCGTTCGCGGCTTTCCGACAATTTTGCTGTTGTCGCCGGATGGTAAGCTGATCGAGAAAACCGGCTACGAGCGTGGCGGAGCGGAGGCTTATGTGGAGCACATCAAAGGTATATTAGCAAAATAGTTGGTCCCCTTAGATTATTTTCTAAACCGCACGGTCCTTTTGGGGCGTGCGGTTTTTTTAGGTTCATCGTCACTGTCGGGGAATGGTAATTCTAAGGAGTGAGGGCGACTCGCCCTCATTTACATCAACATCGGCTCAACGTGGGCGAGTCGCCCACACTCCTATAACTGTCTACATCTAACCTTCGACTGAATTAAATATGAGATTGCATGGCGCCTGCGCACTTTCATTGTGATCGCATGCAAAAACAACAAGCGTTCGTGATGTGGATTATTTGGTTCGGCTTTTTACAGATGGCTTTTGCCTATCATTTTGTGTTGGAGGATGGTTTTCCTTCGGGCGACAATGCCGCTGAGCCGATGGCGAGCTGGCTTTGGGTGCTCTGCTTCGTGCCGATTATCCTCGCGACAATAGTGCGTTGGTGGGTGATCCCTAAATTAAAGGATCAAAAGCAGATGTTGAGCGCGCTGATTGTCGGCCTCGCATTGACGGAAGCGTCGATCTTGTTCGAGTTGTTTCTGATCGGCTCAGATTACCCGCAAAATCAGATCGTGGTATTGATGGTCGCGGTGTTCAGTTTGATTCAGTTCGCGCCGATTTATGCCACCCCGGGGGTGGATGTTGAGAGTTGAGAGTGGGAGTAGGCGTCTGTTTAGCTGCGCTCAAAAATGGCTGCGTTCGGGGTGTCGCGCTTGGGCCGGCCGAAACGGCGCACGATTTTCCAGCCCGCGATCTCGGGATTGAGATTGCCTGGCAGCTCGAGGATGACGCGGGCGTCGGGGCTGGCGAGTTCATCGGCTTTGGCAAAGATGCGTGCTAAGTTGGCTTCGATATTGTCGTAGGGAGGGTCGATGAAAATCAACTCTGCGCGCTCGCCACCAGCGGTGCGTGCATACAGATCGCGGGCGATGGTGTTGACCGCGCTCTGGGCGAGTCCACAGCATTTCAGCACGGCCTGCTGGTTCTTCTTCATACAGGCGAGGGCCTGCTTATCGATTTCGTAAAACGTAGCTTTGATCGCACCGCGGCTGAGGGCTTCGAGACCGTAGGCGCCGGTGCCTGCGAAGAGATCGGCCACGCGGCTGCCTGCGACGCTGGCGCCGAGGCTGGAAAAGATCGCCTCACGCATCCGATCCGTCGCGGGACGCGTGGTGTCGCCGGTGGGCGCTTTAATTTGAATCCCGCGGGCGGTGCCTCCTGTGATGCGCATAATTAGAGAGCTGAGAGCTGAGAGCTGAGAGATGATAGTTGAGGGCTGAGGGCTGACGAAGCACGACAGTGCGAAGATGGTGAACCGAAGGTTTGCCCTGAGCGAAGCGAAGGGTGACTGAACTGGGTGCCCTATGGGCAAGTGAAGGAACAGAGTGGAGGGCTGAGAGCTAGTCGTTGAATGATCGATCGATCAACTATCTAACTGCTTGCCAGACGCGCAGCAGGCTTTCGATGAGCGCGGGAAGTTCGTTGAGTGGTACTTGGCTGGCGGCGTCGGAGATCGCTTTTTCTGGATTGGGGTGCGTTTCGAGGAAGACGCCATTGGCGCCGGCGGCGAGTGCGGCGCGGGCCAGGGCAGGCACGAATTCGCGTTGGCCGCCGCTGATGCCACCGGCCGCGCCAGGGAGTTGTACGCTATGCGTGGCATCCATGATGGTCGGGTAGCCGTTTTCGGCCATGATGTTGAAGCTGCGCATGTCGACCACCAGGTTTTGATAGCCAAAGGTGGTGCCGCGCTCGGTCTGCCAGATCTCGTTCGCGCCGGCTTCTTTAAGCTTATTCGTCACGAAGGTCATTTCTTGGGGCGAGAGGAATTGACCTTTTTTGACGTTGATCGCGCAATCGGTTTTGGCGGCGGCGACGAGTAGGTCGGTCTGGCGGCACAGGAACGCGGGGATTTGCATCGCATCGACGACGGCACCGACGGTGGCGCATTGCTCGGGTGTGTGAATGTCGGTGATGGTTTTAAACCCGTATTCTGCTTTGATGGTTTGGAAGATTTCGAGGCCGGCGTCGAGCCCCGTGCCACGGTCGCTACTGATCGAGGTGCGATTGGCCTTATCGAAGGAGCCTTTAAAGAGAATGTTCAGCTGTGGGTGCTGTTGCTGAAGGGCCGCGAGGGCGTCGGTGACGGGGCGACAGGTGTCGAGGCTTTCGAGCGAGCAGGGGCCAGCGAGGAGGAGCAGCTTTTCGGAATTGTAAATCATGGATGTATTAAGTGTGAAGGATTGGACTTCGCCAAGTCGCAAAGCAAAAAGTATGTTTGAGCGTTTGTTGGAAATGAGTTGCACAGCTGGGGGAAGATCCCCCATTTTTTCGATATGATGTGGCGTCGTTTTGGTTGGTTGATTCTAGGTATGTTGCCTTTATGTGCGCATGCGGAGGAAACAGTTGTCCCCGTCGGGCCAGTTGCAACGCAGGATTTGGCAGCCGCTTTAAAGAGTTATGAAGGCCGCTGGGTGGGCCACTTTACCATCCATTCAACAACATCTGGCTATTCCGAGACGTTTCCAGTGGAGCAGCAATACTGGTGGGAAGAGGGCGTACTGCATGGCGTCGCGGTGACGCAACGGGACGTGGGCATGTCGAGTGCGCGCTCTAAGTCGGTAATGAAGAATGGTAAGTATTTCTCAGAGGTGGAGACCGGCGAGACGATCGAAAATTACTGGGGCGTGCTGCATGACGATGGGCTGATCTGGTTTTCCTCGAATTTGAAGCGGACCCAAGATTATCAAATGAAGGAGTCCATCGTCGAGGTGGATGGCGAGCGAGTGCTCAAGACCGAAGGCTTTAATACCTACCTGACTGGTGATGGCCTCGCGTATCTTGTCTATCGCGGCGAATTGAAGTTCGTCGAGTAAGGGGGGGGAAGAGACCTGAGAGCTGAGAGCTGAGGGCTGAGAGCTGAGAGCTGACGAAGCACGACTGTGCGAAGATGGTGAACCGAAGGTTTGCCCTGAGCGAAGCGAAGGGTGACTGAACTGGGTGCCCTCTGGGCAAGTGAAGGAACAGACTTGAGGGCTGAGGTCAACTTACGTGGCACGGTTGCTTCAGTGGAATTTTTAGTCCGCGCCGATTTGGTTGGCTAGGGCATTGCGCAGATCGGCTTCGAGCTCCGCTTCTTGCACCCATTGTAGTGCTTGTTGGGGCTGACTAGCGCTCCAACTGAGAATGGCGCGATTGAGCTGTTCAACGCGTTGGTTCGGCTCTGAGATAGTGTTGCTCCATGCGGCGGCGGCTTCTGGTTCGAAGTCAAGCATCGTGGTGGTAAAACCTACAATCGCGGCATCGCGCTGATTGCCAGCTGCGGCATCATTGAGCCAAGTGGAGGCAGCAACCGAGTCGGTGCGGCTCCATTCTTGCATGATGACTTCCGAGTTTTTGGGATTGTTGAGAGGATCGGTCTGCGGGAGTTGGGTTTGCCACTCCATCGCATCCATCGGGTTGGTTTGAGCGCGAGTGCGAACGTAGGTTTCAATTGCCGCGGGGGCCTCATAGGCTTCGTTGACACTGCGCAGGAATTGCTCGGCCTCGGCTGGGTTGGCTTTGGTGTAGTGCTGGATGCTAAGATTGAGCAGTTCTGTGTTGCTATTGAACTCAGCCTCGGTGAGCGCCCAAATTGCAGCGGCTTCAGGGGCGGTGGCGGCCCACGACTCGACGAGGGCACCGGCAGCATCGTTTCGCAGGCTGCCCGCAGGTAGTTGTTCGACCCATTGTGAGGCTTCATCCGGGTTTTGGCCTGCCCAGTTGGCGGCGAGTGCTTTAGCGGCGGTGACTTTACTGCCGTCGTTGGCCATGCCGTCAATCCATGCCGCAGCGGCAGTCGGATCCTGTTGAGCCCAGAGTTCCATCCCGCTTTGAATCGTGGTGTGGCGGGCGAGGCCTTGGGCGTTAGACTCTAGCCACAGCAGGGCGCTTTCGGAATCTTCCGCGGCCCAGACGGCAACGATTTCCAGCATCCCTCGTAGGCTGTCTTGGCTGAGAGATTGAACTTGTAGCCAAGCCATGGCCGACTCGGGGTCATCTTGGGCGCGGCGGCGCGCTTCGACAAGAAAGGGGTCATTGTCGGCTGCCGACTTCGGGATAACCGTTGGGTCTACTGACGTTGGCTTGAGTACGGTGCGACCACGGTCGGATTTGCTCGGCGAGTTGCGCGGTTCGACCGCTGGTGCTAGCTGGCTCGGTGCGCGGCTACGCACGATCTCCCAGGTCTCGCGCAGATGGTGCCACTCGTTGCGAATCGTGTCTGCGTGGGGCAGCACCGCGACCGTGGCTAAGACGATAAAGGCGATCGTGAGTAAAATTCGGGAGATCCAGCGCATACAGAGGGTTAGCATAGGTTAAAAAAGACCGTTGTATTGTTGGTGGTGCGTGCGGCCAACTCGTCAGGAGTTATCGCGAGGGCTTCGGCGCAACGTTTAGCGATATCAGCCAGGTAAGCGGGCTCGTTCGGTTTACCACGATGCGGCTCGGGGGTAAGATAGGGGCAATCGGTCTCCAGCATCAATCGCTCGATGCCTTGTCTGCGCAAGGCTGCGCGGATGTCGGGGGCATTCTTATAAGTGACTACTCCGGTGAAGGAGGCGCGTCCACCGCGTTGGTTGACTTGGGCGACTTCGTTGGGGCCGTAAGTGAAGCAGTGGAATACGATCCGTGACCAATCGATGCCAGACTCATCAATCATCCGCAGGCTATCGTCGAACGCATTGCGGCTATGGATGATCACGGGGCAGTCGAACTCGCTGGCGAGCATGAGCTGCTGGCGAAAGGCTTCTTCTTGATAGATCATGGTTTCGCCCGCTAGAACTGGATCTTTCGGCAGGTGAAAATAATCCAGGCCAATTTCCCCGAGGGCGACGGGGCCGTGTGGCGGCATGAAGAAGGTGGAAATTTGACTGACATCGTGGTGCCACTCGGCATCGACGTAGCAGGGGTGTAGACCGACGGTGTAGTCGATCCGTCCCGCGTAGGCCGCATGCATTTCGCGGTAGGGCACCCAGTCTTTCGGTGAAGTGCCGACGGTGATAAAACGTTGTACGCCCGCTGCGGCGGCACGTTCCAGCGCAGGCTCGAGTTCGCCTTTGTCCTTGAAGCCGAGTAAGTGGCAGTGACTGTCGATCAGTTGCATGACTGCGAAGATGCGGAAAAACTGAAACTCTGAAAGGCTGAAAATGAGCTCAGGGGCAACTTCGTGCTGTTCAGGGATGCGTTTTGGCGGCTTGATTTTTCTGATTCGAAAGTTCTTGAGAATAAAGCGGGCGGCTCCATCGTCTCGTAGCTTTAGGAAATTAAAACCTCACTTTTAGTCAAATCACCATGGAAGACGTCATCATTTTAGGAACCGGTTGTGCCGGACTCACTGCAGCTATTTACACTGGCCGTGCTCAATTGAACCCGCTGGTGCTCGAAGGCACGCAGCCAGGTGGGCAACTCACCACGACGTCCGAAGTGGAGAATTTCCCGGGTTTCCCTGAAGGAATCGATGGTTACACCATGATGGACAACTTGCGCAAGCAAGCGGCTAAATTCGGCGCGCGCTACGAGCATGCTAAGGTCGATAAGATCGAGGTGGATGGCGCGGTGAAGAAACTTTACGCTGGCGAGAAAGTCTACGAAGCCAAGACCGTGATCGTTGCGACTGGTGCGCGCCCTCGCTTTATCGGTATTCCGGGCGAGCAGGAAATGTTTGGCGGCAAGGGTGTGACAACTTGTGCAACTTGCGATGGTGCGTTCTACCGCGACATGGAAGTCGTGGTGGTCGGCGGTGGCGATTCCGCTGCCGAGGAAGCACTGTTTTTGACTCGTTTTTGCACAAAGGTGACTTTGATCCATCGTCGCGATGAGCTACGTGCCTCGCAGATCATGGCCGATCGAGCGACTTCGCACCCGAAGATCGAGATGGCGTGGAACTCCTTACCGCAAGAAATTTTGGCCGACGAGAAGGGCTTTACCCGGGCGATTCGCGTGAAAGATGCCAAGTCTGGCGAAGAGCGTGAGATTCCTTGCAAGGGCGTCTTTGTCGCGATTGGGCACATCCCGAATACTGATTTCGTCGAAGGTGTGCTGGAGCGTGATAGCGACGGCTACATCGTGCCGAACCTCGGTAGTCAGGTAAAGACAGAGCATGACGGTTTCTTTGCTGCGGGCGATTGCGTCGACCATGTGTATCGCCAAGCGATCACTGCTGCGGGCATGGGTTGCCAAGCGGCAATCGAGGCTGAGCGCTATTTGGCGGAACTTTAAAGTGTTTGAAAGTGTGAAGGTTCGAAGGTAATAAAGTCAGTCGTCGGCTTTTTATGTTCACTTTCCCACTTTAATAAGTTCTCACCTTCCCACTCCCAATATGGATCATCTTTCCGAGCTTAGAGCAGACTACACCAAGCATGCGCTACGAGCGGCGGACTTAGTGGCAGATCCGTTTGACCAGTTTGAGCAGTGGTTTAGGCAAGCCGAGGAGTGTGAGGTCAATGAGCCCAATGCCATGTGTCTCGCCACTGTGGCTGCGAATGGGCAACCTTCCACGCGTGTGGTGTTATTGAAGGGGTTTTCTAAAAAGGGGCTAGTATTTTACACTAACTACGAGAGTCGTAAGGCAATTGAGTTGGAATCGAATCCGCGGGTATCCGTGAATTTCCTTTGGCTGCCGTTGCAGCGTCAGGTCAACATAACCGGCCGCGTCGAGCGTGTTTCGAAGGTCGAGGCCTTGAAATATTTTGTCTCCCGCCCGCTTGCGAGTCGACTCGGAGCATGGAGTTCGCCGCAGAGCCAAGTGATTTCATCGCGGCAAATTTTGGAAGCTAAGCTCGATCAGATGAAGTGTAAATTTGCCGATGGCGAAGTGCCCCTGCCAGATCACTGGGGAGGTTACCGCATTGTGCCTGAGACTTTTGAATTTTGGCAAGGCGGCGGCGGACGTTTACATGATCGTTTCATGTATCGACTCGATGATACCGATCAATGGGCGCACGCACGCTTAGCTCCGTAGGCGATCCAGTTGTTCACTCCACTATGCGTGTTGACTCACATATGCACACCACTCTTTGCGGCCACGCAATCGGTGCGCCGATTGAATATGCGATGGTCGCGATGGAGCAGGGCATTGATGTGATGACAATCACTTGCCACATCCCGATGGAATGGGAGGCATTTGGTCAGGCAGGAATTCGCATGCACCGTGATCAACTCGATCAATATCGCAGCTTAGTTCACGACACCGCTGAAAAGGCCAAGCCACTTGGGGTTGAGGTGCTTTGTGGAATCGAAGCAGAAGTGTATCCAGACGAAGCGCAGATGGAGTCAATGGATGAAATCCTCGCAGAATATGAGTGGGATTTTGTGCTCGGATCACTGCACGCGCAGTGCCGGAGCTATTTAACGTGGTTGAAAAAAAACAAGGTCAATAGCGATGCGATGCGAATCGATAGTTACTTTCGCCATCTTAAGGATGGTGCGCAGTCGGGTCGCTATGATTGTATGTCGCATCCCGATGTGATCCGCACCTATGGCGTAGTGAGTGAGTTCATCCCTGCTGAGCACGAGGAGGTGATCCGTGATTTTCTGCAAGCCGTGGTGGATGAAGATATCTGCATGGAGGTGAATACCAGCGGCCTGACTAAGGGCGACTTTGAGGTGCACCCTGATCCCTTGATTCTCGATTGGGCCAGTGACATGGGCGTCAAGCTAACGATTGGATCTGATTCGCATCGACCGAATTCTGTGGGGCAGTTCTTCGATACGATTCAACCCATGCTTCGAGAGAAAGGCTTTACGGATCTGCACTATTTCCGCGCACGTAAGCGTATTCGGATTAATATGCCGAAATGGGATTAAATTTGCGGCGTGGCAGCTTATCGGGGGAGGAATTAAGTCCATTTTGTTTTCTTTTATGCTTATTTTGTCGTCAGCACTTGGCTGATTGGTTTATCTGCTGGGATGCAAAAATTTGGCTTATTGTCTTTTCTTGCCCTTGCTTTAACTTCGTTACACGGGATTCACTCGATTGAATTGAAGGATGGTGGTGGTATTCGCGGTGCTATCGTATTGGAGCGTCCGGAGCTATATTATGTGGATTTGGGCTTTAATGTAGTTGCCGTGCCAAAGGATGCGGTCGCAAGTCTGGGCGAGGTAGATTCAGTCACTGGCGCGGTCGCGGCGGCGTTGGTTGAGGACACACTCTACCGTGTTGCGGCGGATCGTGGCGATCAGCCGATTTTGAAGTGGGTGGATCAGTTGGGCGAGGCAGTGGCACTGGTGCAAACACCGACAGGCCTAGGCTCTGGGTTTGTGATCCATGAGGATGGCTACGTGGTGACGAATGATCATGTGATCGCCGGCGAACATCGTATCTCGGTGACAATTTTCAGGGAGGGTGAGCGCGAGCTTTCGAAAGTGACGTATAATAATGTACGGATCGTGGCAACCAGCGCGGAGTTAGATTTGGCTTTGTTAAAGATTGAATCAGAGTCGGAAGAGGTATTTCGCAGCGTCACCTTAGCTGCTGGCGCTGGCCGAGTTCGTGAGGGCCAGACTGTGTTTGCGATCGGTAGTCCATTGGGGCTGGATCGGACCGTTTCGGAGGGGATTATTAGTGTCGCAAATCGTGTGATTGGGGGGCGTCTTTATTTGCAGACGACGACTCAAATCAGTCCTGGAAATTCTGGCGGTCCATTGTTCAACCTAAGTGGTGAAGTGGTGGGCGTAAATAATATGAAGATTGCCGCTGTGGGAGCTGAGGGCTTGGGCTTTTCAATTTCTTCAGCTGTGGTGAAATCATTTTTAGACAACCGAGATGCGTATGCATTTGACCCACGTAATCCGAATGCAGGCTTTCGTTATTTGAGTCCGCCTAAAATTGGTGATAGTGAGAAATAAACGGAGATTTTAAGTATGAACAAATTGTTGTTATCTTGTGTATGTGCATGCCTCTCAGGCGCTGCGGTATCTGCAGTGCCTTTTCAGGAAATCATCGGTGAGGATGCAGAGTTTTTCTGTACGGTGCGTAGCCTTTCCGAAACGCGCGACCAGTGGGCGGCGCATCCGATCGCAGCATTATTCGAAGACGAAGAGCTGCTCGCATTTTTCGATGTGATGAAGAGCGACGATACGCTTGAAGATAGCGGCAGTGCTGATGAACCTTCTGGCTTTACCGAGGTGATGGAGGATATATTTGGTCTGAGCTACGATGAGTTGTTTGAGCTATTTCCTGGGCAGGCGAGTTTGGCTTTTTATAATCTATCAGAGCGTGAAGAAATAGTATTGATGGCTGAGTTTTCCGGAGATGCGACACGACTTGATGCGTTAATGCAGATTCAATTTGAGCGTAATATGGCTGCGCATCAGGCGATCAATCCGCTGGTTGAGCACGAGCTGATCGAGGAGTCGTTTATGGGGGAAACGCTTTATTTCGATGAAACTTTTGATGGCGTCACTACTTATATTGAAGATGGGTACGCGTTTGTAGATGGCATCGTAGTGGTTGCTTTTCCGGAGAGTCGTTTACGTGCGGCAGTTGAGTCGATCAAGGAAGGTGCCAGTGCGCCAATTGCAGATTCTGCGGTGTATCAGCGTTCGCGAGAAGAAGGCGGGCGTGGTGATGTTGAAGTGTATGCGAATTTGGATAAGTTGATGCCGAGTTTGAATCGCTCATTAATTGATTCAGTTGCGTCTGACCCTGCTGATTCACCCATCAACTTGGCGATGTTTGGGGTGACTGCGCAGAGTTTAGATAGTACGTTGTCGCTGGAATCACTGCAGGCCTTGTATGTCGATTTTGATTTGATTGATTCCGGGATACTGTCGCATTTTGGATTAATCTATCGTGAGAAATTGGGCGTCTTGAGCCTGATGAGCTACGCAAACACTGCACTTCCAGAGGCCCGCTATGTGTCGGAGGAGGCCTTAGGTAGCTCGATTTCGACCTTCGACAGTAGTGCGATGCTTGCAAATCTCGAAAGATTGCTGACTTCTGCAAGCCCGACACTGGCGCCGTTGATTAATATGCAGTTGCAGGTCGCGAAGGCGAAGACAGGTGTCGATTTGCGTGCAGCGCTAATCGATAATATCGGCTCCCAGACTGTTAGCCTGTCGGTTTTGCCCGAGGCGCATCTGGACGACTCTGAGATCGCAGAGCCACAGCAACTATTCGTGATTGAGGTGAAAGACGCGCAAGCACTGGCGCAAGGGATCGAAGCCTTTAAGGATCTGGCTCCTGGCTTACGCGCGATGATTGAAGAGCAAATGTATGAGGGGCAGACCATTTATACAATCAGGGGTTCGGGCGAGCCGAATATAAAAGATGAAGGTACCGTTAGCTATGTGATTTTACGTTCGAGCTTGATTGTGAATATCGGCGAAGTGGGCTTACTGCATAAAGTGCTCTCTCGCATGAGTGACGGGAGCGAGGGTTTGTGGCAGAGTGCGGAGACAGAGCAATTATTTGAGCGTATCGAACGCCCGAATGCGGTTACACGTTCTTTTGTAAATGCAGAAATGATGGTTGAGCCATTTTTTGAATCACTACTCCAAGTGGTTGAGTTGGGTGGATGGATGGAGGATACGAGTAAGGTGAAAATTCCGTCCGGCCTGGATACTGCTTATCGCATGATTTATGAGTTAAATGAAGCGGCAGATGGTTTTTTTGGGCGTACGTTAATTATCAAAAGTGAGGACGAGCAATGAGTACTGATTTGAATCGATGGGGGCGTTTTCGAGGTGTGAGGTGTTGCGCTTTTTATGTAAGTGGGGGATTGATGGCGTGTGCGTTGGCATGTGCAGAACTAGCGCCGTTTTCGTTTTCAGGACCAGAGGTGCTGAAGTTGGATTGGGGCACGCGTGCACTGAATGTCAGTGATGTGAACCAGGATGAGTTGAGTGATTTAATCGTGATCAACAATGATACCGCACAGATCGAGATACTGTATCAGTTGGCAGCCGATGCGCCGAACACGAGCGGTAAGACGCGTCTAAATCGTAATCGTTGGGAGGCGCCGCTTGAGGATGCACGTTTCGAGAGTGAATCAATTACGATTGGCTTCCCAGTATTTGACTTGTCGGTGGGCGATTTGAATGGCGATGGGCGAGATGATCTGGCCTATACTGCCCGTGAGGTGCCATTGACTGTACGCTATCAAAATGCAGCGGGGCAATGGACGGATACGCATGTGTTTGACGATTTCGAGGCGCTGGGATGGACGGGCACCGTTCGGATTACAGATATGGATGGCGATGGGAGTGCGGAGTTGGTCGTCGTTGCTGCGGATGCGCTCCGAGTTTTTCGGCAGGATCCACATGGCCATCTCGGTGAGGCAGCGGTGTATTATGTGACGGGGGAGAATCCGTTTAATTTATTGCTGGAAGATGTGACGGACGATGGGCGCAAGGATGTGCTCTATATTTCAGCGAATGGAGATCAGTCGCTCGCTCTGCGGGAGCAGTTGAGTGATGGTGAATTTGGACCTGAGCGGCGTTTTGTTTTTGAACGGCCAGTGCGAAGAGTGCGTGCGATGCCGCAAGCTGCGGGTGCGCGGCTATCTTTTTGCTCGGTTGATTCTCGCAGTGGTGGGGTGGAGTTCTTCCGCCTGACACAGGCGCTGGCGGCTCAGGAAGTCAGCGGTTTTACCGCCGCGCAGCCTGAGATTTATCCGATCTTCAAAAAGGGACGTATGGCTGCGAGCTATGCACTCGGTGATTTGAATGGAGATGGGCAAGAGGACTTGTTGGTCGCAAATCCTGCGGGTGCGGAATTGGTGTTGTTCTTGAAAAATCCAGGACATTTTGAGTCGCCACAAACGTTTCCGTCGTTTTCGGAAATATCTTCGATCGCCAGTGGGCGTTTTTTTAAAGATGATCGAGCTGCTGTAGTGGTCGTGAGTGCAGGTGAGAAGACGATCGGACTGAGCCAGATGGATCGGGGTGGTCGACTCTCGTTTCCGCGGCAAATTTTGATTGGAGATGGGGAACCATTGGTCTGTGAAGCAGTGGATCTGGATGGTGACGGCTATGATGAGCTGGCACTGGTCAGTGAACTGGAGGGCGAGATGGCATTAACGCTGGCTCGACCTGAGAATCGAAAAAATACGGATTCAAGCTGGGTCGTACTTTCCCGCACTGAGCTAACTGGGGTGAAACGCAAGCCGTTTGAGATTCGTGAAGTAGCGGTGTTTGATGACAACCGCAGTGGGTTGATGATCTTTGTACCACGCGAGGCACCCGTATTATTATTTCCAGAAGAGGTGGATGGCGTAGTGCTCAAGGAAGTGGCACAGGCATCGACGATTCGTGAGAGTTTGCTGAAAGACATACAGCCTGCGCAGGTCAGTGTGTTTGATGTCGACGGTGATGGGAGTAATGAGCTTGTTGTCGGTCGGTCTGGCTATGCCCGTGCGTTGCGAGTGAAGAATAATATGCTCGAAATGGTGGATCAGTTTAATGCACTGCGCGGTGACGATGTGGTGTCGGCGGTGGTCCCATTGTATAAAGACGGTGAGGTGCAGCAGTTATTTTTCTATGTGTCGGCTGCTGGGGAATTTCAACTGCTTGAGCGTGATCAGGATGGTGTCTTTCGTTATCGCACAACGGTCGATGCGGGGAAGATCAATTTAAGTGAGTGGCATCAATTAGAAGAGACTGAAGGAGCAACGGAGTTTATTTTTGCAGGAGAAGATCGCTTCTGGCGTTTACCAGCACAGGCAGATGTGTGGACGCGATTAGTTGAGGAAAGTTTCGAGACAAATCTTGAAGACGTACATTATAGTTATGTGGAGGGGGCTGACTTCAATCAAGATGGTCGCTTCGATTTACTCGCGGTGGATGGCCAGAGCCATGTGCTGGAGATTCTCGTGAAGGAGGAAATCGACTGGCAGAGCCGCATGTTTTGGGAAGTATTTGAGCAGAACTTACATTACCAAGGGCGCACGGGAAGTAATGTGGAGCCGCGCGAAGTGGTGATTGCCGATTTGACCGGCGATGGAAAACTCGATTTTGCTCTTTTAGTGCATGATCGGATTTTGTTTTACCCGCAAGAATGAGGTAGTTCATGCACCAGTCTTCTTTGCGCATCATGTGCGGCATTTACAGTACTTCTGGTTATCGGCTATTTCCTCTCTTCATTGAAGAGTGCCAGTTGCGATGCTTCAGTTGTCTTGAAATTCTGAGAATCCTGAACAAGTTAATAGAGACGGAATTGCACATGACTGCGTTGGAAGGCTTGTGCCTGAGCGGTCCATTTGCTCACGAAGCCTTTGGTTCTCGCCTGAGCGCCACGTTGGCTAATTTCGTTCCACCAGGCCGTGCTGCCGACGTGCTTATTAAATAAAGCGGGGTTCTTTTCGTTGGCGAAGGGATTGCCCGGCGTCCATGCGGCGGTGAGTTGCATCATATAAAAACTAATTTCGGTCGGGTGTACTTTGGCCCAATCGCTGACACTAACATAGACGCCTTCGACGCTTGCGCCAGATTTGGTTTTGGTACGGAGAATGCGAAAGCTTAGGCCAGGGATGTTCTGGGCGCTGAGCGCTTGTTGTACTTGTAGTGCAGATTTCCCTTTGTAGCGAAGTAAGCGAAACGGATAGGGTGTACCGATGCCATGCGAGAAGCCTCCGACTTGCGCCCCGAGTCCTGTCATTGCATAGCCGAGGACGGCGGAGAGGTCGGGAATGTAGGGCGAAGTCGGCACCCACTTGAGCCCAGTCTGAGGCCACAGCATGTCGCGCCGCCAGCCACGCATCTTGATTACGGTGAGCTTCCCTTGTTGGCGCACTTTGTTACTCACGTCCATGCTGCCAGATGTATACTTCGCGATTTGCGCGAGCTCACCGATGGTGAAGCCATGGACATAGGGCACGTGGAAGGCTCCGACGTAACTACGCCATTTTCGGTCGAGTGGAGGACCGTCAACTTTCAGACCGCCGAGTGGATTTGGCCGATCGAGCACGACGACTTCGACACCATTTTCAAAGCAGGCTTCCATTGCATAGCGCATGCAACTAACGTAAGTGTAAGAGCGCACGCCGACGTCCTGGAGATCGATAATAAGCGCATCGAGCCCGCGCAGCATCTCAGCGGATGGCTTGCGGTATTTGCCGTACAGCGAATAGACGGGAAGCTGGGTGCGTGGGTCGATCTTGTTGTCGACTGGTACGTTTGCTTTTTCGTTGCCGTAGATGCCGTGCTCTGGACCAAACAGTGCAACGAGTTTCACATTCGGTGCGCGGCGCAGCACGTCGATGCTGCTAACTCCATCACGGTTGACGCCAGCTGGGTGGGTAAGCAGCCCGACTCGTTTGCCTGCGATGGCGCGAAATCCAGATTGTTGCAGAGTGTCGATGCCGAGGCTGATTCGGTCTGCTTGCGCGATGAGCGCACAGCTTGCTAGGAGAGTGATCGAGAGGAGACGAAGGAAATTAAACATCGGGGTTGGGGTCGGAAGGTGGATCTGATTTGCGCGCTTTACGTTCATGGATTTTTTGAATCAAAAGTGAGTAGCTTGCGGCGGTTCTTTTTGCTGTGAAGCGATAGGCAAAGCTAGAGATTAGGCCAAAAAAGAGACCTATGACGATACCACCGAGGCACATAATGCTGAAGGTGGCTAGTAGGGGTTCAATATTACTGCTCCATTGACCAGTTGTGAAATTATCAACAATGGCTTTAACATCGTTTTGGCCTAGTTGCGGTGTTTCAATGCTGACGACACGGAGCACGTTGCTGCCGACTTGATAAGCGGCATACCAGAACGGCAATATCGTTAATGGGTTGGAGAGCATTTGTAGCCCGACAAGAATCGGCAGATTTGCCCGCAGAAACAGGGCAAGACAAAGTGCGATTGGGATCTGTATGCCGTAGAGCGGCATGAGTGCGAGGATGAAGCCTGCGTAGATTGCGGGCACCGTATGCTCGACTCGAAAGCTCCAAAGATAGGTGCGTTTGCGCGCACCTACGGAAAAGCGCCAGAGGATCGGGTAGCGGTGAATGTTGGTGCGCCTAGGCAAAAGCCTAAGCCATCGCTTCACCCTGCGGATGCGGCGCGTTCTCGTCTCTCTTAATTCATTCTCTTCAATGGTCATTGTTGAGTCTGTTGCTGGAGGACTTGCGCGGTTTTGTTTTGTAAATTTTCTAGGCCTTCTGCGAGTGCCTGTGAGAGCGGGCAGTCTTCGGGAGTAATGGCAGCGGTGGTGCAATTTGGGAACTCTCGGTGCAGTTGCTCAGCTGCTGTCGCTTCGATACAACCCGCTAAGAGTATAATTGGCTTATGGGCGACATTGGCCGCGGCTGCCAGTGCGTAGGGTCCTTTACCGTTCAGTGAGCTGAGGTCGATCTTACCCTCTCCGGTGAGGATTAGATCGGCTGCAGCGATTTTGCTCTCAAGGTCGAGCCAACTGCTGACGAGTTTAAAACCCGCCACGTATTGGCTGTCGCAGACCACATTTAGCCCAAAGCCTATGCCGCCCGCCGCGCCGCTACCCGGCGATTCGCAGAGTGCTTCAGGTTGTTTGAAGTATGCACAGAGCATTGAGGCGATCCGTGCGGACTCGGCCTCAAAGCTCTCCAGTTCGTCTGCGAGTAAGCCTTTCTGGGGGCCATAGACTGCGGCGGCTCCGCGTGGTCCGAGCAGTGGATTGTCGACATCACAGGCGATGAAAATTGGCGGGGTGGCGATTTCAAGACTGCCTGAGATGCGGGTGATCTGCGACCAGTTAGCAGGGAAGATGCGTTCGATGACGCGACCGTTTCGGCCGATAAACTTCAAGCCGAGTGCTTGCAGTAGGCCGAGCCCGAGGTCGCTGGTGGCACTGCCGCCGACACCAAGTAGAATCGCATCTGCACCTTCTGCGACGGCGATACGAATCAGTTCACCCACTCCGCAAGTGGTGCACTGTTTTGGGTGGCGGCGGTCGGCAGACACTTGTCCTAGACCTGCAGCAGTAGCCATTTCGATGATTGCGACCTTGCCTAGAGGAAGGTCGAGACGCTCACGCACTGCAGAGGGCAATGCTCTGCTATTCACCCAGCCTAAGGGTGCTTCGATGTCGGCTCCAAGTGGCCCGCAGACGGTGTGTATTTCAATGAAACCATTAGTGGCATTTGTTAAAATACTACAAAATCCTTCGCCGCCATCGGTCAGTGGTGCTTGAGTGATGTGCACAGCACTACCCAGGGCTTGGCGTGCCCCAGTAGTAGCCGCTGCGCATGCCTCGACCGCCGTCATGGAGTCTTTGAACTTATCGAAAGCAGCGAGAATTTTCATAGACTGCGTAGATGCAAATACTGTGCCGAACGTCAGATTTTGAGTATTCTCATTAGTCGACGCTCAGATTGGAAAGGCTAGCGCTGTTCCTGCCCAGTCTCGACGTCGAGAATTTTGAAGTTTTCGACGTGATAAATCGGATCGGCGCGGAACGAGAGACGTGCGCCATAAGATTCCTCGATGCCGAGCAATAGGTCTTCGTCTTCGTTGCGCAGGCGTTCTAGATTGGACGGGTTGAGCAGTACACGAAGGTTGATTTCCTTGTCATGGCCATCGCGAGCTCGGATGTGGCGGATGATGCTAATGATGCGCCGCTGAATCTCAACACTCATGGTACGAGACGATTTGACCGAGCCGCGACCGTGGCAATACGGACAGTCGGTGTAGATGCCGCTGGAGTGGCTTTCGGAGTGGCGCTGGCGAGTCATTTGCATGATGCCGAGCGTTGAAATTGCTAGGATGTGATTCTTCGCCTTGTCGTGCTCCATTTCACGGCGCATGCGGTTGAGTACGGCGTTACGATCCTTCTTCGCTTTCATGTCGATGAAGTCGAGAATGATGAGCCCGCCGATGTTACGCAGGCGAAGTTGGCGTGCGATCTCGGTGGCCGCTTCGAGGTTCACCTGCGTGATGAAGTCTTTGCCGTCCTTCTTGGTCTTGTTCTTGTGTGATCCGGTATTTACGTCGACCGAGATCAACGCTTCAGTTTCTTCAATCACAATCTCGCCACCACCTGGGAGTGGCACGCAGCGCATGTAGGTCTGTTCAATTTGACGCTCAATGTTAAAGCGCTCGAAGACGGGAATGTCTTCCTCGAAAATATGGATTTTGGACTTCGAACGAGGCGAAATGGTCGTCACTTCGTCTATAATATCCTCATAATCCTGCTTCTTATCAACCATGACACGGTCAATATCTTCGGTGAGGAAATCACGCACAGTACGGCCGACGATATCTGGCTCTACGTAGAGGCAGCCTGGTTTGTTGGTCGCGTCCATGCGTTGGTTGATGACTTCCCAACGTTTGAGCAGGATGTGTAAGTCACGGATGAAGAAGCGTGCTTTTTTTCCTTCGCCTGCTGTGCGGATGATCAGGCCCATTCCTTCGGGGAGGGTGAGATCGCGCAGGATACCCTTGAGGCGACTGCGTTCCTTACGGTCGTCGATCTTACGAGAGATGCCGAGCGTGCCGGCGTGCGGCATGAGTACTAAGAAGCGCCCGGGAAGGGCGATGTTTGTAGTGGTGCGTGGCCCCTTGGTGCCGATTTGGCCCTTGGTGATTTGCACGATAATCTCGCTGCCGATGGGGTAGAGCTTCGGAATATCCTTGACCGAAACCTTCTCGCTCTCGCGTTTGCGCTGCTTGGCGGTTTTGTTATCGCGGACGATCTCGATGCCGCTGTCGTTGGCAGCTGGAAGGATGTCCCAGTAGTGCAGGAAGGCATTCTTGGGCTCGCCGATGTCGACGAACGCAGCTTTGAGGCCCGCTTCGAGGTTTTGGATACGACCTTTGAAGATGGCGCCCACTTCGCGGGCTTCTCCAGTGCGTTCGACTTCAAACTTCTCAAGCACGCCGTCCTTAAGCAGGGCGACGCGTTTTTCGAGCGGCTCGGAGTTAATGATCAGCTCTGAGTAAGACTTTTTTTCACTCTTAATCGCTTTGATGATGCGAGTCACCAAGGGCTGTTTCTTTGCTCGTTTTGCGGCGTCGTTTTTGAGTTCTTTGTGATCAATTCGCTCTGTCTTCTTTTCTTTTGGAGCAGAAGTGAGTTCTTCAGTGTATTGTGAGTCGGAATTTTCAGTAGTTGAATCTGGCATTGGTTTTGGGTGTCCCTGGTTTAATTGGGGATCCCGTGCTCTGGTAACTGCTGCAGGTTGATGTGGGTGTGTGGATCGTTTTCGGGATCATGTATGATCCTTTCTATAACGATATACACTTTGCACTAATCCTTGCAGAATAAAACAGCTCAGAACAAAGGAACCTCCGTAACTTAAAAACGGAAGCGGGAGTCCTGTAATCGGAGTAATGCCGATAGTCATGCCAATGTTGATGAAGAAGTGGACGAGGAACAGCACACTGACGCCGATGGCCAGTTGCATTCCAAATCGATCTCTTGCGAGTCCGGCAATACGTATGCCGTTGGCGACCATCAGACAAAAGAGTCCGACGACGAACGCGCTTCCAAGAAAGCCTGTTTCCTCCGCAATAACGGAGAAAATAAAGTCGTTGTGAGCCACCGCTTGAGGGAGGTAGCCGAGTTGTGCCTGTGTTCCTTTGAACAGGCCTTTGCCGGCGACTCCACCTGTGGCGGCGGATATTTTTGCTTGTTTGGCGTTCCAGCTTGCGCCGGTGCCTTCCGGATCGACTACGTCGGGAGCGACGAAGGTTAAGATCCGGTTTCGTTGATAATTGTGAATTGGTAAGATTGAATGATACTCTTGAGAAGGGGGTGTCGCTCCAGTGCGTTCGATTGCGCGAACCTGCTCTAGGTGCTGGCTGTAGGCATAAATATCCAAGCCGAGGACGCTGACGGCGACGGCAAATAGAGCAAAGGCGCTCACAAAAAACTTCTCCGACAAACGGGAGACATATAGCAGAGCAAAGATCATTGGAGGGAAGACAAGCGAGGATCCTAGATCAGGCTGCAGAAAAATCAATAACATTGGGACTAAAAAAACCACAGCCACTTTTGCCAGCACCACTATCGAGTCTCGCACCGATCCTAGCTCTGATCGCGCTAAAATACTGGCAGCCATGATCAAGGTGCCGATTTTGGCTCCTTCGGTCGGCTGAATGGTGGTAATGCCGATGTCTATCCAGCGCCTCGCTCCCATCATTTCGACGCTAATTGGGCTCAGATTGGTGGCCAACAAAAGGCCGCAAATGCCCGCCCCGTAGATCAAATGCGCGTAACCCAGGAAAATCTTGTAATTAATCAGCGACACTAGGCCGTAAGTACCTAGCCCGAGCGTGACCCAAAAGAGCTGTTTTTTCCAGTCGTCGCCGCCGTGGGTGTATTGCGCCGAATAGATAAACAGAATGCTGATGGCGCACAGCAACAGCATGCAGAGCGGGCTCACCCAATCGAAACGTCGCCGGTCATCGGGGTGCATCATGCTCTGATTCTTTTTACTGAAGATTCGGCGGTAGACGCTCAATTTGGAGTGGCAAGGTGGAGAGGTTAAAAAGTGGCTAGGTTGGGACGTTTAAAGGATTTGGAGGCAGAAGTTACATGCTTATTTTCAGACTGTTGCATTTGCCGGCATCAATTGAATGGCGCGTACTCAATTCACATCCCCTAGATAATTCGAGCTTGGTTCAAAGCCATCTTTGGTAAAAAAGGGTTTGATTACGTCTGGCAGGAAGCGGCGGTCATCCAATTCTTCCAGCGGGATCCACTCGACGCCGATTTGCTTCTTGTCGTGCTCGGAGCCTGGGCCGATGCCGTCGGGATTCGGCAGAGAACAGCGAAACACGCTTTCGACTTGATGGAAATTGCGATGGGCGTGGTGGAACTCATGATTCTTGCCGATGTATTCACGCACATAGAGGAGTTCTTCGACATCGACATTGGTACCAATTTCTTCGAGGCATTCACGTTGGAGGCCTTCGCTCAAGGTCTCGCCATGGCGCTGTCCGCCGCCAGGCAGAATGTAAAATACGCCAGATTGATCGCGCATTTTGATGGCGAGTAGTTTGCCTCCTAGGACAATAAGGGCTCTGGCAGCTGTGCGGATCGGGCGCATAATGTCTTACAGACAATTGCTGAATGGACGATGAGCAAGACTCAAGCGCTAGAAATCGGGTAGTGGACGGTTTAATCGATGGAAATTCGCGTAATCAAGTTGTCTCTGGCGTCTTTACCTTAGATAACTCGTCAGATGTCAGATTTTGAGACAACTAACTGTTGGGTGCAGTTTGCGGACTCCCCTCGTGTGCTCGCTTATTTAGACGCTCATTTCAAGGGTGCAGAAGACTTGCTGCCCGCCTTGCTGGAACAGGTCGATGAGAGTGATTTCTCGCTGCGCGATTGGATGGAGGCGTTGATCGTGTTGAACCAGTGGCTGGAAGAGCGCAGCTTGAATTTACCGACCAACGATAATATTGGCTACGTGTCTTGTGCGGTAGCGTCTGCAGGTGCGGGGGCTCATTTATCGCATTTGCCGAGCTTGGTGCATGATTTATTGGAGCAATATGGCTGTGAGCGGGCGGTGAAAAAATAGGCTGATGAGATTTTCGCGGCTTTACTCTACAGATGGGAGATCTATTACCAGAAGCGTAATGCTCGAAGAAAATACAGTTACCGACTCAGAGATTGAGGCTCTGATCGAGAAAGGTCAGTTAAAGGCCGTTTCCGAGTCGTTGACGAGTTGGGCAAGTCCAGAGGTCGCCGACTTGATGCTGCGATTGGACAAGCCCCACCAGGTTCTGGTCTATCGTGCGCTGCCACGTGAGCGGGCGGCCGATGTGTTTGCTTATTTCGAGCCCGAGGATCAAGACGATGTGTTGGCCGCGTTGACGGATGCGGATACACGGGCGTTGCTGGCAGATATTAGTCCGGATGACCGCACCGAGATGCTCGAAGAGCTGCCCGCGACGGTCACACGTCGCTTGATGCAGCTGCTGAGCCCTGAAGATTTGGCGGAGTCGCGTCAGTTGCTGGGCTACCCAGAGGAGAGTGTCGGTCGTTTGATGACGCCGGACTATCTGCGCATTCGTGCGGAGTGGACCTGTGAAGAGGCATTGACCCATATCCGTAAGTTTGGCCGCGATTCAGAGATTTTCAATTACCTCTATGTTACCGACGCGGGAGGTAAACTAGTCGATGTCGTGCGCATGCGCCGCCTAATCATGACTGAGCCGCAGGCGGTCATTCAGGCGATGTTGAATTATAATTGCATCAGCATTTCGGCCTATGATGACCGCGAAGTGGCTGTTGAAATGATCCAACGCTACGACGTCAACGCGCTGCCGGTAGTGGACTCCGAGGGTGTGCTGCTAGGTATTGTGACGGTCGATGATATTCTGGACGTGGCGGAAGAAGAGGCCACCGAGGATATTCAAAAGGGTGCGGCGGTCGCGCCGCTGGAGACCCGCTATAGTGTGGCTTCGCCCGCGCAGCTTTTTCGTAAGCGCATCGGCTGGTTGCTGGTATTGATTTTTGTCAATTTGATCTCGGCCAGTGTGATTTCTCGCTACGAAGCGTTCGTCATGGAGTTTATTACGCTGGCGCTGTTTATGCCGCTGGTCATTGCCAGTGGTGGTAATTGCGGCGCGCAGTCCGCCACGCTGATGGTGCGTGCGATTGCCACCGGTGACCTTGAACTCAGCGATTGGCTAATGGCCGTCGGTAAGGAGCTGTTCGTCGGCGTGCTGCTGGGTGTCGCGATGGCAGTGGTCGCGGGGCTCGTCAGTCAACTCTATGGTGGCGATAGTCACATCGCATGGATCGTCGGGCTGAGTATGATTGCGATCGTATTCGTGGCGAATAGCTTCGGCGCCTTGCTGCCGTTTGCACTCAGTCGCCTTAAAGTCGACCCTGCTGCCGCGAGTAGCCCGTTGATCACATCGATCATGGACGTGCTCGGATTGATCATCTATTTCTCCATCGCCGTAGTGGTGCTGGGCTAGTGCGTAGTCGGATCGCGTTGGGCCGTCCGGCTGTGTCGAATGATCGCTTTCGATTGCCTATGAGGGCGACTGTCTAAAGCAAGTCGCTTAGGTGTCTTTTATCTCCCTTAACGAAAAAAACGGCGTGTCTATTCGTAGACACGCCGTTTGCGTTTTGATGAATGCGTTGACTTAGGAACGGCGGCGACGCATTGCCGCGAAGCCCAGAGTCATACCACCGGCAATGAGCGCGAAGGCTGACGGCTCCGGCACTGCATTGACGCCAAACAGGAATGTTGCTGGGTCACTTGTTGAGAGCGTTTGAGATCCCTCATTTAGGATGCCCGAAGCGGTCAATGTCACATTATACAAACCTTCTGCAGTGAAGGCGAAGTTGTAGTGCGCGTGTGAACCGATCTTGAGTATCAGCGTATCATTAAATCCATCACTGGAATCGACACTGCGGTGATTCTTGAGGTGAAAATGAAGCCGAATTCAGAGAAATATCCAATTTGAGCAATCCGTGGTCGAAGTGTTTAGTATTCTGATTTTCAGCGACTTGTGGGCTTGTTGGATGCGCGCGATCGATTTATTTAGAAAAACTTAAAATATTTTGAACGTTTAGGCCACTGCCCCGTCTATTTCTATATAATCTTTGTTAGATTTTTCATTAGTTTGTTGTTTGTAAAAGGCGTCGTCTCGAAAGAGGCGGCGCTTTTTTTATGTTGGGAGCGCCAATCTCCGTATTGGCTCTTTGCGTGCGCGCAGAATAGTGCCATGTCCAGAGCAGTGCCAGACAGGAGTCTGGGGGTCCGGGCTATTTATTCCTAGATTTCACCATTGATCGGCTGCGCTGTCATGCCTACTCAGTTTACCTATGAATGACAATGATACTCGCCTACAGGAAATCAAAGACCGTGTGCTGGCCTTCGCCAAAGAGCGCGAATGGGAGCAGTTCCACAGCCCGAAAAATCTATCGATGGCGATTTCGGCGGAGGCGGCCGAGTTGATGGAGCACTTCCTCTGGCAGAGCCCCGAGCAATCACATACGGATGTCGAGGCGCCAGCGCTCCGTGCGAAGGTCGAGGAGGAGTTGGCGGACGTATTTATCTTTGCAATCGAGTTTGCGAATGTCACCGGAATCGACATCGCTGCGATTATTGAGGCGAAGATGAAGCGGAATGCAGAAAAATATCCGATCGAGAAAGCGCGCGGTCGAAGTGTTAAGTATACTGAACTATAAGGGCTTACGGGGTTCGTTTTGCGTTGTTTGAAATTTAATTAAAAAAAACTAAAACTATTTTGAACGTTTACGCCACTGGCCCGTCTATTTCTATATAATCTTTGTTAGATTTTTTATTAGTTTGTTGTTTGTAAAGCGCGTCGTCTCGAAAGGGACGGCGTGTTTTTATGTGATCTGCTAACGCAAATAATAAAGGGTAGGTGTGAGCCTAGGCACGCGTCTCCCGTCATCCTGGAAGATGATTAGAATGAAGTCGGTTGCCGATGGAGATCGGGCGGTGATTGCCCCGCAATTCCATAAGCAAGTCGACGAAGCCCCAATTGATCGTTGGAGACTCGGCGCAGCGTTACTATGCCGAGCCTACAGTCCAAGCTCAGCCTTGACGGCAGGCGCTTGATTAAGCGCGGCTTTGAATTCGCCGATGTCGAAGTCGGCGACGACGAATTGGCCGTGCACAAAGGTGGGGGTTTTGGTTTGGTTGCTGTGCTTCACCATTTGCTCCATGAAGGCTTTGTTGCTGCGCACTTCGCGGGTTTCGAGGCGAACGTTGTTAGCGCTGAAGAAGCTAAGGGCTTCTGTGCACCATGGGCAGCCGGACTTTATGTAAAGGATGGGTGTGTTCATTACGATGGACGTTAAACTGAAAGGGTGGAGTAGTGCTACTATAAAAGTTGTAGGTGAGTCCCCGATCTTACGGTTGAGGCCATGCATTGCTTTGCGTCAGTTCTGTGAGGGCTTCCGTCGTGAGAGATAGGGGGGTGTTTTTGCCGCAAAAGAAGCCTCGGCGTGTGCACGCCGAGGCTTGATGGAATGCTGTGGATCGTCGCCAGATTAGAGGCGGCGGATCTTGAAAATATGCGCGGGGCGCACGTGTGGGTTAATCTTGATGAAATTGCGCGAACCTTGCCAGGTATATTCGGCTTCATAGGGATCATAGAGGTCGCGTACGGTAAAGCCGTCGTATTCACCAAGACCAAGATGGTCGAGCGGCAGATTAATAAAGCCGCTTTGCGTGTTTTCCCAGTCCATATTAACGACGACCAGAATTTGATCCGAGCAATCGTAGGTCTGCTTGAGATAGCAGAGGAAGTGTGAGTTGTCGGAGTCGGCAAAGAACAGATTGAAGGTGCGCTGTAGCGCGGGGTGGTTATTGCGGATCGCATTGATGCGGGCGATTTCTCCCTTGAGATTGCCTTGCTGATCCCAGTCCCACTGCTTGAGCTCGTATTTCTCGCTGTGGTTGTATTCCTCTTTGCCGGGATAAGGCTCAAAGTCCATCAACTCATAAGCGGGCCCGTAGATGCCGATATTGGATGAAAGCGTCGCTGCGAGTACGTAGCGGCCTAAATAAGCGGCGCGGCTGTTGACCTGTAAGTCGTCGTGAAGGATGTCGGGTGTATTGGGCCAGAAGTTGGGCCAGAAGTAATCCTTGGTCTCTGAGGTAGTGAGTTCGGTGAGGTACTCACGCAGTTCAGAAGGTGTGTTGCGCCAGGTGAAGTAAGTGTAGCCGTGGGTAAAGCCCACTTTGGCTAAATTGTATTTACGCTTCGGGCGTGTGAAGGCCTCCGCGAGAAAAATGACTTCGGGGTGCGCGGTTTTGATCTCTAGAATACACCAGTTCCAAAATGAGAAGGATTTGGTGTGCGGGTTGTCGACGCGGAAGACTTTGACGCCTGCCTCAATCCAGTAATCAAATACGGACTTCAGTTCCAACCAAAGGTTTTCCCAGTCATCGCTCTCAAAGTTGATCGGCACAATGTCCTGGTATTTCTTGGGTGGGTTCTCTGCGTATTGGCAGGTGCCATCGGGGCGCCATTTAAACCATTGCGGGTGCTCTTTGACCCACGGGTGCTCGGGAGAGCATTGAAAAGCGATGTCCATCGCGACCTCGATTTCGTAGTCCGCGGCGGCAGCGATAAATGATTTGAAATCATCTAGACTGCCGAGTTCGGCCAAGATGTCTTTGTGCCCGCCAGAGTGTGCGCCGATTGCCCAAGGACTGCCGACGTCGCTGTCTGATGGAGTGAGGGAATTGTTCTTGCCCTTGCGGAAGGCATGGCCGATCGGATGGATTGGCGGAAAGTAGACGATATTAAAGCCCATGCGGGCGATTTCGTGCAAGCGACTTTTCGCGTCTTCGAAGGTGCCGTGGGTTTCGGCATCTGGTCCGCACGAGCGCGGAAAGTATTCATACCAGGTGCTAAAAGCAGCTAGCTTACGCTCGACCATGAGCAGGTGGATCGGCGACTGCGTGGCAAGTTTGGCGTCGAAGCAACGGGAGACGAGACCGCGCAGTTCTTCGCTGTGCGCGTCGTCGATGCGTTCGCGGTCGATACGATTAGAATCTTTGAGAGTATTCCCAAATTTTTTAAGACGGACCTTGTCGTCGCCCTTCGCGCGTTTGGCGGCTTCAAGAACGATGTCGCCGCCAATAGCTAGCTCGACGTCGGCTGATTGGCCGTCCTCTAGCTTTCGGGCGAAGCCGTGTCGCCATGAGCCGAAGTGATCGACGGCAGATATAACGCAATATTCATACAGCCCGATTTCCCATGGTTGAAAATTGTAAGTCCACTCGTCGTTGCCGGCTTCGTGCATCGAATTTTTGATCCATTCTTTCGCGCCTTTACGGCGATGGCAGAAATCAACAGTAATAATGTCGTGACTATCGGTAAAAGCGTGAACTCGGAACTCTTGAGCGTCGCCGATGACGCGTTTGAGTGGATATTTTTCTGCCTCGAGTGCAGGGCTTAGAGTATCGATAATAACGCGATTGCGGCCGTTGAACTTTTTAAGCGAACTCATTATAAGATGAAAAAGTATGAAGGTAAGAAGGTGAAATGTTAGCTAGCGCGGACGCTATTTCTGTTGAATCAGGCCTTGGTAGAGGGCCTGAGTTTGCTGGGCGATGGAGCTCCAGCTAAAGTGTTCGATCGCGCGTTGGCGGCCAGCCTTAGCGAATGCGTCGCGGCGTTCTGGATTTTCCATCAGTCGATTGACCTGATGGGCAAGGTCCTTGGCGAAGGCTTCTGGATTGAGTGGACTGAAGGGGCTTTCATGACTCTGTGCGAGTGGCACGAGGTAACCGGTCTCATCATGCACGACGACTTCAGGGATGCCGCCGACGGCAGAGCCGACGACGGGTGTTTCGCAAGCCATGGCTTCGAGATTAATAATACCGAAAGGCTCGTAAACGGACGGGCAACAGAAAACGGACGCGCCGGAGTAGAGTTTGATGACGGTTGGCTTGTCGACCATGTCGTCGATCCAAAAAATGCCGTCGCGCTCTTGCTTGGCGGCTTCGACAGCGGCCAGCATTTCCGCGGCAATTTCGGGGGTGTCGGGTGCGCCGGCACAGAGCACGATTTGGTAGCCAGGGTGCATGTGCTTGATCGCATCGACGAGATGAATGATGCCCTTTTGGCGGGTGATGCGACCGACGAACAGCACGTAGGGCTGGTCTTTATCGATACCGAAACGGTCGAGGGCCTCTGTGGCATCTTGCTTGTAGAATTCGTCGGGGTCTATGCCATTGTAGATGATGTGTAGTTTGGCGGGATCGACATTGAAGTGCTGCATCACGTCGGCCTTGGTCCCCTCAGATACGCAGATCACCGCGTCGGCCATTTCGATTGCGGTTTTTTCGACCCAGCTGCTGCAGTCATAGCCGCCGCCGAGCTGTTCGCGTTTCCACGGGCGCAGCGGCTCTAAAGAGTGTGCGGTCACGACGAGCGGAATGCCGTAGTTGAGCTTCGAGAGGATGCCGGCCATATGCGTATACCAAGTGTGGCAGTGTACGATATCGGCATCGTTGCCATTGGTGTTGAAATCGAGGCCTTGCTGTAGGCAGGCGAACACGCTTTGCAATTTCTCCGGGCAGGTGTAGCCGCTCTTGTCAACTTGGTAGCCGCAGGCGGTCAACGTAGGATGTTTGATGTCTTGATCGCCGAAGCAACGCACATCGACGTTCATTAACTTAGCGAGTTCGCGGGTCAGATAGTCTACGTGAACGCCCGCGCCGCCGTAAATGTTGGGAGGGAATTCGTTAGTATATATAAGAGACTTCATAAGGCGTCAGTAAAGGTGTCGTTATGCTTGAAGGGGGCAATTCTAATCTCTTGCTTGGCGCGTTGCGTGCCGTCACCTCAGTTAAAGTCCGGTGTTTTTCCGCGAATTGCGCAGCGAGTCTCTTCGCCCCTCTTTCGCAATTGCCATTGTGATATAGGCATTGCTACCTGTTATATTGGATGATCGTTCGGGTGCTGACTCTGCGGGGACACACCAGAATAGCGATTGCACTGTCAGGGGGTCGTGGACGCAGTGTATTTGCGTGTCTTCATAGAGAGTTCCGCCGAGGTGGCGCTCAGGTGGCTAGTTCTCGCTGTCGCTGATCCCGAGATTGTGCCGGACTTCGGGAAACTCGTTGAGTTCGGCGAGGAATTCATCTACCGAAAAGTCTGCTACAATAAAGTCGCCATATTCAAAGGTGGGAACCTTCGTTTGCCCGCTAATAGAGACCATCGCGTCCATATCTTTTGCATTTTCGTACACATCGCGCAGGTGGAGATCAACGCCCTGTGAGTTAAAGAAGGAGAGTGCTTGCTGGCACCATGGGCAGCCAGCTTTAAGGTAGAGAATAGGCTTTGGTATACGATTCATAACTAGTTTAAATATTAAGCATTTAAGGGCCCCTGACAACGTGAATTACGACTTTTAGTAACTTTAATGGTACACTATTGCTTTGGTGTTCGGATCTCTATATATGAGTACTGATATTGGAGATATTCTTGGCCGATTTAATGGGAAATAGGTAGTGGGTGAATTACGCTGCGATCGGCATATCTGCAAAGAAGATGCGCCGAAGTGCTTCTTTTCGTTGCAATTCGGTGTCGGTGAAATTTACTGCTCCGCTTTGCTATGAAAATTCTAGTCGCAGACCGTATCTCTCCCATTGGTGTTGATTTGTTCAAATCTGAAGAAGGTTTTGAAGTAATCGAGGCTTATGGCTCCACTCCTGAGCAGCTCCTTGAAATCGTTAAGGACGTTGATGCAATAGCATTGCGTTCCGACACGCGAGTGACTGCTGAGGTTATCGCGGCTGCGCCGAAGCTTAAAGTTGTCGGTCGTGCCGGTGTCGGCGTCGACAATATCGACATTGAAGCGGCCACTGACGCGGGCGTGATTGTAATGAATACGCCGACGGGTAACACGCTGGCCACTGCGGAGCTTACGTTCACGCACATGCTCGCTGGTACGCGTCCGATTGTGCAAGCGTCTGCTAGTATGACGGCGGGTCGCTGGGATCGTAAACTTTACACTGGTTCTGAGCTTAATGGTAAGACGCTCGGCGTACTCGGAATGGGGCGCATCGGCGCCGAAGTCGCTAAGCGCGCACAGGCCTTTAATATGACCGTTTTGGGCTATGATCCTTATTTGACGGAGTCCCGTGCCAAGGCGCTCGGCGTGACACTTTCGACACTCGACGAAGTGATTGAAAATGCCGACTATATCACGACTCACATGCCGCTCACAGCGGATACCAAGCACATGCTGAATGCGGATGCATTTAGCCGCATGAAAGATGGCGTTCGCGTCTTCAATTGCGCACGTGGTGGCATCATTGACGAGGCAGCGCTGATCGAAGCATTGAATTCGGGTAAAGTGGCAGCTGCTGGTCTTGACGTTTATGAAGACGAGCCACCAGCCGCAGATAGCCCACTCCGCCAAATCGACAATTTAGTGCTCACGCCGCACCTTGGCGCTTCCACTCAGGAAGCGCAGGAGAACGTCGGCATTGACGTGGCCAAGCAAATGATCGAAGCCCTCAAGGGTGAGATGGTGCGCAATGCGCTTAATATGCCATCACTCGACCCGAAGGCACTGAAGCAGATCGCGCCTTACCTGACGCTTGGTGAGAAGCTCGGCACATTTTCACAGCAGCTCGCGCCCGAGGGCGTCGAGAAAATCACGATCCGCTACTTCGGTAAGATCACTGAGCTCGACACTTTGCCACTCAGCTACGCGATTCAACGCGGCTACTTGCGCGAGATTTCCGATAACGTCAACGATGTCAACGCGCCGAAGAAAATTGAGCGCCTTGGTATCGAGACCGAGCAAGTGAAGAGCTCTGCGCATGCGGAGTTTACAGAACTCGTCGAAGTTCAAGTTACCAGTAAGAGCGGCAAGACGCGTACGATTGGCGGGACATTGGTTGGTAAAAACCAAAGTCCACGCATCGTCACGATCGACGGTCACAGCGTCGAGGTCAGTACTGATGCGACACTACTCGTGTTGAAGAACAAAGACGTTCCTGGTATCGTCGGTTTCATTGGGGTCACACTCGGCGAGGACAATGTGAATATCGCCAACATGTCGCTCAGTCGCGATCAAGGCGAGGGCTTTGCAGTCAGCGTCTTTGAGTTGGATAGTGCCCCTTCTGAAGCCGCGGCGAAGAAGATCGCTGAACATACTGCGATCGACAAGTATCGCGTGATTCGTCTTTAGCTAATCCCCTTTAAGCCGTAGAGTGCGCGCCAAGCACAGGGTTGATTCTCTGTTGCTATTGCGCCCTCTGCGGTTTTTTTATGGGGTCTGACTTTCGGGCTTTTGCTGTTAACTTCCAAATACGTGTAGTCCTAGCGTAAAGCCCAAAGCGCAGTTATAGAAGTGTGGGGAACTCGCCCGCGTCAAGCGATAGAGGGCGGGTCGCTCTGGCTCTATGACATTACAAACAAACTATACCTTTTATAAAATATGACTAGTCTCAACATCGCGATCGTTTCCATTGTCGGCTATTTACTCGGCGCCATTAGTTTTGCCGTAATCGTCGCCCGCAGTCAGGGAGTCGATATTTTGAAGTATGGCAGTGGCAATCCTGGCGCCACGAATGTGACGCGGGCGCTTGGATCAAAATATGGTAACAGTGTCTTTGCCTGCGATGCGCTCAAAGGGTTCGTTGCCGCTGGTTGGCCGTTGCTGTGGATGGGCGAGGCAGGCTTACGGCTTGGTATCATTGGGCTAATCGCTTCGATCATTGGGCACAGTTTCTCGATTTTTTTGAAATTTAAAGGCGGCAAGGGTGTCGCCACTACCATGGGTGGATTGGTAGCAATTATGCCGATTGTCTTACTGATCGGGGTGGCTGCTTGGGCTGCGATTTATTTTACTATCCGTATGGTTGCAATTGCCTCGATCTTATTTGCGGTGAGTTTACCAGTCAGTGCTTATTGGCTGCATGGTTCTGGAGATCCCCGTTTGACCCTAGGTATCGTGTTAGGCGTGCTCATCGTGTTGCGCCACCGCTCAAATATTTCCCGCATGCTTCAGGGGACGGAAAATAGCTTCAAAAAATAGGGGGCAGGCGCAAGTAGTTGACGCGCTTAGCAAGTTTATTTTTTATACGTGGTGTGGTATCATTTCGTCTTATTTCTGTTTTCCCCTGTTTTGTTTTTCTATTTCTTTTCGGTGCGTGTACGGATGCTCCGCCGGAACCGAAAGCCGCAGTAAAGCGGGATATTACTGTGGCTAAGGCGGTGCTGAAAACGTCTGGCATCTTACGATTCGAAGGTCTGCCAACTGAGAGAATTAGTGCTACTGAAATCCTGATCGTCTCAGCCTTAAGCGATGCCGCTCGAGAGCGTCTCCTGCGCCAACGCGAGTTGTTTGAAAATAAGATCACTGGGCGCGTTAAAAAGCCAGCAGAAGTGAGTGGCATTGAGGGCATATCACCTATGGATGCGATGCAACTCGAAGCATCTTTGGCGGGGTTGCCCGAGCAATTCCCTCCAATCCGCGTGGAGGATGTCGATTTGGGCAATAATCGGCAACAGAGATACCAGAGCAGTTCGGCGCTTTTTAAGGAGTACCAGTATCTGTTTGCTTCGATTAAATGGAATAATATCGAGCGTGGCTTGGCGTTTATTGCCAACAAAATAACGGCGGATAATCAGGCATTGGTTGTGGGGGTTAACGGTTTAGATGACGAGACGTTTCAGCAGGCTGAGATTACGCTGAGTTGGTTGAAAGCAGTGCAGCAGCACTACAATTCGTATGTCGATTTGGCTCAAGCCTATGTCGATGCGAAGAATCGCTTCCTTCAAGCGCAAGCGGTGGCATCTACCCCAGCAGAACCGACTGATTGGGATGCCTATGTCGCTATGTATGCGAATGCCTTGATCATGGATACTTCGGAGCATCTACTCGGTGCGGCTTTTACCGAAACGGATGGCTCGTTCGAAGTTGAAGGGCATGGCATCGTCATTGTTCGCGTGGAACTGGGCTTGGCCTCGGTCTACTTCGTGCTTGATTCCGATAAAGAAGAGCGAGTGCATATCGAGCAGCTGCAGCAGACCTCCTAGTATCCCATATTCTAAGCGGAATCTGCTTGAGGTGAAGCAGGCGGAAATCTGTTGCGCAGTTGCGACAGGCTATCGTTCTTAGAATGGGCAGAGAGGAATGTCTGTTTCACTCTTGAAACTTATCAGGGCTCATATTGTCTGTATTGTTTCGCGGATGACGGATTGCGCGCATCGAGTAGCTTACGCTCGTTGCGGCACTGTTACTTTTACCTTTATTCTCATTGCCACTTTTCATATGTCTCAAAAACGCATTATTCGTATCGGTCTTCTTGGTTTCGGCGTCGTCGGCCAGGGCGTCTGGAAAAACATCGAGAAGAACCGCCAAGCTCTGGAGTTTCGCCTCGGCGCTCAGCTCGATATTACTGAAGTGGTGGTGAAGAATGCATCGAAGCCGCGTGAGGTGGCGGTGCCAGCGGAGTGCTATTCGACCGATCCGACGCGAGTCGTGGACAATCCCGAGATCGACATCGTCTGCGAGATGATGGGTGGCACCGGTGAGGCGCTCGAGCTAACTCGACGTGCGCTGAAGCAGGGTAAGGTCGTGGTGACTGCGAATAAGGCACTGGTTTGCGAGCATGGCGAAGAGTTGTTCAAAATTGCGAATGAAAATGGCGGGCACTACTTTTACGAAGCATCGGTTGCAGGTGGTATTCCGATCATCAAGACCATCCGCGAGGCGCTGGTGGCAAATCGCTTTAAGTTGATTTTCGGTATCCTCAACGGCACGTCCAACTACATCCTCACACGCATGGAGCGCGAAGGGTTGAGTTTTGAAGCGACGCTCGGCGATGCGCGACAGCTCGGCTATGTTGAGGCCGATGAAGCACTCGACCTCGACGGGATCGATGCAGCTCACAAGGCAGTGATCCTCGCCTACCTCGCGCATGGTAAGTGGGTGAAGCTCGATGAGATTATTTGCGAAGGTATCCGTGAAGTCTCCGGCACAGATATCGAAATCGCTGGCCAGCTTGGCTATAAGATTAAGTTGCTCGCGGTGATTGCGCGCGACTTTGAGGCGAACAAATTGTCCGTGCGCCTGCACCCCGCATTGATCGCGAAGAGCGAGGTAATCGCGGGTGTGGATGAGGTCTATAATGGCGTCAGTGTGACGGGCGATGTGGTCGGCACAACGGTGTTAATTGGTCGTGGTGCTGGGCAGGATGCGACATCTAGCTCTGTGATTAGTGATATCGCCGATGCGGTCTTTATGATTCAAGGTGCGCCGAAGCCAGTGATCTCGGAAGAGGATGAGGAAGTTTACCGTCAGCTTGCAGATGGACTCGAGCTGGCGGTTCCTGCGGATCTCGCCGGGCGCTATTATTTACGCGTTCATGTGAAAGACGAAGAAGGCGTGCTAGCGAAGATTTCAAATATTCTGGCCGCGCACCATATCAGTTTTGCGACGGTTAATCAGAAGGAGTTGGCCGATGGCACGGCTTTAATTATGCTGACCACGCATGAAAGCAACGAGACTGCCGTGGCAGCTGCAAAGGCGGCGCTGACTGCTGAAAGCGTAGTTGTTGCAGCGCCAGTGAGTTTGCGCATCTTCGAGCCCAGTTATTAGTCAGCTGCGGTTGATCAGATGACGGTCGATAAAGACTTACTGTGAATCGCCCAAGGTCGGTGCCTTTCGTTGGGAGGTATTCTCTTTGCCTAATGAAGTCTGGTCTTGAAACTTGCCACACCTAGTATTCGCTTCGGCTCTCTCTTTACTTTCAGATTTTTTAGCTTTTCAAAAAATGGCACTCATCGTTCAAAAATATGGCGGCACATCGGTTGGCGATGTCGATCGCATCAAGAATGTGGCCCGTCGGGTTAAGGAAACACGTGACGCTGGCAACCAAGTCGTCGTCGTCGTTTCCGCTCGCTCGGGGGTGACCAACGATCTGATCGCTCGTGCGAAGGCGCTCAACCCGACACCAGACGAGCGTGAGATGGACATGCTCCTCACCGTCGGTGAACAAGAGACAATCGCTCTAACTGCGATGGCGCTGCATGCCTTAGATGTGCCAGCGGTTTCTCGGACCGGAGCGCAGGCAGGTATTTTGACTGATCCAGAGCACACACGTGCGCGTATTACCAGTATTTCGGGTGGCGATATTCAAGCTCAGCTCGATGCGGGTAAGGTCGTCATCTTGGCTGGCTTTCAAGGTCACTCGGCCGATGGCCAGCTTACCACGCTTGGTCGTGGTGGCTCTGATCTCAGTGCGATTGCGATCACGGCAGCGCTTAACGCCGACCTTTGCCAGATCTGCACAGATGTGGATGGGGTTTACACCGCAGATCCGCGCCTGGTCCCAGATGCGACCAAGCTTGACGAGATCTCCTACGAGGAAATGCTTGAGCTCGCCAGCAGCGGTTCGAAAGTCATGCAAAATCGCGCCGTCGAATTTGCGCAAAAGTTCAATGTCATATTTGAAGTCCGCTCCAGTTTTAACAACAACCCGGGAACTATTGTGAAAGAAGAAGCAGCCTCTATGGAAGACGTCGCCGTGAGCGGTGTCGCACTTGATAAAAACCAGGCAAAGATTGTTGCTAGTGATTTGCCGGATCGTCCCGGCACCGCTGCCAAGCTTTTCAAAGCCTTGGCCGATGCAGATATCAGCGTCGATATGATCGTACAAAATATCGGTCGCGATGGTAAGGCAAACATGACGTTTACTGTGCCGCGTGAGGATATTTACCGAGCCGAAAAGGTCGTGAAGGAATCATTCCCAGACGAAGCCAGCGGCAAATTATTTGAAGCCAACGATATTGCTAAGGTGTCAGTGGTCGGCGTCGGCATGCGCTCGCACTCTGGGGTTGCAGCGCAGCTTTTCGATGCACTGGCTGGTGCGAGTATCAACATTCAGCTTGTCAGCACGTCCGAGATTAAGATCTCGGTGGGCATTGATCCAAAAGACGCTGAAGCAGCGACACGTGTGGTGCATGCCGCATTCGGGTTGGGGCAGTAGTTCAGTCGAAATCGGTTGCCGATTGTACTACAAATGTTGGCGCTGCCTTAATGTAGAGGATCGGCGAGCCGTACTGAGGCAGCCTGTAATTTACCTGTTGATGTAGCGCTAGCACGCCAGCAATACTTGGGGGTGGCAGTTTTGTTATTGTCGATGGAGGCTCGAGTGTCATGGGTGATTGTTCGGGTTCTTATTTGTTATGCAGATTCAGTGGAGCAAATCTTTCTCTTTTGGTCTCGTCGCCGTCGTGGTTGCGATGCTTTGCGTTGCTTGTGGGCAGGCGGAGCAATCAGAGGGTGGCGCCATTGCTGTGTGGAGCACGGTGCAGCCGCAGAAGTATTTTGTGGAGCGGGTCGGTGGAGATATGGTGTCTGCTAAGGTACTGGTCCGTCCTGGACAGAGCCCCGAGATGTATGCCCCGAGTGTAGCGCAGATGGCGCAGTTGGCGCAGGCAGATGTGTACTTTGGTATCGGCATGCCGATCGAGGCGTCCTTGTTTAAGCGGATGCGCTCGTCGATGACGGGTGTGCGTTTGGTGCAAACGGGTGACGAGATTCTGGAGCATCAAGATCATTCGGCGTGCGCGCACGGGCACCACGATCATGGCGAAAACGATCCGCATATTTGGATGGATCCAGTGCGGATGATCGCGGTGGTCGAGCAGATACACGATGTGCTGACCGATGTGCAACCCGATTCAGCGGCGGTGTTCGATCAGAATGCGGATGCGTTGATTGCTGACTTGGTTGAGCTGGATGGCGCGATTCGTGCGCAGTTGGCGCCGTATGCGGGGCGGGCATTTTTTATTAACCACCCTGCGCTGGGGCATTTTGCCGAGCGCTATGGTTTAGTGCAGCTGTCGATCGAGAAATCGGGTGCGTCACCGTCGGCGGGTCGTGTCGCGGAGTTGATTAGTCAGGCGCGTGAGGCGCAGGTCGGTGCAATTTTCACGCAGCCTGAGTTCGGGCGCACGACGGCGACGATTTTAGCGGATGCGCTGGATCTCGATGTGGTGGAGTTGAATGTATTGCCTGCTGACTATATAATTGGGATGACAATAATCACGGATGCATTGGAGGAGGGCTTTGCGCGATGAGTGATTGTGGTGCGCATATGAACTGTGACTGTGAGTCGCATTCGGGAGAGCCGGTGATCTGCTTTGAGGGTGTTTCTTTCAGCTACAGCCGCTCGCTGGTGGTCGAGGATGCCGACTTTGATATATATAAGGGGGAGTCGGTCTGTGTGGTCGGGCCGAATGGGGGAGGGAAGTCGACCCTGTTGAAGCTGATGTTGGGGCTGTTGCAGCCTGATAAGGGCAGGGTGCACTTACTAGGCGATACCCCGAAGCGCTCGCGTTCGCGGGTGGGGTATGTGCCGCAGCAAATTGATTTTGACCCGCTGTTTCCGGTGTCGGTGTTGGATGTGGTGCTGATGGGACGATTGACGCGGAGCACTTTTGGATTTGCTAACGGCAGAGATAGGTCCCGAGCGCTGGATGCGCTAGAACAGATGGGCTTAGCGGATCGAGCGCACGACTCGTTTGCGGCACTATCGGGAGGGCAACGCCAGGCAGTCTTGATCGCGCGGGCGTTGGCAGCGGAAGTGGATGTATTATTATTGGATGAGCCGACGGCGCACGTCGATGTGGCTGCGGAGGAACGCTTGTTGAAGAGCTTAAAGGCGCTGAAGGAGGATTTGACGCTGGTGACGGTGTCGCATGATTTGGCCTTTGTGTCGCGTTCGGTACCGAAGGTAGTCTGCGTGAATCGTTGCGTGCATGTGCACCCGACGACTGAGTTGACGGATGATCGCATACGGCAACTTTACGGGTTTGAGGTGCGCATGGTACAGCATGATCATGAGCATCTGGATAGTCATGGGGGGCATCATCATGGGTGAGTTCTTTAAAGCATTGTGGGACCCCGATTTGGCCTTCTTACGCTATGCACTATTTTTGGGGCTAATTGGAAGCATCCCGCTCGGCGCGGTGGGCACCTTTGTGGTGGCGCGGCGTATAAGTTATCTGGCGGCGGCGATTGCGCACTCGGCGCTGGGTGGCATCGGTGTGGCGCTGTATTGCAGGGCTGTGTTTGGCTGGGAGTGGTTGCACCCACTGCTGGGTGCGCTGCTCGTGGCACTGATCGCTGCGGGCTTGATTGGCTGGGTGTCGTTGCGATCGCGGCAGCGGGAGGATGCGTTGATTGGTTCTATTTGGGTGACGGGGATGGCGGTTGGACTGTTATTTATAGCGCGGACGCCAGGCTATGTGGATCCTATGGCGTATTTCTTTGGTGATATTTTACTAGTGACGACTGCGGATCTTTGGATCGCAGGCGGCGTGGGTACCTTGGTTCTGGGGATTCTGGCGATTTGGCACCGGCAGATCATTGCGGTGTGTTTTGACGCCGAGTATGCTTCGCTTCGAGGGGTGCGTGCGGATTGGGTCTATGTGTTGCTGTTGATGCTGACGGCGCTGACGGTGGTAATTATGGTCTCGTTTGTGGGGATTGTCCTTGTGATCGCATTGCTGACGCTGCCGCCAGCGATTGCAGCAATTGGAGCGCGAAGCCTATGGCGCATGCTATTCGTGGCGATCGTGCTCAATATTGCCTTCGTTTTTGTCGGCTTGGGACTGAGCTTTTCGCTGGATCTGCCGAGTGGGCCGTCGGTAATTCTGATCGCGGCGATGACCTATCTACTGGCGAACGGCTTTTTGCGGCTTTTCAGTGGGCGAAATGCCTGTAAATGAGGGGTTTAAAAGTAGTGCCGTTTTTTTTGAATTAAGTGTTGACGGGTCTAGTAGTGGACAGCATTTTCGCGGACTTTCGTTTTCCACGCTGTCCGTGTGGGAGATGGAATAGCTCTTTTCATTGTCTTTGCTAGTGCGCCCTTGTAGCTCAGTGGTAGAGCGCATCCTTGGTAAGGATGAGGTCGGCGGTTCGATTCCGCTCGAGGGCTCCAGTATAAATCTAATCACAATCTCTTAACACTAAATCACATCAATCATGGCTAAGGAAACATTCGAAAGAACTAAACCACACGTCAACGTCGGCACTATTGGCCACATTGACCACGGTAAAACAACTACAACGACTGCGATTCTCAAGGTTCAAGCAGACAAGGGCCTTGCTGAGTTCAAGTCCTATGCAGATATCGCAAAAGGCGGCACTGTTCGTGACGCGACTAAGACTGTGACGATTGCTGTTGCACACGTTGAATACGAAACAGAAAAGCGTCACTACGCACACGTTGACTGCCCAGGTCACGCTGACTTCGTTAAGAATATGATCACAGGTGCTGCCCAAATGGACGGCGCAATCTTGGTTGTTTCCGCTTCTGATGGCCCGATGCCACAGACTCGCGAGCACATCCTACTTGCTCAGCAGATTGGTGTTCCTACTATTGTGGTATGGCTTAATAAGGTCGACCTGCTTGACGACGAAGAGCTTCTTGAGCTCGTTGAGATGGAAGTACGCGATCTCCTTTCTAAGTACGACTACCCTGGTGATGATATCACAATCGTGCGTGGTTCTGCGACTGCAGCTCTTGAAGGTAAGCCTGGTGGCGCGGAAGCGATCACTGCGCTCATGGATGCGATCGACAATGATGTCGCTGAACCTCTTCGTGAAACTGACAAGCCACTCCTTATGTCCGTTGAAGACGTTTTCTCGATCACAGGTCGTGGAACAGTTGCAACAGGTCGTATCGAGCGTGGTATTGTTAAAGTTGGCGAAGAAATCGAAATCGTTGGTCTTGGTGATACAATGAAGACTACTGTAACAGGTGTTGAAATGTTCCGTAAGCAACTCGATCAAGGTCAAGCCGGCGACAATGTTGGTATCCTTCTTCGTGGTGTCGATAAAGAATCTATCGAGCGTGGTCACGTGATCGCAAAGCCCGGTTCAATTACTCCGCACACGACTGGTCTGGCTGAGCTTTATGTGCTGACTAAGGAAGAAGGCGGTCGTCACACACCATTCTTCGACGGCTACCGTCCGCAGTTCTTCTTCGGCACAGCCGATGTGACTGGTATCATCAAGTGCCCAGAGGGTGTTGAGATGGTCATGCCTGGTGATAACCTTACCGTTACTATTGATCTCGGTAAGAAGATTGCGATGGAAGTGGGTCAACGTTTCGCGATTCGCGAAGGTGGCCGTACCATCGGTGCCGGACGTGTGACTGAGGTTATTAAATAACCTAAGCCCAGACCGATTCCAGTTTTTGCCGAGGGCTCTAAAAGGGCTCTCGGCTTTACTGTCTTAAATAGCACTATAGTTGAATAACCACAGGAGAGTAGTTCAATTGGTAGAGCAACGGTCTCCAAAACCGTAAGTTGTGGGTTCAAGTCCCTCCTCTCCTGCCATTTTTACATCAAATGAAAAATCCATTCACAAGCATCCGTCTTTTTTATAAGGAGACGATGACCGAGCTCAAAAAAGCCACTTGGCCGACCAAGACTGAATTACGAGATTCGACAATCGTTGTTCTTATCGCGACTGCAATTCTTGGCTCTTTTATCGCGCTAACCGACTTTTCGCTGATGAATGGTGTCGATCTGCTAACCTCTTGGGTTCAGTAGTACGTCGCCAAATCAATATCGATTTCAGGCACTTTTAAATTTTTAAGATCCAGACGTAAATATGTCTAATTCATTTTCAGGCCCCAATTGGTTCGCTGTTCAAACTCTCTCTAATCAAGAGGGCAAGGCTAAGAAATACCTCGATAAGTTCATCGCGGTCGAAGAGATGGAGGACTACGTCTTTGAAGTACTCATGCCTACCGAGACCGTTTCGGAAGTAAAGAGCGGCAAGAAAAAGACAATTACGCGTAAATTCTACCCAGGCTATATTTTCGTTAATATGCGCCTGTATGATGATGACGGCAATTTATTGCAAAAGCCTTGGTATTTCGTCCGCGAAGGCCATGGCATCATTAATTTTGTTGGTGGTGACCGCCCGAATCCTCTCAAGCAGAGCGAGATCGACCGCATTATCAATCAAGTCCAGGAAGCCGAAGGCAAAGAAAAGCCTAAGATCGAATACGAGATCGGTGAAATGGTTAAAGTCAACGATGGTCCATTCATGAACCTAGTTGGCAAAATCGAGGAAATCGACCCAGATAAGGGTAAATTAAAGGTTTCCGTATCTATTTTCGGGCGATTCACGCCTGTTGAACTTGAATACTGGCAAGTCCAGAGAACAGAAGAAAGCTAAACAGCCATGTCTAAAAAAGTAATAGGACAAATTCGCTTACAACTGCCAGCAGGTGCAGCTAACCCAGCCCCTCCGGTTGGTCCAGCTCTCGGTGCGCAGGGTGTAAACATCATGGGGTTCTGTAAGGAGTATAACGCGAAGACTAAAGACCAGGCGGGCATGATCCTACCTGTTGTCATCACAGTCTACGCCGATCGCTCCTTCAGTTTCATCCTGAAATCTCCACCAGCAGCTGTCCTGCTTAAGAAGGCTGCCGGTATCGCAAAGGGATCAGGTGTGCCGAATCGCGACAAAGTCGGGACCGTCACGCGCAAGCAAATCCTCGAAATCATTGAGATCAAAAAGAACGATCTGAATGCAACCGATGAGGACGCAGCTTTCAAGATCATCGCGGGCACTGCTCGTTCGATGGGACTAGAGGTCGCGGGATAATTTTTAACCACTAAATACAACTACTATGGCCACCCAGCAAATAAAGGGAAGCAAGCGCTATCGCCAATCAGCCGAAATGGTTGACTTGGAGAAGACCTATCCGGTCGCAGAAGCGTCTGCGTTACTAAACAAACTACCGAAGGCAAAGTTCGACGAAACTGTTGAGCTTTACGCAAATCTTACGGTCGATCCTCGTAAGAGTGATCAAATGGTGCGCGGCACTCTTCAGCTTCCTCACGGTAGCGGCAAGACTGTTCGCGTTATCGTGTTCACCGAAAATCCTGATGAAGCTATTGCCGCGGGCGCAGACGAAGCCGGCTTCGATGATCTTATCGAGAAGGTAATCGGTGGATGGACAGACTTCGATGTCGCTATCTCCACAACCAGTGCGATGAAGAGTGTCCGTAAGGTTGCTCGTGTGCTTGGACCTCGTGGCCTTATGCCGAATCCAAAGTCCGGCACTGTGACTGACGACGTTGCGGAAGGCATCAAGCTAGTGAAAGCTGGCCGCGTTGAATTCAAGATGGATAAGACTGCAAATGTCGCCATCGTCGTGGGCAAGCGCTCCTTCACACCAGAGCAAATCGTGGACAATGCAGAGGCGGCTATCAATGCCCTCAATGACGCACGTCCTCAAGGCGCCACTGGCAAGTTCATCAAGTCGCTCGCATTGAGCTCGACTATGAGCCCCGGGATCAGCGTTGACGCTGCATCTTTTAACAAGAGCTAAGGGAGACTGACATCATATGAGACCAGAAAAGCAATATCTCGTTGAAGAGGTGAACCAACACCTCGACAAGTCCGAATACGTTTACCTCGCTAATTACGAGCGTATTACCGTGGAAGAAATCGCAGAACTGCGTGCCTCTCTTGCAGAGCACAACGCTGAGTTCCACGTTGTTAAAAACAGCATTTTCGGTGTCGCAGCGGCCGCCAAGGCACTCCCTGATCTCAGTGAGCACTTGACTGGTCAAACTGCGATCATCGTCGGTGGTGAAAACCCATCCGGAGTCGCTAAAGTAATTGGTGCATTCTTCAAGAAAAAGGAAAAGATCGACGTCAAAGCCGGTATCCTTAACGAGAAGGCACTCACCAAGGAAGAGATCGCAGTATTGGCGAAACTTCCAGGACTCGAATCGCTCCGGGCTCAACTCCTCGGACTTCTTACGCAGCCTGCGACCGGATTCGTCCGCGTGCTCAACGCTGTTCCGCAAAGTCTACTCTTCACTCTTCAAGCGAAGGCCAATAAAGACGGCGAGTAGTCTACAAAATAATTTCTGGTCGTCCAGCCTTGGTTGGGCGGCCTAAAAATAACCAAAATAATCCGGTTAGGAGGATTTCCCCTCTTAAATATCCCAACACTTGGGATGCTAACCAATTGAAAGGTATAACATCATGGCAGATATCACAAAAGAACAAGTAATCGATTTCCTCTCAGCACAAACAGTGCTTGAAGTGGCAGATCTCGTTAAAGCACTCGAAGAGAAGTGGGGCGTAAGCGCTGCTGCTCCTGTCGCTGTTGCCGCTGCTGGCGGTGCTGCTGCTACAGCAGAAGCTTCTGAAGAAAAAGACGAATTTGACGTCATCTTCGTAGCTCCTGGCGACAACAAGATCGCTTCCATTAAGGAAGTCCGCGCAATCACAGGCCTCGGTCTGAAGGAAGCTAAGGACCTCGTTGAAGGTGCACCTAAGCCTGTTAAGGAAGGTGCAACTAAGGACGAAGCAGCAGAGATCAAGAAGAAGCTCGAAGCTGCAGGCGCTAAGGTCGAATTAAAGTAATCGGATACCCATTCCAGCTTATATTTAATAGCCCACATTTTTCACAGTTAGGTGAGCTCATCCAAATCGGGTGAGCCTCGCCTAACTGTTTTTGTCTTTTAGCCGCCCCTAGGTCGGCACATGTTAGTCTCACACTCTTTTTAACCGTCATCGGACATCCGCACTATGTCAAAACGCATTAATTTCGGTAAGCTCAAGGAAGTTATTCAGCCACCCAATCTGATTGAAAATCAGATCGATTCCTTCACGGAATTCCTTCAAATGGATCTGGCTCCTACGCAACGTAAACAAGTGGGCCTCGAAGCCGTATTTTCCGAGGTGTTTCCCATTGAGAGTTATGACAGTCGCTGCCATCTCGAATACGTCAGCTACACTGCGACACCGCCTCGCGAAACGGAGATCGAAGCGATCCGCGAGGGTGTTACTTACTCTGTCTCATTGTATGTGAAGCTTCGCCTCCGCGAAGAAGACCACATTAAGGACGAAGAGATCTACATGGGTGAATTGCCGATGATCTCCGAGCGTGGCTCTTTCATCATTAACGGCGCCGAGCGCGTTATTGTTAGCCAGCTCCACCGTTCGCCTGGTATCGCATTCGAAGAGAGCGTACACACCAGCGGCAAGGTTCTGCATGCCTTCCGTATTATCCCAGACCGTGGCACCTGGCTCGAAGTACAGTTCGATCAAAACGATCTTTTGTATGTTTACCTCGACCGTCGTCGTCGCCGTCGTAAGTTCCTGCTCACCACGTTGCTGCGTGCGATGGGTTACAGTTCTGATGCAGACATTCTAAATCTTTTCTACGAGTTGGATGAGATCACAGTCGCTGAAGCGTTGAAGCGCGACTCTGTTTCCAACCTAGTGCTCACTGAAGACATCGTTGATGCGGATAAGGGCGTTGTGCTTGCACGTGCGTTTGAACCGCTCACTAAGACGATCGTTCGCTCATTCCAGAAGGCTGGGTTGAAGAAGGTCACTACGATCGACACGACTGTTGACGATGGTGCCATCATCCGCTGCCTCAAGAAGGACCCCACTCAAAACGAAGAAGAAGCGCTTAAGGATATCTACAAGCGACTTCGCCCGGGTGAGCCCCCCACAACTGCAAATGCCAAGGCATTGCTCAAGCGCCTCTTTCAAGATCCACGTCGTTATGACTTGGGTCGCGTGGGTCGTTACAAGCTCAATCAGAAGCTTGCGATGGACACCGATTTGGACTTCCGGGTGATTAGCGCTGAAGACGTAGTTGAAGCGACTAAATATCTCACGCGTCTCAAGCGCGGTGACGGAATGCTCGATGACATTGACCACTTGGGTAGTCGTCGTGTGCGCACCGTGGGAGAGCTTCTTGCTAACCAATGTCGTGTCGGCTTGGCTCGCACAGAGCGTCTGGTTAAAGAGCGTATGACACTTTATGATCAAAGTGTTGATTCGATCTCTCCGCAAAAGCTGATCAATCCGAAGGCTTTGAGCACTGTTATCCGCGACTTCTTTGCGCGCAGTCAGCTCTCTCAGTTCATGGACCAAATTAACCCGCTTGCTGAGCTCACACACAAACGTCGTCTGTCCGCTCTTGGGCCCGGTGGTTTGAATCGTGAACGTGCTGGTTTCGAAGTGCGTGACGTTCACCCGTCTCACTATGGTCGTATCTGCCCAATTGAAACTCCGGAAGGGCCGAACATCGGTCTGATTAACTCACTGTCACTTTACTCCACCATCAATGAATTTGGGTTCATTGAAACTCCATACCGTAAGGTTGTGAAGGGTCACGTAACTGATGAGGTCGAATACTTGAACGCCGACCAAGAAGAGCCGCACATGATTGCGCAGGCGAATTCTGAACTCGACGACAAGAGCAATCTTATTGGCCGCGTCACATGCCGTAAGCGCGATGAGGTGCTTGAAGTGGATGGTAAAGATGTGAACTACATGGACGTGTCTCCAAAGCAGCTGATCTCGGTTGCTGCGGGTATCATTCCATTCCTTGAGCACGATGATGCGAATCGCGCGCTGATGGGGTCGAATATGCAACGTCAAGGTGTGCCACTGCTTCAATCGGAGGCGCCATTTGTTGGCACCGGGATTGAAAGCCGTGTTGCGATCGACTCGAAGACAGTCGAAATCGCAGACATCGACGGAATTATTGCTTCAGTTGACGCCAACCACATCGTGCTGACTTCGGATGGTGAAATTCCGAAAATGAAGGAGTTGGTTACAGATGCGAAGAAAGGCATCTTCGTCTACAACCTTCGTAAGTTCATGCGCTCGAATGCCGGCACTTGCTTCAATCAGAAGCCAATTGTCGCCAAAGGCCAACCCGTTAAGAAAGGCGACGTGATCGCGGACGGTGCGTCCACTGATAACGGTGAGCTTGCAATCGGCCGTAACATTCTCGTGGCGTTCATGCCGTGGAATGGTTATAACTTCGAGGATGCGATTCTTATCTCCGAGAAGATCGTTAAGGACGACATCTTCACCTCGATCCACGTGGACGAGTTTGAAGTCACAGCCCGTGATACGAAGCTTGGACCTGAAGAAATTACACGCGATATTCCTAATGTGGGTGAAGAGGCTCTTAAGGACCTCAACCACGACGGTGTCATTCGTGTCGGTGCGGAAGTGAAGCCTGGCGATATTCTCGTCGGTAAGATCACTCCAAAGTCTGAAACTGAGCTCGCTCCAGAAGAAAAACTGCTGCGCGCGATTTTCGGTGAGAAGGCCGCTGACGTGAAGGATTCTTCACTCGTGGTGCCATCAGGCGTTCGCGGGATCATCATGGACGTAAAGGTTTCGGCCCGTGTCGATGGTGAGCCAGAAGAGCTTTCCGCTTCTGATCGCCGTCGTCAGGTTAAGAAGATCAACGAAGAGTATCGCTCGCAGAGTGATAAGCTCCGTGAAGATCTGACTGAAGCGCTTTCTAATATTCTATTGGGGGAAAAGATTCCTCTGGATGTCAAGAATGGCGATACAGACGAAATCATCATTCCTGCGAATCGTAAGATCACGAAGACATTACTTCGTCGTCTTGCAGCTGTCTCCAAGCATATCGAGATCGATCCTTCACCGGTGAAGATCAAGATCATGGAGATCGTCAGCAACTACCAAGGTAAGTTCGACGAGCTCGACTACGACCGTGAGCGTAAGATCACCGGTGTTGAGTCTGGTGAAGATGCAGATCAAGGCGTTGTGAAGAGTGTTAAGGTCTACATTGCTAAGAAATGTAAGATGCAGGTCGGCGATAAGATGGCTGGTCGTCACGGTAATAAGGGTGTTGTCGCTAAGGTTGTTCCTGAAGAAGACATGCCACACTTGCCAGACGGCACTCCAGTTGAGATCTGCTTGAACCCACTTGGTGTTCCTTCTCGAATGAATGTTGGACAGGTCCTCGAGACTCACCTCGGTTGGGCTTGTAAGAAGCTCGGCATCAAGGTGGCGACTCCAGTGTTC
>Ga0209603_1000033_pt1 | contig 159618 bp, 143 predicted proteins | sample COGITO_mtgs_1206_FD_184812 | JGI IMG/M metagenome (GOLD analysis project Ga0209603, IMG submission 184812) | Pelagic marine microbial communities from North Sea - COGITO_mtgs_120607 (SPAdes) (version 2) | ecosystem: Environmental > Aquatic > Marine > Epipelagic ...
GTATGCGTGTTGACGTTCCGCTGATAGTTGATGGCAGAGACGTCATGAAAGAACTTGACGAAATGCGTGATGTTCTGTTACTATTAAAGCGTGACGTAGACATGGAAGCCAAGTATCCTCGTCTTAAAGAATTAAAAGACGAGTACGAACGTGCTCTTGAAAAATATAAAACGTTTGACACACTAAAGGAATCAAAATGAACTGGTTGAAAAGAAAACTCCGTAACTGGATTAACGATTACGATAATGAAGTTAGTATGAAACTTACTCCTAGTCGTGATGTAGAGGCACAGGTATGCGATGCTGAACCTATCCTAAACTTCCGTGTGTTCAGTGCTGTAGGCGGACAGGTTGTAGAGTTTAGACGCTATGATCGTAAAACTGATCGCAATGATACAACTACATACATCGTTACTAAGGATCAAGACTTTGGTGATAAGATTAGTAAAATCGCAAATATGGAAATGCTTAAATGAGTATGAACCACGATGCAAAACCCAAAGACGAAGAACTAGAACGCATGAAGGCAGAGTTTCTTGCTAAAGGCGGAGAAGTTACTGTAGGCAAAACAAAGCCTATGCCAAGCGAACTTGGTATTAGTAACAATACTTGGAATAACAAACTAACCAAAGCAGAAAAGGATTCGAAGGCAGGCAAATGATTAAGAAACATTATTACACTTGGCAAGACGTAGAAAAAATGTGTGTACAGATTGTTACACAGATGTATGCCGATAACTGGCGTCCTGATTACATTGTAGGTCTTACTCGCGGCGGAAACATTCCTGCTACTATTATTAGTAACATGCTCAACGTTCGTTGCGAAGCACTTAAAGTAAGTTTGCGTGATGACGGCAGTGACATGGGTCCTGAAAGTAACTGCTGGATGGCCGAGGATGCATTTGGATATAACTATCCAGAAGAATCTGGTGTTACTGGTACACGATGGGATATTATGCAACGCAAGAACATCTTGATTGTAGACGATATCAACGATACTGGTGCTACGTTTAACTGGATCAAACAAGACTGGCGTAGTGGATGCTTACCTAACGAAGATAATGCCTGGGCAAGTGTATGGGCTAACAATGTTCGCTTTGCTACACTAACAAACAATGATGCAAGTAAGTTTGACGATGTGCGTTATACTTGTCACGAAATTAACAAAGCAGAAGAAGATGTTTGGTTAGTTTACCCATGGGAGAACGTCGGTGAATATTGATACCCTAGAACTTGCTCGAACAGAAGGACGAGCACCTTGGTCTAACGTAATGTATGATACACGCGACTTTGTAGTCTTTGAAGATGCGTATCCTGTTACAGAAGGTCATACTTTAGTTGTGCCTAAAACTAACACACAAGAAGAATTGCTCAAATGTTTCAAGTTTGCTACAGCAATGGGTAACGAAAACGTACAAGCAGAAAATAATATTACAGGCTATAACATTGGTCTAAACATTGGGGAGAGTGCAGGCCAGACTTGCATGTACCCACATGTACACTTAATATTTCGTCGCGACAAGGACTGTCCGGATCCTGTTGGCGGAGTTCGTAACGTAATCCCGGGCAAAGGAAACTATAGGTAAAAGGACTTATGAAATTGAAAGAACAATTAGTAAAAGCAGCACGTATGCACGCCGAAGGTGAATTAGAACGTGCCAAAACAAACATTATGGTATACATGAACAATGCTACAGGTATTGGTGAGCACAGTGATATTGTAGAAGCTATTCAAGAAGAACTTGATAAAATGGCTGCTGCAAATGACCGCATGGAAATGTTAGAAAAATATTTTTCTTAACACTTGACAAAACCTAAATAAACGTGTATACTTAACAGTATAATGAATGGCAATCCTCTGCCTTAACATCGGAGTAACATATATGAGTAAACAAGAAGAAATTAAAGCTCGCCTAGTCCAGGCAAAGCAACGCTACTGGGCTGGCGACAATATTAGTAGTGTGCTACAAGATGGTGACAAAGAAACACTCATCGACGAAGCAACTACAGCATTTGAAAGTGTACTTGATGCACTTATCATTGATCGATATAACGATCCTAACAGTCAAGGTACAGCACGGCGTCTTGCTAAAATGTACTTTAATGAGATCATGGCAGGACGTTATGATCCTATGCCAAGTGCAACTGCATTTCCTAATGACAGTGACGATCGCTATGAAGGTATGCTTGTAGTGCGTTCAGAACTAAAGAGCATGTGTAGTCATCATCACCAGCCAGTAAGCGGAGTTGCATATATTGGTATTATTGCAGCAGACAAACTAATCGGTCTAAGCAAGTATACACGCATTGCACAGTGGTGCGCTCGGCGTGGCACACTACAAGAAGAACTTGCAAACGATATTGCACGTGAGATTGCAAGTGCAACTGGTGCAGAAAACTTAGGTGTTTATATTCAAGCAACACACGGATGCTGTGAGAATCGCGGCATTATGGCACATAGTTCACTTACACAAACAACTGTATTGCGTGGGTCTTTTAAAGATGATGCAGGTACAAAGAAAGAGTTCTTTGACAACATTAAGCTACAACAGGAGTTTGCACGATGATTGAGAAGTTAATTTATGGCGCTGCTGCAATTATTTTTATTGCAGGCATGGCATATTATTTAAACCATATATGGAGTGATTGTTTGGAAGAAAACAGTTTCTTCACTTGTGCAAGGATGTTAAACAAATGATAGCACCAGTATTTGAAAAAGGATATCCGTCACATGAAGCAGTTAACAGAAAGCCAGCTATGAAACTACGTTATTCAGAAGCATTTTATTCAGTACAAGGCGAAGGTAAGTTTGTAGGAGTACCCAGTGTATTCCTACGCACCTTCGGTTGTAACTTCCGTTGTATGAACTTTGGCCTTGGCAAGGATGAACCTAGTCGTGCAGAAAAGCATGAAGCAGGACAACGATACAATGCAGAAGTAAAAGCATTGTTAGATGATGGTATTGTTGCTAAAACAGAAAAGTTTACAGACTTGCCAATTATTCACACAGGGTGCGACACTTATGCAAGTATCTATCCTGAGTTTAAGGACTTTAATAAACTTGCAGAAGTCGACGAAGTAGTTGAGCATCTGTTATCGCTTACCCCAGAAGGTAAGTGGACTATGGATAATGGTCAAGATATCCATTTGATTATGACAGGTGGTGAGCCGTTGTTAGCGTGGCAGCGGCTTTACGTAGAGCTGTTCGAACACCCACGTATGCAGGATTTAAAAAATGTCACATTTGAAACAAACACTACACAACACTTACACGACGACCTCTACAACTATCTCAACGATAGCGACAGAATTACAGTCACATGGAGTTGCAGCCCTAAGCTCTCCGTTTCAGGCGAATCTTGGGAAGATGCTATTCGTCCTGACGTTGCTCTTAATTATTCCACTGTTGCTGGTAGTGACATTTATCTTAAATTTGTTGTTGCTGATCGTGCAGACATTGAAGAAGCTGGTAGAGCTGTGCAAGCATATCGTGACGTCGGCGTTGAGTGTCCAGTATATTGTATGCCGCTTGGCGGACGCTCGGAAGAGTATGTTCTCAATGTTCAAGAAGTTGCGCAAGTCTGCATGGAAAAAGGATGGCGCTTCACCCCCAGACTCCATATATCCTTATTCGGAAATGCGTGGGGTACGTGATGCATACAAAAACGAACAACATGAACGGGCTATGAAAGCACCGATTAAAGTGTATGAAGACTTAGATGAACGATTAAGAAAAAAAGGATTGCTATAATGGGATGGTGGAATAAACTCGTAAGAGATAAAAAGGCAGCAGAAGTCGAAAAGACTCCGGAAGACTTGCGCCGTGCAGCTCTTCAGAAAGAAAAAGACATTGCTACTAAAGCCGGAAAAGCATGGGTTGCTGTACTTGACACACAAGTAAATCCTAACAATATTAAAAACGGATTCTTCGAGCTCGACTGGAATAATCAGTTCATTGAAGAACTGTTAGACGCAGGCTATGCTGGCGAAACTAACGAGCAAATCGTTGATGCTTGGTTTAAGACCTTAGCAAGGCAAATGCTCGAAGAAGAAGGTGTTACGTCAGATAGAGATATGGGGCATATTAAAATTGTTCCGATTGAACAAGGCAAGAGTGAAGTAAGCTGATGGCTTCTATAGAATACTTTGGGGTATTTGCTACTCCGTTGATAAAAGGAATTCCGTTCGAACTAGAGCATCTTATTACCGAACCTGTTCCTGCATTGTCATATCTTAGAGATAAGCACGGACCACTAGATTCGTTTAAATGTCCAGCATTAATCACACACCTTAAAAATACGTATTATATTACTAGTCCAATCGACTTTACGTTAACTAAAGTTGGCGAGAATTTTTGGAAGTTATCTAATACTAAAGGAAAGACTAAAAGTTTAAATCCTTACTTAGATGTACAAGTTCCTGAATCTAAACTGATAGACAACAGCGTATGTTTAAATATTGGGTTACAATATTACTTTGTAAATAACGGAGACGATGTCATTATGGAAGTAATAGACCCGCCTCTTGTCCAAATGCCATTGACAAACATGCCAGGAGAGTTTAATATTAGTAAGTGGTATAGGCCAACTAACTTTACATTCTTTATCGATTCGTCGCTAAATGAAGTTAAGTTTAAAAGAGGAGATCCGTTGTATGCAGTTAGATTTAGGGCAAATAACAAGACCGTTAAGCTATCAAAGATCGAAGACTTTAGTTTTCGAGAAGCAATCTTGACAGAACAAATGAGAGCTACTACAATAAAAGACTATTACCCCGGACTTAAACTAGAAGAAATGTATGAACTATTCAAAAGTTCAGTAAAAAGGATATTTAAATGAGCACCTATGTACTAGTAGACACTGCTAACACCTTCTTTAGAGCTAGGCATGTTGTGCGTGGCGATATTGATACTAAAGTAGGTATGGCTTTGCATATCACACTTAATAGTATTAAGAAGGCATGGCATGACTTTAATGCCGATCATGTTGTAATCTGCTTAGAAGGACGTAGCTGGCGTAAAGACTTTTACGAGCCTTACAAGCGTAATAGGCAAGTTGCTCGCGACAAGCTAACTGTACAAGAGAGTGAAGAAGATACAGCGTTTTGGGAAATCTTTGACGAGTTTAAGAACTTCATGACTGAGAAGACTAACTGTACTGTTATTCAACACAAGCAACTAGAAGCAGATGATCTTATTGCTGGTTGGGTACAAGCACACCCTGATGACAATCATATTATTATCAGCACAGATGGCGACTTTGCACAACTTATTGCACCCAATGTAAAGCAGTATAACGGTGTTAGCAATACTATCATTACACACGAAGGTTACTTTGACGACAAGAAACTAGAGCCAGTAATTGATAAGAAAACTAAAGAGCCTAAGCCTGCTCCAGAGCCCGACTTTATGTTGTTTGAAAAGTGTATGCGTGGCGACACTAGTGATAATGTGTTTAGTGCATACCCCGGTGTGCGTAAGAAAGGCACTAAGAACAAAGTCGGTCTGCTTGAAGCGTTCGAAGATAAGAATACAAAAGGCTTTAACTGGAACAACATGATGCTACAACGCTGGACTGATCATGAAGGCGTAGAACATCGTGTACTAGACGACTACAATCGCAATGTTGTATTGTGCGACTTAACTGCACAGCCTGAAGACATTAGAGAGATAATTAATAACACTATTGCGGCAGTAGAGCCTAAAGAAATTACGCAAGTAGGTATGCGACTTATGAAGTTCTGCGCTAAGTGGGACATGCAACGAGTTGCAGATCAAGCAGAACAATTTTCTAAACCATTAGCAGCGAGGTACCCTAAATGACTGTAAAAGCAAAACCTATCCTAGACGGCAAATTTTGGATTCTTGAAGACCAAGGTAATCGAGTAGGAACATTACGTATTGACGAAAACAACAAATATATTGTTAGCAATGCAAGAGGCGTTAGTAGTTTTAACAGCCGTGGATCATTAACAAAGACGTTCGGCAAAGACTTCTTTGAAGCAAAAGCATCTATTAGTGCAGCAATTTCAAATCGAGATATCAACGGATATCCAACAAGTACAGATCCATTTAACACAATGTATGATGTTAAACGCAACTTACCGTTGTTTACTAAGAGCGAAAAATCTAAAAGTTTGTATTGTGCTGGATACTATATTATTAAATTTGACAAAGGTTGGGTTAAAAGTTTTTGTCCTAAGTTAATTACCGTAGAGCGTTATACATATAATGGTCCGTACAAAACAGAAATTGAAATGCGTCAGGAGTTAAGTCGTGTCAAATGAGCCAATTAATACAATAGCTATTCAGCAATTTATTAAAACTGTTGATCAGCTAGATAAAGCAAATCAAAAAGAAGTAAAAATGAATATGGCTACTGCTAAAATTCTAGCTAATACTCTTGGGATTGTAATGACGCAACTTGCTGGAAATTACGAAAATTTATTACGTAATTCTTCTCAGCAACAAAGCACTGATCAGAATATTACTGTAGAACTAGACGGTGGCAGTGGCTGGGGTAAGACCTAAAAGAGATAAATATATGCGTATATAACTAAAGGATACGCATATGAGTAGGCCCAAGCCAAAGATTTTATTAGAAGACATTAATAAAAAAACATACAAAGTAGAGCAAGTTTTAGATTCTGAAGCTATATGGGCAGTCTTTTATCAAAGCAAAGCCTTTAATCTAAAAAGCTCTAATATGTTAACTAGCTATCCTGGACCTAAATATAAAAAAACTAGTTTTAGTAATCCAGGACATGCACACAATCTAGCAAAAAAACTTAATAATTTATTCGACACAGATGAATTTGCTGTATATAGACTTACAGAAGGTACATTAGAAATTGAAAACGAATAAAGAATCCCTTACTAAGGTCTTTTTAAGAACAGCAAATATATCAATTAATGAAGTTACTGTATCGCAGTATCTTTCAGACTGGTGGCAAAATACTAGAATAGAGGGCGGACTAAGACTAACCGATGAAGGACTAATGTTTATTACCGACACATTACAACTTCAGACTTATGAAATACCGTTTCCTAAAGACTTTAAATTAACCAGTCAAATTATTATCTTTTTAGATAGACTAATTGACTGTCCATATTGGCTAGGATTGCATGGCTTGATTGTTACAGACGAGCGCAAAGCCGTCGAACTTCATTTATTTTCAGGTGACATACGAAAGTATGGGTTAACTAAGGCCATGAATAGACAAGATAACACTTAACAATGTTAAAAAGATTAGACACAAACCAGCTACCTAGAGATTGCAATAACTTAGATACTAGCTGCAAAGTATTATTATGTGCAGACAGTTGGGGTGTTCCGAATAACAAACAAGGACTATCTACACACTTAGATATGTCCGTTACTGTTCAAAACGTGTCTTGCGGCGGATATAACAATTTTGATATTTTAGATAGTATGGAAATTGCACTAGCATATCATACATATCCGTATGTTGTCTTTATACAAAGTGATTTATTAAGACACGGGCGTAATTCAAATGATGATGCATTACCTCATCATATCAATCTTAAAGGTATACTAGAATCAAGGCAGCAAAAAATACTTGACAAATTAGAAGCTATCCAAGTACAATATGACACTAAAATATTATGCCTAGGCGGACTTAGTAGAATAGACAACTATCAAGATCATAAATTAGAAGTAGTTATGCCTAGTATACTTAATTTTTTAGACCCTGCAATTGATACTGAAAAGTATAGTGTACACGACGGCAGTGGAGACCTAAAAGATATGGATAAACTAAAGCATACTGATATAAGTGTTTGGTTAGAAGCTGCTGAAAATTATGCTAACAAGTACAAGAGATTGCAAAATAAAGACATTAGTATACAAGACGGATGTCATCTAAATGCAGATGCTTTTAGCAAAGTATCAGAATTTCTACTAAAATATATAAATTAACACTTGACAAGTTCCTATCTTACTGCTACAATTATTACATACAAAAGAGGATAATAACATGGCTAGAGATATTTGGGTAATCAGTGATACACACTTTGATCACGCTAACATCTTGACGTTCTCAGATAGAGAAGGTCGGCCAACTCGTGGCGATCGTTTCACTGACGTTGAAGATATGAACGAGCAGATGATCGCTAACTGGAACTCAGTAGTCAAGCCAGGTGACAAAGTGTACCACTTGGGAGATGTGTTGTTTGGCACTCGCAAGCAAGAGTGGATGGACACTAACTTTCCTCGCTTGAACGGACAGAAGCGTTTGGTTGTTGGCAACCACGACAACATCAAGTTCCACGCTGCCGGAGGCTGGTGGGGCAAGATTGACTTGTGGAGAATGTTTCCTGAGTTTGGATTGTTGTTGACTCACGTTCCTGTACACAACAGTACATTGGGCGAGAGTCACAGATTTGGCGATGGTCCTATGACAAACGTACACGGACACATTCACCAGAATCCAAGCCCAACTGAGTTTCACAGATGCGTAAGTGTTGAGCAAATCAACTACACTCCTATCAATATTGAGGAATTAAGGATTGTATAATGTCCAAAAGCATCAGACGTCCTCAAGCGCCCAAGCGGCGCAATTTTGAAGCAAAGGCGGTAAGGGATCCACAAGGTCCCTTCCGTCCCAAAGTGATCAAAAACAAGATCAAAAAGAAACCTAAGTACAACAAGATTGATTGGGATGATTGAACATCGACTTTATAGCATAGAACGTTTTGTAGAACATCCTAGAGTAAAAACTGCTGGGAGTATGGAGCAAAAGATCTTGCTCTGTACTCCTAAACATGCTACAATGTATGCATTGCAAGGATACACAGTCTTTGACTTTACCGAATCACTAGAAATGGAGCCTGAATATTATGAACACAATGGGCGATATGAAATTTACAACAGCAGGTGAATACATGCGTACACAACCAGAATACATTATTTCAACACTAGAAGATCACCCTAGTCGTCTTAACAAAGAAGACATTCTTCGATCAGCAATGGAAGAAGGACTAGACGAGTTCTTTGAAGGTGTGCGTATGGCACTTGATGCTATGGTTACATTTGGTGTAAAGCAAGTACCAGAAGCAACAGAAAATGGGCAAGGTCTTGCTTGGGCAGTGTTCAAAGAACTTGCAGACAAACTTGTTGCACGTGAACTTACAGGACATGCAGCACGTGATGCTATTGAACTAGCAATGAATGTTGCTACTACAGAGCAGTGGAATATGTTCTATCGTCGTATTCTTATTAAAGATCTACGTTGCGGAGTAAGTGAAAAGACAGTAAACAAAGTTGCTAAAGAATTCCCGCAATATGCTGTACCTGTGTTTACTTGTCAGCTTGCACACGACAGTGCCAATCACGAAAAGAAGATGACTGGTAAAAAGCAGATTGAAATCAAACTCGACGGTGTTCGTGTTGTCACAATTATTCAAGGCAACAAAGTAGAAATGTTTAGCCGCAACGGAAAACAGTTTCATAACTTTGGACACATCATTGAAGAACTTGAAGCAGTGATTAAAGACTATCCAGTTCCGTATCCATTGGTACTAGACGGTGAAGTAATGAGTGCTAACTTCCAAGACCTTATGAAGCAACTACAGCGCAAAGAAACTGTTCAAAATAGTGATGCTGTACTACATTTGTTTGACACTATTCCGCTGGGCTGTTTCAAAAACGGTGTATGGGAAAAGCCACAGAGTTTCCGTAGTGCTATCACTAAACATTGGGTAGAAGAACACAAGGACGTTTTAAAGCACGTACAATCACTTGAATGGGAAGAAGTAGACTTAGACACTCCAGAAGGAAACAAACGCTTTGTAGAGCTTAATAAAGCGGCTGTAGACGGTGGTTATGAAGGCGTTATGATCAAAGATTTGGATGCGCCATATGAGTGTAAACGCAGTCATGCTTGGCTCAAAGCTAAACCATTTATTGAAGTAACATTGGAGGTTGTAGATGTTGAAGAAGGTACTGGCAGGAATGAAGGCAGACTTGGTGCTATTGTCTGCGAAGGCATCGACGACGGAAAAGACATTCGCGTTAATGTCGGTAGTGGCTTCACTGATGTTCATAGGGACGACTATTGGAATAATCGTGATGCTCTTATTGGCCATCTTGTAGAAGTACGTGCTGACGCTGTAACGCAGAATCAAGATGGAACATACAGCCTGCGCTTTCCACGCTTTAAAACATTCCGAGGATTTGCTGTTGGAGAAAAGATTTGAACAATGATCAAGGTTCCATTTGATATTCCCTACCACGGCGACAGCTTAGGATCTCATTATCTAAATCGTGCGGATTTAGAAGAGACACTGGACAATGCATACAAAACCATGGAGTGGTTTAAGTTCTTGTCAGACAAGGCAATACGAGTAGAAATAATTGGAACACAAAAAAACACTCACACAACTACAACTGTAGTAGGATTTGAATTAGATCCAAAGAACGAAACTTTCTACAGACTAAAATATGAACGATACGAAAAGTAAGTACATACTACACGAATTTAAAATAGGCGATGTAGATGATATTGACATCTATGTTGCTCCGCCAATATATGAATGGCAGCAAACACCTGCGGGCAAATGGTGTATGGAAAAAGCCACAGAAATAACCTATCACACAATGTTCGATAACAGTGTATACGGACATCGGGTTGTTATCACAGGATATCTTAGTGGTAAACACGCCACATTCTGGTCTCTAAAAAAATCTTAAAAAAGAACTTGACATCTAGCGCAGTGATGCTATTATATATGTATAGCGAAACAGAAATACACAACTTTGTAAAAGAGGGAATACAAAATGGAAAATGTCGCAGGTCGCACTGTTACTCCGAATAGCGCAAAAGCAAGCATCAAGCATGCGCTTAAAAAGAAACGTCCAATCTTCCTGTGGGGACCTCCAGGTATTGGCAAGTCCGACATTGTACGTCAGATTAGCGATAGCTTTACAAACTCACATCTAATTGACATTCGTTTGAGTCTTTGGGAACCTACAGACATTAAAGGTATTCCGTACTTTGATAGTAACTCAGGTACAATGGTGTGGGGTGCTCCTAGCGAACTTCCAAGCGAAGAGTTTGCGGCACAGTATGACAACATTGTATTGTTCTTAGACGAAATGAACTCGGCAGCGCCTAGTGTACAAGCGGCAGCATACCAGCTTATTCTTAACCGTCGTGTTGGTACTTACAAGCTGCCAGACAATGTTATGATTGTTGCGGCAGGCAACCGTGAAGCTGATAAAGGTGTTACATATCGTATGCCTGCTCCGTTGGCTAACCGCTTTATCCACTTGGAACTGCGTGTTGATTTTGATGATTGGTTCCAGTGGGCTGTAGACAACAAAATCCACACAGATGTTGTTGGTTATTTGACATTTGCAAAGAAAGACCTGTACGACTTTGATCCTAAGAGTCCAAGCCGTAGCTTTGCTACTCCTCGTACATGGAGTTTTGTAAGCGAGTTGCTCGAAGACGGACTAGATGATTCTACTACTACTGATCTTTTTGCAGGTGCTGTAGGAGAAGGCCTAGCAGTCAAATTTATGGCGCACCGTAAAGTTGCTTCCAGCATGCCTAATCCTACTGACATCCTGTCAGGCAAAGTAAAAGAAATGAAGTCTAAAGAGATCAGTGCTATGTACTCTTTGACAGTGTCTTTGTGCTACGAACTTAAAGAAGCCTGCGACAAAGATGATAAGAAGTTCGATGACAAAGTAAACAACTTCCTACGCTTTGCAATGGATAACTTTGATACAGAACTAGTCGTAATGGGTATTAAACTTGCACTTACACAATATGCATTGCCAATTGATCCAGACGAAGTAGAATGCTTTGACGAGTTCCATGATCGCTTTGGCAAGTATATTAAGGCTGCACAAGGCGTATAATACATCGAAAGGATGGGTTCTTTAGAGCTCATCCTTTCTTTTGAATCAAAATTGTGGTTGACATATATACTATAGGTGCTATAATATATGTATAAGTTAATAAAGGGCGATACAATGGCTAAAAAAGATACTGCAAGTAAACTTAAAAACTGGCAACCAGATCCAACTATTACTCCAGAACAGTTAGAGGAAATGCGTGTAGAAGTATACGATCGCATTATTGTTGCACGAGTAGGATTGCTACTGCGTCATCCTTTCTTTGGTAACATGGCAACACGGCTTAAAATTTTAGCCGCAGACGACTGGCTTCCTACTGCCGCTGTAGACGGACGTAACTTATTTTACAATACTCAATTCTTTAATGCTATGGATAATAAAGAAATTGAGTTTGTTGTTGCACACGAAATTCTGCACATGGTATTTGATCACTTAGGTCGGCGTGAAGAACGTCACCCTATGCTTTACAACATTGCTGCCGATTATATTGTTAACAATTTGTTAGTACGTGATCGCATCGGACACAATCCTAGTATTGTAGACTGCTATCAAGATTTTAAATATGACGGATGGACTTCAGAAGAAGTGTACGAAGAACTTTTCAAAGACGCTAAAAAGAATGGCGAAGAAGCCGTCAAGGCGCTTGGCGAAATGCTAGACGAGCACCTTGATATGGAAGGTGAAGATGGCGACGGCAGTTCAGACAGTGACGAAAGCAAAGATAGCAACGGTAACAGTGTAAGCAAAAACAAGCCTAAGTACTCTAAGTCTGAAATGCAAAAAATTAAAGACGAGATCAAAGAGAACGTGTTGAGCGCGGCACAAACAGCAGGCGCAGGCAATGTACCTGGTGAGATTGCACGTATGATCAAAGAGCTTACTGAGCCCAAGATGAATTGGCGTGAGCTACTTCGTCAGCAAATCCAAAGCACAGTTAAGAGCGATTATACATTTATTCGTCCAAGTCGCAAAGGGCAGATGAGCGGTGCTATTTTACCTGGCATGAATTTCCAGGACACAATTGACATTGCCGTTGCACTTGATATGAGCGGTTCAATTGGCGACGAGCAAGCTAGAGAGTTTTTGAGCGAAGTAAAAGGTATTATGGAAGAATATCAGGACTACAATATTAAATTGTGGTGCTTTGACACAAAGGTGTACAACGAACAAGACTTTAGTGCAGACGGTGGTGAGGACTTGCTAGACTATGAAATCATGGGCGGCGGTGGCACTGACTTTATGGCAAATTGGACATATATGAAAGAACAAGATTATGTTCCTAAGAAGTTTATCATGTTCACTGATGGTTATGCTTGGGATAGTTGGGGTGATGAAGATTACTGTGATACAGTATTTGTTATTCACAGTCACCATGATAAAAACTTGCAAGCACCGTTTGGACAAACTGCACACTATGACGAGGCAGCGTGATGCCTATATATAAAGGAAAGGCTAACCCACTTGACTTATATAAATTTAGGGAATACGAATTCCCTGCAAAACATCTAGACTATGTTTTAATTGATAACATGTCTTACAATTTAGAGTCTGCTATACGTGTCTGGATCAAAGACAACTTATCAGGTAGATTTTATATTGCAAAACAGAATAGTTTAGAAGAAGACAAGAAAGTCGTAATTAAGATTGGCTTTGAAAAGCCATCCGAGTCAAGTTATTTTCAAATAGCTTGTCCACTTTTAAAGTACTAACTTAACTCAACAAATAAGTACTTTACAGCAATCATTTAAAGGAGAAAGAAAAATGACTGAAGAAAAAACTATTGCGCAAGCACATGACGATCAAGTGGCGGCTGCGGCTGCGCAAGCTGAAGAGCTGCAAAATGCTACCCAGGAAGCAGCAGCACAAGGCGAATCAAAAGAACTGAACATTCAAGACCTAGCAGCAATGCGTACACTAATTGACGTAGCATCTGCTCGTGGTGCATTCCGCCCAGGTGAAATGGTCACAGTAGGTACATTGTACGATAAATTAAACGGTTTCCTAAACGAGGTACAGAAGCAAGCAGAAGCAGCTAAAGCCGCGCAGGAAGCACAAGCACAAGGATAATAATATGGCCGATCTTAAACATGTAGGTCGACTAGTATCTAATAAGAGAAAAGTAGTGGTTGCTTTTCGGACTCTTCCAGGCGACCCTTACTCTGCTTTAGTTATTTCAACAGAAAATCTAAACGACAGAGACCACGACGCTCTTATTAAAGTAGTCGAGTCTAATGCAGGACAAACTGCATACGAACTTGCTGATGCATTAGATAGAGCCTCACTTCCGGAAACTGCTGACAATATGTTATCAACTTTCCACAAGAGAGGAATTCTAACTAAAATTTCTACCAAGGACGTAGAAATGGTTCCGAATGCATCAACTAGTATCTTACTAAGCGATTTAAATCAAGTAATTGCTGAACAACGAGGTATTGGTCTAGAAGACTTGACTGTAAAGCCGGGCAGCAATGCTCAGGTAACAGAAGTTGCAAGCATTAACAAAACTGTTGATACTGCACCTGCTGATGCTCAACCTTCACAGTCAAATGACTCTGGTGTTCTATCTGACGAAGACTTAGCTGCCCAATATCGTTCACAAGCTGATGCGATGTACAAAGAGGCGAAAAGACTACGTGCGGAAGCCGATGAGCTTTCTCCAACTAAGAAGAAGAGCGTTGGCAAAAAAACTACCTAGAGATGTAATTGCTAGCTGGCCGGAGGTATTCGGCAACGTAACTGTTAACGCAGTTCCTGTCGAGTACCTCCAGTCAATACTAGTAACTTTCAAAGAAGGCGATGTTTGGGATATTGATATGAATTCCCAAGAACTTGTCGAAGAAGGTTACACCATTGACGAATTGCTAGGTGAACTATTAGACGAGTATGAAGACCAAATACAAACCGTAGATTTCCGTGTACATACAGAGCGTGTAAAACGTGATATGATTAAGACAACACGTAGATTTATGAAGGGCAAATTCAAAAAGAAATAGTTCTGGATAAATACACTATATAAGACATAGGATTTATTCATGCAAGCAGCTGAGTTACACAAATTAAAAGACAAATTATCAAAGAGTACTTCTTTACATTTTAATGCCTTGGATCATCCTAATGGCATTAAAATGCATTTTAGTCCTCCTGGTGATGAGTACTATAGCATTTTACAGCGTAATCTTCATGATTACGTAATAGAGTATCATACTCCTACACACATTTATACATTAAACAATTGCTTTGAAGCGACATTAGAACTACACAATCAGTTTAGAACTATTATGTCAGCAGAAGGAATTGTTGTTCCAGTATGCGCTGCACACGAAGAGCATAGCATGTTCGACGGTAGTTGGACGTACAATGCATGGATCAAACCAGTAAGCGATGCAAAAAGTACTTTCGAATTAGTACTGAATACTGATGTTGACAATACTGCTACATTTAACAATTTTTGTACCCATGCAGTATCAACACTAAATGTTCTAGCAAAGCAACCACAAGGTTCAAAAGTATGGCCCGAGAGTTGGGCTTCAGAATTAGGCGCATCTGCATATTATAGAAATGCTAACAATGAATGGTATTGGAAATCTCCACTAGGATATCTAAACCGTTATGGTAAAGATACTAACCTTTTTGCAGAAAATATGTTTAGTTGGGTAACTGACGCTAATAAACTAATTTCATTAAATCCACATATTCACAGAAATGCAGACTTTCATGTATCATTTATTTCGCAATTAGATAGTACTGTATTTGATATTGAATCAATAATAGACTAAGGAAGATAATATGTTAAATTTAAAATCAGGTGTATATAACATTGAAAGCGAACAAGTAGAAGCATTAATAAATGTTAATGCATTGGGCTTTAACTACATTCCAGCAGTCTACAGAACCAACACAGAGTTTGCATTATGGATTAAGAATGATGTTAGTGGCGAACTAACCATTGTTACTGGCAATAAGAATATTAGAGAAATTAGAAACGCTATCACTGCACTACTAAGCAACTAATAGACCGTTTTTTAAAGAACCGCATTTAACCTAGTTTTTAATGCGGTTTTTTTGTGGTTAATGCATGGTTATAGTTTTTATGGTTCTTTTATACCGAATCTTGGTATATTTGTTTGGACATTTGTACAAAGTCCGCAGGGTAATTATTACTAAAACTGTTAAAGCAAAGTTGTTGTAACATGCCTAAATCTGCTACAGTGTCTACATCAATGCCCATAGATTCCATCTTAGGAAGAAGCTCTTTGCGTCTATCTTCGCTAATATGACTGAGTACACTACGAGGAGTTATGCCAGGCTCTCGGCGGTCATAACAGAAGAAATAGTTAATGCTTTTGAGTTTTCCGTCTACTACAAAATAACTACTAGGGTGCATACTGTATTTGTATATGCCCAAGTCTTTATGTGCTTGAGTTATTTCTAACATTTGCTCTTTCCAGTCTGGAAGTACACTATCATAATTTTCTTCTAAGCAACCTGCTTGCTCCCAAAAGTCTACACCCTGCACCTCCAAGAATACTTTTCTATGTGTATAATCTATATCAAGTATCTTTGGAATATGTTGCGGGCAATGCTCTTGCATACGCTTTAAGAAACTAACTTCACGTCTCCATTTTTCATCCATCTTTTTAGGATCAACTACTTCGTTTTTACCTTGGTGGTATTCACTGTCATTATGATACCATTGACAGAATACTGTGTTATCCTCATTCATAAGACTTGTATAAATTAAGTTGTTTCTACACAGACCTTTGCCGGGCACGTTGTTGTAATAGTATTCATATTTTGGTTGCATGCATTTACTTACCTGATAAGTATGTATATGATTAGAGGAATTGGCGGAAAACCGTATATTAACTTAGACCCTTACCTAGACATAGAAGGGTTTAGAAACTTGCACCCTGAAATATGCAAAGGGTTTGCACTTGCACGTGAGTATGCAAAAGAAGGAACTTGGATGTCGCCGGGTTTTAAATTCGACGACATGAGCTATATTTTAAACTGGAAACCTATCTATCAAGCATTTGCTGAATACCAGAACTTGCCAGAGGGCCATCCTATTCGTGTACAAGGTAGTGAAATATTCCCTACAGACTTTAAAGACTACAAGCAACGTAACTTGTTTACACGCTATCTAAAAAGTGTACTAGGTGCTAATGATCCTTACAACTATTATTTTCTTTGGGAAGAAGGTTCATGGGAACAACGTAATGCAGAACGTAAACCTACAGAAGAACAGCAATATTTTCCAGGTGTTGTTAAATGGGTTGAAAATCTCGTAGAGGAAAATATTATTGATCGTATTGGGCGAGTTATATTCTTCCACTGTGATCATAATGGACATGCTTTTGAGCATAGAGACTTAGATGGCAAGAATGGCAACGAGCAAGGATACAGTGAGCACAACAACGAGTTTATACATATTCGATATCGCACAAAAAGAGGTTTCTACATATGGGATCCGGAATCACAAAATAAGCATTACATAAATTCAAATGCTGCATTTTGGAATGACGAAGATTGGCACGGTGGAGAACATTCTAACGAAGTTGAATACGGATTGCGCATTGACTGTACCTTTACTCCGGAGTTTAGAAAAGTTATAGGGATAAATCACCTATCCCATTACTAACTTCTATACGCACAGGCAATATACTTCTGCCTTGTATTATGTCATCAATTGCATTACATATTTGATCGTCCGTAACGCTAGGTATTATTCCAGCGCCGTAGTTTGAAATACTAACTAATGCACTATTGTCCATTTCATTATGCACGTATTCTAAGAACAATTTTTGCGAAATATACTCTGGAGTATTAAATGATTGCATTAAAGACCATTCAAATTGTGTTATTAAACTTGTAAAACTAATATTAATTTTCGCTTTACTACTTCCTAACATCACACCTTGTAAATAGCCTATATGAGCTAAGTTAATAAAAACATCACAGTCAGTAGTCATTTCATTGAGTCTGTGCATAGTATCAGTATTAGTTAGATCCCAATTGGTAGATCTTGATACTGCAACTACTTCGTGACTGTCTCTTAAATGCTCTAGTACAATTTTGCCGATAGGACTAGATGCGCCTGTTAAAACTATTTTCATCTTATCCCCAAATGTTAAACAAGTACTTTGGCACTAATCCTGCATTTGCGCCAGCATGCCAGCTTGTGCGACTAGGCCATTTCCAAACAGCACCCTGTGGCTGGTTGTACAAACACTTATCGGCTACAATAATAGTATGCCCAGGTTCAGGCCCACTTACATGACAATGAAATCTTTGTAATTCCTTGCCAGCATTTAGTGTTGCTTCGTCGTCAGTGATATCCCAATGCCACGGTGCTACATCGCCCGGCAGCACACGACTTATCCAAGCATTAGTGTATTCTTTCATTCCAACAAATTGCATAAATTGAAATATTATTTCTTCATCAAAATTCTTTCCTGGTAAAAACATATCCCAGGCTGCATTACCGCCTTCTGACTTTTGTTTGTAACCTGCGTTACGTAGAGGTCCAACTACTTCTTCAACACCTGGTACATCGTGCCCTACATCGTGTCGCGGGCCTACATACGCTGCTGTTTGGGATTCGATGCTTTTAATTAATTCTTGCCAATTTACAGTATTGCATATACCAATATACTCAGCCATTTAAAAAATCCTCCGGCCAATAGTTTGTACTATTTTCAATTGTGTAATTGTATGTTGCTACACAATCAAGATGTCCATCTACAAACTTAAATCGCTCTTTATCATTAATAATATCACCTATCATTTCTTGAGGCACTATTGTAAATTTTGTTGTGCATCCATACAAGTCTGATATTTTAATTTTTCCGTCTTGAATAAAAAATGTATGCGGATATATGTTTATTTTGTAGATACCTTCAGATTGTAAATCTGCTAATATATCACGTACTTGTTTTTTATAGTCTATATCTATATTTTTGTTTTCGTATAATACATGATTTAAATTATTGCTTTCATATTTGTAAACTATTAACATACTACTAACGTCAACATCAATCATTTCGTAACAATAACTTTTGTGCTGTAGCTCTCGATGATATTGTAGTTCTCTATCAAACCAAAATCTATCTTTAAATTGTATATACATAGCATACTCGGAATACCTAGCTTCGTATAAATCGCTAACAGGACCTAGTACTCCGTTATGATATTTCTCAAGCAGCTTCATAAAATTATCTCAATCGGTAATCCGCTAGACTGAACTAAATTTTCTAACTGTTGACTTTCATTTAACTCTATATCAAAACTAATATGCAACTCATTGTGCTTATTAAAGTTTGCAATTATTCCTGCTTTTATAGATTTATTAAACCATACACTAAATGTCTGATCAAAATTATATCGTAGTCTAGGAACCGGAGTTGCTTTAAGTGAAACACTTAACGGATTTTCTAATTTATTAAACGGTAATAACTTACGTATCACTAATTGCTTGCGAGGATAATATCCAAAATTAACTGCACTGTGTAACCGTCCGGCATCCATTTCGTATACTATATTATCAGTTCTAGTATCATGCAGTTGTCCATTTGTAAGATCAACAAGATAACTCTCAACACCATCTAATGATAAGTGATACCTATCATCTAAATCTGCATGTTGCTGGTATGCTCTGCCTTCTTCAAGTACATTTACACGCACTTGCCCAGGAGATTCAAGCTGATTAAAAAGTACTTCTAATTCAGTACCTTTATATTCTTCATTTAATACCCAAGGGTCATAAAAAAATCTACCTGTTGGTCGTGACAGATCATGCTTGCCTGTATCTAAATCAAGCACAAGTTCTAGAATCTTTTTTGAGTCAGCTATTATACCTGTTTTTCTTAACATACAAATACTTATCGCTTCTGATAAACTGCTAGTTTAATTACGGTAAATATTGATATGAAAACAAACTCTTGTACATTTTGTATGCACCCCTTTACAGGAATGGCAACTCGTGAAGATGGCGCTATTAAGGTATGTTGTCGTAGTCAGCCAGTTGGCTTTATTCAAAACGAAAGTTTGGAAGAAGCATGGAACAACGATACAATGCGTGAAGTACGTAGACAAGTACTTAATAACGAACGACCTGACGTGTGCAAACCTTGCTTTGACTTAGAAGACCAGGGTGTACAGAGCTTACGACAGCGTCATACAGCAGGGGTAATACCCGAAGCTAGGGTCAACTTGTACCCTGATGCACTAGACGCTTTAAACGACGATTATACAATGCCATTTGAGTTTCCGACTATGGAGATTAAACTAAACAACTTGTGCAATCTAAAATGTCGTATGTGCAACCCACTGGATAGTACTAGCTGGAAGGACTGGGACGTTGTTACAGAGTTTTACAAAAAAGAAGATAACTATCTTATTCCAACTATTGAAGGCCTTGTAGATAAGCCTGGGCAATATATTGGCCCATTTGATAACAGCGACAATTGGTGGGAATCATTTGAAAAACTGCTACCGTTCTTTAGACGAGTAGAGTTTGCAGGCGGCGAGCCGCTGATGGATCCGTATCATTACAAGATACTAGACAAGCTAGCACAATATGGCAATCAAATAGAATTAAAATATGCAACAAATGGAACTACGCTAGGCATTAAAGGTGGTCGTACTATACACGACTACTGGCCTAAGTTTAAATCAATTGCTGTGAATGTAAGCATAGACGGCATACACGATGTTTATGAATACATTAGAGGCAATGGTAAATTTAGTGAGATTGAAGAAAACATCAAAGTGTTTAAGAGTTTTCCTAATGTAACTAGAGTAGTTGGTGCATTTACTGTACAAGCAAATAACATAATGCAAATTGACAAAGTTATTGATTACTTTATTAACAAGCTAGGTATTATATTTTATTCGCATCGTGTAAACTACCCTATGGCGCTATCTGCACAAGTACTACCTCCTAAATTAAAGCAACGAGTAGTACGCAATCTTGAAATGATGAAAGCAGACATACTAGACTATCCTCTAGTACGTGAACACAAATTGTTAGAACAAGTTACTCTGCAACAGATACAGGACAATATTAACTTCTTAGAAGCAAAATGTATGTACGATACACATTGGAAAGACTGTGTAGAGTTTAATCGCAGACTAGATGCGACTCGCGGGCAAGACTTTCTTGCAACTAATCCGGAATTCATATCATATGTATAAAGTAGAAAGTCGATGGGATCATAAAGATAGTATACACGTTGAATGGAATATCGGTAAACGATGTAATCTAGACTGTACATACTGTCCAAGCGAAATACACGATAACTTTAGTAAACACACTAATATAAAAGTAATGCTAGATACAATCGATGCATTATACGAATTAGATCGTCCGGTACGACTTAGCTTCACAGGCGGCGAGCCATGTGTACATCCTCATATATTGGAAATTGTAGAGCATGCTGTACAAAGGCTTGATTGGGTTAATATTACAACCAACGGAACACTGCCACATAAACTGTATTCTAGACTGCCTGTAAACCATTATGTGTTTAGCTTGCATGTAGAAGATGACGACAACTGGGAACGCTGTCTAAACAATGTGCTATACTGGGTCCAACTAAACGAGATGGAAAGAGGTATACCATTTCAAGTTAATCTAATGGCACATCACGAACATATGGATAGAGTAAAAACTTGTGCAACGTTGTTTGACGGACATCATGTTCCTTATGTAGTAAGACGGATACGTTGGACTGAAAAACATGATTGGTTTGACGATATGAAATATAATGAAAAGGATCTACAATGGATACTTGATCAGAAGTCAACTGCAAAACCAAACTGTGTAATAGACAACGAAGAGCTTGCACACGCTAACGATATTATTAAAGAGCAACGTAATCAATTTGAAGGATGGCGCTGTGCTGCTGGTATTCAAAGTTTAATGATTAACTGGGATGGCGATGTACATCGTGCTACTTGCAGAGTAGGTGGCAGTTTAGGTAACATTTATGACGGAAGTTTTGAAGCACCAGAAGAATGGATTACTTGTACACGCAAATGGTGTACTTGTGCTGCTGATATACCGCTAACAAAAGGACTAGTAAATGATAACGACTAGTGCTTTAAATTTAACAGGCCCAGAACGCTTAATGGTTACTTGGGACACTGGACGCAGATGTAACTTTGATTGTAGCTATTGTGAAATAAGTCGTCATGATAATAAAAGCTCTCCACACAGTTACGAAGAAATGTTGCGTACATTTGAGTTTGTAAAAGAATATACTAGCATATACACTGATCTAGTTAACATAAACTTTACAGGCGGAGAGCCCACAGTTAATCCTGCGTTTTGGCAACTAGCAGAACATATTAAAAATACTGAAACACGTTTTAGACTTAGCTTAACTACAAACGGTGCCTGGCATCCTCGCAACACTGATCGCATAGCAGAGATATTTGAAGGCGTTACTGTAAGTTATCATACAGAAGGTCATGCTAAACTAAAACAACAAACACTAGACAACATCAAACTGTTGCATGCCAAAGGGTTGTGGCTGCAAGTAAATGTAATGCTGCACACAAACAACTGGTCCGAAGGTGTAGCAGTATGCGAAGAACTAAAAGTATTAGGAATTAAACACAATCCTCGACCTATCGGAGATGGCAATGTAGAACGCAAGGGTTGGTTCACTGACACAGATGGAAGTCAGCGCAGGACAACACACGACTATACCGACGAACAACAAGATTGGTTTTATAGTTACACTAATGTTGCAAAGCCTAGTGAAGGAACAAAGGCAGGAACAGAATTAGGACGTAAATGTTGTGGTGGACGTTGTTTGCAGGGCAAAGTAAACGGCAAGTGGCAAGAAGTTGAACTAGTCGATACACATTTTAAAGGATGGTTTTGCAGCGTCAACAAGTACTTCTTACACATCGATCAACACACGGGCAATGTGTATCACCATCAAACGTGTAAAGCACTACACGACGGCGATAGAGGCCCTGTAGGCACCCTTAAAGACATAGATGCTATACTTGCTTATGCTAGATTCAACAAAGACAGGACTATTATTTGTCCTAATGAACGTTGTGGTTGCGGAATGTGTGTGCCCAAGGCACGAGAACTAGCCGACTATACAGCTATACTCGCTAAAAACATCTAAAAATTTCTTACTACGGCGTATGTCGTATTCTTTGATAAATGATTTGAAGTCATCTAATTGTGTTTCATTAGGCTCTTTATTAAATTCAGAAATTACAAAATCAAAACGTTGAACTGTTTCGTTATTAAAATGTTTTTTAAGTTTTGTACGAGATTGCAATAGGATATAATGCCAAGACTTAGGTGCCAGGGATACATGCATAAAGCTAGGATGTCTAACATAACTTATACTCAATTTTACACGCTTATATTTTTTCTTAAGATCAACAATATCATCAACAAAACTATCAAAGCTAGTAATACTCAATACATTGTACGCACACATTAAACTTAACTTTAATTTAGGAAGTTCAGTTAATACATAATTACAGTTTTCAATCCACTGTGCGTAGTTTAAACCGTCACGAACATACTCAGCTTTTGCTCCATAGCTTTCTCCACTAGTTGCTATTTCGATACGCTTTACACAATGTTGAACCTTTTCTAACTGTGAAATAAAATCTGCAATAACATGCTTCGGTGCACCTAGATTACTATTGATTACTAGGGTAAGTTTTTTATTAGGATTTTCTATAATGTAATTGAGCAACTTTTTTGTATGCCGACTAAGCATAGGTTCGCCACCTGTAATACGTAAGGTGTGCAATCCATAATACATTATCGGCAGGTATTTCCAAAATGCATCAATATATGGATTAGATTCTCTATCTAGTATTTGTTTTTCGTATATGTCGTTATAGTTCTGTGATGTAGGATATGCACCGTTGTTTTCTATTTCACTTGCCCATAAACTGCTAAACTGCGGGCCGCAGTATGCACATTTAAAGTTGCAAACATTTGAAAAACTAACTTCCAACATAGTAGGATCATATCTGTTACTAGAAATAATATCATTGTAGTACGGAAGACTGTCGAGCTTTTTACTCATTAGTACTCTGTCACTATACTTTTCTGTTTCTTCTATGCTCCAACAGTAATCGCACTCTGATGGCTTTTCGTTATTAAGCATTTGATCTCTAACACTACGTTTGTATGAACTATTATGTAATGCACTAGGATCTGCTTTAACTTCTTCAACAGGAACAGTATGCGGATTAGGATGATGACAACTGTGATTCTTTCCTATGCCTAAATGCATTGTGCTGTTGGTCCACTTTGCTAAACATAGACTTTCGCCTAGTTTATTTTTTACATACCAATTAAACATACTTCAACATAATCCTATCATAGTCTTCTTTATGCTTTGCCTTGGGCGCACATATGCCGCACCAACAACTTGACTTTTTACAAATGATTGTATTTGTTCCATCGGCTACTCGTTTTAGTATTGCCGCAGTGTCTTTTAAATTTCCGATAGGACCTACTTTGCCGTCCCAATTCATGCGACAATCTTTGTTAGTAAAAACTTCTCCAGTAGTTTGCCTAATATACAAAAACTGTTTATCAACACTACAATGCCAGCCTTTAAATTTATTTTCAACTCGCTTAGTGCATGCTGTTTGATTTGTACACATTTCTAAGCCGCCGCAACATTCTCTGCTGCTTGCTGATAAATCAAACCCGCCTGTAACAACTGCTTTTGCTATTTGTAAAACAGACGCAGGGGCAGAACCAGTAATATATTCTATTTGTTCTTTTGAATAATTAAATCTAAAGTCAGTCCAATGATGATCAATTTGTCGTATATTATATTTTACATCGTTTTCCTTACACCAGTTAACCATGCTTTCGCAAGTGTCCCAGTACTTGGGATGCATTAGTATTGATACGTGAAACTGTTTACCTAATTCTTTTATATACAAAATATTTTTACGCACTTGATCTTGTTGAGTGTACGAAGATTCTGAATGAAAACTAATTGTAAAGAAATTAATAAACGGAACAAGACGGTGCCATACTTTATCTTTTACAACTGCATTAGTAATCGTATTGATATACAACTTCCAATCAACAGTGGTAGCAGCACGGTTGGCATATCGTAGTATTTCAATTATTTTAGGATGTACTAAACTTTCGCCGCCTTGTATGTTGAGACTTGCTTCTTTATTTTTTCGTGTTTTCATAATCTGCGAAACATAATTTACGATAAAGTCTACAGTGTCTAAACTTTCTGCTAACGGAGGATGCGGTTGTTTGTTATCATGCCCGTCGCCGCAGTAGCTACAATCAAGATTACATTTAAGTGTACTCTCCCATGCAATTTGAAATACTTGCGGATTGATTGGTTCAAGGGTATCAAACATATTGTTTCCTTTTATTGCATACAGTTTCTTCATTACACCCGCATACTTGCTTTGTGCAGATTACTGGACCTATAGTTGGCATGAATGTTTTTCTAAAGTCTACGTGATTAAAATTATGTATAGTACTATCGTTGTATAATGTTTGCTGACAGTTTCCTGTTATGTTGCCATTAGGAAATATTTTAATAAAATCTACACCTATGTTACATTCCCAATCTTTAAAGTAATTTAAGTTATTTCGTGTTAACCAACTATCACTATTAGTAGTCACAACTTCGTTATTATCGTAAGTTATAGTAACTTCTCGACGTTCTTTATGAGATACTGAATGGTACCAGTCTAAGGGCGGGTATTGTTTGATGCTTTCATCAAAGTATTCTAACTGTTGATCAGTATATCTATGCAATCCGTTAAAGTGAACTACTTTTGCAATAATTGGCCATTTGTGTGCAGCAAACTTTTTTAAATATTCTACAATGTCTACACATTGTTCGTATGCATCAGGATCCATTAACACATCTGCAGATACTAGAACATTATTTTCATAAAGTATATTGCAGACTTCTATGATATGATCTAACTTTGCAAATTCTCTATGTACACTAATACCTACATGATCAAAATACCTAGCGTTTTCTTTCCACCATTCTAAACTTCGACTGCCGTTAGAACTAATTTCAATAGTTGAGCTAAAGTTATCTTTTAAAAACTTACATAATACCGGCAACTCTTTCCATACTGTAGGCTCTCCTCCTACAATGAATATGTCGCTTTTAGTTTTTCCGTGAAGTTTGTAATGTGTTAGTAAATGTTCAAAATTATCTATTACTTGTATGACATCAGGCCAAGGATAATCACCTTCATTGCTGCCAGGGAAGCAATAATGACATTTATGATTGCAAAAATTACCTGGCATATACTCTATGCGTAATGTATCAGTTGGTTGATTATTTTTAATCTCCTTTATCATAACAAGTGCGCTAACTCCGGAAATACTGTTGCTGCATTTAAGTTACGAATTTTATCTAGTTTGTTAGTATACTCTTTGAAGCCTGGCAGTAAGTGACTGTTGTCTTGTGCATCCATGTGTTTAAGAACTGCTTCCCAGCGTTTCCATCCATACGGATTATGTTTCCAAAAATCATCATCTTGTCTGTAGTTGTTCCACAGCCAATCTTTGAAGTCCATAAAGCGTTCACGAACTTCTTGTTTGTCTTCTTTAGGTAAAATCTGTATGCTTAAAAATGTAGGAATGTATAATAGGTGCATATTAACTAAACCACCGCCCATCTGTACACCGCCCGGAACAGTTCCGCTGTTTAACTTTTTAAATCCGCTTTCTAATTTCCACTTCATAAAGTCAGGCAAATGTTTTACGTTGAATATTTGTATTGCCGTTGCTAAACTAGTTTGTATATTGTCCGGAGTGTTGTCTAGCATATGTAAAGTTTTTTCTACCGTTGTCCAGTCTGTAGGATAACGTATATACTCGTCACGTTCGTGACTTGCATCCATGCTTACTGCAAACTTAACTTTTTTAAACTTGCTCCACATCTCAACAAGATCGTCATCTACAAGCAAACCATTTGAGTTGTAACGCAGTAATATTTTATCTTGATACCCTTGACGCAGTATTTCCTCAATAAACATTTTATGTTCTTTAATCATTAGAGGCTCGCCTCCAGCAAAGTACACTTGTCTTAGATTAGGAATCTGAGCATACAACTCTTCCCAAAATGAATCCTTTTCGTGCCATTTATTATTAAATTCTTTTCGGTCCCATTGCATTTGTCTTTTGACTTCAGGGTCTTGTAGTACAGGAATTAGTTTCTTATGATCAGCAACCCATTTACTTGAATCATGTGGGCTACACATTACGCATTTAATATTACAAGTGTGTCCTAGCCGCAAATCTAAATATTTTAAATCTTCTGGTACTGTGCCATCTTCTTTTGTTTGGCGAATGAGTTCAGGAATATCTACACCATTGTCGTCTTGATGCCATGTTCCTGTTTCCCAGACACGCTTACTTACAATACCCTGTTTTTCTTCTTGAAAACATTTTGTGCAACTTGCAGGTATCTCGCCGTTAAGCATAGTTGTACGTACACTTTTCATATAATCGTTATTCCATGCTTCCATAGGAGTTTCACGACCGAAGTTAGCTGCTTTACCGTTTTCCATTTTGACAAGGCCAACAGTATGGTCCCCTCCTGCGCCGCTTGCATTAGCACTACAACATAGTCGCATGTCGCCATTAGGACGAGTGGCAAAGTGTATCCACGGTAATACGCAGAATGTAGGTGTACCAGCTACTTGTTCTATTTGAGCTTGATACTTTTTTAAATCAGACATTATTCTTTTCCTTTGCCCAGTTGCGTTCTTGACACCAAAAACATTCGCCGCATTCAGGCACGTCTTGTCCAGGTATATAATTAGTATAATCTAAGTTTGTAAAGTCGCCTTCGCAACTGCGTGTAATATTTAAGAGATCTAATATATTGTTTTCAACATACTGGGCAATTACTACATCTTTTTCTGTATATAAAAATGGATGACATACTGTAACTCCATTATGCTCTTTTATTAGTTCGTTTGGATCCTCAACTACAATATCTCTGTCGGGCATGCCTTTAGTTATTGTAGGATCGCTAGGGTTTTTAGTTTTGCCAGCATACCATGCTTGTAATTTTTCTGTAGCTGCAATCCATTCTGCATGAGCTCTTACAATAATTTGATCACCACTGCGAGTTTGTCCGTATTCATCAATGATATATGCGCCGTTGTCGCCGTATTCTAAATCAGGTGGAATAAAGTTCTCATGTCTTACAAATTCTATATGAGGGAATCGTTTAACTAGCCAATTGTAAACATTGATGCTGTCATATCGCTGCCAAGGTCGGGTTTTCCACATACGCACATGACTTAGTAAGTGAACCTTAGTATCTATTACTTGCGAACACACTAAGTATGCAAGCAAAGCACTATCTGCGCCACCACTTAAACTAATACCAATGTTTTTCCAATCTTTGTTAAAATAAATCATAGTTCAGTTTTCTCTATAAACTGATCCTTAGGCTTGCTAAGTTTGTTTACTCCGCAAGTTCTAGCGCAAGTAATTAGTTTCTGCGTATTCCAATATTTGTTCCACACTGTTTGCCAGGCATCGGTGCTAACAATTTCCTTTATAGATGATTTAAGTGCATTTGTATCGCCTAGGTCAGTGATAAGAGCTTTATACTGAGTTTCAATTTCATGTTTGATCTCTCGTGCAACATCTGTTGGTGCTGAATAATTGTAAGGAATACTTGCTAAAAAGCAACAAGGCATTACATTCTTGTATGCATCTATATAAAGTTCTTTAGTATGCGTAATATAGCAGTCAATTTCACTTGCATCTACAATATCTTTATAGTTGTCAATTATATCTTGTGTAACGAGTGTAATTTTACTACCAGTGGGAGGTTCTAAATAACGTACTGTATTGCCATCTTGATCATAGACTGGAAACTTTTCAGTAGCAACAAATCTTGCACTGTCTTTATATGTAAATCTAGCAAAGCCGTGCGTTTTCGCCAATGCTTCTGCTGCTTCTTGTTGATGTTCATTGTGTTTAAACTTAATAAACGCCCATTCTGCTGTTCCGCCAGCATTAATAAATGCTTTAGCGTTGTCTAGTACTTTATTAAAGTCAGTGCCAGACCTATATAAGCTATGTGTATCTGCTAAACCGTCAATCGCAAAAATAACATTATGCGCAGGAGGCATTGCTTTTGCAAGTTTTTTCCACCAATCCGTAGATCGGGCGCCACCATTAGTGTGTATTCTAATGTACAAGTTAGGATTTGTGTCTTTACTGTATTGGCACATATCTATTAGGTCATTATTAATAATAGGATCGCCAAAATTACCACAAAAGTAGAAACCTTCAAGGTGCTGTAACACTTCAGGTGTAAGTATTTTTTTAAAATCGTCAGTTGTCCAGTCTTGATTACTAATTAGAGGATTAATCATGCCGCCGTGAAAGTTCCTGCTACACATTGCACAGCTTGCTTGACACCTATTTGTAATTTCTAAGTGTAATTGTTTTAATTTGTCAAATTCAAACATTTTTATATCCGAGTAACATAAAACGATTGTACTTAGGCAACGGCAATACGCCCGCCCATAATGAAGTTATATTACTCATACGACTAAAGTCACTAACGTCTACTGCACATCTAACGTGTTCGTCGTGATCAAAGTAATCATTACTTTGTAAAACGATCAATGCATCATCTGGCTGATTAGATAACCACTGATCGTATTGTTCTTGCGTAATATGTTCACAACTTGTGTTGATAACAATGTCGGCAGGTTCTGTGTATTCGCACATATCTGCGGTTACTGCTGTAAATCTTCCTGCTATTTCATAGTTTTTATTAACTGTGTATGCAGTTTCTTGACAATCTTCATCAATATCAACACTTGTAATGTGTTCTATACTAATGTTGCTGTTAAATAATATACTAGCTAGAACGCCGTTCCATCCACCGTATATTACAATACGAGCATCGTCGTCAACGTAGTTTACACGTAGTGCATCAGCAAGCCATATCTTGCTGTTGACTTGTCCTTTCCAGAAGCTTTCAAGTGTGCGGCATTTGTCATCGCTGTTGCGAATTGCATCCATCCAGAATAGTACGTCTTGTATGTTAACTTTCATATTTCACCTTTGGTAGTTTACTATCTGCGCTACTTACGCAACTAGGAGTAATGCACTTAGCTGGTGCTTTAAACAGCTCAAATCCGCCGTCTAACGTGCCTAAGGGTTCATCATGGCAACTATAGCTGCGCTTAACTTCGTTCTCACGTATAACGCATCCTTGATAGCCTGCATTGCAAGTCCAACCTTTAAACTTATTAAATCCAAATGCGTTAAAACGCTCTGCTTGATCTATATTATACGTTTGGCCTTTACTGTCTTCAAGTTCAACTTGATATAACGGTACTAGCTTTTTATACTTGTCTGGGATTCGTTGGACGAATCCTGTTTGCATTGTGTGTACTTGTTCAGGTGTGTACCCATGTACCACGTGAGAGGCGGTTGGATCGGACTGGGGCTTGAGAGTGACATTAATACCTCTGGCGGCAAATCGCTCCAAGCGTCCGTAAAGCTCTTCGAACATTTCCGGAACCATAACTTGATTGATCGTAACATAAACACCTGCTTTCATTAGTTGAAGACATTTGTCTCCGAACTCTTGTTCATTAGCAAACTCTGCGTGATAGCTTGCTGTTATACTTCTTCGTTCTAACCCACTAGTTGCATCTAACCATCTATTCCACCACTTGCTTCCGGGACTTAGATTTGTAGTCATATGTATACTCTGGTATTCGGGTGTTGCATCACTGCAATAATGCTCTATGAGCTCCCCAAAGTATTTATAGGCAGTAGGCTCGCCGCCACTAAAACTAAAGTGGAAGTTCTTGAAACCGTTAGAACGTGCTTGAAGTTTTATTGAATCAATAGTTTGTTTATAGCAATCTAATTCAAGGTAGTCAGGAGTGCTGCTGCGAGCATAAGGCCAACAATAGCTGCAATTATAGTTGCAAAATCTTCCAAGGATCCAGCTCACTGTAAATAGGTCGCCGTTAAGTAATGTGCGTTGTCCACATTTTACAATGTCGTCAAAGGGAATTTTGTTAAATGTACCTTCAGTCATTGTACTATTATAGCACCATTTTTGCTGTATGTCTAGTATTTCCGTACTGTATTACTTTACTTGCATTAGAAACAAACTTGCGCCAAGGATCAACTACTACACTGTTTGCAGGAATTACACAATACAATCTATCAGTTCCATCGCCCTCTTCTTGCATGTACTTGTAGGTTGTACTTGCAGAGTGTGCTAATAGTATTACGCAAGGTTCGAGCGGTTCGTTGTTGTCGCCTGTTAACGGATCGATGTACGTAGGCGCAAAACCATGCTTGTCACAATAATTGCCTACAAGTAAACTATAACTGCCGTCGCAATATTCTACGCCTGGCTTATATGCTTTGCCGTGTATGTAAATTGGATAATTGTATTCATTTGCTAAATCAACAAGTTTAAGTGCAAGATTCTCTGCTTGAATTTCTCGAGCATTCATAATAGCATCAAACATATCATAACCTAATCCAAGCTCTTGTGCTAGAAATCGCAATGCAATGTTATCACGTGGATGGCATGCGCCGCCATCTCCCATACCAGCAGTCATATACTGTGGGCCCATAATACGTTTAGTACTTTGCGCTAATGCATCAGTAACTATATCAACATTAATATTGCCCTGACGTTCTGCTACATCCTGTATCATATTTACTAGACCAATTTTAGCACTAATAAACGTATTATAGAAAACTTTGATACATTCACATTCGTCCCACGTACCGATTACATATCTAGGATCATTTTCCATGATTGTTTTATAGAAGTCTACAAGCTCTTTGGCATCGCCTGTTTCACTTCCATCTTCTGTTCCAATCATAACCATCTCTGGATTAACCATATCCCAGGCTACACTGCCCATTGCAATTAAATACGGATTGTAAACAAATCGAGTATTAGGAACAAGATTAACAAATTGGTTGCGTGTTGTGCCTGGTAATACTGTGCTAATAAGTACAAGCAATTGATCCGTTGTCATGTGCTTGTTTGCTTCTACTAGTACTTCTTTTACGATATCGTAATTAAAGTCTTTTGGTTCTAAATGTGCAGTAGGCGCCCTGCCATCATAATTTGGATCGTGCGGAGTAGGTACTGCAACAAATACAATGTCTCTGCCTTGTACTGCACCTTTGATAGTTGGAAACATTTTTACCTGATAGCTACTATGCTTTGCAACATCGTACCCTGTAACATCGTGTCCTTTTGAAGCAATTGCTTCTGCACAAGGCATACCTAATTTGCCTGTGCCTATAAATCCAATATTCATGTCTACTATTCCATATTAAGTGCGCATATAAATATATTTATGAATAGTAGCGATTGCAAACAGGAGTACTGAATTTCATGAAATATTTTAAAGAATGGCTATCGAATGATAGATATATTCGAGAATGTGTTAGCGAAATCGGTTGCTTCCATCATTACAAAAAACATCTTGCTAGACCTGAAAGGAAACAGTACGATAGTCAATATGTAATATTTGCGCATTACTCATACAAAAGCGGAATATACAGCGACAGTGATTTGTTTAAAGATATCAAGCCAGAGTTTTTAAATAAACTTCGTGCAAGAGAATGTGTTTTTGTATTAGACGGAACTCACGAAGGATGGGCACCTGAGCATCACAACGTTGCGGTTGCATTATATAATAGTGCAATAAAACACAATATTGATCCAGCTGGTGTAACATTCCTAAGTGGCAATTTAAGAGAAAAAAGTAACTTTAGAATTTTCTATAATGGCACTAACCAAACTAGTAACCCAATTAATGTTATTGAAATAATGCACTGGGACACAAATGTTAAACAGTGGGGAAGTAACGAGTCGGTTAGAAATAACAGATATACAGAACTTGATAAAAAGTATGACGGTACATTTTTCTTAAATTTAAATAGGCGTAATAGATTCTGGAGAAGTTATTGTGTGTACAAACTTCAAGAATCAGGACTGAGTAAATATGGAGCAATCAGTCACGACGAATTATCTCCCAATGAATATAGAGGCAACAAATACTTTAGTAGCGCAATGCAGAAAACGCTAGTAACTAATACGCCAATGATAGTCGACACTACTGACTTTCAAACTAACTGGGCAAACAATTTAGGCAGTGACTTGCAGAACAAAGTATTATTCAATTTGACAAACGAAACTATGCAGAGCGATTGGTGTGAAACTAGTTTGTTTTATAGCGAAAAGACTTTCAAACCAATATTGCATAAAGTACCTGTAATCATTTGGGGACAGACTGGGCAAAATTACAATCTACAAAGACTTGGATACAAACTATATACGGACTGGTTTAACTATGACTTTGATTTCGAAACTGACATTGTAAAACGATGGGACAAACTGCAAGCAGAATTAATACGAGTATGCAACCACTTAGAGAAGATGTCTCGCAGTCAGCAGATCGAATGGTCTATGCAGAACAAGGAAGTGCTTGACTACAATGCTAACAGAATGCAGTACAACGAATATACTATAAATGAATTTTTAAGATTTACTGAAAATTGTAATAGATTTATTACTAGACAAAGTCCGGTAGACGACTCATACCAATCAAAAAATGTTTTCTAGTTCAGGAAACGTTTCTGCAAAATTTGTTCCCCGGCGGCGATCGTGTTCTTTAAACCAAGCAACAAAATCCTTGCGGCCTATTTCTAATTTGTCTTGACTGTACTCAGTAGTGCGCATGTAGTCTACAACACGACGAAACTTTTCATATTCAAGTTTAGAAAACTTATTAACATCATATTCATCTAGATTACTTTGGATAAAAGCTAAATGACTTTCCATATAACTCATAAAGTGCTTAGGCAAAATATTCATATCATACTGGATCGGTTCTTTTAAATACGGAGTGTCAAAGCGGATACGAGTTGTATCATTTTGATAATGCGCTCTCCATTCTAAAAACTTTTCAAGTAATGATTGAAATGTCGTTACACTTAGTATGTTAAATGTAACCATAAATGTAATAGGCTGATCAGTTTTTGTCATCCAAGTGTCAAAATTCTTTTCCCATACATTTAGATCTAAGTTAGTTCTAATGTACTCTGCAGGTTTACCCCAGGTATCTAAACTAGTAAACAATTTAAACTTTTTAATTTTCTTTTCTTCTATTAGCTTGTTTACTCTTTCAGCAAGTCTTACTACTAAAATATTTTTTACTGCTAGGTTAGAATTTATGTTTATTTCAAGATGCGGCTTCGGATCTCTATCTAGTTCATCTAGCAATCTCCACATACTCTGCTGCAACAATGGTTCCCCGCCTGTGATGCGTAAAATGTTTAATGTTTTACTAACTTCGGGCCACCATTCCCACCATGCTGCTACATAAGGGTTTTCTTCTTCCTTTTTGTAAATGTTTAATTTGTTTATATGCTGGGTATGATTTTTAACCATATTATATGGGCCAAATTGTTCTATTTCTTTATAGTAACTACTACTAGCCTTAGGATGACAATATCCGCATTTTAGATTACACTCGTTACCAAACGACACTTCGATGTATTCAGGATTAATATTAAAGTCCCAGTCGTTATTAATAATTTCAGCAAGTCGATGTTTATTGTAAATACCCGAATTTCGTTCATGCCTGTCACTGACATAATCTTTGCCCATACATTCAATGTTCCAGCAGTACTGACATCCACTAGGTTTTTCACCTTGCAACATTAGCTTACGCTGTTCTTTCTTTTCTTGGGTGTTATGTAACGCACTAGGATTTTCTTTTATTTCGTGTAACGGAATCTTATGTGGAGCAGGGTGATAACAACTGTGTGTTTCTCCTGTTTGTAAATAGATAGTTGTGTGGTGCCACTTTGCTAAACAAAATGTTGGAGACACTTTATCTGTAATTTGTTTTACTTCTGCCATTCGATCAATTGGATCTTTTACAATCTTCAGTCGCCGAGCAAGTTTTTTAACTAGCTTATTCAATGTCAATAAATCCTTGTCCTGTTCGATCAGTGTTGCTATAGCTTTGTTTAAACATTTCGCTTTGTGTCGAATTTAAAAAGTTATCTACAGGAATGTTTAATTCACGCTGTAGTATAATACCTTGTTCATTAATAGCATCTTCAATGTTATCTTCGTTAATATTATCCCACATTGTGTTAAGATATTTAAAGTCTCTAACATTAACATAATCCCAATCTGATAAGTTTGTCATTATGCAGCCTTGGCGAGCTCCGTACATTGCCCATAGCCCATTGTCTACATCAGCACCTACCATTTGCCAAATCATTAATCTGTGTAGATTTTGCCAGTACACTTCCTGCGTAAATGTAGAAGGATTAAACTTCTTTCCTTGATCTAGACACATTTTAACACCTTCACGAAAGCCTGCTCTCCAGGCTTGGTGTGCAGTTGCATTATTGTATACTTTAGAATAACAACTATTCATTTGTATATAATCTAAGTTCCAGCAAAACTCTACTTGTGCAGCAATATTATCCGACTCGCTTGCTTCGTGTGTTTTCATGTTTAATACAACTTCTTTTGGCCAACATTTAAGGCCGCCATTACCGTATAACAATCCATTAACAACATTATAGCCGCACCAACTAAGCACAGCGTTCTCCATATAAGGATGTTGTTTAAAGTCTATTTCTTGTTCTAGGAAATCGGCATATATTTTATTGTCGCCGTCTACTGTAATGAATCGTTCTGTTTCACTTAATTCAGCGCAAGCCTTATGTGCTGCGTCAGATCCTTCTACGCCATGTACACGTTTTGCCCAAGGTGCTTTAGTTAAAAGATCAGCATAGTTTTCTTCTGCATTAGGTTCGTCATATGACAAGTATATAATATCAATATCTTTAATCTTCATTTTTAAAACGTTCCCTTAACCAGTCAAAGTCGTTAATTTTCTTAAGAGCAGTAGGATCATTGACGTTTGCTTCGCCATACTCTTGTCCTTGTTTTGCTCCTCTTTGTGCGTATTCTCCATAGCGTCTGTTTGCGCCCTCATACTGCCACTGTGTTAATCTATATTCTGTTTCATCGTTATGCTGCCTGTCGATTGAACGAGCAGATAATTTTACACATTCTCTAAATGCGCTCTTCCACGTATTAAACGGATCAGTATTAAATGCAGTAATATTAGACACAATAGGCATTGGCTTAAAATACGGACTAATACTAGTTGTCATATCAGCAGTATCAGTATCCATATTTAAAGTAAGTTTTCTCGGTAGTAATTTAATTCCGCCATATCCGTAAACTAGGTCATTAATAGGATTCTTACTACGCCAAACATGTACAAATTTTAATTCGTTATCAGGCACAGTGTAAGTAAATTTAAATTCTTCATCAATACGTGCATCGCCGTCAACTACCCAAAACATCGGACTAGTACACAGTTCTGCGGCCTTTATGTGTGCTTGATGTATACCCTTTACTCCGTGTACTCTTTGAGCTCTTGGAAAACGAGCTTTCAATGATTGCCAATTTTCTTCTGCATTAGGTTCGTCATAACTTATGAATACAATGTCATAACGACTTGCAATATTTTCTTTAATGCTTTTACTAATACGATGCGGGCTCTTATATACAGTTTTGTAAAATTTACTTTGTGATTCTGTGTATGGTTCATCAGAAATAGGCAACGAATCATACTCACTAGCTGCAAGGTATTTCTTAAGTGCAGCTCTTGCTCCTTTGATTGCCCATTCGCCGTGTTTAACATCATTCCCAATATTCGACCATATTAATAACTTTTTTCGATCAATACTAGAAAATGGAACATCTTTAACAAGTTTTTCAATTTCTATAAATGCTGAATTATAGGCCTGTTCAGCAGTAGTAGCATGATAAACTACTGTTCCGTATTGTGGTATATCAAATGCATAATCTTCTCCGCCTTTCCAGTAAACCCCCGAAGATGAATACGACAAACTGTTTACTATACTAATATTGCTCCAGTGTATTGTTGAACGCTTAACACTTTCTTCAAATATCAACGGAGTTGACATAAACGACTTAGTTAATTTTGCATCATCTGTTATTGCAAAAAAGTTCGTGTCAGGCAAGGTATCTGTTCGTACTATCCAAGGTATAGCATTTTTTGCTGCATAAAAGTTTTCTTCAGCATTAGGTGCGCCTTGATCAAAAAAGTAAAAGTCGTAGTCTGCAAGTTTTAGTTGAAAATCACTCATATGCTATCCCTACGTTTTCTACGTGTGCAGGCACAAATATATCTATATCTTTAGTAAAGCACTCGTCTACGTGTATATTAATATCATCGTCAAATAAAATTGTTTTATATAAAATATGAAAACAATTCTTTGCGCAAATGTAAAACACATTTGAATTCAAAAACTCTCCTTCAAATCGTAACGTTTTATTTGTTGAGTTTATGTATATCATATTCTTACATGATGCTGTAGGAATTTTGTAAAAAGAATGTTCTGTTGTAATAGATATATCTGTGTTAATTTTTTCAATTACAAAATTATCACCTAACTGCACTACAGTATAATTGTGTTTAAGTATGTCACCATTAAGAAATTTTTCCGCTAGACTCTCACTGATATTAATAGAGTTGTCTGGAGCATCTCCCGAATGAGAAAAGACAGCCGTTATTCTATTTTCACTATCGTATGACACATAGTATTTTAATGTACGAGCTAACATCTGATGACGACGAATGTCGTCTAATATACTACTCATTGAACAACTCCTTTACGTCTGTTGGTAAGAAATCGTCTTCAACATAATGTAATATATCATTCAACATATACGAATCTAACATAATTTTTCCGTGAAACGTGTAAACTGGAATTCTATTAGTTACAGTATCTGACGGTGTATTCCAATCTTGCATTTTGGGTTTTAAATGTATAAAGGTAGGCACTGTTGTATTATCAGTAGTAGCACTCTCTAGTCCTAATATTTTTATAGCAAGTGCCATGTTTAAATCAATACTTTGTCCAGACTGGTATGTGTTCTTTAAAAACTTACTATAATAAGATTTCCAATTAAGCGTAATATCTTTCAATAGCTCAAACACTAATTTAGAAGTAGGTGTCTTTTTAAAATAATAAAATGCTGTGTATAAATTAGGCAAACTATTCTTTACAAAAGTTTTTCTATAATAGTCGCTTGTTGCAATAGTATTTCTATAGGTTAAAACATTAGTTGTAAAAAACATATCATGATGTGAAAACTTATCCCACCAATGGTCTACGTTTCGACAAAATACCATATCAGCATCAAGTACAATTGTTTCTTCATAAGGAGACATCTCATATGCTCGCCAGCGATTCTCTATTTTCCATTCACTGTCTTTTGCGTAATCGTCTTTAATGTCTTTATCAGTAATAATAGTTACGTTGTTTATGCTATTAAATTTTTTAATACTTGCTGCTAACAATTCTGCTTGTTTTACATAATCAGTCTTACCGTTGTTTTGTGCGAAAATGACATAGCCTTTACTCATTTACAAACTCCTTGTCGATTAGATCATTTAAGTGAAGTTTATTCATAATGTGTATATTCATACCTTCAACCGAGACTATGTTAACTTTGTCTATTCTTGATTTTTGTCCTAAAACAAACGTATACTTTCCATCTTTAATAGTTAGCAAGTCATCTTGAGGACTAGTATATAACATTTTGCCAGGTAACTGACACGGCCAATTAGTTTCTTGGTATCCGTTGAGCATATGCAATGCTATACTAAAGGCGTAATCATTTCTATAAAGTTTTAGAGGTATACGATACAATGTCCTAAAATAATGATAATGTTCTTTAATATAATTTACTAGTTCAAATAGTTTTTTAGTTCGTTCAGTTTTCTTAAAAACTAATACAGTTGCCCACCAAAAATCAATAGCTTCATCGGATATTTTGTCAAAGCCTTTTATATTTCTTTTATATGCAATATCGCAACTATCTCTAAACATAAACAAATCTGATGGCTGATCTAATACTTTTAGGAAACTGCTATTATTGATTAAGTAATCTGTATCTATTACAATAGTAGTGTCAAATGGAGTTATGTCATAAGCACTTGCCCGATTTACATTTTTCCATTCTGCACGTATACTGTGATGTTCACCGCCGAAAAATTCTCTATTTTGAAAGTTAGATTCCCGTGGCATTTGAAAAATTACATCATCTACGTATTTTTTATACCATGGATATGTTTTTTCAAGATAACTTACACTGTCAGTCACAATAACTACAGGCAATTTTAAATGCTGTTTTACTAGCTTTGCGTTATATATTGCTTGTTTAACATAGTCTATTGCAGTGTTGTTATATGCAAACAAGAGTACTCCTGTTGTCATAGAGATAGCAAATCCTCTAACTTTCGAGATTTCAAAATTGCATCTTCATACTGCAAAAAATATGTCTCCGTTGCAGACTTGTATGTGTCAGTAACTAATTTTAAAAATTCTATAATATTAGTAATTTTTATAGGAATGTCGTTGTCATCTGTAATAACACTAATTTCATTTTCAAATGCTGTTTGTAAAAATGCAATTAGTTCTTTATTAGCAGTAAACTTTCCACCATTGAAGAATACAATGATTGCTTCTTGAAACTGTTCTTTCAGTAGCCGCTTTTGATTGTTAATAGTGTCAATATGATGTATATCTTCTAATACTGTCTTTAATCGTTGATCCATTTAGACTCCGCCTTTATAGTATATATTACACTATAAAGTTAAAGTTGTCAAGAGCGATTTTTAAGCAAATCCAGCAAAGGTTGGTTCTACTATAACAGTAGTGCTTGTAGATGCGTCTACTGAACTAACATAGCTTGTAAATTCAACGGTGTAGTCTTGAGCGGCTGCACCAGTTTTTAGCAATGTTGCTTCCCAGTTAATATTAACGGCTGCTGAACTGTTTCCAGTAAGAATGCCACTGTTATACAATACCGTTCCCGAAGTGTTTGAACCTTGGAAAATACGTATTCGAAGTGTACCTGCAATGTCAGGACTTCCTCTAAGCAATCCAAAGAATGTCCAATTAGAAGCACCGGCTTTTGATGCGACACCTCTAACTTTTACCGACCAGTTGTCTGCAGGTATAGTAAATGTTTTTGTCCAAGCAGTACCGTTAGTGTCTCCGGAACTAAATGGCCCAATAGTAGGTATAGCAGGACTAGATACTAGCGGCGGGATGTCTGTGATTTCTGAAACTGTCCAGGTAGGATTAGTTACATTAGTTACTGACGGATTAGCCCCAACCGTATTAAATAAAGGGTTAGTGCCAGCTGTAATTGTTTTTACAGAAACCCAAGAAGCTACTCCGGCGTTTACATTTTCATCTCGAGGATCGTCTGGCCAATTTTTTAATGATCGATCATAATCCGAACACGTTACTTTTGCTGTGATTACTGTATTAGCAGCATTACGTTTAAGTTCTACTTTAGTCTGATTCATTTCATATAATGCATCGGTTGAATCAAGTTTTAAGACAAATTGTGCATAATCAGTTCCAAGTACATTAAAAATAGAACGGTCAACTCGAAAATCTATAGGGTTAGATACATTTAAATGATTATACCACCAGTTTCTCTTGGCTTGCGTTCGAGGACTAGTATACGGAACTCCTGAACTATTAGTTAGTCTAATAGAAAAGATTAACTCTCCCCCCATATCAAAAAATCTATCTCTATTTGCAGTCGAGCTAAATGTAATAGAAAATTCTCTAGATATTCTACCCCTAGCGTTGTCGCCTGCTTGTTGATCGCCAGTTTTGCCTTCGTCAACTTCAATGTCTGATCCGCCGCCCCAGTCAGTTGGACTAACATCTCCAGCTTGGGCACTGGTAGCGGGATTAGTAAATTGATTAGCGGCGTGTACGCCTGCCATACCTTCTGCAATTTCTAATGAAAGTTGAAGGTCATTATATCCGGTAATAGTATCTCTAGGTCCTGAAATATCTCCATTTTCATCATATACATATCCGTCACCTGCTAGAATAGCATCGCCTTCGTTGTATTCTGTAAATGATGGTTGGCTAGTGGGAAGTCCTACATCAGCGCTGCCTAGTTGATGAACTCTTAACCAATAATAGATTGCAAATGCTTTATCAAAATGAACATTATTAAGTGTTTCGCCTGCTGTTACTGCATCAAATGATCCTTCGGCTCCTAGGTACGTATTGATCATAGTAGTACTGACGCCGTATGTACCTGCTAGAGCTATTATTCTAGTTCGTAAATCATTGTAATGTGCTGCGGTAATCTCGTCACCGACTGATACTACTTCTCCCATATATAACTCCTATCTATTAAAGCGTGTTGCCGTTTAGAAAAGTGATACTCGGAGAAGGTGCCGTTACGTATTCAGTATCAGCACGATACTCAGAAAGTTTAATAATTGTTCCCGGTTGCACAGTTTCGTCTACTGGAATAGGAGGAGTAAAAGACTGACCGTCTCCAACATCTGCATCTACACATGTTACTTTTAAGTAAACTATTTGCGAGTTTCCGTTACTATTTAAAACTTGGTCACACTTTGCTTGTATTGTTATATAGTTCTCTGCATATAACGAGTTTGTATTTGTGGCCCAATAACCTACTTGCTGGTAAGAATTAGTAAGCCCTGACCATCCTTCGTTAATAAGACTAGCTGTACCAGCTGATTGACGAGCTTTTAAATAATAACTAAAGTTAGACATAATGTCTCGCCAATGCACATTTTTAGCATCAGAAGTATCAATGTGCTGACCAGTTATTCTAAGCTCGCCGCCTGTATTCCAAAAACGTCTAGCTGCTGCCGGTGTACCGAAATCAATTTTAAATTCGCAATCAATACTTGCCGTTGTTGCAGAATTTCCCCAAACTGCCGACCTAGTTGTACTTAACTTATCGTATTCATTTCTTGACCCTAGTGCATGAAGTCCATTATTTAACGCAACTTTAGCTCTAGTAATTTCTAATTCTAAATCTTCGTATCCTGCAAGTTCGTCGTCAAGAACAACATCTCCTAATTCATTTAATCGATATGTTGCATCGTCGCCGACAATATCTGCTGGGTCGATTTGAGAAAGTGTAGTTGGCAATGCGCCAGTTTGGTGTACACGAGCAGCAACAATAGCATTATACAATTGCCTATGTTCTGTTGCGCCAATAACTCCGCCTCTTGCAGCAGGATTAATTATATAATTCTGCCCGTATCCACCGAAGTTAATATTTAATTCCGGATTGCTATTAAAATCATTATTGTTAACAACATTTAATATCTGAGTACGTAATCTATTAAACGCTTCTGCCGTAATACTCGCCATAATTTACACCTTTAGTACACATTCAACTAGCTTTTCATCTTCGTCACTATTTGATTCTAGTGCTATCCCTACTAGTGCATTTGTTGCTGTAGTAGTACTTACGCCGTCTGTCATTGCATAAACTGCTTGACCTTTGCGCACAGCACCTTTTACTCTTACTGGAACACGCCCTTTAAGTGCAATATATTGTCCATCTGCTTCGCTATTCATTTTAAATGCAGGATCAGTTGAAACTACTCCTACACAAAAGTCTTGTGCAGCAGCTAGATCTACTTCGTGGTCTGGATGATCACATACTGCTACTGCTGTACCTGCTGGTAATTCTTCTGCTGTTGTATATTTCTCTGCCAAGTCAGCGTATTGTGCTTCAGTTGCAACACCTGCAAATTTTGTAGCATTAATTGTACCTTGTGCATCTCTAACCGGAATAGTTAACGGATTGTCGGCTACTGTTGCTCTTGCAAACAAGCCACTTCCCTGTCCATTATATTCAACTTCCTGTGATTGTGTAACCACACCGTCGAATGTATCAGCATACACAGTTCTAAATTTAATAGTATTTGTTCCTAAGTCGCTTGTACTATCTGTTTCTGGTCTAAAAGTATTAGCACTAACTCTAAAACGTATTGAACTACTGTCTTGGAACGCAATATCTGTTCCGCCGTTGTTATTAACTACTGCAATGTTTCCGTTATTAAATAGCTTAAACGTGTCAGCCGAACCAATTGTTAAACCACCACTTGCTCCTTCTGCACGAATATTAGTTTGTGCAAGCATTTCTGGGGAATTTTTCTGAACAAACTCTGAAGAGTCAAATACAGTTCCGTCAACAACAAGTTTTTCAGCAGCACTAGCAGTACCCCAGAACCTTGTTGGTCCTGATGTGTAGCCTGTTGAGTTTGTATTTCTTAGAGTAAGTCCTGATTTAACTTCAGTGTAGTTAGCAAGGTCTAAGTTTTCAGCTTCTGCTGTATTAATGGGGAACGATTCTTGAGAAACAGTAAAAATAACATCGCCGTTTACATAAGCTCTTACAATAGGTTTTAGGGATCCGTCATAAGATGATTTAGCAAAGCCTGTTTCTAGCTGTGTTACTTGTCCTTGTGATGTAGTCTGCGGACCTACAAGGATATATTCTGAACCAGTGTATACAAACACTTGATCGTTTGCACTATCTAACCAAAAATCGCCTGCTGTTTGGCCTTCTGGCTGGAGTGTAGATACTTCAGCACCAGAAGCTGGGCGGAAGCGTTGTCCATCGTAGAACCTAATTCTATTCTCTGTTGCATCGTACCAAATCATACCAGTCACTTTACGTGCTGGTTCTCCTGTACCTGCAAAGTTTTCTAACAAGTGATAAAAATTTTCATTTTGTAACTCGCCGTAACCAGCATAGTTTTTACCAATCATCTTCAATGCTGTTGATTGATTAACTGTGCCGTCCTCAATAGTGATGTCGCTGTTGACACCAGTAAAACTGTTTATTGTATAAGCCATTTCTTTCGAACCCCTAAATGTTTTGTTCTTCTATGTATTTATTTGTTTTCTAACTTTGCTAGACGAGCTTCGAGATCATCTATCTTGTTAAGTGCATTTTGCAATGCGCCAGTAAGTAAAGGTACTAATTTACTATGATCTAGCTGCTGTGCTTTAACTCTGCCATCATCTTCAACTGCATCTTTTTCTCCGTACACTGCTTGTGGTACAACTTCTTGCACTTGGTGTGCTAAGAAACCGTCGTGTACATTTTCATTTTCATCTGCAATATATGTAAACTTAATTGGTTTCAGAGCTTTTACACGATCAGCAGCATCAGACATATCGCCTACAACTTCTTTTAATCTATAATCAGAAGTTGTGTTGTATGCTGTAGTTGATCCATCAGTTGTAACAGAACCAATTGTGCCGTTGGCATTTTTAAAGCTAATTACGTCACGAAGTGCAGTAGTATTTGTACCAAACTCCATATCGCCACTAGTTGTAATCATTACACGGTTGGCTGTAGGACTAAATGCTCCGCCGCCGATGATGAATTGACTACTGTTCATTCTCATTACTTCTGATAGACCGCTTTCAAAGTATACAGAAGCAGAGTTAGATCCACCAATATAAGTATCTGGGTTACCTTTAAATCTGCCGCCTTTGCCGGTGCCACTACCAATACCTTGGAATAATGCATCTCCGTTTGACGTACTTTGGACTCTTGCTTCTTGGTCAGCTGTGCCTGAAATATGCAGTTCTGCAGACAATGAAGTGTTTAAACCAATGCCTAATCCGGAACTGAAATAACCAGTACGGAAATTGTTAATCTGTGAACCCACGTCATAAGTTGCATTAGTGTTAGGAAATACTGATCCACTAACATTTGCAAGTTTTGTCTGTACTCTTGCATCAGTGTAGTACAAGTTTAGACCTTCGCCTAAGTTTGTAGTTGATTTATTTCCAAAAGCAGTGTCAAAACGTGATTGTGTATAGTATAAGTTAGTTCCTTCTGCAACAACAGTTGAGCTAATAGATTGCCAAGTAGCTGCTCCTAGTCCGTTAGTAATAAGAGCTTGGTTTGCCGATCCATCTGTTGCTGGAATTGTAAATGCATTTGCAAATTTAGAAACGCCTGTACTTGAGTTAACACTGTATAGTTCTGTTCCGGAGTTATTAATAACTTTAAAGTATTCATTTGCACCGTTTGAAACGTCAGTATCTAGTCGTACTGTAATGCCACCTTGTGAACGCATCTCTGAACCGTCAATAACCATAGAACTTGTATTATCACTAAATGTAACACTACCGTTCATAGCATGATTTGATGCATATGTCAAGTCGCCAAGTGTTGCCGAGCCGTTGATCTGTAGTTGTCCAGTAGCAGCATAATCAACAATGTTTGTTAAACTTCTAGCTGCGGTAATAACTTCAACACTTCCGATACCAAGGTTGCCATTAATATCTAAACGCTGCACCGGACTCTGTGTACCAAAGCCAACATTACCGTCTGCGCCGTTAACAAACACTGCATCAGGTGCGCCGTTGCCTTCAATTCGGAAGTTAACATCTGCGCCAGTCTCGTTGAACACAACTTCATTGTTACCAAACGAATGCTCTACATAAACGTTGTTTTTGTAGTTTTCAAAAATAGTACGTGACGCTTTGGTTGATGCTGTAAAGTCTAAAATCTGTGATCTTATTCTACTAAATGCAGTTTCGTTGCCTAAGTTGTCATTGCCAGTTAACTGTATACCACCAATAAAGTCACTATCTGCAGGGTTTGCAGAATCTCTGTACACATTAAAGTACGGACCTGCGTCAGTTGTTGATTCTGTATTTTTAATTCTAGCAACTACAAGATCTGAAACTCCATCAACATCAAGTTTATATGTTGCAGGTCTAGGAGTTGCTCCGTAAATTACAGGATCGTACCCGATACCTAGTTTTCCATTTGGAATGTAAATATCGCCTGTGCCTTGTGGCCTTAGTTCAATATCTGCATTACTATCTATTGTACTAATTACGTTATCTCTAAAGTTAATAGTTCCGCCAATTGTTAACTCGTTAACATTAAGCGAAGCTGTATCAACTGCTAGTGCTTTAACAGTACCGTTAACATCGAGCAATGCTTGTGCAGTTGTTTTACCAATTGCAACACGACCTTGCGTATCAGTTCCTAATGGTTGAATTGCTAAGTTACGTCCGCCTTGACTCAATTCCTTTGCTTCAATAAATGCAAAGTCTGCGTTTGTTTCGTAACCCATACCAAGTACAAAATTAGTATTATTTGCCCCTGTAACTTTTAGTTGTGCATCTTGTGCATAGTTAACTGTATTAAGATCCTTAGCAACAGTTGCATTGCCGTCAGTATCTAGTGTGCCAGTAAGTGTTAGATTATTAAACTGTACATTAGAAGTTGTTTCAACTGGCTGACCTATTGCGATTTGTCCGCTAGCATTATCATATGTAACACCTGTGCTGCCTGCTAAACTTAGTCTTGCTCTTGCTTCTGTAAAATATCTATTATTATTTCCTTCAGATATTTCATTTGAAGTTAGTGTAACTACTCCAGTTAAACCGTTAACACTGTCTACAGGCGAATCAATTGTGATAATACCTGTGCCGCTGTTGTAAGTACCGTCGCCAGTTACACTAATAGCTGCTCTTGCTCTAGCATCTGTAAAGTATAAGTTTGACGTGCCTTCTGCTAAAGCGTTTGTTGTAGTACTCGATAGTGATGCTGCAAACCTAGAGTTAGTATAGTAGAAGTTAGTTATTCCTTCGCTTAGATCATCTGAATCTTTTGCACCAAATGCCGTATCAAATCTACCTTGAGTATAATATACATTAGTTGATCCTTCAGATAACGCATCAGTAGATTCTGCTATTGGAAAATATCCAGCGCCATCATTTGTTGCTTCCCATCTGTCTGACGATTCGTTCCAGCGTATTAATACATTAGTTAATGAACCTCGTTCAACTTCAATACCTGCATTGAGTGTAGGAAGAGTTGTTTGGTTTGAATTGAGTGTAATAATATTATCTGCAATATTAACTGTTGTTGAATTAACTGTAGTAGTTGTGCCTGTAATAGTTAAGTCGCCTTCGACAATCATTCCAGTTAGTACACGAACACTGCCGCCACCAAATGCATCAAGTTCTAGATCTGAACTAGAAACTGCTGTACGTATTTTGTTTCCTTCTATAAACAATGCATCAGTAGTAAACCTTGCACTATAAATGTCAGTACCTTGTACAGGACTAAAGAAGTCAATAAAGCCACCCGGAGTTGCGCCAATTTGGATATTTCCAGGAGTATTAACTTGTGTAATTGTGTTTCCGCTGATACTAATGTCGCCAATGTCAGCTGCCGTGTTTACATCTAAGTTTTCTAATAAAGCAAGTCCTGTAGTTGTTAAACCAACAAACTGAGGCGATGCTGATTGTGCAACATCTTGACCAATTGCAATAGAACCAGTTGTATTATTATATGTTACGCCTGTGCTGCCACTTAGTGCAGCTCTTGCTCTCGCATCTGTATAGTAAAGATTAACAACGCCTTCCGGAACACCGTCTGTTGTTCCAGTAAACACACTAGCACTACCTAACGGAGTATATGTTATACCGTTGTTTGAAAATTCCCATTGATCATTAGTTTCATTCCAACGTATACCTACGTTGTTTGCTGATCCACGTTCAACTGTAAAGTTAATATCCTGCGTTGGAGCAGCAGTTTCATCAGAATTCATTAACAATGTAAGGCCTGCATAACGCAAGTTTGTTGAGTTAATCTGTGTTGTTGAGCCGCCTAATGTTGTGTTACCTGTGGTTATTAATCCACCAAATGTAGGAATTGCTGTAGGAGCAACATCTTGACCAATTGCAATAGTACCTGTAGTATTGTTGTATGTAACACCGTTTGCACCTGTTAATGATTGTCTAGATCTTAGAGCAGTAAAGTATAAATTAACAGTACCTTCAGTTAAATCATCAGTATCAAATACTGTCATATCAACACGCACTTCGTTAGCTGTTGCTATAATACCATTACCAGCAGCAACGTTAATAGTAACATCTCCTGTTAGCTGTGTATTACCTGCGTCCACTAATCCTGCACCAGCAAATACGTTTACGCCTGCGCTAATACGAGTTGCAACTTCTGCATCAACATACGCTTTGAAGTTTGGATTATTATCAATACTTGCTGCAATTTCTGATAACGTATTCATACTAGAAATAGGAGCCGGAGTTCCAAGAATGTTATCACGAATTGTGTTTACATAGGTAGTAGTTGTGTAGTTGTTGGCTGTTAAGTACGACTGAACACGTTCGTTAGTATAGTATTTTCTATTTAAATCAGCACTTATGCCGTCTAGCCCATTAGTATAAACTGCATCTGCCCATTCAGCACCATTCCAAAATACAGCATCGCCCTGTGTGCCTTCTGGCAATCTGTTAGAGTCAACTCGAACAGTGCCGCCCAGTCCTTGAACTGTGTTAACACCGGCGTTTGCTGCAACAAGCAAATCAACATAATTTTTAGTTGTAGCATCTGTACTAGAAGTCGGTTCAGACATGTTTTTAATTTGTACTGTTCTTACTCCAGCTTGTCCTAATAAAAGAACTCCGCTAGTTGTATCGATAGTTATTGGACTAGACGAAGCAATTGTGCTATTTTGTAAATATAACCCACTTACTGAACTAATAAGTAAGTCTTCTAAAATACCTACATTAGTTAAGTTAGAGTTTACAACACTATTACCTAAAGTGTCTGCACTCAAAATCATTTGTTTGTTAATTGAGTATTTTTTGCCGCTAGGTAGATCGAAGTCTTGATTTGATCTCCAATATCCGCTATCAGAAGAATCGTAAGTTAAGCTAGCATTAGCACCAGAAAGTGTAATGCCGCCACCGTTTACGTCACCTGCACTAATAGCGCCACTGCCTAATGTTAGATTACTGTCTTCAACTACAACTTCCGTAGTTGAAATAGTTGTTAATTCTCCATCAACTCTTAAATTACCTGTAATACGGGCATCGCCGCCAACATCAAGTGTATATTCTGGGGATGAAGAAAATATACCAACTGATCTGTTAGGCGTATTAATTGTAATGGCGTTTTCTCTAATGCCGTCAACACTAACACTAATTGCCATTGTTTGGTTACTTCTAGTATTAGTAATGTTGTAGCGATCAGATTCCATAGTATGTGTTACCTGACCTTGTGCGCCTAGAACAACACCGTTATTTGAGGCAACTGTTAATCTACCATTAATTGTTCCAGAAGTATAAGTTGACAAAAACTGCGAAGCATCTCTACGTACACCACTAGCGTCCAATAAGAACTTTGCAGTATCAACTGTTACGTTATTGTTAGTAAATGTCTGCGCAGTACTAGCATTAAAGCCGGTATATAAGTTGTCACCTAGTTCTGGAATTTGGCCAGCTAATGGAACAAAATTCTTTGGAGAGTACGCACCTAGCATTACACCATCTGTAAATATCTTAGTAATAGTTACCGGCTGTAGCTGATCATCTCTAATTGTTTCAGTAACAAATCCGCTTGTGTTTTGTGACTTACTGTAAATAGGTCCTGCTAATGTAAGGTCAGTTCCATCATAAAAGTACATTTGGTTTTCTTTCGAATCCATCCAAATGTCGCCTGCAACAAGTGCAGTTGGCTGTGTTTCTGAAACAATTGGGCCAGCGCCTGCTCTAAATGTACTACCATCGTAAATTTTAAGTCTATTTTCGTTTTTATCATACCACAACTGACCTTGCAACGGATTGCGCGGACTTGTAGAACTTGCAAAGTTTTCAAGCAACTTAACAAAGTTTTCGTTTAGTATCTCACCAAACCCTGCATAGTTTCTACCTATCAGTGTAATGTCGATACTATTACTGTCAATAGTACCGTCAATTACTTCTGTAATCAGCGTCCCATCTGTTCTATTGATTCTATATGCCATTATGTTATTTCCCCAGCGTAAATGATAAAGTTGAGAGACATGTAAGGGTTAAGTACATTTAAAGGTGTGCCTGTTTGTACTTCAGTGCCATCAGGACCGACTACACTACCTGCATTTGAAGATAGTTGTCCACCGTCTGTGACTGTTCCTGATGAAGTAATTGACATTCCGTTTCCTGTTTGCCCGTCATTGTAATCTCTGTAAGCATAGAAAGGATCACCTGTTGTGCTTTCCATGTTATGCGAGTGTTCTGGTAGGTTGCTAGCACTTAAAGTTCTTGACTCTGCGCCGCCTGTTCTACCCACTGCCGAAGCAGCATTATTTGACACGCGGTTAGCTGCGCCGCCACCAGTGCCTTCTAAGTTATTCATACTATCTACACCAAGGACCATACGGCCTCTTAAGTCTGGTAGATAAAAATTACCAGGCTGTGGATCATCTAGCTGTGGATATAAATTGCTTGCTCCGCCGAGTACAGTATATAATTGATTAAATTTTGTTTGACTTACCTGACTTCCGTCACATAGTAGCCATCCTGCAGGTCTTGTTGCTACAACACTCCAATCACCTGCCCAAGGCGTAATACTCCCCACTGGCAAAGTTGGTACTAAACTTAATAAATCATTAACTGTGGTTTTTCTTAAAGCGTTGCCAACGTCATTGATTAAAAGTTCGTCTGCTTCTCTATTAATATCTGCTCTAGGTAATAAACTTTTATTACCAATAAGTTCTGGTCCAAGTGTAGTTTCAAATTCTTGAACAAACTGGCCTGTTCCAGCATTTGCAGTACCGTCGTATTCAACTTCGGTGCTTGTAACATCTCCTACTAATCTAAATGTAGTTGAGTTAGCAAGCGAAGTTGCACTTTCAACGTTACCTTCAATTGTTAGGTTACTACCAGTAATGGTTTCTGCATTTAATACTGTAGTATAAACTGTATTTGTATAAAGATTTCTGTACTTATTAGATGCACTACCGATGTCATGAATGCCTTGACCTTCGGTAACAAGATTTGTAGTTGTTAAGTTTCCATTAACTTTTACAATGTCGTTAAAATAAGACTGCCCAGCAACACCAATGCCACCCGCTGTTCTTATAGAACCTGTTTGACTGTTGGTGCTTGCTTCTGTTCCTGTAACAACTACTGCTGTTGCATTGCTATTAATGACAGTACTGTTTCCAGTTACTACTATGTTTCCAGCGTTGGATATAGTAACCGGAGTTGTTTGTATTCCAGCATTATTAACTTGGAATTTGATGTCGGCGCCGTCAACGTTATTAGTTAAAATTCCGTCGCCGCCAGCAACTCGAACATTAAATGTACCTTCTTCGCCTAAGAATACGCCCGCATCTGCTTTAACACGCAAATTGCCTTGTATTGCTCCGCTAATATCATTTCTTAAAAATTTATCAGCACTAATAGTACTGCCAGCAATACTTAACGCTTCAGCACGTTCGGCTGTTCCGTAGTATTTAAATGCTAAACCAGATGTTGCATTTTTAAGGGTAATTCCTTTGTACAATAAATCAAATCCTGGAATTTTAGTTCTTGGTCTAATGTAAGGAATACCTGTTGATTCTTCAGCAGAGTTAATAACTGCAATTAATTCGTTTGCAATGAATACTTTAATAACAAAATAAGTGTTGTTGTTAACATCAACAACTTCTTCTGCAATAATACCTGTTTTATTGCCTTCGCTATAGTTTGGTCCTACTAAGATCCAAGCACCATTAGCAAACAAGTACAATGTTTTATTTTGCGAGTCAACCCATAGATCGCCTTCTTGTGTTTCTGCCGCTGTCGGTTTCGTATTTGATTTTTTAAGGCCGCCAATTTCAACCCACTGTGTACTATCAAATACGTACATAACGTTTGTTGTGGTATTATACCATATTTGTCCTTCAACAGGATTATTTGGAGCATCGATATTAGCAAAGTTTTCTAATAAGTGCAAAAAGTTTTCGCCAGTTGCAACTGCATAACCGGCAGTATTTTTACCAATAAACTTTAAATCAGTTTGTTCATTAATAGTAAGATCATCTACAACAATAGGTTCTTTAGTAGTATCACTAAATGTAATAGTATATGGCATTCTTAGACCTCACTTCCGCCACTTAGACTTTGAATTCTAACTGTATAATCAATTTGAATAAGTCTGTTCAGTGACTTTTGTACTGGGTGGAAAATAACATGAGTAACAAGTAAGTTATCGCCTGTAGTGCGCTTTGCTTTTAGACCAAGTTCGTCAAATACAAATAATGCTTCGGTATCGGTAGAGTTATCAAAAGCATCTTGACCTTCTGGTTCGCCGTAGTCTAGTAAACAACTTACAACAATATCAGTATAATTAACACCGGTAACATGGCGAGTTTCAATTCTGTTTCTTAGCGGGTCAGTGTTTTCAGTACTGCGATCGTCAACAACCTTACTAAATGTTTGATTGTACAAACTTGCATTGGTTCCTGTTGAGTTAGGAGTTAAGTAAGTGATAATGCCTGTTGGGTCAACCGCAGTTCCTCCATTACCAAAGCTCATTTCATATATGTTACCTTGGCCAGCATTAGCAATACTTTCAGCTAACGCAATACTCATGTTCTCATAGTGAATAGCATTTCGCTTATTCACATAGACTTCCTTAGTTTCCGGATCATATATTTTAATATGCCCTTCTACGTGTATCCCACTCGGTTCATTAATTTTTGTCATATTTTTCTCTCTACCATATTGTATTTATTTAGGAAACGAAACTGTTTGGGCACGTAAGAACTTGCCTATTGCATTTTCTGTATCTGATAAACTTTCTCCACGATTCTGCCATATTACACCCTGTTTACGCTTGATTACTATCTTTGCGCCTACTTTTGGAGCAACTGTTAAACGCACAGACGGTGTTCCATTAACACTAAAATCTGCAGGTAACCCGCTGTCACCTAACGGACTTAGCTGGTCTTTGTCTGGGTTATATAATGTGCATGGCGCTTTGTTCATTCTCTTACCCTCTACAAAAACTTCAATATCATCTGCTTGTCCATATGTCTCAGGAATTGATGTTGCAGTTGGGTCAAATTCGTTATTTCTGTTCCAACCGTTGTTTGCTCTTACTGTAGCTGTATTTAACTTCGGAGTGTATGGAAGCGAATATTCTTGTGTTATTCCGTCACCGTAAAATACTTCAGTAAGCTCTGTGTCAAGATAATCAATTGTTAAACTCTTACCTTGATTTAGAACTTCTGTCGCAGCATGATAAATTTCTTTAGTAGCAGTGCCATACGTTCCTCTTCTTAGTTGTGATAGTATATTTCCTTCTTTCTTCATGTACTCAATACGTTCTGATCCAACGAATATAATTCCTGGAACGTTTTGTCTTACAATTGGATCGTCTAATACACTAGCATCATCTACCTCAATACTGCTGTCATACCAATTTAGTAATGTAGTTAACTTTGTTGACTTTTCAGTATTAACTGCTTTGTAATGAGTTCTATTCAAGTTATCAGTAAACTGTCTAAATGCAAAACTCTTTTCAACTGGATCATAATCAAATATAACAATACTAAATGTATCAGTGCTGTTAATATTACGAGCAATATCAACTTGTACTGCGGTGCCGCCTTCGATTAGTGTGTAATCTCTGTGAGGAGTTAACAAAGAACCGTTGATTGCAACTAGTACGTAGTTTGCATTTGAAACTGGTGTGCTTAGAAGAATAATTCCGGCATTGCCTGCAACACTACTACGGTACCATTTGCTTGCAGGAGTTAATGTACGTCTACTTAGTACGCTCTTAGATTTATGCTGAGTGTCAAACACATCAGTGTTGTAAAAACTCATAATCATCAAGTTTGTGCCGCTCGGTAATGCAGTAGGAGTTACTAACTTTCCGTTCATCACATAGTATTGTGCATTTGTCATGATGAATACTTTTATCTCTTGACCTAATTTAAGTTTACCAGCAATGAAAGCAATTGTGTTAGATCCAAAATCAATTTGGTAATCAACCCCTAGTTCTTTAATTATACCGTCTACATAAACTTCTGTGTGTCCTGAACTAAACTCGCCATATTCAAAGTCACTTAGGTCAACTTGAAAGTCGTCTGCGCCGTTAGCTGTAAACACCTGTGTGTATCCGCCATTTAACATTTTGTCATCAGCAAATACTACTAAGAAGTTAGCACTTGGAGAAGCACCATACGGAGTGTCATCAAGATCAAACTGTGTTGTACTACCGTCAGCTGTTTCTAGCTGCTTTTGTATGTAACTATAATCTGGAGACTCGTCGTTATATACTGTGTATTTGATGTCAGCGTTAGTTGGCGGAGTTGGATCAAAATCTAGACCTAGTCTGTTAGATTCTTGGTAAGAATCATCTGTTACAAGCAATCTTGGCTTAACTCGTTTGCCATTAACTGTTGCAAATACTCTTAGGTCTTTAGTATATTTCAATGGAGTAATAAATTCGCTTGTACTTCCGTCGCCAGTAAATCCGTCAATTAAAATAATATCATTGCCGTTTGTACCAAATGTCATAATAGTAACAACATCGTTTACGCTTGGTACTGTATTCAATATTATAGTTTTACCTGGATTAATCAGGTAATCATTTAACGACTGTATATTAACATCTAACTCTGCTACTTCACTAGTTAGCAATGTTTTTTGTGGTTGCAAAGTAGATAGTTCTGTTGTATAATCACTAATAGCTATAGATAGTTGTGATTCAGTTTCTACTAGTGCAGCAAGGTCTACTGTTTCTTGACTAAACTGACTATTGTAACCCGACAACTGACCTTGCAGAACACTAATCTGGCTTAGTAAACTAGCTAGCTGACTTTCGTAAGTAGGACTCTGAGGACTAAGCGATGCAACCTGTGACTCTAATGAAGCAATTTGAGACTGTGTAAAGAGTATACTATTTTCAATTGCATCTAGTAACGACTGCTGATTGATTATTTCAACTGCAATGTCATCTAATTGTGTTTCTAATGGAGCAATTAATACCTGTAGTTCGTCAATTCTAGACGAAACTATAGTAAGCTGTTCTTCTTTAATAGCCTTGTTACTTTCGTATGCTGTTAAGAAGTCAGTGTACGCTGCAAAGTTTGGAGTATACTGATACTGGTTTGGACGCAGGATCTTATTATTAACTTTTATTATTAGCGCATCTTTACTTTGCGGATCTGCAATATAAGCAAAACTCTTAGTGCTTCCATCTGCTACGTAACTAATGCTGTTAATCTGTGGGCCGCCACTACGTGACAAGCTATAAACAAACATGTCAATAGATTCCGAAACGTGCCCCGGAACTTGCTCTTCTAAGCCGCCGCTTGTAGTTGGTGTAACAAATCCGTCGCCATCCATTGTGATATCTTCTGGATTATACCCAGTAGCTTGAGCATATCCTAGATCGCCGCCGTTAACAATACTATCAATATCAACGCCTACTGGGATGAAGCTGCCATCACTTGTTGATTTTCTTAAGATAACTTGTTCTTGTCCTGCATCACCTAATATAACACTTGACAAATTCTGTAACGGAATAGTAAAGTCTGTTGTTTCTCCGTCACCTGCAATAGTTTGCATTACTGCATTTGTATTCGTTATGCCTGTTCCTACATTCCAGTTAGTATCATCAATACGAACTCCGTTTACATAAACGTTCCATATGTCATCAACCGCAGGTGCAGTTGCAAATGTATAAGTTAGCTCAGTAGCATCATTGTAAAGTGTGATATCTGTAAATGTTTCGTCACTACCTTCCCAAGTTACGTTGTCCCAACTTGTTCCGTCTGTGCCCCAACCGCCTGAAGGTTCAAATCCAAAACCTGTTACGCTTACACCGCCATAGTCTACGCCTGTCATTAACGCAGCCGGGTCTTTTGCAAGTTGTCCAACAGTTGGGTTGTAATAATAGTTAATTCTATCATAGGCCCTTAAGAACGAAATGTCTTTTTTGTATTCAATAGTTAAAGTTTCGGTTGCTTCTGCTGCTATTAATATTTCTAAATGTCCGAACAACTTAGTTAGTCCGTCGACTTTAGTAGTAGCATTTCCTAAACTATATTCGCTGTCTAGCAATTCCTCGCCATTAATTTTAACAGTAGTTAAACCTTTTCTTAAATCAGCTGGCCACTTTAGCGCAAATGTTGTTTGCACGCCTGTGCCTAAAAATGTTTCTGTAACATCTAAATTTAGTACTTCTGATTGACCTAGTGTCCTATCAAATTTAATTGTTATGTCGTTTTTACGAATTGTATTATTATCAATGATAGCAATAAGTGTAGCAGTTTCGCCTGTATCATCAACTGAGCCGTTAATAATTACATCAGGTCTTGAGTAATACCCAGTTCCTGAATTAGTTACCACAACATTAGTGATTTTTCCGCCACTACCGATATATGCTTTAGCTGTTGCGCCGCGGCCGCCGCCACCGCTGATTGTTAACTCAGGTGCTGTTTGATAACCTATACCGGCATTTTGTATTTGTATATCACTTACACCGTATGTGTGGTTATCTTTCCAACTCTGATCTGGATATATATCCAACGATGTATTTCCATCTAATACTAGATCGTTATTAAACACTTTAATGTTATTTGTTGATTTTAAATCAAAGTCAGTGGTTAGTGTGCTAACTACTTCAGTTTTGTTATAGCTACTTACAAATTCCCTTACTTTAGTTCTATATGGTTTTACTTCGTTGATGTAATCTTGATAAGAAGTTAAACTATCATTTTTATATGTAATTCTCTGTTCTAGTTCTCCTACATTGTGTTTTGCCTTTACAAAACTTGTTTTAAAGATCCAGTCAACTGGTGTCTGTTCAGTTAACACATAGCGAACACTGTTAAAGAATAAGTTGTTAAATTCTACTTGTAAGTTATCAATAAAGATATTATTACGGATAGCATCAAGAATGATTCTTGCTTCTTGAGTCGGAATACTATCGTAGTTTACTTCTTCATAACTAATACCGTCATATCCTAATACGTTTTGATCAAAATCATATAATGCTGAACTTAATTCTATAGTTGCCTTTTCTCTTCCAACTACAGTATAGTTTAAGTTGATATCACTTTCATTAGTTTCATTATTTCTCTTTAATAGTAACCAAGTTCCGCTACTGCCGACATTGGTAATTTTTACTATTTGTCCAGGGCGCGGCGAAATATTTAATAATTGGTATGACCCGTCAATTAAGAAATCAATCGGTGTATTTGCAGTTACGCCAGATGAATACCAATCTCTGTAAGTCCAGTAACTTGACACATCATACGATTGTATTCTAGTTAGCTGCCAGTTCTTGTTTCTAGTATCGTAAACATATAGTCCCCACTTGTTAGTATTATTAACGTTTGTACTTAGAACTGTATATTGTCTAACTACTGCATAAGTATCGTCTATATATCCAGTACCTGGGTTAACAATAGAGACGCTGTCTATTCTACCAAATGCATCAATAGTTGCTTCTAATACTGCATCTTTACCTTGGCCTACTACCGTGATGTCCGGTGCTTGTAAATATCCTCTACCAGGATTGTCAATAACAACATCTGTTATGTTGCCGTTTTCAATTCTTAAACTAATATCAGCAGTAGTAAGTTTACCAGTAGCAATAAAGTTTAACTCTAAGTCATCGGATATTTCTATGTCAAACAGTTTTGATTCTGCTGTTGGTACTAATTCTTTCTCAAAGAACGGTGATATGTCGAAGTCGTCAACAAGTATGTTTTTAGAGAATACATAGTTAATGTATTCAATTGCTTGTTTCATTGCTTCGATTCTATTTTTAAACATGCCCTGTCTTGGCTTATTTAAAATACCGTAGCGTTGCTTTTCTCCTAGATTTGGATTTGGCACTGGATAACCATCAGTTGTAAATCCAACTAAACTATCATACCACTTTTTAATTAATAGGTCATTAGGTATACTAATATCTAAACCTTCAGAGATAATTTGGTATTGTCTATGTATGTTAGTATCAGTTTTGTCTGTTGTCCAGAATCTAATATTAACTGCAATGTCTGCATCATTTAGATATTGTTTGGCATTATATAGTACAAAACTATTATTACTGGTTATTGCTATGTAGCTATATCCCTGTCCGCTCGGATCTTTAATTAGATTAGCAATAGACGCAACATCGATTGCTCTTCCGTCTTTCTGAGGCACAGTTGTTTTATTTTTAACCCAGAACATATATTTGTTTGTAAATATTTTTGCTATCGGATCGTACTCTTTAGCAATTACATAAGAAGTATCTCCGTATTTTGATGTTCCGGTAATACCTAGTGCAGGGCCTTCGTCTGATGCAGATAGCTCATCGTATACACTTGGTTTGTACTTTGAACTTACCCATTCGTACACATCAATACTGCCATATTGGTTTAATTTACTCCAATTGTTAGCTCTATATAATGCTGAGTTTTGATGATAGTTTACAAAGCGTGAAGTTGTTAAGTCCCACCATACATCGCCTACATTAGTTGCGTCCCAGGCTCCAACTTCATCAATGTTTACACTATCGTCACCAACAGTATAAACTGCTGGATCCCAGAATGTTTTATATTTTATTTCTTGATCAGCAGGTCCTGCAATTTTTCCTTGTAAAGGATCAATAATGTCTAGTTCTTTTACTAACACATTTGTTCTAGTATTGTACAAGAACGCACTTTTAATTTTTGATACATCAGCCGGAGCAACTGCCTGTCTACGAGTATTCCAGCTAGTAACATTACTTGTTCTATAAAAGTCGATTATTGCGCCGTTTCTGTTGTTGTAGTTAGGCACACCTGCAATTACATGATTTTTATTTGCAAGAACATTTGTTCCTAGATTAATAACATCTCTGTCAGCTAGTACAATTGAATCTTCGTAGGTAAACTTGCCGTCATATCTGTAGTATACATCTATTTTTCCTGTATCTTTAAATATGTTTGATAAGTGGGTTGCATTAGAGTCAAAAGTTGTATTATCCGATAGTGGAGTTCGTTCAACTTGATCTCCACGACGTGAACCTATAACTAGATTATTATCTGAAATACTTACTTTGTTTCCAAATTCTTGATTTGCAGAAGATCTAACTTCAATCGTTTGCTCAATAACAAAATTAGCAGCATTACTTGACACAGCTTCTTGATTATTTAGAACAAAAACTTTACCAGTATCAAGTTTGTCAACGCTGTCATATTTTGGCGAGCCAATTACTAGTGTTTGTGCATCTTCAGTTAAACTAATACTGTGTCCAAACACGTCTCCGGATGCATCGTTATCGCCAAGTGTGCTTGAAGATATCGTTTGTACAAGATTGTATACATCATTTTCGTAAGTATAAACAAATACCTTTCCGTAAACACCAGTAGTATCTACTGCAATTTCTTCCCAGTTAGGAGCTGCTGGAGCAGTACCAGCACTTGCTGTTGTTAATTTTTTCCAATATAGCCCATTATACTTAACTGCTTCATTGATAGCATAAGTTGCAGTATTAATATATTCGCCTTTAAAGTTTTCAACAATTGCACTGTTTGCAAAAGGCGCATTAACTGTGAGTATGTTGCCGTTGTCTGATAATTCAACATCGACACCAAAGTCCATTGAAGCGTTAATTACTTCAACAGTGTTACTTCCAGTAGCAGCAAGGGGTAAAGACTTAGTAGGAGCCCATTGCCATTTGCCGCCTGTGCTTAGATTCCAGTCAAACACATAAACTTTACCAATACCGTCATGTCCAGGTGCCGACACAAACATTCTGTAGTCTAACTTTCCTACTTCTTTAATAGTAATGTTTTCGCCAAAACGCTGACCCGGCTGTGGTTCAGGAGACTGCATAATAAACAATAAGTTAAAGTTGCCGCTGCCGGTTCTTACATATACCGACACCCAGCCTTGATTTGTAATACCTGATGTAGCTGTTGATTTTCCTTCAACTTCGTTGTAACCTAATTCAACCCAATCGCTTACTAAGTTCGGCGGTGTAGCATTTAAACCGTTAACAATTGCTTTGTAGAATTTATCTTGGTAAACAACAACATCTTCTTGAACATAATTTGCGCCGGCATTCCATTCGCCTGTAAAATATGTAGGAACATCGCTGGCATTTGGTACACCAACTGCTAAAAACTTTGTATCCGGAGACAGTGAAAGCACTTGTCCAAAGCCGCCGTATAATGGTGATGTTTCACTTACACCATAAGCTGGACTAAACTCTGTTTTGGTTAGCGATGTAGGAAGCTCAATGGTTTGTATTAACCTATGTTCAGTTAAATCATTTGCTCTAGCATATACATATACTGCTGCATCTGAGGTTGTAATAACCTTTTGCAATACATCAGTATCTTGATCACGCTGTTCTATACTTGTAGTCGAATATGCAGGATCACCTACTACAAAATCTCTATTATATCTGTCAACTGCCACACTTGTGCCGTATGTGCCAGTTGTATCAAAAGTATTTGAAATTATATTTTTCTGATAAACTTTATTTTTTTCTAATACTTTCCAGTTGTTGTTTATTCCATCAACCCAGACAAGCTCGCCTTGTGAAAAGCCGTCGATAGGAGTAATAACATTTATTTCGTTAGTATCTGAAATTCTAGCATGAACAAAATTGTAAAGAATTCCTTGACTGCTATCTTCAACTGTAACATCGTCGTCTAGTTTCTTATCACTTTCAACTGTAACATCATAACTGTTAATTGATTTAATTTTATAGAATTTATCAACATCTGGGGAAACGTTCTTAACGCCAATTACATCTCCAACTTCTGCAACAAGCAATTCGTTAGTTCTTAAAATAATGTCTGTGCCGCTGCCTCTTTTTGCCGACAACACATTTATTTTTGCATCTTGCATTCTTAGTACGGTCCAAGAAGCATTATAGAAACTTACCCAAACAGTTGAGCCTACATTAAAATCATCAATATTTAATGCTGCAATGTCATCTACGTATTTTACACTAAAATCAACATCATTTTCATCTACGTTGCCTGCTGTTCTAATAAAAGAAGGTATTTTAGTAGTAGCTTTGAACGGAGCATGATTGTAACCGTCATATGTTACATACGCTTGATCCGGAGTATATCTATAAACCAAGTCAGTTGTATTAGAATCAATAACCGATACTAGCTCAAACGGCTGTGGTTCAAGTCTAACAAATTCTTCATCAATTTTATATTCAACTTCAACAAAGCTATCTACTGCGCCATAATCGCCTGATCTGATAGCCCACTCTTCATAAAAGTTAAGACTTTCTTTATCAGCTGCGCCGAGCTTGTCAAACATTTTGTTTAGTACATTTTTTGTACCTTTGTCAAGAATCATACCTTGATAAAACTTATACTGACTCACATCGTCATTAATAATGTTTTCTAGGTATCTGCGTTTTTGGTAACCAATGGTATGCTGTGCTAACCGCTGCTGCTCTGTGTCAAAGTTGTCTGTGTCTAGATCAAAGAAATCTGTAAACTGTTCGGCTCTGTAATCAAAGTTTGGAATTAAAGTACTTTGTTGAATTCCAGATAGGCGTTTCCAATTTTCTTCGTTAAATACTTCTCCAGAAACTATTTTATCTTCTGCACTATAATAAAACTCTTTATGTTTTACTACGTCACCAATTTGGAACTGTGTAAACGGTGTCCAAGATTTAACAGTAACTTCATCAAAGATAAATCCCGGAGTAGTTAATCCACCATCCCATAAAACAGTTTTGTATCCCAATACCTTTACACGATCTTGTCTGTAACCTGCCGGTTTGTCGTACAACGTATCAGCAAACACTGTTGTATTGTCTATTAAAAGTACATGTTCTGTTTGTACTAAGTGTAGTCTAGCAAAATAAATGCCGTCATCGCCTAAAGTTTCTAGTGTGAATTTATTATTTGCTCTAGTAACATCTAGATCGTTTATCGATATACGAGTTCCTGCACTATTGTATATTTCATAGTCATAAAAGTCATTTAGTAAACTATCAACATTAGTATAGTCAACATTGATTGTAAATGTTTTTGCACCCGGGCTAAGTGCAATAACAGTGCCTTCTGACCAATTCTGTGTTGTCCAGTATACAAACTCTTTAACCGAAGTGTCCCAGTCTTGTAGTATAGAATTTTCGTTATCATAGTTGTCAAATACAAAACCAGCTTCAGCTAGGTAAGCACCGTATCCATACATAAAGTCAACAACAGCTTGTACAGTAGGTAATATTGTACCGTAATCTAATGTGTAATATGCACTGGTATCGAAGTTGCTTCTATAAAAATAGCTGTTGCCGCCGACTGACGGTAAGGAAGGTAATTTAACAAATTTATCAGAATCAAAAGTATCACTACTAAAGTGATCTTCACGACATCTGTAATAGATTCCGTTATACTCAACAATTTTACCTTGGATATAAGTTTTTTCACTATCCCAAGAAATAAATGACTCGCTAACTGCGCCTATTGTTATTTGGCTGTCGTTTTGAGAAGTTATTATTCTACGATGTTGGAAGTATGGAAACTTTTGATCATATCCCTTTATTAAGAATCCGTTGGTTCTTTTTTCAACTATAACGCCACTGTACGATAATACGTCCACAGGGCTACTTGTGTTTAACACAATTTGATAGTTTTCTTCTGGAATGAAAACATTTCCTTCATTCAAAGGAGTACGACTATCTAGTATTAATCTAAATTTAGACTTTTCTGTATATCCTGCAAGTTTTGCACCTAGCTGGTTATTTGCATTTTTTAAATTAAAAGAATAATCAGTAACAAACGACTCGCCTGTTTGATATAGCCAATTGTTAACATAAGAAATCAAACCGCTTGCAAGTGCAGTATTAGACACTTTATCTGCAAGACCCGAAAGTGTTGGATATTCTCCCGCATATTTAATAATGCCACTGACGTCACGGGAAGTATGAGCGCGATCTAAATATACTCCAAATATTTGTGCAGGCTTAGTTAAGAACCAAGCGCACAGCAGTGAGAAGCGATAACTACTTGATCGTCTCCAAGCGTTTTCAACTGGTGATTGATCGCCAAACGCATATTCTGCACCGAACTCAGCTGATTCGTAATTTTGTGCAATATTTGCTTCAATAGGATCTCTAAGTCTTCCGTTTGCATCTACTGGAATGATATCCAATAAGCCAGGACGACTAAAGTCATTGTTAATTCTATTATTACCAGGTTCTTTAATACGGCCTACTTCTAAGTCTCTCCACATTAGTAAGTTTTCACTAGTGTACGGAGCCGGGCCGTATTCATCTTCCCACCAACTTGGCATGATGCTGAAGCCTAGCATCTCCCAAGGCGTTAAATGAGGTCTGTCAGTATCGTACCAATAGTTGTATATGCCTCTCCAAAATCCTGGAAGCTGTTTATCTTTATACGAACCAGTCTTATAGTTATAGGTAAACTGATTACCAGTCTCGAACCAAACATTATCAGTGTAAGACACATTAAGATTTTTATGCCATTTTAAAAACAAAGGTCTTAAAATGTTATCTATTTCTTTTAGACTATATTCGCCTGTTCTATTAGCGCCTGGCTTAAAGGAATAAAAATCAACAAGGTCGTTAGTATATTCAATTTTAATATTGTTATATATTCTACGTTCTAGTTCAATGATTAAGTCATCTCTGTAATCATTAAATGCCAGTATTACACTTCCGTCGTGTCCTTGAATTACATTCTGCGGAGTTTGTAAAGTAGTGTCTAAATATTTTTTAGGCTCATACTTAGGCAACAATCCTAATCTAGCAGGAGTAGGAGCAATATAGTTACCTACTAGTGTGCTATACTCTCGAATAACAATAACATCGTCGACTTCTTTTGCTACATTAATTTTAACAAAATTATCATTAATGAACTCGTACTCTGATCCTAGTAACAGTTGTGTATCGTTTAGATAAACTAATATCGCTTTGTCTTGATGCTTGTATGGTTCAAAAATTTCTGTAATACCGTAAAGTTCAAACGTTGGGTCAATTACAGTATGTCTAATTTCGTTAAATGCTCTAAAAGGAACCATGCCACTATTATAGAAGCTATCAGTCTCTTTGTTTTCTGCTGTGATACTTTCTAAAATAGTATCAACATCTATATTAGGCGTTCCTAAAATTTCGTCTGTAGAAATTTTATCTAAGAATGTCTTTTGAAACTTGTCATAACTTTTTGCAGCATAATCAAGAGATTTAATAATGTTTGTATCCTTGTTAGTCAAGTGATACATCGCTATGTTAATCGGTCCAGAATGCTTAACAAAGCGGCTGCCGTAAGCACTAACTGTTCCTAGGTCTCTAATATTAGAAATTCCTGGGAATGTTCCTTCAACTGCTGGTGCTGCATTAAATATAGTCTCAACGTGATCAGTAATTTCGCCTAGCGTAATTTGTGTAGGATCTTCGTTATTAGGATTGTTTTGCAAGTTCAATGGAAACTCGTAATACCCATTTTCATTTTTGTTTGCAAGACTATGTGTTTTAATAATAACGCTTGAATTTTCGTTCAAGTCATTTGCAAAATGAACATATAATCTATTGTTCTGTGTTACTAATGTAAAATGATTAGTAATTTTGTTGTTTACAAATACTTTAACATCTAAATCAGTTAATAGTGCAGCATCATTGTATACATCAATCTCAAAATCGTTTCTATTTAAGTCAGCAATATAGTGTCTAATGACTTGCTGAACACTATGAGACGCCGCACGTTCCCACGCACTGTGATATCCAAAGTTGCCAAGTCTATTGTAAACTTTAATATAGCTGTCTTTTGCAATGATCGAATACTTTTTCTCATTTTTAATATAGTCATATGTGTCTGTTAGAATATTAGAGCTAAACAAAATATCACCAATATTACTAATACTCAAATACTTAATAGGAAATCCTAAAACTGTATCTGGAGCTCCGTTGCCGGTTTGATAAGAGAACACATAGTTCCCTTTGAAGCTAGTTGAACCATACTTTGTAGTGTCACTCAGTGATTCACCGTCAGCATCAAATAGATCAAATAACGGAAACTGGTTAGGTTCTGTTTTCTGCTGTGCTTCAGTCCATTTTGTTCCGTCAAACCAGAACTGCTTACCTTGATTTAATTTTCCGGATTTAACTACTAATGTGTCGCCTACTACATTGTTCTGTACATCTGGAATTAATGTTATGATTCGTTCATTATTAAATCTAACAAAATTCACAGTAAACACTTTATCACGAATTAGTAAATCGTTATCAGCAGTAAAAATAACTCGCATGCCTTCAATAAGATTAATGTTATCAACGTAATATCCTGTTGTTCCTTCAATCTCCGACATAATATCTGTTGTCACTGTGTCAACTAGATCAATATCTCCAACACGGTTCCAGCCATTATTAAACAACTGAATTCCTGGAATAAATTCGATAATCGGTCTACTTGCTCTTGCTGATTGATCTAATATCGGAGTGGTGCCAGAAATTTCATAACTAGTTTCAATAACAGATTTATGTATCCATCTGTTTGCACGGCTCCAATGGTTGCCGTCGTATGCTGCGCGGTTAATTGTAATATAGTCTTTATCTTTTTCTGAGTTTTGATCAAACGGATTAACGTCGAATCCAATATCATCAAACTGCAATTCTTCTAATGCTTGGCCGGGATATAAAGTTTCTAATTCTTGTTCACTTATTAGAATAATTTCTTTACCAACACCTTCAACATACCAGTTACCTTTAGAATACTTTTCAGGAGTAACATCGCCTAAGAAGTTTACTTTCATTCCGTTACTTAACTGATGTCCAGTCTTTAGCTGGTATTCTTTTTTGCCAACTAACTCTTTATCAATATCAATTTCAGTATTTTGATCAATTGACAGTACTTGAATAAGTCCAGACGAATCTAAATCATTTGTGTTTACATAATGTAAAATATCAGGAGTGTTTTGATCAATAGTAATTGTAACTGTACCTACTTCAGTACCATTGTTATCAATTTTTTCGTTATATTCGAATCCTGTTTTTGTCTTTTTTGTTTTAATCCAAAAAGGATTATTTTTTTGATTTACTTCAAATTTATATGTTAGACCTCTATAAAGTTTAATAGTAGGATTTCTAGTAAGTCCGTCAGGATTGAATACAAACGCATTACTGTCGCCGTCGTTAACAATCTTAACAGTGTATGTACTTGTAACACCTTTTTCTTGGCCTGCAATACTTATAGCAACAGGGCCCTGGCTTACCCAGTAATACTCTCTATAGTTTACTAACTTGTCCCAATCAACTCGAGGATCCCAAGAATAATATTCTTGAGAATTTAGTCTGTTATGATTAGTTGTGTTAGCGCCGAAAGCACGTAATTGGTTAATATAATCATTATAGTCTTTGTAGTATACTACATTATCATTGTTGTCTTTAACAATTAATGCAGGCTCTAATTGATAATTTTGACGATCGTCAGATATATCTGGAATATAGTTATCATCGGTGGAAAACGCCTTAGATGTTTTTCTACCTAGATATCCATTTATTTTTTCAATAACACCGTCTTGAATTAACGGGTCTAATGTAGCGGACAAAAACTTTTTATTAGTAGTAGACCTAAAATATTTAGGTAACAGATCTAACGATGTTTTTCTTTGTTCGTTGTTTTCGCCTGGAAGATTAATTTCTTCTTGATCTTTTGCCATTCTTAGCTATCTCCGTTAAATGCTGCTGATGTAATATTAGTTGCACCTGATGCTGCATATGTAATCTTACTACTTGCTTTTATTTTTTCTGCTGTAATTTCGTCTATAATCTCGATAGTATCAACAGTTGCTCCGCTTTTAAATATTTCATTGTTTTCACTGTTAACTTGGAATAAGTTACCGAACACTCCTGCTGCATCCAATGGTACAATAACAACACTTACAATGTCAGGTGCAAGGTTGTATGTAATGTATGCACTTAGTTCGCTCCAATAAAATATATCGCCAAAGTCCCAGTTCTGTAAGTCAAAAAACTCATCGATAGCAACAACAATTCTAGTTTTAATATCGTTGTCGCTTACTACTGATTCTTCATTTTTAACAACCTTAATACTTGCTTGTAATGCTGATTCTGCTTTGCTGCCAAATAGCACTTTGTAATTTACCGGATGATAAACTATTTCGTCACTTATAGATTTAATGTTGTTCAACTGTTTTCCGTAATCAAACTGCATTTGATTAGAACTTGGTGGAAGCGGCTTAGTTTCACTTAAACCCTTTAACCAACGAGTAAATTCAACATCGTAATTTCTTGTTAATAAGTAGCAATCAATAATATTACTTGCACTCGGATCAATACGTTGGTTATAGTCTGCAACATGCACATAATGGAATTTAAGACCTTTGCGGCCAACAAATGCTCTATAATTATTAGTAATAGTCATACGTGCATTTATTGTATTAAGTGTTTTAAAAACATTAGTTTGTGTAAAGTAAAACAGTTGATTATTAGTATAACTTGTAACCGTTTGCATTTCTAATTCGTTAGAAAGAATTATTATACCTTCAGCTGTTGGATCAATAAAACTCCACTCTTCAACTTTGTCGATATTACTGCGGCGTTTTTGTATAACAAATTTGTTTAACGGATTTGTTGCAGGTTTAACTAATTGTACAAATACGTCTGGATCGTCAACTACCCCATCGTCGTCGCTGTCAAAGAATGTTACTTCGATCTTTTTAGTATCAACATATCCTGTAGGTTCTTTGTATTCTGCAACTATTTCCAAGTCATGATTAATAGTAAACGGCATTGTTGCTTCTGGCAATGTATTAATGTTTAGCACACTAATTTTGTCTTTAATAACTTTACCTGTTTTACTATCGTAAACTTTATCACTACTATCAAAGAAGAATCTAGTTTCTTCTTCGCTTTCGAATATATAACGGAGATTTCTATAGGTAACAGTGTACTTTGTTCCACTTGTTTCAAATAGTATTAACCAACTTGAATCAAGATTTTGATTGGACGAATCTCCTGCTTTACCTAAACTAAATGGATCTGCCGAATTTAAATTGTCACTTGTTATGATTTTCCAAGTAGCAGTTGTTACGTCATATCTTAAACCAAAAGTTCTATAAGCAAAAATAAGATCAATTGCTTTATTAGCAACATCAGTTATTAGGCCTTGAGATAACTTTGTAATAATCTTTTGAAGTATCGCACCAGTTGGAATCGTATCGTTAACTTGTATAGCACCCTGGCTGTTAATAATCCCAGTGCCGTTTGATGTACCATCGCCTTGTACATTAATAATTTTTGTCCACTTGTATGTTGTTGCTCCAAACACATTTGCTGGATCACCTTGTACAAGGTCGTAATTATTATTACTATCAAAGTAGTAACCTTCAGGTGAAACAAATTTACACATTGCGCCTGGTTGGATAAATTTAAAGTTACCGCCGGTATATGCCGGACCTACCTTATACAAACTATTATCGTTAGTATTAATAAAGTATCCGGTTGACATATTTGTTTCATTAGTAACTTGTACAAACTCTGTGTTGTACGAGATCATGTCTGTTTGTGGAAAGTTTTTGTAAAAGTAGTTTCTCAATTTTTTACTTCTAATAATAGGAGTAATAGTATTGTAGATTATATCTTCAACTTCGGTTTTGTTAGTAAAGCTAAATTCTGTTTTTTCTAAAAACTCATCTCTATAAATGATGCCATCGTTGCCGTAAATGTTAGTATTAGAATATTTTCCCGTTGCATCTTTAAGATCAAAGTATCTACTAAATCCACTTGAAACACGGTTAACTGATTTCACTTTAACAATATCTTGACTTACAGCTAGAGGAGCAATATTATAGTCTTCCCCAGTGATCATTCTGTTCTGTGTATAATAAAGTGCAGGAGCATTTACTTTGATATCTGCATTTGATTCAGACGTAGCTGCATTAGACACTGTAGTTGTAAGCTGTAGATTTAAACTTAATGTTTCAATCTTTCCTGAAGAACTAACATACGGAATGCTAATAGAAACATTTCTAATATTCTTTGGTGTAATACTGTATGCAGAGTTTTGCGAAACTCTGTAATACGCACGGAAGTTACCTTTTGGTAAATTTCCAAATACGCCATCACTAAACACAAGATTTACTCTGTCTCCCAAACGTGTTTGCGGAAAGTAAATGTTTCTTAGGTTTTTGCTTAGTGAATTGTAAACAACATTGTTACCTTCAACTGCGTCAACTTTTGACCATAAGTTTTGCTCACTGCCATTTGAATCTAATTGATACAGCCACAAGTCATCATGGTTGATATTTTCTACATCAAGAGCAACAACTTGGTTATTGCTAGGATTCTCTACTGCAAAGTCTGCATTTTGTAAAGAGCCTTGACGGAAGTGAACAAAGTATCCAGTGTTTGCACTGCCTGGTCCTGAGCCGTCATCTCTATAAAGTACACTCATGTTGTTGCCTGGTAACGGATTTTCTTCTACAATCGAACCTTCTTCTAGTTTACAACTTGTAACTTCAAAGTTTAAATTTCTACCATCAACATTTTTATTAAAAGTAAAGATAGGAACTTTTCTATTGTTTGCATTTACTTTGTAAGTGCTAGTTTTAACATTACCCACTGTGCCTTGTTGAATAGGTGTACCGATTGGATTACGCTTTGTAAATCCAGCATTTAAGACTTTAGTAAACTGTTCGTTCCAGTCTGGATTAGAACTGTCGTTCCATTCAATAGTAACATTACTTAAATTAGTACCGTTGTTATCAAAGATGTTTTCTGTTGTTTGCACTGTTGACAACCTCAACAGACCATTTGATGCTTTATTTCTTTTAGGATTGTAAGAAAGCATTCTAGCAATTCGGAGAACTGATTCTCTACGATCTGCTAGTTCTAAAAAGTTATCTCTTGCGTTAAGGTCGATGCGGAAAGAAAGGTTTTGGCCCAAGAAAGCAATAAGGTCAATTAGTGCAAGATACTCACTCGATTCGATATAGTCATTAAAATCTTCCGCATAATTTTTACGGAGATAATTAATCATTGAACGTCTTAGATTGTCAAAGTCGTAACTTTTAAAATCTGCATTTTGGTAGCTTTGATAGATACGTTTCCAATCTTCTGCTACTAGTAATCTGTTTTGTCTGTTGGTTGTTGACATGTGCTTCTCTTACCTTAACTTAGTATAATGTATTTATTTGATTGAGATATCTGCGTACTTAATCTAGTAAGCCGTTAGATTCGTCAAACTTTAACACCAGCTGTTCAGATATATTGTAAGGTAAGTATGTTAATTCACATTCAATTATTATGCCAGATTCGTACTCGTCTATAAAAATATTCTCAGCTTGTATTCTCGGGTCGTAATTAATAATTTCTGTTACATTAGTAGCAATTGCTTCTTTTAACTCGTCAGTGAGCGGTTCAAATAAAAGGTCCCAGATTATTGTTCCAAAGTTTGGATTTTCTAATTTTTCACCCTGACGTATATGCAAATGGTTTACTAGATCTTGCTTAATAAGTTCAAGATCGTATACTACTGCATCACTAATTGTTCTTCCGACACTAGACACTCCTCTATAAGCCCTACTAGTAATAGGAGCTTGGGGTCTCTTTGGTGTGTTTACAACAACCTCTTTATATATTCTCTGATCTGCCATAACGTATTTAGCCCTCTTTATTCACCGTCTGCATACACCGTGGTTTGTGTAACTTCTTTTACATATGCAGTACAATCGTAGGTGTCAGCTAGGCGTGCAACTGCTAAATTATTTGCAAATACTGTTGGACTAGCATTATTAATAAGTGTACTGTATACCGGCGGACAGTGTGTATGAGGAGTGTTTGTATCAGTTAGTCTGTGAATAGGCTCTTCGCATACAAAAACATTGTCGCTTCCACTTAACGTAGCAATATCAGCAGGCACAACGCAGACTGCGTGTCCTGTGTTTACTACATCTACTCCGTTTCCTCGTGCTACTAATGGCATATTGTTTTACCTCTTAAATGTATCTGATATCGTTGGGAACGCTGGTGGCTCTTCTGGGAATCTAGTTTCGTCAAGATTTGCGATTTCGCTTTCTCGAGTTGTTCCTTCAATTTCGCTAGTTTCTTCACCTTCACCTACTGATGCTACTGTTGCATCAGGAGTTGCTGCTTCTGGATCTAGATGTTCATGACCGAACCACGGTTCGTGTAACGGAACACGCACGGGTTTGTTTGCAGATCCTGCTTGTGCTGCTGTTGCTGCTACTGGTCCATTCATATGAATTGGATCTGCTGTTTCGTAATGTCCTGAGCTATTAATATTTGTTGTGCCGCCAGCTGTAATCATAGTGTCGCCGGCACTATAAGTGTTTACTGTACCCTGTGCTGTAAGTAATCCATTGCCTTCTGCTCTTACACTCCAGTTAGCACCTGCTTGACTCGAAATATTATTTCCTGCACTAATATTAACATCATTTCCTGCTTCAATATTAACATCTCGTCCTGCTTTAAAGTTAAAGTCATTTTCTGTATGGATGCTAACGCTGTCTTGTGCATAGATATCAATCTTACCGTTACTGGTCATTTCAATCCAACTAGTGCCTCTAGCATTGCCAATATAGATTAAGTCTTCTGAGTTGTGAAGCAATATCTGATGACCTGTTCTGGTGCGAATTCTAAATAATTCATTATGAGGAATATTAGTCTTGTTATCTGGTGCATATTCCGGAGGGCCTTCGCCTGCAGGAGTTTTTCTAACAAGAGTTTCATCGCCGTCATCCATTACTAAACTAGATCCGCCCAGTCTAGATGTATGACGTTGAATATTATCGTCTTTAGTTCCATACGGTCCCTTAGGTCCAGTTTTATCTAACGGTCCAGGGCTACTAAATCCAAATACCATACTAGGCATATCTCGTCTTGCACTCGAAGTTGTTGTTCCTCTAACCCAGTCTTCTATTAATCCTTGCTCTTGTAAAAATGCAGCTTGATGCGGGTGATACGGACGCTTAGTTTTAGTAGGATCACTATTAGGTTTATTATCTTCTAGTAATGTATTAATTTCACCCGAAGGCAATCTAAACCCTGTTATGTCGCCCGGTTCATCATCTTTCCAGCGTGTGTCTGTTGCCGGTGCAACACCAGGAACTTGCATATTGATAAAGTCATCTTGAATACAACCTATCCAAAAACATTCTTTAGTTGTTCCTTCTACAAATACAACTAACACTTCTGTACCTGGATCTGGTGGAACCATAAAAAATCCGTAACTGTTTTGAGTACTAGCATAATCTTTATTTTTCTTAAGATGACGCTTTCCTGTTGTTCCGTAGAACGGACTTAGATATTTTGCATTATACATAGTGCTACCTTCGCCCACAGCATCGCCTGATGCTGTTTCTTTTTTCAGCTGCACTACTATAGTGCCCATATAGGTACTATCAAGCGTTTTTACAACAGTTGCTCGATATGGTCCCGGATCTTTTGGTGCTACTGATTGTGCTGCTGGTGTTCTAGACTCTTGTGGCATTCTGCTATTCCTTTATGTGGCATCTACTGGCGGTACTACATCAGTATTCGGACGTGGATCTTTAGATGTTATTAATCCGCCTCCGCTAGAACCAGCTGATACAGTCGGCGACGATAAATCAGATTGATTTCTTCGTCGAGTTAATGACAATCGTTGTTTAAATTCACCTTGATTAAATTCGTTAGTAACTGCGGTAACCATATAAAGTCCACTAAATGGAGACACTGGAACTGAATCACTTAACATTTCTATATATCCGCCTTGGCCACCATAGTCCAACGGTGTCCTAAAGTTTACTACAATGTCTATTTCATGTCTTTGATGATCCATAGTGCCATCTGCTGTTGCAGTAGTAGTCGGACCAAGATCAGCAGTATAATTTCCAAAGCCAGTATCTGACATAAAATACGGATCGCCTAAGATTGTCATATCCAACGTAACCATATCTGCTTGGCTATCTAATATTGCTTGATGGAACATTCTAGCATTTCTTATAGGGGCAGTTTCTTGACCAGCACCTACTGGCGCTACTGCACCGTTATATGTCGGACTAGTTTTTATTTCACTTGCGCCTTCTGCAGGAGTTTCGCCGCCGGCTGGGCTAACTGTGTTTCCGTCTTTATCTTCAACAGTTGTTTGTCCTGCATTTGCGTTTGCTCGGTTACCAAAGTCTGCTTGAAGCACAGTATGGAATGCCATTTCAAACTCAATATTAAAATCTATAATATCTATGTTTTTGCCTGTGTAAATATAATTGTATACCTTAGTTACATTAGGAGCAATGGATCCGTATCCTTTAGGTTGCTGCGTAGGCGCCATAAATTTACTAGAATGTACTTTAGTAGGAATAACTCTATAAACATACACTTTGCTTTCGCCGCCTTTTGCAGTATCAGATGCTTTACCTACTAGATATACTTGCGGATCAATTGTAAACCAATCAACCATTCCTTGATCGTCTACTCTTTCAGCAAATTCTTGTCCATACTTTGAAGATAAAATAACTTCTTCAATGATCTTTGTAATTTTAACGCCAGCTGGAAACGAAAACTCTCGTCTGTTTGCTGAAATAGTAGTGTTTCCACGTTTGAATACATTGTTGTCTTTATCCCACGCTTCTGCAATTCCAGCTGGAGCCTGCGGAACATTTCCTCCACTAGTTTGATCAAATCCCATCAAGCTAGATCCAATGTCGTTTAAGCTAGCTTCGCCTTGCACTAAACTGTTAGTTTCACCTTCACGTGATGCTTGGACGCCGCCAATTTGGAACCCGTCAGCTGTTGCTTGTGCAGCCGATACTGCTGCTTCACCTTCAGAAGCACGTTCTTTAGCGGCTCCTAATGATTTTGGAGACGGTAATCCAGGTATTCTACTAAATGCATTTGAAAGTACTGAGCCAATTTCACCCGGAAGTGCTGCTAGATTATTAATAGTATCAATTGCTTGGCTAGCTATTTGATTAGCATTGTTTAGGTCTTGTTGTAAATTTTGCAGAGCAGGTGCGTTGACTCCCCATTGAGATAACGCACTAGATACTTCTCCAACTGCACCTTGTGTTACTGATGCTGCTTGGTTTATTGTTCCTAATAAAGTAGTTGCAGATTCAGCTGCTGATGATAATTTATCTAAGCCTCCTGTAACTGCACCTAGTCCCATTCCTGCGCCGCCAGCGCTATCTTTTGGAAATACTATGAATATTTCTTCAACTGGAGTTGATGGGTTGTCTTTAACCCTTGCTGCATATGCTTTGTTTATTACTGCGGTAAGACTATTGTCACCTTTTTGTAACATTTCTTGAACCGATCCAGTTCCTTCTTCAGGTCCTGATATAGTAATTGCACCTTGCGATTTGTTTACTTGGTCTGATGTTGCTTGCTCATTGTAAGGATATGCTCTGACAGCATACACGGTCCCTGCTTCGCTAACTCGCATCTTGGCTTCGTACAGTCTAATAGGTATAAATCTTTTTGCATCTGGAATATTCACTGTTTGGTCTTGGTCTGTATGTCCTACAAACTCAACAGTTAACAAGAACGGTGCCATTAAGTAGTTAGAATATCCACATGCTAGTGCTGCACTTTGTAAACTTTGTAAAAATAAACCCATTGATAGCGGTTCAGTTACTTCAAATGATATACCGTGTGCATTTGTAGTTCCTGTTAACGCTGTATTTGCCATGTGCGCTGCTATTTCAACGTTATCAATAAAGTATTCAACTTTGCCGTTTGATTCCCAGGAAGTAGTTGCTTTAGGGTTTGCTCCGCCGCCGCTTCTTAATATAACTTGCCTAGCGCCATTAAACCTATATGTAGCATTGTTATACGAGTCACGTGTTAAGCAGCTAAGTTCAAAAATACAATTAAAACTTCTAAACTGATTTAATATGTTTGGCTTTGCCCCGGAAAAAACATTTCCAGTTGATAAAAAATTATTTAACGAACTGCCTTTAAACAGTTCTCCATTGAGTAATGATTTTGCATCAGAAACAATTGCTTTAGAAGCTGAAGCAATATTATTTCCTAGTTGTTTAATGTCGTCTACTACTTGGACTGCTTCATTCCAAGTTTGTTGAGCTTCTTCAATTCTCTGGACGCCACTTTCTACTCGATTTATTCCCTCGAGTAATTTATCAACTGTAGGTCTTGCCATATTAAACTCCTAGTGCTCTTAGTAAGTTATCTTTTTTTGGCAAAAATATTCGAACACCTGGCTTAAAATCAAAAATAGGATCTTGTAATACGTCCATATTTCTCTGTGCAAAAACCCACCACAGTTTAGGAGTACCGTAAATGTCAAACGATAGTAAATCTGGTCTATATATGTACTGTGGTTCTAGTTCATAGAGTATATCATCTGATTCAGACGGAATTGTTCTAATTTCAAAGTAGCTTAAATTACCCGACCCTGAAAATTTTGTATTTGACCAAGGACTTGATTTTGAATATTGTGCTGATGCCATTAAATGTAACCTCCGCCTTTAACAAGATCGCCGTTGACGAATCCTCTAAGACTAAATTTCTCTTGTTCTCTTCTACTATAGGATGGTACTAATGTAATACTAACCATACTTGATACCGGAACGTGTACATTACCATTTCCTGGTCTTGGAATTGCTCCTCCTGATACTTGAGATGCAATATTTGCTGCACTTGCTAGTGAACTAGATGCACCGTCGGTGCTAATTGAAATATAATCAGTGTCTGGCGATAAATCTAGTGTAAAGTTACTAACTACAACCGGAACATTGTTGAAAACATAATCACCGTATCCGCTAAATCTTAATACAGGCGGCGGCGATCCTTGCTCTGAACCATTATCTGAACCATATGCCATTTTAGTTACACTTCTTAGATAGTGCAACATTCCTAGCCAATACAATCCTTCTTCAGCTGTTTCATTAAAAAACTGACCTGATACTGTAATCTGCTCCACAGCACTATTACGGTATGCTTGAATAGGATATATACTATGTGTAGGTGATATTGCATTGTAATTTGCACTGTGTACTATGTTAACTGTAGGAGTAAAAGGAAAGACTAAGCCGTTTGTTTTACGTAGCGGTGCTATTAAAGGACTAGATAAAAAAGCTGACGTTGATGGCATTGATAATCTAACTCGCCAATCGCCGGAACTTGGAAAATTTGCAGTAGCTGATCCACCGCTTGCAGATCCATTTAATAATCCTAACAAAGATCTACTAGTTCTAAGGACACGCCCGATGTTTCCGGATTGTATATCCTGTCCTAACTGCGCAGTTGTTCGCAATCCTGTGCTAACTGTATTAGCTGTTTGCTGAACTGTGTTGAGTACTTTTCTAAATGACATAATGCGTTCTCCTATACATTATTTAGTTGACTTTATTAACAGAGTATATTATACTAGTAGTTGAACCCTAGGAGATCCAATGAAAAGAGTAAATTATCTTAACAACAAGGACATACTGTCCGAAATACATAAGTCAAAGGCAACTTTTTGCTCTTATGTAGACCCAGATTACAATCAGTTTGACATAATTTTGCCAAGTACTGATAAAATTAATCATCTTACTATCGCAGAAGCAAAGCGCAACAAAGTAAAACGCCTTAGCACTGCTGAGTATGACCGACGTAAAGCTAATGGCGAGAAGGTCAAGCAAGCTGAATGTGAAGTAGACTATAAAAGTATTACAAAGGAAGAATTAATCTTCCGTATCATGACGTTTGATCACATTCCAGACGAACCCGGAAGAAAGAAAAATCCAAAAACAGATGCAGACCGTAAAGTAAAGTTAAACTTTCCGCCATTTCAGCATTACAAGTTTGACGACGAAGGAAACCTTGTGTGTGTAGGAAAATCACACTGGGAAGGCGGTATGGAGAATGGTTGCTTTAATCATAAACACGGTAAAGCTACAAATAAGTTAGCTCTTATGTGGATGAAGCTGTGTGATCGGTATGCTACTCGCGGTAATGTACGTGGATACACTTACAATGATGAGATGCGCGGACAAGCTATCCTACAGTTAGCACAGATTGGTTTGCAGTTTGACGAATCAAAGTCTAATAATCCGTTTGCATACTATACTGCTGCTGTTACTAACAGTTTTGTACGTGTTATCAACATTGAAAAGCGTAATCAAAACATTCGAGATGATATCTTAGAAGCAAATGGCATGAATCCGAGCTTTACACGAACTGGTAATGCAGAATGGGAAGCTAGTTTGGCAAGAGACGCCAACAATGCCCCCGATTAATGGTTGACTTTACTGCTAAAGTGTAGTATTATTAATGTATTAAATTATAGGAGAAGTCTGACTTGTTTAAGAAAGCAGCAGTTTTTACAGATATCCACTTTGGATTAAAAGGCAACAGTCGAACACACAATGACGACTGTGAAGAATTTGTAGATTGGTATATTGAACAGGCAAAAGCTAACGGTTGCGAAACTGGTATCTTCTGCGGAGACTGGCATCACAATCGCAATAGCTTAAATCTTACAACTATGGACGCTACTATTAGGTCTTTAGAAAAACTAGGTAAAGCATTTGACAAGTTCTATATGTTTGTTGGCAACCATGACTTGTACTACAAAGACAAGCGTGACGTAACATCAACCATGTTCGGACGTCATATTCCAGGGATTACTATCGTAGACGAGATGTATGAAGAGGACGATGTTGCACTTGTTCCGTGGCTAGTAGGCGATGAGTGGAAGAAAATTCAAAAGTGCAAAGCAAAATATATGTTTGGACACTTTGAACTTCCTAACTTTTATATGAACGCACTTGTAAAGATGCCTGATCACGGTGAACTGCGTCCAGAAAACTTTGCTAATCAAAAATATGTATTCAGTGGACACTTCCATAAGCGTCAAGTACAAGGATCAATTCATTACATCGGCAATGCATTTCCACACAACTATGCAGATGCGTGGGACGATGATCGCGGTATGATGATTCTTGATCGACAAAACGATGCAGAGCCCGAATACATTAATTGGCCCAACTGTCCTAAGTATCGTACAATTAAACTAAGCAGACTAATTGACGAACAAGATACATTTATTAAGAGCAAGATGTATCTTCGTGTTGAATTAGATCTTCCTATCAGCTTCGAAGAAGCAAGTTTTATTAAAGAAACTTTCTTAACAGGCTATGACTGTAGAGAGATTACTTTAATTCCGCAGAAGCAGTTAGAAGAAATATCAACTGAACTAGACATTGCACAATTTGAAAGTGTTGATCAAATTGTTGCAGGTGAGATTTCTGCACTAGACACTGAAAACTTTAATAAGAAGATGCTACTTGACATCTATAACGAGCTATAAATGATTAAAATTAAAGACTTAACCGTAAAGAATTTTATGAGCGTGGGCAATCAAACCCAAGCAGTTGCTTTTAACAAAGAGCAACTTACGCTTGTACTAGGCGAGAATTTGGACCAAGGTGGTGACGATACAGGATCACGTAATGGTACAGGTAAAACTACTATCATTAATGCTCTGTCATATGCGCTGTACGGACAGGCACTTACAAACATTAAACGCAACAATTTAATTAACAAAACTAACTCAAAAGGCATGCTAGTTACACTGCACTTTGAAAAGAACGGTGTTGATTATCGTATTGAACGCGGACGTTCTCCTAACGTACTCAAGTTCTTCATCAACGGCGAAGAGCAAGCAATGATCGACGAGTCACAGGGCGACAGTCGCAAGACACAAGAAACAATTAACGAGTTGTTGGACATGTCGCACGATATGTTTAAACATATTGTTGCACTTAACACATACACTGAACCGTTCCTTAGTATGCGTACTAATGATCAAAGAGCTATTATCGAGCAGTTGCTTGGTATTACTATCCTTTCTGAAAAGGCAACTAATCTTAAAGATCAAATCCGTGTAACTAAAGATGCCATCACGAGCGAAACTCTTAAAATTGATGCGATACAAACTGCTAATAGTAAAATTGAATCAACTATTAATAGTTTAGGTCGTACACAACGTGCTTGGCTGTCTAAAAAAGAACAAGACTGTGCAAAATTGTTGCAAGGTATTACAGAATTAGAGAAACTTGATATCGAAGTTGAACTTGAATCGCATGAAAAGTTGTCTAACTGGACGCAACATAACAACGCTATTATGGCTCTTAAAAAAGAATTAAGCACATTAGAGCCAGCACTATTACGTGCCGACAAGTCTGTTGAAAAAGCCAAAAAAGACATCGCAGATCTTGAAGATGCAACATGTTATACATGCGGACAAGAACTTCACGCAGATAAAAAAGCAGAGATTGCAGCTCGCAAAGACAAAGAACTTGTCGACGCTAAATCATATGCTGAAGAAATTACAGGAAAAGTAAAAGAAGTTGCGTTTGCACTTGAAGAGATTGGTGACATCAATGGCAAGCCTACAACGTTCTATGAAAGTGCCAAAGAAGCATATGACCATAGACAAAATGTTGACAGTTTGAAGCAAGCACTGTCAAACAAACAACAAGAAACTGATCCGTATCAAACACAAATTGACGAGCTAAACAATAGTGCAATGCAAGCAATTGATTGGTCAGCTGTTAATGAACTGACAGAGTTTAAAGAGCATCAAGAATTTTTACTTAAACTTCTAACTAACAAAGATAGTTTTATTCGTAAAAAGATTATTGATCAAAACTTAGCATATCTTAACAACAGACTTACATATTATCTTGACAAGCTAGGACTGCCGCATCAAGTTCAATTCTTAAATGATTTGAACGTAGAAATTACACAGCTAGGACAGGACTTAGACTTTGATAACCTGTCAAGAGGTGAGCGCAACAGACTTATCTTAGGCCTGAGCTTTGCATTCCGTGACGTTTGGGAATCATTGTATCAAGGTGTTAACTTATTATTCATTGATGAACTTATCGACTCGGGCATGGACACAGCCGGTGTTGAAAGTGCGTTGAGCGTACTTAAAAAGATGGGACGTGAACGAGATAAGAATGTATTCCTTATTTCACATAAAGACGAGCTTATCGGACGAGTTAATCATGTTATGAGAGTTGTAAAAGAAAACGGATTTACAAACTATGAAAACGATATTGATATTGTTGAATAAAGAGAATGTAGATGGACGACAACGACACACACGATAAGTTAACGCAAATGTATTTAGAATACTTCAAGGCAAATGAAAAATTCGAAGCTCGCAACTCCGTACGTACTCATAGAGAAGTACGGAGATGCCTTCGAGACATGAGACAGCTTGCTAAAGAGCGTTCTGAAGAAATACATATTAAGCATAATACTACAAGAAAAACCAAGACCGACTAAGGCAATTAAGGCAAATGTTAAGTACATTATGCATTGGACTTATGAAGGAAAACAAATTGAAGAACTGCCAGAAGGCTGCGAAGCATTTGTTTATCTTATCACAAACAAGACTAATGGCATGATGTACGTAGGCAAAAAACTAGCAAAGTTTAAGGTAACTAAACCACCGCTCAAAGGCAAAAAGAATAAGAGACGTTCAACAAAAGAAAGTGATTGGAGAGATTACTGGGGTTCCAGTGATAGACTTAACGCAGACGTTGAACGGTTAGGCGCAGAAAATTTCACAAGAGAAATATTACATATTTGTCCGAGCAGAGGCATAGCAAGTTATTTAGAGGCCCGCGAACAGTTTGAACGCAGAGTACTTGAAACAGATCAATACTACAACGGTATTATCAATGTACGAGTCGGCGGTTCAACTATTCTCAAAGAACATCTCAAAAACAATCCACCACAGGCATAATCAATACAGCACATAAGGTTAGCGGGCCAGTTTGTAATACCGCTGTGGAAAAGGTCCCCTGAGAAGGACACACGTAACATATTGATCGACTACCCAGAGGTAGGAAGCCATCAAACAAATTGGGCTCACTGGTTGATATAGATTGATTGCTGTCAGTCGAAAAACTGCAAATTACACATAAAAACTCTTTAGCAATAGGAACGAAGCGAGAGGTAGTTGGAAACAACGATGTCGACGTAGGTTGGGAAAGGTCAGAGCCCATTGTGTAGCAGTATAACAAACACCTACTTCCAATGTCTAGGCTGGATAAGACTCACATGAAGCTTTTCTTTTAGACGACGGGGCCGTAACAGGTTCCGTCTGACTGAAACGATCTACATGAAACTTAAACATTATTACATTCGTAATAATGCAATTATATCATATATTAAATCATTTAAATTAAACGAAGTGATGTAGTTTGAGCGTTAGCGATAACTAAAATGAGCTTTAGCTCATTTCTAACATAAATACATTTAAGTAATAGCTTATTAGGACATCTCATGAAAGTATTTGACATTGTAAACGAAACAAGATATCGAGTTAGTGAATTCCCTGGATTTGTTTGGGATGACGCAGCTGAGATGTTAACTCGTCCTGATGGCACAACAGTAAAAGCTACTAGTGCTGATGATGCAAGAAGAGCCGCAAGAACCTGGAATGCCAGAACAGCTAGACTACAATCGCCAAATGCTAAGTGGAGAAATTTTAAGCGAAGTGCTAATAATCCAGCTCTCAAGTTGGAAAACATGGATAATGCTTTTGCAAAATGGTCAACACGTTTACAACGTATACCTGGCATTGGTAAAATTAAATGGATATTCTTATTAAATGATCTGTTTGCTGATATGGCCGGGATTGCTACAGCCGTCATTGAAGAAGAAAATGAACGTGCAGAAGCAGCAGGCGAAGAATTTGACACAGTAGAAGTTACTAGTTTAATTTCAGCAGCTATATGGACACACCTTAAAGAAGTATTTCCTGCGATAGCAAGATCAGCAGCAGTGTTTATTACAACTATATGGGCAAGTACAAAAATATTGACAAGAGTTATTAACTCAATTATGTGGGTAGTTAGAGGATTTGGTCTTGCAACTGGACCTGGCGCTCCGATAGTTTGGTTAGGAACTTTTGCTGCACAGATTGGCCTAAGTTGGTTTATGACAACTGATTACGGCAAACAAAAAATGCGTGACGCATGGATTTGGACACTTGAAGCATTGCTTCCAGGAGTAATAGGTTTAGCAGCGTCTATAGCAGTTAAAGCAGGGTTCGAATCTGCTGAAGGACTGTCAGATGCGGCTCGTGCAGCTAGCGAAACTGTAGCAGATACACTAAAAACTCAAATGGAATCACAAGCTGAAACTATACTAAACGGTATGGATGAATTTGGTGGCGGAGTAAGTGAAGACGATGTTCAAGACATGCCGCAGGAAATTCAAGATAGACTTAATCAACAAGAACAACCAGATGCTGCACCAACTCCAGCAGCAGCAAATCAAAGTTTTAAAGACATTGTAGGCGCTGGTACTTGGTAATTTAAATTAACGGCATTCCGGCCTTATTGGTATTTTCCCAATTTTCTTTGATAATTTTATTAAGGATAGCCTTGTCGGCTACATCGATATAATACATTAGGTCTTGATACTGGACACCGCCTCGCATATACCATACCAATCGGTACATTTCGTCTTTGAGGCTTTTTTCTGTTTCTTCGTACTGTTCAAGAACTGCTTCGATATCAGAGACTTCGAGATTACCTATTAGCTTCCGAAAAAACTTGAATCATCCATTGTGAACAACTGCGTGTAACCTTTAGCGCACTCACCGCACTTGACCTCTAGCGGTTTTATTTGCTGATCTTCGTTATTTTTTTCAATTGTCTTTTTTAACAGTTCAAAATATTCTCTATCACTTGTTAAAATAAAATCTCTTATTTGTGCTGGATCGTATTCTGAACCATCAGGTGTGATAATTTCAACAACTTGTCCTGCAATACTTTCTTCAATTACTTGATTTAGTTTTTTATATGCAGTGTATTCAATTTCTCGCTGTTGTTCAACAGTTAGGTCTTTTTGGCTAGCAGTTTGTGCTATCAAACGCTGAGTTTCAAAAGATACTTTTTCTATAGCAGTGTATGCATCGTAAGTTAACGGATTAAGTTTAAAAGTTAGCTCGTGCATTTTAACAGTTTCTAAATACTTGCGATCACTAAGACTTTCTAAGATGTGTCCTAAAATTACTTCGTGTTTGTTTCCCTCACCACAATGTGGACAAGAACTGTGTTGATTATATTTTTCTCCGTAGGATGCTATGCGTATTGCTACTAACAAAAATTCGATGTCTATTATAGAAATATTGCCTGGCTCAACAATACTAGGAATACATGACTTAATTAGATTCTTAGTTGCTAGTCCACTTAACAATGCTTCTGGATTTTTCATCATAAGTTCATCAGCACCCGACATTGAGTAAATCGGTACTTCTTTGAATGTACTATTACTAGTGCCTTCTTTTACAAATCTAAATTGTGATGGAATATCAACAAAGATTTTTGGCTGTCTTTTGTGCTTGGTTAAAACCGAACTCATCGTGTAATTCTCCTAAGGATAAATATATAAAAGTATTTATGCGACATAAAGTACGCATATATCATTACTGATTAAGGAAAATTTATGTCAGACGCAGCAGACAGTCAAGCACAACAAGACGACATTCGTAAAAATACTAGAGCTATTCAAGGTTGGACTAGTGCGCTGTCGGGCGCAGTTACTGGCGCTAGTCAGTTTGCTGGCGCTCTTGTATCCGGGTCTACAAAGATCGCAGACTACACTGGTGCGCTTGGAACTATGGCAAAGGCACTTCCTATTCCAGGAATGGGCGCTCTATCTGATGGATTAAACAAAGCAGCATCAGTTATAGACGAGATGAATGCTGGCTACAAATCACTTAGTAGATCAGGATTTTCTTTAAGAGGCTCATTGTCGGGCACAGCACTTGCAGCATCAGATGCTGGATACAGTGTAGCAGAATTAGGCAAGTTTGCAGAAGCTAATGCTAAACAGTTAAGAATAATGGGCGGAACAGGCGGCCGCGCAACAGCAATGTTTGCACGAATGAGTGGTGACTTTGCAAACAGCTCAGAAAATTATGTAAAAGGTCTATCAGCAATTGGCTACAGCAACGAAGAAATAAACGAATCTCTAGTTAATTTTGCATCAATTAATAGATTGCAGTTTTTAGAAAACGTAAGAACTGGAACTAGTCAAAATAGATCAGCTATGGCCTTTGCAGTGTCGATGGATAGAATGGCAACGCTAACTAACCAAAGTAGAAAAGAACTTGCAAAGAAAATGGAAGAAGATAGACGCAATGGTCGAGTGCAAGCATTCCTTGCTGGTCTAAATAAAGAGCAACAAGTAGTGTTTAACGAAGGCCTGCAAATGGCAAAACAAAACGGACCGTTAGCAGCAAAAGCATACGAAGATATGATGATGCAAGCATCTCTAACAGGAGAAAGTGCAAATGCAGCAGCAGTGTATGGTAGCGAGTATATAGACAATTTAGCAGGACTACGTCAGCGATTGTTTAGTATTGAAGCAGGAGACAAAGCTGCCGGCGAAGCGTTTAGAACACAATCATTAGTCGTACAAGGCGAAGCAATGGATGCATTGCGTAGTCAAGGTAATATACAATTAGGTATGCTTAGAGGGAATGGTGGGATAATAAAAGATATCCAAGATGCCCTTGCCGGAAGCGTAGACATGTATGATCAAATTTCGTTAGTACAAGCACAATCTAGTACATCACTAACTAGCGCACAAGCTAGACTTCGAATGATGCAAATGACTGACCAAGAGTTAAGACAAGCAGGATTAACTAAAGATGCAGAAGGTAACATTAAAGTAGCAGGAGCAGCTGATGCTGCAACAGATGCAGTTAGCTCGTTTGAATCGACGATGGCAACTGCTTCTCGAGCAGTACGAACAGAATTAATAACTACACTGTTAGGACCAGCAGGAGTTGGTGAAGAACTACGAGAATTTGCTAGAGATTTAGATTCGACTAGAGTAAAAGTTACTGCCGAAATTACAAAGTTTGGTACTACCTTTAGAGATGAAGCTACTAGGATAGCAGGTGCATATAACACTCCTAACGTCGAAGCTGGAGTATTAACTGGTCAAGCAGCAGTGCAAGCAGCAACTAATCGAGGTAATAGTCAAGAAGCTAACCAAACTGGCAGTATACCGAACAACGAAACAAGTAACGGAGCTCGTCCAAATAATCCTAGTACTGATAACAATATGTTTGGCGGCATGATGGATGCACTAAGACCAAGTATAGTAGGCGAGCGTGGACCTGAGTTTCTTATCCCAAAAGGTGCTAACAATTTAATTGCAACTGCTCAAACAATGGCAAAACAAATTGCACCACAGATGCAACAAATGGCAGAACAGATGCGTCCACAAATGGAACAGATGGCTGCACAATTTGAGCCACAATTAAAACAAATGGCAAGTCAATTTCAACAGAGCTCTCCAGAAATGGGCCAGCAGATGGAAGTTATGATGACACAACTAAACGGCAAGTTTGATCAATTGTTGAATGCATACAAAGACAACACACGCGAAATCAGACGAAGCGGCGGAAACGTATATAGGACATAAGTAATAACATGAGCTGGAAAAAATATTTTACACCTGTACCAACAGGAAATCAAGAAGGAACATATAGCCCGTTAGGTAACGGCGCTAATGCTAGTCGACCAGGGCCGGCACGTTCAAATTATTCAAGCTACTTACCAGATGTATATACTGGTAGTCCAAATCGTGTTGAACGCTATGGTCAGTACGAAACAATGGACAGCGACAGTGAAGTTAATGCTGCACTAGACATTTTAGCAGAATTTTGCACACAAAAGAATACAAGCAATAAAACTCCATTTGCTTTAGACTTTAAAGAAAAAGCTACGAATTCTGAAATTAGAATTCTAAAGCAGTACTTACAGCAATGGAGTAAGTTACAAAACTTCGAAACTCGCATTTTCCGTATATTACGTAATGTATTCAAATACGGTGATGCATTTTTTATTAGAGATCCAGAAACTAAAAAATGGTTTTATGTTGATCCAGCAAAAGTTACTAAAATCATTGTTAATGAAAGTGAAGGCAAAAAGCCTGAGCAGTATGTTGTTAAAGACCTTAACATTAATTTTGGCAACTTAGTTGCTACTACACTAAGCACTGATCCGGGCGGATCAACTAGTTCTGGTCATTCAGGATACTTCCAAGGCGGCGCGAAAGGTATGGCAGGTTCTGCTCCAAGTAGCGCATCAACTGGTTCACGTTTTGAAACATCACAACAAGAAGTTGCAGTTGATGCTGAACACGTTGTGCATTTAAGTTTATCAGAAGGACTAGACAACAACTATCCATTTGGTAACAGTTTACTTGAAACAATCTTTAAAGTATACAAGCAAAAAGAATTGCTTGAAGATGCTATTATTATCTATCGTGTACAACGTGCGCCAGAACGTAGAGTATTTTATGTAGACGTAGGCAACATGCCAAGTCACCTTGCTATGAACTTTGTTGAACGTGTTAAGAACGAAATTCATCAAAGACGTATTCCGTCACAAACAGGCGGCGGCACTAATGTTATTGACAGTAGTTACAATCCGTTGTCAATCAACGAAGACTACTTCTTTCCACAAACAGCTGAAGGACGTGGTTCTAAAGTTGAAACACTGCCGGGCGGTACTAACCTTGGAGAGATTGACGATCTCAAATACTTTACTAACAAACTAGTACGTGGACTGCGTATTCCTAGTAGCTACTTACCTACAGCAGCAGATGACGGACAAAGTCAGTTTAGTGACGGTCGTGTAGGAACAGCATACATTCAAGAGCTACGCTTTAATACCTACTGCGAACGCTTACAGAGCTTAGTACAAAGCAAGTTTGATGAAGAATTTAAATTATATATTCTTGAAAAAGGCGTAAATGTTGATACTAGTGTGTTTGAACTAGGATTTCAACCTCCTAAGAACTTTGCAAGCTATCGTCAAGCAGAACTAGATAACAACCGTATTGGTACATTTACACAGTTACAACAGATTCCTTATATGAGCCAACGTTTTGCACTACAGCGTTTCTTAGGTCTTAGCGACGAAGAAATTGCAGAAAATGAAAGACTATGGCGAGAAGAAAATGATGAAAATCTAAATCTTCCAACTGATGCTAGCGGTGAACTAAGAAGCGCAGGCATCAGTGCAGGTGCTATTAGTGCAGACTTAGGAGCAGCCGAAACAGCAGCACCTGATGCAGAAGCAGCACCTGAAGCTGGCGCACTAGGTGATACAGGTGAAACTCCAGCAGCTGGCGCAGCGCCAACAGGTCCTGGCCCTGGCGAAAACGTATAAGAGGATAAATAATTACATGATACTTAGAGAACTCTTTTACTTTGATAAAGACACATTAGAAATGAGTAATGACGGACGTTATACTCCTGAAAACGATTCTGATGTGATCAAAAAAAGTGACACACGCAAAACACGATTAACTCTAGAACAGATTAATCAATTGCGTGTTGCTTCTGACCTACACGAACAAGAAAAAGAAGCAGAGCTAGAGTTTGTTAGACAAATGTACGGCGTACCAGCACAGCCAGGTATGTAATGTTATCCTTTGTATTAGGTAACGGAAACTCACGAAAAGAATTTAATGTAAAGCACTACAAGCAATATGGAAACATATATGGCTGTAATGCAATTTATCGCGACGAATTAGTTGACTATCTAGTTGCAGTAGATCCACCCATGGTTCAAGAGATAATTGACAATAAGGCTCATCTTTTAACCAAGTTCTATACTAGAGAACATAGGCGCTTTACTGAAATTCCCAATATAAACATTATTCCAAAACGACTAGGATGGAGTAGCGGTCCTACAGCATTATGGCTTGCTAGTCATAATAAATCATCAAGTATCTGTTTAGTAGGATTTGATTTTCAAAGTAATATAAATACTATTAATAACATATACAGCGGAACTAAAAACTACAAGCCTACAGAAAGCCCAGCAACCTATTTTGGCAACTGGATTAAGCAGGTACAACTAACTGTTAGGGATAATCCTAACATAAATTATTATAGGTTAATAACGAAAGAACATAGGTTTACACCCCCGGAATTATTAAGATATCCTAATTTTTCCAATATCACATACGAAAAATTGCTTGAAAAATTTAAAATGGCTCGTTTTGAGCCTATTTCAGAGTAGTTTATTGTATAGATAGTAAATACTTATTGACAGCCTTGTAATATTACGAACATATAGGAGAGAACAATGACTGATCGTACAAAATTTGAAAAAATGCTTGAACTCCTTATCAACGAAGACCGTGACGCAGCTGAAGAGCTATTTCACGAGATTGTTGTAGAGAAATCAAGAGATATTTATGAAGGTCTACTAGAAACTGATCTAGAAGACGAAGACATCGACGAAGCTACTGATGAAGAAGCGGATGAAGATGAAGAAGCAGTTGAAGAATCAACTGACGAAGAATTAGACGAATTTGAAATCGAAGCTGGAGATCCAGCAGACGATATGATCGCTGACATCGAAATGGGTGATGGCGATGATGAAGAGGCAGATATGGACGACGAAGGCGACGAAGGCGAAGAAGCTGGAGAAGAAGAAATCGAAGACCGTATTGAAGACCTCGAAGATGCCCTAGACGAGCTATCAAGAGAATTCCAAGCAATGCTCGGCGGTGACGAAGAAGCACCAGCTGATGACATGGAAGGCGACATGGCAGACATGGGCGACGAAGCAGGTGAAGATGACATGGAAGAAGAATCTTTCGAGTTTGAATCAACTGAAACAGACGGCGAACAGCTAGACGAGTACACGCAAAAAGTTGCTGAGCCAAAAGGCGAAGACAACAAAGCAACATCACCAGTAGCTAAAAAGAACGATATGGGCGGCACTGCTGCAAACATCGCAAAAGGTTCTGCAGAAGAAAAGGGCAGCAAAGCTGCTGCTGCTAAAGTAGACGATGCTGGCAATGTAAATAAATCAGGTAACGCAAAAGCACCTGGTTACTCAAAAGCGTAAGCCTAAGGAGAACTTGAAGATGAATGTACTCCAAGAGAATTTGACATTTGATCAAGCGAATATGATCGTTGAGACTGCTGAAGAAGGAAAAGATCTTCACATGAGCGGTATCTTCATCCAAGGTGGTGTAAGAAATGCCAATCAGCGTGTTTATCCTGTAAACGAAATCGGCAGGGCTGTCAAAACTCTTAACGAGCAGATCGAGGGGGGATATTCAGTTCTTGGCGAAGTAGATCATCCGCAAGGTCTTAATGTAAACTTAGATCGTGTAAGCCATATGATCACAAAAATGTGGATGGATGGCCCAAACGGTTATGGAAAACTAAAACTTATTCCAACACCAATGGGGTCTCTAGTAAAAACAATGCTAGAGGCCGGTGTTAAACTTGGTGTAAGTTCGAGAGGTTCCGGGAACGTAAGTGAAGACGGTTCCGGAGAGGTTAGCGACTTTGAAATTATTACAGTTGATGTAGTTGCTCAACCAAGTGCTCCAGGTGCCTACCCTACACCAATTTATGAGCATCTTATGAATACCACGGGTGGGTATAAGGCATTTAGAACAGCACAAGAACTTAGGGAAGATACTAAGGCACAACAATATCTTAAGAATCAGTTGGTGAATATCATCAACGGGCTCCGATAAACGAGGAGAAACACATGTTGGACGCATTAAAATCACTATTTGAAAACAATGTTGTTTCCGAAAGCGTGAGAGCGGAAATTGAAGAAGCGTGGAATGCAAAAGTTTCAGAAGCAAAGCAAAGTGCAGTGTCAGAACTGCGTGAAGAGTTTGCTCAGAAATATGCGCATGACAAGAACGTTATGGTAGAAGCTATCGATAAGTTAGTTGAAGACCGTCTTCAAATTGAAATTTCAGAGTTTGCAGAAGACCGCAAACAGTTAGCTGAAGCAAAAGCAAAGTATGCAGTAGCAATGCGTGAAAACGCAGATCTACTAAAAGGCTTTGTAGTAGAATCACTAACTAAAGAAGTTTCAGAGTTACACGAAGATCAGAAAGTTATGGCTGAAAAATATGGTCAACTTGAAGAATTTGTAGTAGAAGCTCTAGCTAAGGAAATTGCAGAATTTCATACAGACAAAAAAGATCTAGCAGAAACTAAAGTTGCATTGATAAGAGAAGCGAAGGCTCAGTTTGCAAAAGTAAAAACTACTTTTGTTAAAAAGAGTTCAGCTCTTGTTGCAGAAACAGTGGCAAAATCACTTAACAAAGAGATTAAAACACTGAAAGAAGATATCGATTCAGCACGTAGTAACGACTTCGGTCGTAAGATCTTTGAAGCGTTTGCATCAGAATACAATAACAGCTACCTTAATGAGAAATCAGAGGCAGCTAAACTTCTTAGAGTACTAAGTAAAAAAGACTTAGAGCTTGCAGAAGCGAAAGCAGCTATTGTAGAAAAAACTGCTTTGGTTGAAAGCAAACAGCGAGAAATTGCAGAAGCTAACAGCCAAATGATGCGAAAAGAAAAGCTTCAAGAACTCCTAGGCCCACTTAACGGTGAGCAAAAGGAAATTATGACAGACTTACTGGAATCAGTTCAGACTGCACGCCTAACAGCACAGTTTGAAAAGTACCTACCGGCGGTAATTGACGGTAAAACTCCAGCGAAGAAGAAGGCACTGACAGAAGGCAAAGAAATCACAGGCAACAAAGTTAATACTAGTATCAGTAGTGCAAAAGGCGAAACAGAAAATAATATTTTCGATATTCGTCGATTAGCAGGAATCAAATAAGGAGAACATGAAAATGTCAGAACTACTAGAAAGCCGCTGGTCGGACACTAAATCAGCACTGCTCGAAGGCCTAGAAGGCAATCGTAAGTCAGTAATGGCTGTTACACTTGAAAATACTCGCAAGTATTTGTCAGAGAGTGCTACAGCAGGTGCTACCTCCGCCGGTAACGTCGCAACTCTTAACAGAGTTATTTTACCCGTCATCAGACGTGTAATGCCAACAACAATCGCAAACGAATTAGTTGGTGTTCAGCCTATGACAGGACCAGTGGGCCAAATCCACACACTAAGAGTACGCTATGCTGATTCAGCAACAGGTGTAACAGCAGGTGAAGAAGCTCTATCACCATTCAAGATTGCTCAAGGTTACTCAGGTAACGATGCAGCTGATCCAGATGGTAAAGCTAACAACACTGCAACACTTGAAGGTGCAGCAGGTAAGCGTATGTCAATTCAGATCTTGAAACAGACTGTTGAAGCAAAGTCACGCAAGCTATCAGCTCGCTGGACATTTGAAGCAGCTCAAGACGCACAGTCAATGCAAGGCATTGATGTCGAAGCTGAAATCATGGCAGCTCTTGCACAAGAGATTACAACTGAAATTGATCAGGAAATCTTAAACAGTCTACGTTCATTAGCAGGAACAGCTTCAGAGACCTTTAACCAGGCTGCTGTAAGTGGTACTGCTACTTTCGTTGGTGACGAGCATGCTGCATTAGCTGTTCTAATCAACCGTCAGGCTAACAAAATCGCACAACGCACTCGTCGTGGTGCAGGTAACTTTGCTGTTGTATCGCCATTCGCGTTAACAGTATTGCAGTCTGCAACTACTTCTGCGTTTGCACGTACTACTGAAGGTACATTTGAAGCACCAACAAACACTAAGTTCGTTGGAACATTGAACAATGCAATGAAAGTATATGTTGATACATACGCTTCTGATGCAACTGACGTTCTTGTTGGCTACAAAGGTTCTTCAGAATCTGATGCTGCTGCATTCTACTGCCCATACATCCCATTGATGTCAAGCGGTGTTGTACTAGATCCAGATACATTCGAGCCAGTAGTTAGCTTCATGACACGTTATGGTTATGTTGAACTAAACAACACTGCATCGTCACTAGGCAATGCAGCAGACTACGTCGAGCGTGTTGCGATTTCGAACGTAAGCTTCAGCTAAGTTTTATTTTATATAAAACGAAAATAGCACCTTCGGGTGCTATTTTTTTGACTAAATTTTAATGATTTTACGGATGACTTTTAGGTACAAATATGTTTAAATAGTAATGTAGTAAATTTTTATTAACTTAATTTATGGAGTACACTATGTGGACAACACCGAAAGCAACAGAGATGAGATTCGGCTTCGAAGTAACGATGTATGTGATGAACAAGTAACAACATTACCAGAAGTAGATATGAGCAAGCTAATAGAAACATTAGATTGTGAGTAAAACATAGCCCGCATATTAGCGGGCTTTTTTGTCTGCATATAATGCTTTCAGTCGATATGGATAAATACTTTTGTTATAGAGATATCCTCTATTGCGAGGAATTATGCGGAAACCCGCCGCGTAGACCTAGAACGTCAAAAAGGAGAAAACAATGGGACGTCCACTTAATAAAAGATACTTCGGAGAACCAACTGCCGGAGGAAACGAAATCAAAGTACAATTTCACAATGGAACAGCTAGTGTAAACGGCTGGATCGTTAAACAAAAAGGTTCAAAAAAATTCTTATGCTCAGACGGAACTGTCGAAGCAACATGTGTACTAGTTGACAAAGCATCAGGCGCAGTAGCAGCTGGTGAAATGACTATTACAGTACTTGACGGTGCAACACCACGTCAGGTAACAAAGATTGCTGCACACAAAGTAACAATGGATAACGGTTTAACTATTAACTGGGACTTCACTGGAACTGGTGCAACTGTTGAAATGGAAGAAGCAGGCGATGATGCTGTTATCGACAATGTAGGCGTTGATGAAGACGACTTCGAAGGCGATGACCCAGCACCATAAGCTGATATTTTCAATATAAGGAATCATAATGTTAAGACTAGTTAGTGTACCCGATGGCGACTATAAATTAAAAACTAAACCAGGTGGAAAGATCACACTCGATCCAGGCGCATCTGGTAACGTAGTCGTTGATGGTAATTTAACTGTAACAGGTAACACTACTACAGTTAATTCTACTATCACAACGATTAAAGACCCTATAATAACTTTAAACGAAGGTGATCCGGGCACACAAGGAGCTATAAGTTTTAGAAAAGCCGGTTTGCACATTAATAGAGGTAATGGCATTCCGGACACTTATATAGTCCACGACGAAGACGTAACATTCACTGATCCTTATACTGGAGCACAATCATACGGTGTTATTAACTTTTTCCAAGAATCGTTTACAGGCGGCGGAACAAGAATAGAAACTTCTGTTCCATTAAAGACACAAAGTATTGTTATTACCCCTGGAACTAAATTTTTATTCCAAGGTCTAGGTAGTACAGGTGTACTTGAAGTAGATAGTGCAGCATATGCAGAATCTATTGATCCTAGAGCATCGGGTTGGTTTACAAACGATGACGATAAAATACTTGCTAACAAAGGTTATGTAGATTGGAAAATTGTTGACTATCTAAACATAACTGGTGTACCTACAATTTCTAGTACGCTTGCTGATCCAATTACATTTGCACCAATCTCTACTACTGCGATAACAGTTAAACAAGAAGGTGTTAACTGGACGCAGAATAGTGAAATTGAAATGACTATCGATGATGTTTCTGCTTTTAGAGCATCGAATGAAGATGGTTTTGAATTTTACAATGCTATTGATGCACAAGGACTTAGAATAAAAGGTTACGATAGCGGAACATTAATCGAAAGTATGGGATCAAACTCGGATCTTACACTAACAGTTAGTGGTTCAGGAAGCATACGCATACTAGATGATTTATTAATGGTTAAGAATAGCAGCGAGCCTGCACTTCCTCCTCCGGGCACTGGAACTAAGTTATACGGTGGAGAAATAGGCGGAGGCGGCACTGGCTTGTATGCTGCAACTGAAGAAGGCAGAGACGAGTTAGCAAGCAGACGAAAGGCAATCATTTACGGATTGTTGTTTTAAGGGATATAAAAATGGCTATAAAAAATGTAAGAATAAGCACTACTAACGCAACAGAAGTTTTGCTCAATGATCAAGCTGTAGGCGGCGGTAATGATATAGCTGTTACTATAATGATTTTGTGCAATACATCTGCTAGCACAGACGTAACAGTTGATCTACACGTTGTTGCTGCTGGTGATGCAGCAGGAGAAGACAATCAAATAATGAAAGATTTGTCGATTCCAGCAGGCGAAAGTTTTAGTTTAGATACTGAAAAATTTGTTATGGAAGAGAATGACGGAATTCAAGTTGTTGCTAGTACTGCAAACGTAGTTACAGTGACCTCTAGTTACGTGAGGGTATAAAGAATGAAGTTTTTAAAACGTAATACACTTGCTTCTAAAAATGTAAAAGACGAAGCATTAAAGATTAATAGATATGGTGAAGTAACTTCAGACAGTAAAATGTCTATTGGTAAATCTTCGCGTCCAATTGTAGAATTAGATGTCAACGGAAGTGCAAATGTATCTGATACACTTAACGCTAACGTATTGCAAGCAACTGTATTAGAACCACAGTTCTCAAATGGCGACTTATCTATACGTGCAAGTGGTACTGGTAATGTTGTTATTAACAACTTGCTTACCGTTGGCGAAACTGCAACTACTTTTACAGGCGAAGTTGTTAACATCAACAACTTGAGACTAGATGGCGACGGCGGTCGCACAGGTATATCAGCAATTGATTCAAATACCGGACTTTATTTAGATAGTGCCGGTACAGAAGGAATTTATGCTAACGGTGTAGACATTACTAAAACAGAAGGTAATGTAATTTGGGTTACTGCAAATGGTAGTGACGGCAATACAGGCGAAAGTATGCAAGACGCACTTGCAACTGTTAGACAAGCTCTTATTATTGCACGTAACGGAGATACTGTTAAAATCGGAACAGGGACATTTGAAGAAATCTTTCCATTAACTGTATATCCCGGCGTGTCTATTAACGGACAAGGAATACGCTCTACACAAATTAAACCAACTGCTGCGACACGTGATCAAAACTGTTTCCAGTTTAGAGGCGGCGCATCAGTTAAAGACTTGACTGTTCGAGAAATGGAATATAATAGCATAGCTGATAGAGGTTATGCTTTCTGTTACGATGAGTCAACAACAGCAACATTTACTCGTGGTCCTTACATTATGAACGTAACTGTTCTTAACTTCGGATCAACAGTACGTTTAGGCATTAACTCACCGGATGATCCATACGGATATAGTGCAGGTGATGCAGGCCGTGGTATTAAAGCTGACGGCAGATACGTTAATAGAAATTCTATAGAACCAAGTTTCCTTGTAAACGAAGCTACATTCTTTTGCCCAGGACAAACTGCTATTGTACTGACAAACGGTACACGTATGGAGTATTTAAACTCATTTGTTTACCTAGCAGACAAAGCAATACATGCAACTACAGGAACACAAGGCTGGGGCGGCACTGGGCAAACTTATGTCATTGTTAACAATGTCACCGGCGGAAACTTTATTCCGGGCGAAACAGTACGTTACACTTCAACAGATGGTTCAACAGTAGCACAGTTCCAAATATCAAGCTGGGACGTATCAACTCAAACATTGTCAATTACAGGACTATATACTGGACTCGACGGAGTTGACTTTACACCGCAATATGGTCAAGGTGGTTCAATTATTGGTACAGTTTCTGGTGTACAAGCAGAAAATATTGTAGAAGTTACAAAGTTTGAGTTTGGCGCAGAACTAAGAGCAATTGGCTCCGCAATGGTATACGGTAACACAGGTGTTGTTGCTGATGGACCAGGTGTAAGTTTGCGCTTAATTGGACACAACTTTGCATACATTGGCGCAGGCAAACTAACATCTAACCGTGCTTCGGATGCAATACAAGCAAACGAAGTTGTTGAAACTAACGGTGCTAAAGTTCGCTATACATCAACTGACCATTTAGGCGACTTCCGTGTAGGCGATCTGTTTTATGTATCACAAGAAACAGGGGAAGTGCAAATTGACGGCAGTGGGCTTAATTTTGGTGCGCTAGCAGGTGGATTAGTATTTGATGACGGCGCAGGAAACAAGAGTAGTATTACTGCTACTGAACTAACAACTGGATTTTTAACTTTCACAAGCAACGCTATTGGATCAACTGATATACTAGAAATTGATTCGTTAGATGCAATGACATTGTATGCTGCTGAAGGTGACATATCAATCAATGCAGCTGACGGAACACAGCAACTAGAAATCACTGGTGGGCCAATTATTTTACGAGGAGAAATCCAACTTGGTACTGATCCGCTATTACAAGGTGATGACTTTCCTCATGTAACTAAATTTAAATCGTTTGTTGAAAGCAACATACAGCCAGCTCCTGAATTTACAGGGATATGGGACTTAGGACAACCTGACGCAGTCTGGGCAACACTGTATGCAAGTGCAGTGCAAGTAGATGACATACGTTTAGAAGATAATAAAATCTCAGTTAATAATACTAACTCTGATTTAGAAATTATACCAAGCGGTGCAGGTAGTGTTCTCATTGGAGGTACAACTTATCTTAAAGTACCAGTAGGTAATACACCCGAACGTGGTCCAAATGCACAAGCAGGTGCTATCCGATTCAACACACAAATTCAGCAGTTTGAAGGTTATCAGGGAACAGCATGGAGCTCACTAGGCGGCATTAAAGACATTGACGGTAATACATATATTACTCCAGAAGTATCTCCAGGGTCTAACGATGATAGGTTTGATATATACGCTGGCGGAACATTAATCGGACAGTGGGATTTTGATGATCTTACAGTAAATTCTACTAGATTTAATAACAACAACTTTACGTTTGAAAATAATGTCATGAAAATGACAGACATTGATACTAACTATCGTTTTGAAATAACTCCAGGTGGAACTGGTGAATTCTTCTTTAACAAAACAGTTCATATTGAAGGCGACATTGTATTGCCAGGCGGCACTATTAGTGCGCCTAATGCAACGCTATCTATTACAAGTTTAGCAGCACAAAATTTTGCAAGTGATATTATTCCTGACGTTAATATGGCGTATGACATTGGTCATACAACTTCGATGTTTAGTGCAGCGTACATTGCAGAAGTTAACACATCAGATTTTAGATTATTTCAAAATAGAATTAGCACTATAAACACAAATGCTGATTTTGAAATTCAAGCAGCTGGCAGCGGTCAAGTTAGAATCATCGGCGATTCGGCATTAGTAATACCAGTTGGCGGCAATTCTGTAAGACCTGCAGGAGAACTTGGACAAGTACGCTTTAATACTGATACTAATCAGTATGAAGGATACAACGGTATTGCATGGAGTTCATTAGGCGGCGTTCGTGATGTAGACGGCGACACTTACATAATTCCAGAAACAAGTCCAGGATCTAACGAAGACACATTGTTCTTCTATGGCGGCGGCATTGAGTTACTAAGACTTAACAATCAAGGCTTCCAAGGCGGAATATTAATTGATGGCAATTTAAGCATTGAAGGCAATGCAATTAAAACACTACAGTCAAACTCCGATATTGACATTATGCCAAACGGCACAGGCGAAGTTAATCTTGATGCAAATACAAACGTTACTGGTGTTTTAAATGCAAGCAATTGGGTAACTACTCCTAGAGCATTTATTACAGGCGAACTAATAAACAGAATTGCATACATTGACTTTCAAAATGAAATACAAACTAGTGACAACTTGCAGTTTGATGACACTGAATTAACAGTAAATGTTCCTACAAATATTAACGGAAACACTACTATTGATGGCATACTAAACATCACAGCAAATATTAACACCCCTGAAGTATTTTCGGATTTCTTAACTGTTGCTGAAGATGCATACTTCCTAAAGAATGTTTACTTTGACGAAGTTGGAGTGTTTGGTACACGAATAGCTACACTTAATACAAATGCTCCGTTGCAACTTGATGCAGCAGGCAACGGTAGAATTGTTTCAATGAAAAACATGACCGTTGAAGGTGAGTTGTTTATTGAAGGTGACTTATACGGTAGTTCAACTACTCAGAATGTCTTTAACACAACAGCTACTACTATAAATGCATTCGGTCAAGCAACAAACATTAGTTTTGGTAATGCAGCAGGTACAACTAGATTTAATTCTAACACCGGATCGTTAGCATATAATAGCGGCGCTGTTGTTATTGGCGGCGGATTGGGAGTCGGAGAAAATATTAATGTACTCGGAGACCTAGCTGTACAAGGCGGTGAAATCCGTACTGCACAAGAAAACTTTGATCTTCTTAGAGATAACATACAGTTCTTAAGAGCATTTAACAGTGCAATTAGTATTGAATTTGGCGCAACAACTGGACAAACTTCCTTTGAGTCAACAGACTCTAGCACTAGTGTACTAACAGGTGGTGCAATATTTAAAGGCGGCATCGGTGTTGCTGAGAACGTTTATGTCGGCGGCATTATTAATGCTACCAATACAGTAGATTCTACAAGTGCAGCAACTGGTGCAATAGTAACTGAAGGCGGAGTCGGTATTGGCAAAGCACTTTATGTTGCAGGCCTTACAAGACTTGAAGATCCAACTAGTTCTACATCTAGTACAACAGGAGCGTTATTAGTAACCGGCGGTGTTGGCATTGCTGAGAATATAAACGTTGCTGGCATTATGCAAATCGAATCAACTACTGAGTCGGGAAGTACTACTTCCGGAGCATTAGTAGTAGAGGGCGGAGTTGGCGTTGGTAGAGATATCTACGTTGGACAAGATTTAGAAGGCGCTGGAATTGATTTAAGTTACATTAATAACTTCACAATTGATGGCGGCACATTCTAAAAAATCCGTATCCTTCTCAAAGAAATAAATACATATACAAGAATATCGTAACTGGGAAGTAACCAATAATGGCAAATAAAATATTACACAAACGAAATAATGTTAGCGGACAAGAGCCTCTTGCAGAGCAATTAGACCTAGGCGAAATTGCTATTAACACTGCTGATGGTAAAATGTTTATTAAACAGTCCGACGGCAGTATTAAAGATGTAACACAACAAATTGAAAAAGGTGACACACGAGTTGTAGTAAACGACCAAGGAAATGGCGTTGTTACAATGGAAGTCGACGGCATTGAAAAATTACGTGTAGACGGTACAAAGGTTTATGTATCCGATGATTTAGAAATTGATGATCAAGGATCGATTAAATTAAAAGAACTTGGACAATTTGGTAGTAGTTCAGTTAATATTAAAGCACCGCCAGAATTGGAAGAGTCTTATGATATTATACTTCCAGATACCGATGCTCGCAAAGGACAAATTTTACAGAATCTAGGCTTTGGCCAAACTAAATGGAGTGACCCAGGCTCCTTAGGTGGTAACAGAGTTTACGTAAGTGCAGAGTACGGTGACGATACAAATGACGGACGCACAGGCGCTGTTAAAACAATTAAACGTGCTGCACAAATTGCATCCGACGGTATTTTTACACCAGTTGTTGATCCAGGTGAAAGTGCATATGCAGCTAAAGACTTATTAGAAGTAAACAGAACTTTCTTGCAAACAGAAGTTCTAAACTTTAGTACTAAAGCATTTAACATTACTTATGATCAAGCTAAGTGTGAACGAGATGTTGGCTTAATTATTGATGCAATTGAAAATGACTTGCGCTTTGGCGGCGATGCAGCTACCTCACACGCAGGTGCAGCATATTCATTAGAAAGTTCTGCACTAGTTAAACAAGCTCAAGATGTTGCTACATCATACGGTTTACAACGTGCTAGAGATCTTGCTAAATCAGTTGTTACTAACACGCCTATTATTGATACAACACAAGTAGCAGTAGCGCAGCAATTTGACGGTACAAAAACTGCAACAGCAAGCGAAGCAGCAACAGTTGAATCACTAGGACAAAAAGTTGTCGACTTTTACGACAACGGCGTTGGCGAAGCTCCTAACGAAACTCAAACACAAGATGTTGGTCTACTAAATGCTGAAACATTAATTGACAACAACAAAACCTTTATTCAAAACGAAGTTATTGCTTTCTTAAATAATAAGTACAGCGGATTTAGTTTTGATGCAGCTAAATGTTCTCGAGATACTGGGTATATTGTTGACGCTGCAAATTTTGACTTACTATACAGTGGTAATGCAGAATCTCATTATGCAGGTATAACTTACTTAAATGCAACAGCATCTTTAGTACGTTCGGATCAAAAACAAGAAACACTTGCAGGCATTGACTATGCTAGATCTCTAGCAGAAAAAGTTGTATTAGGCCAGCAAGTTGATTACTTGTATCAAACAACAGTGGCACAAAACACTGAATTAACTCCTGGTACGCAAACTGAAGCAACAACAGTCTTTAATAACATTAGCAAAGTTTATTCAATCCTAAACAACGGTATTGGTACTGCTAACGGAGTAGTAACGACTGATGCAGGCAAGTTAAATTCAGAAACACTTATTGATCAAAACCAAGACTTTATTAAAGAAGAAGTTATTGGATACTTAACTACAACTTATCCAGGCTTTTCATACGATCAGAACAAGTGTCGTAGAGATGTAGGATATATTTTAGATGCTATTAGTTACGACTTAACACATGGCGGTAACAATGAAAGTATTCAAGCAGCACTAGCGTATTACCAGTGGACTGCAAAAGATGCAGTTAACTTGCAATTGGCAGAAACAAGAGCAGGAATTACATATGCAATTGATCTTGCTAAACTTGTTATTGTTAACCAAGATCCTGCTACTAGTTATCAAGGTATATTTGCACAGTTTAAAGACGCAGGCAATCCAGGCGATGCAACTTCACAAACTATACTTACTGGATTAGGCAGCTTAATTGACGATATCATCACAGATGGCGATAGTACTACTATTGGCCTAGACATTGATCCTAATAACTCTGTACCAAGTGCAGTTCAAGATACAGTAAATGCTAATGCAATTCTTGCAGCAAACAAAGAATTTATTCAAGCTGAAGTTGTAGCGTTTATTGAAGAAAACTTTGGCAACTTTAATTACGATCCAGTTGCATGTGAAAGAGATGTTGGCTTAATTGTTGATGCAGTTAAGTTTGATATTGAACACGGTGGCGATGCTGAAAGTATTTTTGCAGGGATAAGTTATTACAACAATGTAACAACTGGCACTGGGGAAATCACAGGCGATGCTATTGAAGTTCTAAGAAAGCAACTACAGCCTACATTAGACGCTGTAGAATATGCTAGAGATTTGCTTGCAAACGTTGTATTACAAAATGCAGTATCAAATCTTTACCAAAGTGGAACAACGCAAACATTCGACGGCACAAATCCAAGCACAACAAGTGTAGCACAAACAGTTTTTAATCGTGCTAATACTATATTAACTATTCTTAAGAATGGGTTAGGTACAACTAACAGCTTTACAAAAACTACCGGAATTGGTGCGTTAAACACTGAAGCATTGTTGCAAGCAAACACTGCATTTTTGCAAGAAGAAGTACTTGGGTATATTAATAATCAATATCCTGGACTAACATATGACCAAGCTTCATGTCGCAGAGACGTTGAATTAATTGTTGATGCTATTGCGTATGACTTAACACACGGCGGTAATACAAATAGTATTGCAGCAGGTACAGCATACTATAGACAAGCAGCAGCACTTGTAGTCACTGGACAAAGTACAGAAACTTTAGCAGGCCTAGTGCATCTAAAAGAACTTGCACAAAAAGTTGTTCGTAACGTAACAGTTGACGTTACATATAGTGCAACACCTCAAGTATTTGACGGTGCAAACCCAGGTGATGTAACAAGTGCAAACACAGTAGGAACACTAGCTGATATTGTTATTGATATTGTTGACGATGGACTAAGTCCTTATATTAACATTACAGCAAACGGCGCATTAACAACTGATCAAGACATACTTGATGCAGGCGCATTGATTGCTTCGAACAAACTATTCATACAAAAAGAAGTAGTTGCTTATGTTGACGGAAGTTGGATTAACTTCTCAAGTAACTATAATCAAACAACTTGCAGTCGCGATGTTGGTTTAATTCTAGATGCAATTAACTTTGACTTAACATGGGGCGGAACATCTAATGCTGTTGCTGCTGGTATTGCATACTTTAAACAAAGCAGTCAGCTAACACTACAGCGTCAGTTAGTACAAACTATTGACGGTATCATGCATGCTATTAGATTAGCACAGCAGGTAGTTGAAAACTATCCAGTAGTAAGTTTCCAAAATACTGCTGCACAAGTAACTGACAATTTAAATCCAGGTAGCGCAGAAGCAATTACTAAGATTGCAGAACTTGGCGCACTAATCGAAGACATTGTTATTGACGGAGCAAGTGCAACTGCAGGTGTTACTATCTTTGGAAACGGAATTGTTCCAAATTCAAACATAGCTGTACAAAACGCAGCAGATTTGATTGCACTAAACAGATCGTTTATTCAAGCTGAAGTAGTAAGTTACATTAATACTTACTTTACAAACTTCACTTATGACACTGATTTCTGTTACAGAGATGTTGGCTTGTTTATTGATGCAATACAATATGATTTGATCTTTGGTGGTAACGAACGTGCTATTGAAGCAGGTAAATCATACTATATTGGTAATACTATTGTTATTCCGGGACAAGAATTCCAAACAGTTCTTGCTAATAGATACTTCCAGTCATTAGTAGACAACATATTACAAAACATTGTTAACAAGAAACTTTATCAAAATGTTACTGGTCAAATTACTGACCCAACTAAGATAGTTGACGGCACAACACTAGGAATTGTTGAAGCGGAATTTAATACTATTGTTGATATTATTGAAAATGGTCCTACATCGCCTAACATTCCTACAGAAGTTGAAGGCGCATTTAATATCAGTTACACAACTATTATGGTGTCAACTGGTGAATATAAAGAAGACAACCCAGTTATTATTCCAGACTATGTATCTATTGTTGGCGATAACTTGCGTACAACTATTATTCGTCCGCTAAATGCTAACCAAGATATTTTCCGTATTCGTAACGGTGCTTATTTGTTAGGTGTTACATTTAAAGATGGACTAGATGCATTTAACGTACCTAGCTTTACAGGTAGATATTGTACTGCGTTTGACGATCCGTTTGACACAGGTGTTGATCGTACTGGTTATATAGGACTAAGAGATCGTCCGCTTATTACACAGTCGCCATACATACAAAACGTATCTATTATTTCGTTCTTAGGTCTAAGCGGTTGTTTAGTAGACGGTTCAAAAGTTATTACACCGAACGTACCGCGTTTTGCTATCGAAGCTGAAAATCCAGTATTTGGTGAAACACCTGAACAAGGTAAGTCAATGGTTGCTAACGCATATACTATGCTATCATTTGGTGGTATTGGCTGGCGCTTAACTAACGATGCATACGCACAGATCGTTTCGTGTTTCCAAATTTTCCTTGGAAATGGTTGCTGGTGTCAGTCAGGTGCTTACCTTTCTGTTACTAACTCTGCTACTAACTTTGGTCTATACGCACTACGTTCGTCAGGTTACTCTGCAAACAGCTTTGTGTTTGACCGTGGTGTTATTGCAGAAGTCGGCGCCCAAGCATCGCAGCAAAAACTTATCACAGTTGGTACTAAGCGTACTCCAGTTAACCAATTCGTTATTAGATTGTACGACGATGACGAGTACAATAACTTAGCAAACGATATTACAAACAGCTTTAAAACTATTCCAAATATTGTTTACTTTAATGCAGGCGAACTTGGAGAATTATATGGCGATGCTGCAAACTACGAAGTTGTAGCAGTAGGGTCAACTACATTTACAGTACAAATAGGATCTGGCAAAAACTTAGGATCTTGGGTCGAAGGCGGCACAGTTGACATAAACGGTGCATTTAATCCAGCAGCAGTATTGTCAGCTTCGTATAATAATACAAACGGTGCTTTAGAAATTGAAGTAACTACTTTACCGAATATTGGTGACATAGTAACACTTACTACATTGACTTTTGACGGAACTAACTACCCTGTAAACGAAGAAGGTTCACTAAGTCTTGAAGACAATACTATTACTATTCCGGGACACGGCTTAGTAACAGGAGATGCATTAACATATCGCAGAAACGGTAATATTGAAATTAACGGCTTTGCAGACCAAGGTTTGTATTATGTCGAGGTTCTAACTGATGATATTATTAGACTATATCAAGATGACTCAAGAGGATTCGTTGCAGATATTATTGACGTATCAACAGGACAACATTATTTCGAAACACAGACTGAAGAATTCTTTATCGATGATATCATTCTTGATGCAGATAGCAATAAACTAACACACAACAAGTATCAGGTGTTAACACTTGCACCAGGAACATATAACTTTGAACCAGGTGACACTATTGAAGCAACAACTGGGGTTTATAGAAACAAGGCGTTTGTTTATACCTACGAAGCTGCAACAAGACAGCTAACTGTATCAGTTGAGAAAGCAGACAATTCAGGTTCACTAACAAGAATCTTCTTTGATGCAACTTCGATTATTGATAGAGATAGTAGTGCTATTCCGCAAAGTAATATACCTGTAACAGGATTTACTTCTAGAACAGACTTATTTACAGCAGAGTTTACAATTGATCCGACTATTGTAGGTGGCGTACTAACTAATACAGGTGCGTTAAAAGGAACATTTATTCGCTTGCATAGACCTTCAATTGTTAACAGTTCGTCACACACTTGGGAATATGCAGGTTCAGGTACAGACTATAACGCTCTACCACAGAACGGCGGTATTACAAGAGAAGAATTTGAACAGTTTAGTGACTTACCAGGACGAGTTTACTCTTCAGGTACTAACGAACTTGGTGACTTTAAAGTTGGTGACTTCATTGTTGCAGAAAACAGAACTGGTAACATTACATTTAAAAACACAGTTACAGTTGGTGAACTTTCAGCACTGAAACTTGCAGTTTCGGATGTTGTTATTGAAGCAATTTCAACTGATCCAGGACTAGGCGACAACGAACCAGGTGGTGCTACAGATACACGTTTGATTACGCAGAATGCAGCACGTAGCTTCTTAGCAAACAGACTAGGTGACTTCATTGACAAGAACGTATCTACTAACTCAGTTAGTGGTGCTGTTCCGCAGATGAACGCACAAGGCTTGTTAAACTCGGATATTATTCCAGCAACACGTAACTTTAGTTTGTTCACAACAGATAAGAAGTTTGGTAGATTTAACCTAACTGATGATATTCCTGCGCAGGAACCGCTACAAGGCGATATTGCACAAGAACGTTACTCACGTACATTCTTTACATTAAGTGCGCCAATAGCATTGAATGAAGACGATGTTATTATTGAATTAAACACTGGAGCAACTGCTATTGTTGATGAAGACAACGGCGGCGCGGCTACTGTTTATCTTGCTAACATCGAAGGAACGTTTAGTAATAATATTAGCGGAAACGTACTTAATGTAAGAGGAAGTAACACTACTACATATATTACTAATACTGGTTCAAGTGAAGTACGAGACATTCAGTACACAATGGTACAAGACTCGTCGAGTCAGTTCCTAAGATACTTACCATCAGGCGCAGCTTTTGTTAATGGACAAACCATTACAGCAGCTAATTCAAAGACACAAGGTGTAATTACCGGTCAAGTTGAAGGTGTTGCATTGGCACTTGATCTTGGAAATATTAGTACAGGTAATGGATATGTTCCATCAACTGGTTCACAAACATATAAGGGTGTTGTACTTTCAAATGTTAGCGGAACAGGCACAGGTGCTATTGCAGACATTAGTGTAACCAACGGCAAAGTTACAAACGTTGACCTTACAAGAGGCGGCAGCGGATATGCTGTTGGTAATGCATTAACTGCAACAGTTGACCAACTAGGCGGACAGAACACACAAGACTTCCAGGTTAGCATACTTGGAGTTGATAATAGAGTGTTTGTTGAGTTGCTAGCAGGAAAGTTTGTTGCTACAACAAGTTCAAATGATTATACTGAAGACGGCAACGCAGTAGTAACTACTGTACCGTTAGGAAATACAACACTTACTGCATTTAATGCTGACACTATTGGCAACGGCGGTAATGTTGATTATCCAACTTCACGAATAACAATTAATTCGCATATATTTGATAACGGAGATGTAGTTAACTATGCTAGTTCACCAAATCCAGCAATTGGCGGATTTATACAAGGTGAAAGTTACTTTGTTAAAGTTGTTGATGCAAACACTATTGAACTTTACAACAGATACGATTTAAATGCTGCAAATAAAGTAATATTTACTTCCAGTTCTACAGGCACACATGCGTTTATTATTAACTATGTTGACACACGTAAAGATCGCATTTATGCACAGGACCACGGATTTACTAACGGACAAGCATTCCGTTTTGTAGGAGCTAATCCTCCAACTGGCATGGCAAGCGGCGGATACTACTATGCTGGTACAGTAAGTCAGAATACATTCTCGGTACACGAATTCCAGCAAGACGCAGAAAACAGTGTTAATGGAGTAACTCAAGGTGCTATTAACTTTATTCAAACTGGTAGCGGTAGTGCAGACTTTATTCACCAAAATATTACAATTTACGGAGAAGTTAACACATCAGGTAATGTAGAAACTAACTGGGCACTAACTGGTAGTGCAAACGTAGACGCATCAAACATTGTGTCGGGTGTTATTAGTACATCACGTTTGGCAGCAGTTGGTACAGCGAATAGTGATACTTACTTAAAAGGTGACAGCAGTTGGGATTATGCAACACGTACAGTTCGTACAGCACTTAATTCACCGCTTAACATAACTGGTAACTTCTATACAAGCGGCGGTCAAAACTTCTACTTCAAGAACACACAGTTTGATATTGACAGAACTGATGGCACTTTAGGTAACCAAAGTTTCACTAACCTTGGTGTTGCAGCATTTAGTAAAGCACAGTTTAACGTAAACTCAGGTGAAGTTGAACTAAAAGCAGGAGTACTAGATGCAGGAACACTAGACGGACTAGATAGTCAATACTTCCTAGATCCAGGAAACTTACTAAATCCAGTTCCTGTATCACGTGGCGGTACACAGATAGATCAATATATTGCCGGGGATATGATTTATGCAACATCTCCAACAACACTAAACAGACTGCCAATTGGTAGTCAAGGTGCTGTTATGGTTGTTGATGAATTAGGGAACCCAGCATGGTCAAATGACGTTGCTCCGTTTGTTGAAGATACTAATAACTTCGGTGTTTCAAGACCACTAGAAATACGACATGACGTAACAAATACTCCAGCAGTTGGCATTGGTGTTGGTATGCAGTTCCAGGTTGAAACTGCTAACAATAACAGAGAAGTTGGCGGCACTATTGACGCTGTTGCATCAGACGTAACATTTGGTTCAGAAGACTTTAGCTTTAAGTTTAACTTAATGGCAGCAGGCTTCTTAGCAGAGCGTATGGTACTAGACTCATTAGGTAACTTAGCTATTGACGGTGACTTAAATGTTGACGGTGGTGATATTAAAACTACTAAAACAAGTGCAACTGTATACGATACTACAGTTACATCACTAAGCATTGGTAGAGCTGCAACTTCAGTTACTATTGGCGCAGATAAAACTGGTGAACTAAGAGTACGAAATGCAACTCTAGTAGTTGGCGGTGACTCAATAGAAACACAGCCAGTTGATGCAAAAATTAAAGCACCAAATTCACTAGGTACTAACAAGCAAGGTCCAGATTTAACTATTCAAGGCGGCGCAAGTACAGGTAGTGGCGTAGCAGGATCAGTATTCATTGATACTGGTGCTAGTGGATCAAGCGGCAGTACTTCAAATACACAAGTAAATCGTGTAGAAATTAGCGGATCAGACAATCATACACATAACTTAGACTTTGGTAGAAGTTCACAAGGTACGCAGCAAATTGGTAAGGTTGGTGTTAAAGGTCCTATTACTGGACAGTTTAACGTTAACGGTTCGGTATTAGAACTAACGCCAGGCGCCGGTACAGGTTCGGGACAAGGTGCTAAAGTTAACATTTACGGTTCAAATAGTATCGGTTCTGGTAGTGGCATACAAAGTAGTGAACTAATTGCAAGTTTCTCAGGAGACGCTATTAGACTAAACAAAGATGTTATTACACAAGCAACTAGCTTAGGCACAAATCAATCAACATTTGATCTTGTTAATGATACTGCAACAACACTTAATATTGGTGGCGCTGCAACAGCTATTGACATCGGTGCATCAAGTGGTTACTTGCACGTTAACTCCGCTGACCAAGCAGTTAGTACTACAACAGGTGCGCTACGTGTAGACGGAGGCGGTAGTTTTGGTAAGAACTTGTATGTTGGTGGTAACTTAGTTGCTGCTGAACTTACACTAACTGGTGCTATTGATGGTAACAGTTACAATGTAGGCGGTATTGAAGTAATTGACACTAACAGACGCTTTATTTCAAGCGGTGGCACAACTGGTGAACTTTCAAAAGTACACGGCATTAGCTTTGACTGGGACGGCAACTACGGCGCAGTCGGCGGTTATGTAAACCATGGTATTAGTTCACGTAACGAAACTTGGGGAGCTAACGATAGTTTAAGTATTAACTCGTACAACAATGTTAACGTAAGACTTGATACTAACTCTAACAATGCTGCTGCAAGTACATTCTTCCGCATTAACAATGACGTAAGTCAAACTAATGGTAACATTGTACTAAGTGCAAGAGGCGACGGCAAGGTTGGTATTAACAAAGATCCAAGCGGTACTTACAACTTAGATGTTGGCGGTAGCTTTAATGCTACAACTGGTTACATTAACGGTGGTGCAATTTGGACTGACGCTAATGACGGTGATGGCTCAGGCTTAAACGCAGACTTGCTAGACGGCTTACATGCATCCAGCTTCCTACGTGTTGATACTGGTGCTGCATTTAGTGGTGGTGTATTTAAGATTAGTGCTCCTGCAACAACAATTCAAAACACTGGCGAAGTTAACACATTACAGTTATATCAAGGCAACGGTGCTAATAGTTACGATGCATTTATGACATTCCATATTGGCGGTGACTATGCTGTACACTTTGGTTTAGATGGAAGTACAAACGATCTAGCATACGGCGGTTGGTCAGCTGGTGCAGTTGCACATAAAGTATGGCACGCTGGTAATGATGGTAGTGGCAGTGGACTTGATGCAGACTTGTTAGATGGACAAGATAGTGCATTCTTCCGTAACGCAAGTAATATTAATGCTGGTACTTTCCCAGATAGATTTAGTAGTAGCGAACGTTACAACATTGGATTTATTGACGGTTACGGCGGCGATAGCTACGACAAACTGCGTGTATGGAATAGTGGTTCGTACTCAATAGGTATGCACAGTGGCCAAACAATGGGTTGGCTAAACGACTATGCTATGACATTCACAATGAATAACGATAGTGATCGTGGCTTTAAATGGCGTCATGAAAGTGATGGTGTTGCTGATGGTGCTATGGCACTTACAACAGATGGTCGTTTAACAGTTAAGCAGTTCATCTCAGTAGGTAATCAAACTACACGTTACCTAAGAGAACCAACAGGTAACTACGGTTCGATTCAGATTAGCGGTAGTGGATTTGGTAACTGGGAAGGCTTTAGCATTGACGGTCGTGCAGTATTCATGCATGACGGTGGCACTGCAACTGGTATCTTCAACGATGTAGATAACGAATGGTTGTTCTACGGTGTACACAACGCACAAACTGAAATGATGCATAATGGTAGTTGGAAAGTTCAAACACGTTCCAATGGTGCAAACATTGCAGGCGAGCTATATGTTGATAACTGGGTACGCATTGAAAGCAATTCAGGTATTTACTGGGAAGGTGGCAACTATGCTGGATGGCACATTTATCCACAAGCAACTAACAGAATCCACATGCGTTCAGCTAACAGCGGAAGTTGTGAAGTTTCTCTTGCTAACAGTGCAAACACTATCTATGGTAGATTATATGCAGATGATGCATCACAAGGCTTCCTAAACGAAGATGGCAACTGGGCACTACGTAGCTACAACAACGACGGTGTTTCACCTGGTTGGAGATTCTACGAAAACGGTAACGAAAGCTGGACAGGCAACCCAGGTAATGACGTTGGTAAGATTGAATATCACGCTAACAGATTCTACATTGCATCAGGTGCTAACTCCGATCGTGTTGTACAGTTTAGACGTGATGGAACAGATGTTTCATACGTTGATAACAGTGGTGTTTACCAAGGTACTGCTGCAAGTGCTAACTGGGCTGACTTGGCAGAGAAATACTTAGCTGACGAAGTTTACGCACACGGTACTGTACTTGCTATTGGTGGCGATGCTGAAGTTACATTGTTCAAACCAGGCATGAAACTAGCAGGCGTTGTTTCAACACAGCCGGGCTTGATGATGAACCAAACAGACGATAACAGAGATGATCCGATGTGGCCGTTCGTTGCACTTAAAGGTCGTGTACCAGTTATGATTAATGGTTCAGCTAAGAAAGGCCAGTATATCATTGCAGATCAAGACGGTAAAGGTCGTGCTGTAGACGAACTAAGTACTATAGCAGAATACACTTTATTAATTGGTACTGCATTAGAAGATGGTACAGATGTAGTTGAAGTGAAGGTATAATTTATGGGAAACATGACAAGAGCCTCGGCAAGAGATTACTTTACCGGAAATGCCGGGGCTCAGTTACGAGGATTTGACAAAACTATTAACTTTGCTGCTACAGTGTATGTTACAGGAAACGTGGACGGTGGCCGTGCTGGAACTGCATATGGTAATAGACGTTATGAATACGTAAATGCACCTAACAGTGATTACAACGGAAATGTTTATCCAAATACTACACAAGTAGATGCAACCCAATTAATTGATCAAGCACTTGATGCAATACAACGAACTTGCGATTTAATTGAAGGTCGTATTAGCAATAGTTACTTTGATTGGAGAATATGTCACGCAAGTTGTCATTATAGCTGCCACGGATCAAGAGGGAGAAGATAATGGCAGGATTAAGTCATGCACAATTAGAAGCTCGGTACTATGGTAATGCATATACAAGAATACGCACATTTGATAAAACTATTAACGTAGCAGCTACAGTATATTATGCGCGATATAATGGTAGTGGCCAAGGAACTGCATATGGTAATAGACGTTATGAATACGTAAATGCCGGGCAAGGTGCCTTTGCTAATACAGATATTCCAAATGGTGTAGGTGACAATTTATTAATAAGAGCAGGTGATATACAAACATTTGCTTCAAATGCAATCAGCAGAACAGTAAATGGCATAGAAGGAAGAATTACAAATTCGTATTTCGACTTTAGAATATGCCATTCAAGTTGCCATTATAGCTGCCACGGCAGCAGAGGGAGAAGATAAATGATAGGCGAAAGTTTTTACTATATCAGTAATAAAAAATACTTAGGACGATCTACTGCAATGCTTTCGGCATTATCAGAAAGTCCGTGGAGCGGAGTTCAATCAAGACGTATTAGCATAATAATGCCAGATGGACATAGTGCAGTGCAAGAAAGTTATGCATCGTCGTTAAGTAATGATTATCCATTAGCAAACGCTGAAGATATGATAACATTTGCTAATTATAGCGATATTGATTCTTGGGAATATCTCAATAACAATACTAAGGAATTTTTATTATTTGAATCAGCGCATGAGTTTTTGAAGATGTATGCAAAGTATACAGCTTCGCTATTAAAAACAACAACTAACAAAGATGTTAAACAAGTTGTTAAGGAATTTATTGTATTAGCAACTACTAGAGATGTAACATACTCGACAATGGGCGATTACAATGAAGGCGATATCAATGCAGCAGTAGAGGAAGTATTTGCAGAAAACGTATTCTATGATATTCCTAATGCAACCAGTAAGCACTGGGGTTACGATATTCTTTTCTTTATTAATGACAAGTACAATGAAAATGAAACCTATGCAGAAATTAATGTAACAACAACTGCATTTTTAAGAGAAAAGTTTACAGTACATAGTGATAAAATGATTCATGAAGTTATTAGTATGTTACAATCTAAAATTGGTTATGTAAGTGTTATTAACAATATTATTGATTGGTTTAATAATAACGGAAATACAGAATGGAATAGAGCTGAGTTTGTGAAAGATGTATTTCAAAATACGAATCGCATGCAAGCACTATACAGATTACGTGACTTTTGGAACGATGTAGGTTCTAATAAAGAATTAATGACATTAATTGACGGGCATGACGAATGGGAATACGAAGAAGTATATAAAGAGTTTGCTAGAACTATTCCAATTGTCATACAAATTGCAGAGGGCGGATTTAATTTTGCAAATAACGAAGCACTAAGAAGTGCATGGAGCGAGGTAGAGTTTTTCTATAAACGTAAAAGTCGTATTCCTTATTTGCTGTTTAAAATATTACCACTTGTACCGGAGTAAAAATGACACAAGAAAATTACACACTGCCACTAAGTCCAACAGATTTAGCAGAAATATATAAAATAAAAACAAGCTCGGAAGATTACGTTCTCAAGGTTGATTATTTTAAAAGTAAGGAAGTACTGTCAGTAAAACATATACTCGTATATATTGCTAACACTAACTTTAAAGTACAGTTTGAAGGCATTGACGATGAATTAATAAATGAATATATAATTTCTAATTTTATGGTTGATTGTCCGTTACTTTCTAGATACATTACGTTAATTGCTAAACGTAAACTAGGACAGGAATATAATCAAGTTGACCAAGCATTAAATACTATAATGTCTGATGCTGACATTGATTCATATTTAGAAAAGAATGGCGAATTATTTGACGACTTGTTAGATAAACTAAAACATGTTACACTGTTTTGTTTAGATCAAGCTGGCAAATATGCCGACAAGTACAAAGAATTTATACCAGAAGAGATTGAACGTGCAGATGAAGAAACTCAAATTGGACTAAATATTGTATATATTGCAACATACTCGTTGGACTTGTTGTATTTGTTAGGTAATAAATTTGGTCCGTGGCCTACTAATAAATTAAATGTTAGAGTGTTTAATGATGTTAGTAAGTATCAAGGAGCAGACCTATATAATACATTACTAAAATATGGTGTTGCAACTAGTATGTTAGAATTATTTGACGAGGAATCAGCATAATGACAATGCAACAATCATATTGTAAACAGATGAAGTATAGTGGGCCAGAAAGTCTACCTCCTTCACACGCCCAGAAGTTTGACGTATTAATTAACTTTGAAGGCCTTACTGGCTGCGAATATGGTTGTTTAGGATGTTTTGTTAACAAGAATCAAGACGTTACTACAATGAATCAAATGCTAACAACTGCAAAAGAACTTGCAGATGGTGTAAAGCGTACAGGTTTAAACTTACGTGAGTTTGTTGTAGGTCCGACAGATTTATTCTCTGCGTCAAATACTGATAGCATTCTTAATAATACTATTATACAAGATATAATGCGCGAACACACTAATGCACGTATTGCTACACCTAGTAAGATAGACGGCGTGAGCATGGAAAGGTTGCGAGAAGTATTTGCAATACTTGATGATCCTTCTAAGTATAGAGACGAAATGATCATTGAGTTTATTATGCCAGTTGGCGATGTTGATCGTATACTAAATGACGAAGAATACTTTAAAGATATTAAATCAAAATTAGAATTCTTTAAATCCGAAACTCCCAAGAAAATTGACTGGAGTTGGACATTACAAGCAAGTAATGTTATGCAAAAACATCTAACTAAAGAAAACTATAATAAACTGCTATATAAGATTCTTGATGAATATGAAACTATTCTAGAAATGAACCCAGCGTTCTCTAGAGCACCGAGTGTATTGCACCAGCGTAAGAACTTAGTAGCATGGAATAACTTCCTAAAAGAAGTAGTAGATCAAGACAATTTTAAAGACGTTACAATGAGTATGGCTAACTTATATTGTAACTCCATGAACTTCATAGGGTTAACTGTTGTTCCTGGATTAGAGACGCCACGTGTATTTTTAAATGTAATGTTACACGAACAAGCATTCTTTACACAGCATAGGGATTTAGAAGTAACAGGACTAAGTTTTGAAGAAATTCTAGTCAAGAGGGATCACTTAATAGCACAAGGGTTAGCTAAGTCGTCTAAAGTTAAGGATTGTGCAGATTGCAAATATGCAGTAGCATGTGCAAACAGACTAATATTCCAAGCACAAGATGCAATGAACATGCACGAATGTTTAATGCCGCTAGAAGTATTAGAACTGTATAATCCGTTTGTTACTAGTAACGAACAGTGGAACGACGATGCTTTAAAAATCGTCAATGCTCGTTAACCTAAACTCAACTCCTACAGGATTTAACAATTATATAGAAGGCATAAGCCCTAAGGATAATAACTTTCTTAGGACAGAAGTTCATGCTGATATATTACATGGATGCAGTCAAAAGTGTCCAGGGTGTTTCATTCCTAGAAAAAATCTTACTAATGCTGATCATCTTACAACACTATGCGATATATTGGAATCTAGTGCATATACACCTGATGATGTTGTAATAGGTCCTACTGATATATTTGATGCTGAAAACTTTTGGGACTTAATGGACCATCCTAGTATGAAACGTTTATACAGTATTGCAGCACTAAGTTTTAACTCAACACTACTACAGGACTACGACACTGTACTTGCCAAACACACTAAGATTTGGAGTCTTTACGAAGGATTGGATCGTACGCCTGATATAGATTTTAAAATAGTACTTGATATTACTAGATATTTACAAGGCGATATTGAAGACATGTGTCGCAAACTAGAACTTTTTAAACAAGGTAGTGTACAGTTTAGAGTAAACTATTACCCGGGTATATTTGATCGTGTGAGCTATAATGATTTATGTGATATGATTAAAGAAGACTTCAATGCTCCAGTAGTTATATTGCCAGGTTTCTTAACAGACAGAAATAGTCGAGGTAAAGTTAGTAAATTACTTCCGATGTTTTTAGACGAGCTACGTAAACAAGATATAAGACCCGAATACAAACAGTTATACACGATGTTTGATGCAAACTTTAATAGTCACGGATGTACCAATTATAGTTTTTACAACGGCAGCTTGTATATGAATCCATTTGTGTTTGACGGAATATTGCAGCGTACACAAGAATTTAAAGTAGACAATCTTAATACTAAAAACTTTTTAGCTGAAAATTTATCATATGCAGCATCTACTAAAGAATGTGAAAGTTGCGAATACTTAATGAGCTGTGCAGAGCGCAATGTATTGTTCTATATGAAGTCGAGAAATTTAACAGAGTGTGTTACAGTAAAGGAGTATACAAATGCCGGTCATTAAAAATAACTTGTATTATGAGCTTACTACAGAAACGCAAACTAAGCCAGTAAGTGCAGTAAAAATACAGCTTGATGTGTTAGACGGGTGTGTACACGCTTGCCCTGGGTGTTTTGTACATCGTAGAGGAAATGCACCTGAAGTTGATCATTTAAAAGATTGCCGAAACTTTGTAAAACGAATTACAGATGTAGGTGTTTTAGTTGACGAAATACTCATAGGCCCAACTGACTGTTTATCTAGTGAAAACTTTTATGAAGTAATGAGCAATACTGATTTGTTAGCAATGATAAATGAAAACTCTCCTATACTTGCTTTTACTACTACATTTTTAGAAAAGGATCTAACACATTTAGATCGTTGGATTACGTTTTTACATGACAATGTGAATACTGACACTGAAATAGAAATTGGCATAGCAACTGATCCTATGCGATATAAAGATATACTTTATATACAGCAATTAAAACGCTGTATTGCATATGTCGACCAGCATTTAAAACATGAATGTACATATACGTTTATTGTTAATATTAGAAACTATGACCTAGACTACGAGCAAATACATGATTTTGTAGTGAAGCAATTTGATACAACAATTGACTTTATTCCAAGTGTAAGTCGCAGTCATAAAGCAAGTATCATACTACCTACACTAAATCAATTCAATGAATTTTTTGAAGCATTACCAGAAGATACTCATTTAAATAATATTATGGTAGATCACACACATGCTGGGCATAATTATACCGTATTAAATTTTAAAGGAGGACAGTGGTATCTAAGTCCGTTCCTTTATGAAAATATGGCATTGTATGATAATATGTTTGCAGTAAACAATCTAGACGAAGCATATGATCTTACTGTGTCACAAGTAGATCGAGCTAAAGGAACAGTGTGCGAAAACTGTGATTTATTTTTTAGTTGCTACAATAGAAAAATTATTTTATTACGTGACTACTTGGGTACTAAAGAGTGTATAGCGCCTAAGCAAAATATGTTAAAAAATATACATAACTATAATAAAAGTGCTGCTGAAATGTATGACTGGACAGGATATACTGTTGAGGGTGATAAGCAAGGATATCGTAAAAAATTCTTAATAACTAAAGACGGCGATGAAAGATTAGATGAAATAAAAAAGGTGTATCATGTCAATCGTAAAGGATAATTATTGGGAAGCAACAATGGGTCATAAAGACTATAATATCAGTGTAGGTGATGCACATGATATAAAAGTAAACATGACAGTTGACGTCCTTGACGGGTGCATACATGCTTGTGAAGGATGCTTTGTTAATCGCAGAAGACAGCAAGCATCTAATGATCAGTTTTCCAAAGTACTAGCTGCACAAAAAATGTTTAATCAAAATAACATTCGATTTAGCAGCATAATACTTGGTCCTACTGATGTCTTTGGTAATTTAAATATACAGGACGTTTTAAAATTTGATAGTTTTAAAGAAGTAGTAAGTAACTGCACCACTGTCGGAATGATTAGTACACTGCTTAACGATGATACTCATATCAATCCTATAATAGATGGCTTCAACGCTATACCTAAATGTGAAGGTTTCTTATATGACTTTCAAGTAGTTATTGATGTTAAACGAGCACTTGATCCAGAATATAGAAAGAATCACTTAGCACGTATACATGATGTTTTAAATAGATTTACTGATCCCTTAAACTTTACTATAATTTTTAATATGGATCAAGACTTTGCTGAGTTTGGAAATCTAGCAGAAATATGTCGTGTAATAAAAGAAGAGTACGACACTATTGTAGAGCCTATTCCTAGTTATCAGCGTTATGGTAAAGGAAAAATACACAACGATATTATTAGGGCGTGGGTTGATATAATAGAAGACACGTTCACTAAAGAAAATCAAGAATACCTAGCCATGACAATAGCTGACAAAAATCAAGGTGGCGCACTTGAATTAAATTATACATATAGTGCAGGAGAATTTTATTCAACTCCGTTTGTTTATGAAGTTGCACTTATACGTGACGAAAAGTTTAGAGTAAAAGATCCAACAGATATTAAAAGTTGGACTAGCTTAAAAACAGACTTGTATATAGATCAGCTTGCGTATTCCCCTAAAACGCTGCATTGTGAAACATGCAATCGTCGTGAAATATGTTTGAAAAAACACGTATTAAGTTATATGGAGCATTTTGACTTTACGGAGTGTGTGTATCCTAGAGAAGTATTAAATGAATATAGGCCGTTAACATGTTAAAAAATGATTGGCAAACTTATCTGCAAAATAATAAACAATCTCTTTCACCAGAGGGGTTTATAGATCCTGCTGATCAAAACAAGATAAAAATTCAGTTAATGCTTGAAATATTAGAAGGTTGTGCTTACAACTGTTCGGGCTGTTTTGTTAAAAGACGAAAAAACTTTGGACAGGGATTAGGGCTAGACTATGCTGCACAACTTGTTGACGAGTTAACTGATCAATATGTATTAGATGATATTATTGTAGGACCTACTGATTTCTTCTCCAGCGGAAATATAATACAAGTCTTAGAAGATCCTAGATTTAAAAAGATAGTAAACGCATTACCCGAAGACGGCGGACTACAGCATAACTGTTCAATAGACTTTTTTATAGGAAATGATCGAGTAAAAGAAATTATTACTTATATTGAAAATAGCTATCTAAAGGATCGTCCGTTTGATGTACAAATTGCAGTAGACTTGCATATGTTAGATAATCCACATGTACACGATTTAATAAGTGAACGCCTAGAAGCTATGGAAAATAGTTCTGTAGAATATGAAGTAAGCCTGCTGTGTAATATAACTCAAGACATTGACGACGATGTATTAGACAAAATTGAAACTGTTAGAAACAAGTGGAATACTGTTGTTGAATGGGGGCCTAGTTTAGTACGTGCCATGACAAATAGGCCTGATAAAATGTTAGGTATGATACAAGGATGGAATGAAAGTATAGGAAAGGTTGCTAGCATAGATGAAAAGCGTTTTACACAAAACTTTATATGGCAACAGAGCGATACTAGTCATAAAAACTTTAATGAAGTAATTGTTACAGTTAATAATGACCAGTTATATATAGTTCCGTTTTTATATGAAAATTCTCCTATATATCATCCTAGTTTCGAAGTACCGATAGGCGAAAATATATTAAACAGTATTTTTGATAAAAGGCACGAATTGCAATTAACACAATATGCTAACATTCCTAACTTAGTATGCAACGGATGTAAGTATGTAGAAAATTGTAGCTCTAGATTAATACCAACGCTAATCACAGATGTAGTTAAGCATAACCAGTGTCTAATAAATAAAAACATAATGGCATTATACGACAATATAGGATATAATAAATGAGCTGCGGAACAGAAATACTAAAAGCATTAATGCCGGATAACATTACTGATGATCACTTGTTGGACACAAAGGCACAGCAAGAAGCAAATGCAGTAACACACGCAATATTAGAGCGTAAGCGTCCTCTTATTGGCGAAATTGAAATAACACTTTTTGAAAACTGTCCTATTAATTGCGACTTTTGCTTCCATGATAAAGAAAGCGAAGTAGGCATGACATATGAAGAAATGCTAATGAAACTTCCTCTGGTAGAAGCACACTGTAAAAAGATGCAGGGCAAAGTACATGCTATGCAGTTTAATATGGTAGGTGGAGAGCTGTTTCAAGACCGTGCAAAAGATACACTGTATCCTATGTTTTTTGATTTAATGGTAGAAATTAAAAAAATAACAGATAGGTACGGACACGTTATACAAGTAGTTTGGGTTAGTAACTTTTTGTTTAAGTATCACGAAGATGTACGCAAACTGCTAGACGATCTAAATGCAGTAGACATACCAAGTAAACTGATTGCTAGTTATGATCTAAGTGGACGTCCTACAGGCGGACAATACACTAAAAATATCGAACGTTTTAAAGATTATATTTCTACTATCAATTTAGTAGCAACAACAGACAGTATCAATGCATTGTTTGCAGGAGATGATTATTTCAATTATCTATATGAAAACTTTGATTTGTTCTTTGATGATTTTATTCCAGATCCGGGATACGACCATTTAGTACCAGCTGATTCGCTTTACTTAAAGTTTATGAAATACATTGCTGATAATTATCCAGAAGTAAATCCGTATAAAGAACTTATAGAAAATGATGTTAATCAAATGCATTGTATGAGCTTAAACAAGTTAACTATTTTTCCGGATAACACAACTGCAAATTGCCGTTGGCATCGTTATACACGCAATGATTTTCAACACGCATATATTAGAAAAGACAACACTAACCTCATGCAAGCATACATGGACGAAGTTGGTTGTTTAAGTTGTCAATATTTTGATCGTTGCGGCTTCCGTTGTTATACGCAATGGGACTGGAAGAATCGTGCTAGGGATTTACCACCTGGCATTTGTCCTATAAAAGAGTTCTTTAATTATGTAGGGGATACTGATCAAACATCATCTCTTCCTCATAATAAGACCTTACGTCGGGCACCATTCCCGTCTGAGATGAAGGATCAGGAAGGCTTATATGGTCGAGAATAGCATTGTAAGTTTCTTTATCTTCGCTATAGGGTTTAAAGTACGGATCATTGCCGGCTAATAAATCTTTATCATCTAGTAGCTCGTAGAAATCGTATTTAAAATCTAAACTTATCCAATAAGCATAACAGATTGCTACGAAATAACTTTTAGCAGGATACACCCATTCGTCTACACGTTCGTAGAAATGTTTCACTGCCCAAATAACACTGTCTTCTTCTGTACGAATGTCGACTTTGTTTAAGTCGTCAGTAAATTCTGTTGCAGTACTATTAAATAGTTGTAATCTAGTCTTCCAGTTCAGCATACCAGTCTATTAGTCCCTTATATCCATTACAGCCGTTGTTTAAGTCTTTAACATATCGATAATGTTCAGTTAAGCATTTACCGTAGTATTTACAATTATGACATATTTCACTGACGTTTTCTGTAGACTCTTTTGAAGCCCACAACAAGTATTCGTCAAACGTATTATATTCTTCAAAAAACTCATTATCGTTCTTGTCAAATTCAAGCACACCGAATTTAGCATCAGGCGTAATGTATACATGATCGTTACTAAATGCATTACGATTGCCTTCTAATACATCTTCTAAATCATCTACGTTAACAAAATCAAACTGCTTTAATACAGGAGATTCTATCCATTGCTGCACATGTTGTTCAAAATCTCTATGTGTAACAGGGTGTGCATTTGCTTGATTAGTTGAGTAAGGTTTTATTTCTACACACTTAACATTTTGCATCATATTAAATGTATTAATCATTAAGTCTACATTAGTAGCTAATACCTTAGGACTTGCTAAAACTAGTACACTAATATCCTTAGGAAAAAGCATCATATTCTGTAATACTTTATCACTTTGTTCTCGAGCTTCGAAGTCATAGCTTACACTAATATGCACATCATCATCTAAAAAGAAATCAGGCCTTGCACTTAAATTAGTATTGATGTTAATTCTACCACTAAAATATTTTCTAATAACAGTTTTCAAACTATAAAAATATTCTTTATCTAGCATACCTATTTCGCCACCGTATAAATCTACGTGTGTAATCGGTACAGACACTTCACTAAGACGCTTGTCTAGATCTTCCGGAGTAATACGCTTTTTATTACCTAGTTGGGCTGTAGTAAGATAACAAAAGTCGCAGCGAAAGTTACAAAAATATGTAGGATTGATACTAACAGTAAATTCAGTCATATTCCCTCACATAAGGAGTAACGCTATCAGGGTCTTGATTATTCAACTTTAAAATAGTTGGAGCAAGTTGTTTCATTTCAAAACAATGTTCTTCTACTTGACCTTCACGCTTGTGATCTCTAACAGTTTTACGACAGCCGTTACATATTCTAAACATAGGACACGTTAGGCATGCCTGCTTCATTGAAATTAGTTCTGGCGCATCTTGCAACGGTGTACTAAATCCTCCTGACATTTCATATTCAAAGTCGATAGGATAATCTTTGTCGTCACCTAAACTACCGCAACTATAATAGTCGCCGCCTGGATTGAACGCACGTATGCCTTCGTCACAATGTCTGTTTTGAGGACAAGTAGTTGTATCACTTTGTAGCCTACGAACCATTTGTTGTGTATTGTATTCCCAGTCCATTAGTCCAGCGTTGTAAATATCAATGTATGCTTTATATATTTTACTAAGACGATATGTATAGCCCTGCTCGCCGCTTGCCATTGCATAGTTTACTTTGCAAACTACATTCATCTTTTTAGCAAGCTCTACTGTTTTAATAATAGTATGCTCGTTCATGTCGTCAATAACAGCAATAAACTCAGGACGATAACCACAAAGTTCTAACATTTTATCTGATACTTTCCAGAAGTCTTCTTCTGTAAATATTGAAAAGTCACCTTTAAGTCTACCAGCACCGTATTGAAAACTAGTCGAGATTCCCATACGTGGGTGATTGAATAAATCTATCCACTTTTCGGGTTTAACGTAAAACGGCCATAAGTTGCTAGTAAAGCTAATAGTTGCCGGCATATCGTGTGTATCGAGATATTCTATTATTTTCCAATAATATTCTGGAGACATCATGAGTGGATCACCACCGTTAACAATAATTGTATTAGTGTCGGGATATCTATCTAAAAATCTAAAGATATAATCGTGATCTAATTGTCCTGCATTATTAGGATCGATCTTAGTCGAAGAACAAAATGTACATTTGAAGTTACATGCTTCAGTGGGTTTAATAATAAGATCCATTACGGCGCTAACTCCAACATTAGTGTTTTAGGAGCAGGACATATATCGCCTTCCCATGCAAGTTTGTAACAATCGCCACCGCAGTAAAACTGCACAGGACATTCATAACATTTAGAATTTCTATTCATTTCAGTTGCAATATTACACATTCGACTTGGATGAAATAATACATGATCTATGTCATCAGAAATGTGTGCATAGTGTGCAGTTGGCGCACTATTGGGACAACCTGCAATGCGACCGTCTGCATTTATAGTAAACAGTTTTTGTTCACAGTCTCTACAGAATGTACTTGCACGAGTAATGCCATCCTCAAACTTCATATATACACTTTCAATTGTAGAGTTGTATATTTTATCTCTAAGATTTCTTGCTTGTGTTTCCTTGTGCAACTGTAAGTACCAATCTTGTATTTCTATATTAGTAGGAAATATCTTAGGATTGCGCACAGCATTGCCGTCTGAAGTTAATCTTTCAAAGTCAACTTCTTGTATACCTAAGTCGATCAAATATTCGATAACATCTGCAGGATTTTCTTGTATCATATCTTTACTTAAACTAACAAAACACTTGATGTCTACTCCATCTGCTGTTAGTTGACGCACATTATCTTCCCATAGTTTTTGCTGTTTAGCATTAGCCCAACGTATAAACGGATCGTAACTTGTACCTAAACGTTTGTGTAGTATTCCGTATATTAGATCAAGTTTCTCGTCTGTAAGTTTATATGTTAAGTTAGTGGTCATGCCGTAGTAAGCTCTGTCACCCCAAACATCATAAGTCAGTTTGTGAAACAGTTTCATATCTTCTACGGGTGCAAGCATAGGTTCACCGCCGTGGAACTCGAAAGCTATTCCGCTATTGGGCATTTTAGCATACAGTCTATTAAAAAAATCTGCTGTAGCACGGGGATCAAAATAAATCTTACGTCCGTTGATGCCATTAGTAAAACAATGAGAACAGTTTAAATTACAAGTCTCAGTTGTTTTAATATAAGACATATACTGTGTGGCGTTATGTACGGTCATCTAATCCCCAAGATAGCATAATGCTATTGTCTTTATTTAAAGCACGGTGCGGTGTTTCTGCAGGCACAAACAAGCAATGTCCACTGTGTGCTGTTATCTCTGTACCGTTTATTTCTAATGTTTTACTTCCATGAGTAACTTGCAATACTAAGTCTACAGGATCGGTGTGAATACCGAATGATGGAGAATTAGGCTTTGCGTAGAACACATGACAAGTACCATTATTAAAATTACAAATCTGTTCATACTTTTCTAATTTAATTGTTATATCATCACGCAGCAAAAGATTATCTACTACTCCGAGATATGAAATATAATCATTTTCGGTTATATAATGTTGTAAGCCTTCACTGTCAATGTAGCTAGTCATTACTCTATTATATGCTAAGTCACTGCGGAGTATATCATAAAACTCTAACATTGACATTTTAACTTTAGGAATCATATCAACACCACACGTCAAACGGCATGCAAATTCGCATGTCTTTTACAGTCTCGACATTGTGCCAAACAAAGCTAGGAAATATAAACAAATCACCAGCCTGAGGCTTTAATACAACAGGTTCAAATATATGATTTAAGTTACTGTTGTAACCTCTATTAGCATTACCTCTAGGATCGTGTAATACTAGTTCTCCGCCTACAGGAGGAGTTGCAAGATAAAGTATTCCAGTAAACTGACTTCCTAAGTGGTTGTGTATATGATGTGTTGCACCTTGTCTATAAACATGTACCCACCAGCTAAAAGAAAATGATTTCTGTTTTGGAAAGTCTGATTCTAAATAAGATTTAATAGAATTGTCAATAAACTCGTGTGCTAATTTTAATTCTGAATACTCGTCAATATCAGGACGCTCGTGATCACTTATACCATCAGGAAACTTCATGATAATATCGTTAACTACATTGCCTAACGCAATTTGATCATCCCACGTAAACTGTGCAAGTGTAGTAGGCCAAAGTTCATTAAGTATCATTGTGATCCTCTATGTATTGCAAAACGTCAACTGCCGTCATGACTTTAGTCTTTATTGTAGCATTGTTTAATGTATTTCGCAACCCCTGATGTAAGGGTTTTGGCCAATTTCCAAATGTAACCCAACAGTAACCTGAGTGTTCGTCATTTAACAACGGAATAAATTCGTCATTTACAAAACATAGATATGTATGAAAATTAAACTTTTCATCATTTGATACAAATAGCTCTAATGGGATAACTTTAGCAAAAGAAGGAAGTTTGCCTAATTCTTCGGTTATCTCTCGTTGTAGACCTTCCCAAGGAGTTTCGCCATATTCATTTTTGCCGCCTACTAGTCCCCAGTGCTCAGGCTGTTTAACATGAGTTCGTTGTAATAGTAATACACGTTTAGTTTTAAGGGAACAAATCAGAGCTCCACTACAAATTATTTTCTCGGACATATAATATATAGTAGTTTTAGAGGATGACTTGCCAGTGTCCTGGCTTATATAAACCTTCCCACGCCTTAATCCATTGCTCGCCGTCCCATTTAAATTGTAGGCCGCTGTTTGGATTAATGTTTGTTACATATACCGGGTCACCCGTGTACTCACTTGCGTCGAATATAATAGTCCAAGAAGTTCCGTCCCATTCGATAATGTCGTTTGCTCCAGCAACAAAGTCGACACCATTTGTGTTCTTCCAAAAGTCCGGCCCGTCAACGTTGCTTTCGCTTCCGATATCAGCTGTAAGTAAGAATCTAACACCTGGAACGATTGCCGGAGGATTTCTCACAGGATCAACTACTGCATTAATATTTCCATCTGATCTTAATGGTCCTACTAAAGTACTATTTGTTGGCTGAGTGTCAATATCCCAATTAACAGTAAGTTGTGTCTCGTCTAGTGGATTCAAAGTTAAGTAACCAACAATTGGAGTTTTTGAATCGTCTCTACGTAAAAATACCTTAGATAGTCCTGCTCTATATGTTCCTGGCAATGCATCTAATACACCTTGCCAGTTACCTTGAGCACCACTAGGGGTTGATTTCTCAAGTTCAGAAGCATTACTAAGACCCATCGGTTTAACAAGTTTGATTGTGTTACCAAACACAAGCGAATGCCAACTTGCTGCTGCGGTATCTAGATTAGCACTAAATGCATCAGGTACAGTTTGATCCCAACCTGGGAAGAGAATTGAATCACCCGGTATGTTAATACCAGTTTCAATTGTGCCTCTGTCTTCGTCGCCAATGCTCATTGCAATAGCTGTAATAACACCTAGTTGTTTTACTTTTACTGGAGGACTAATATAAATCGGAGTACTAAACGATAATGTTGACACATCAATTTCTGTTTCAGTACCTTGTGGTATTGAACGAGAGCTCCATGTAATTCCTTCTAAGTTTACAACACTTAAACTAGTCCAATCAATAAAGTTATCTGTAGTTTGTATTTCTAAACTTGGATTGAATAGCGTTAAAATTTGTTCTATAATTTGTAATTTTTGATCAGTGTTCGTTGACCAAATATCAGCACTTACTGTTAGAGTGTACGGACTTGGCATTAAGCGTTCAACTGTATACGAGTTGCCTTGCTGTGTAGTGTAACGCTGGTTTACTTCGTCAAAAGCACGTTCTCTAATGTTTACTTTACTAACTAGTGTTGCATCAGACGTTCTAGTCCTGTCTTGCTCCATTGCTGTAACATACATACCTATGCGAGGTGCGCTTGGTATTTTATTTTCTGAATTATCACGAATAATACTTGACACCTGACGTGTGATATCGCCATACATTACGGGCACAGGAGTAATTTTTCCTGATCCGTCTTTGTATGTAAAGTTGCTTAGTAAACGCAACATTTGATTTAAATATCGTCTTACTTGGCCGTCATAAAAGTGCTGCATTAATTATCGCTCCTTGCTCTCAAAGCTTCTGATAAACTTTGACGCTGTTTGACTCTGTCATTATAGAAGATAACTTCCCATAAGCCTGCATCAATAATTTCAATAGGCAAGTTAAGTTTTACTAGATTCGGAATATTGTTTCTAGTATGAGTATCGTACATATTAGGATGTTCGTTAGAATCAAATTCTACCTTGTATCCATTTATTTTAAGCATAATAAATCTAGGATTAGCAACTTGTGATTCTACATCAGTTAGTACTACAGTGTCGCCTTTAGCAAGTGATACTAAGTCGGTTGCTATTTGGTCAATATATGTATATTCGTTATTGTTAATAAACGATGTTTTTTGTGTTTGTCTTGCATCGTCGCTTGTTAAGTTCATTCTCATATTATCACGCATCTTAACCCAACGTTCGCCGTCATATCTAAAAAGTCTATTTGGCATAAAGTCTACACGTAAGAAATAATCGCCTTCGGCTACTTCTAGTGGAAATGTAATACCACTACCAAACGGTGCACCATCAGGTGCTTCTGTAGAGCCCAGTAAGTAACCACTGTATCCGTCTTTTCTAGGAGTGTTTCTTAATGCATCTACTGTAGCTAAACTTCCTGCATTTAATGAACTATCATCAACTGTGGCTAAATCAACAGTTCCGTTTTCAGTTGACAACGTATAAAAGTTAGTAATGTCATATCCTGATTTAGGAGCATCTTTTTCAGCTTCTAATAAGTTAGCATTATTAATTTGCATTTCTGCATCATATGTTGATAACAAGTCACGCAATGATCCTTGATCAGGTGCATCTTCATTCATTGGAAGATCAAGTATTTCTTTAAATTCTTGACTATCGACAATTTGTTTTAGTTTAACACGGTACAAGTGCGGATACCACGTGGGCGAAAATCCTTCAGCTGCACGGTTAACATCTTCTACAACATAAAAGCGTTTAAGTGCTACTTCATAGTCGTTAGCAGCATATTCATCTTTTAAATGTGGCAATTCAATTACGTCTCCAGGCATAATTTTTCTGCCTAAAGAATCAACGCTACTGTTAATATGAATAGTCATAAACACTGTATCGTTTTGTAAAAACAATCCAAACTGACTTAGATCAAAGTCGATATCTTGGACATTATATATTCCTCTTAAGGAGTAAATATCCTGGTCGTACTTTCTATCTCTATTTTCTAAAAACAACAGATCTTGAATTTGTCGCTCGTCTTTCACAGTGGTGCCGTCGTCTGTACCAATGTATTTGTGTACTAGAACATCTGTCCCACCAATTTGGAACATTTCGTATATCTGTCGATCTAAAAATTTATAGTCTCGACCTTTTTCTGGTTTATATAAACTGAGTCTGGGCATAGTACAAGTATTTATTAGATTCCTGCTCATAAGATAAATACTTTAACAAATGCAATGCTAGGAAATAGGATACTATGACTCAAGAAATTATTAACGTTGGCAGCAGCCCGGACGCAGGTGATGGCGATACATTACGTTCTGCGCTAACAAAAACAAATTTAAATTTTACAGAATTATACGGTAAGGTAGGCGGATTTCCGCAATGGCAAGACGGCCTACAAGGTCAAGTTCTTATTGTAGGTATTGACGGATCCATTCAATGGGGCAGTGCAACATCATCAAGTACTGACGCTGCTACATTAGGCGGCCAACCTCCTAGCTTTTATTTAGATTATGACAATTTTGCAAACGTTCCGGCATTAGTTACTTCGCTTTCAGCATTAACTGATACAAGTGTAGGTTCTGCAACAACAGGCCAAGTACTATCATACGACGGCGCTGTGTGGACAGCAACTACTCCAGCAGCAGTAGCACAAGCATTAGGTGATTTAACAAACGTAAGTGTAGCCAATCCTAGCAGTGGGCAAGCACTTGTGTGGAATGGCGCTGCTTGGGTACCTGGAAGTGTTGCAGCGGATATTGGGTCAACTAGCATTAACGCATTAAGTGATGTAGATACAACTACAACTGCTCCTAACAATGGTGAAGCACTTGTGTGGGACGGATCTAACTTTGTACCGGGAACAGTATCGTCTACAGACATTTCAACAGCAAGCATTAACGACTTATCAGATGTAGATACAGCTGGTGCAGTATCAGGTAGTGTATTAAAGTATAGCGGAACTGCTTGGATAGTAGGAACTGACGATAGTGCAGGCGGTATTGCATTAACTGACTTATCAGCTAATACTGTTGCTGCCAGCGGCACTGGTACACTAACATATAATAATACACTAGGACTGTTTACTTTAACACCTCCTGATTTATCAACATATGCAACAACAGCAAGTTTAGCAACTGTAGCAACAAGTGGAGCATATGCAGACTTAACAGGTACACCAACATTAGCAACTGTAGCAACAAGTGGCGCATATGCAGACTTAACAGGTGCTCCTACCATTCCTACAAACGTAGGTGACTTAGCAGATGTAAGTGCTGTTGCGCCTACAACAGGTCAAGTATTAAAATGGGACGGAGCTGTATGGGCACCAGCAGCTGACTTAACATCAGACGGCGGCGTAGGCATTGCACTAACAGATATTAGCGGCACTGGAGATATTGACTTTAATCAGGTTACTGGTGTTATTAGCTTTACTAATAGTACCGGTTATATTACAGGTATAGGCTCTTTTAGTGTAGGCGCACTTAGTGATGTAGATATCACAACAGCAGCACCTACTAATGGCCAAGCACTTGTATGGGATGGAAACGATTTTGTTCCGGGCAGTGTTGCAGCTGATATTAGTGCTACAAGTATTGATGCATTAGCAGACGTAGATACAACTACAGCAGCACCTACTAACGGACAAGCACTTGTATGGGACGGATCTAACTTTGTACCTGGAAGTGTTGCTAGTGATTTAAGCACATCAAGTATTGATGCATTAGCAGACGTAGATACAACTACAGCAGCACCTACTAACGGACAAGCACTGGTATGGGATGGTTCAAACTTTATACCAGGAGATGTAGCAAGTGTAGACGGAGTTATTAACTTTGCAGTAACAGCTGATGGAACAAATAACTACGTATTCAATGGTGGCGGCACAACAGCAGCATTAGATCCAGAAATATATCTATCAAGAGGACAAACATACACATTCTCAATGGATGCAACTGGTAGTCCATTGTTCATTAAAACTGTAAATTCTACGGGGACTGCAAATGCATATAATGATGGCGTTACTGGCAACGGATCAGAAACAGGTACTATTACATTTACAGTACCAATGAATGCACCTGATACACTGTACTATAATTCACAGTACTATCCGGGAATGTCGGGTACAATTAATGTACTTGATGTGTTTACACAAGCAGACTGGAATGTAATGTTTAGTACTAAGTCAACTGATGATATATCAGAAGGCTCACTTAATCAATGGTACACAGATGAGCGTGTTGATGACCGCGTAGCTGCATTATTACAAGCTGGTGACGGAATTGCATTAACATATGACGATGTTTCCAATACACTATCAATTGCAACTACTGGCGGCGGCACAGGCGGCTCAAGTACATTCTTAGGATTAACAGATACTCCAAGTAGCTTCTTAGGCTTTAATAACAAAGTTCTTGCTGTAAATGCAGATGCAACAGCAGTTGAGTTTACAGATATTTCTTCAGCAATATGGGGCAGTGATGTCAAAGGTAGTGTGTTTGGTGATGACTCAACAGTACTTGTTGATGCAGTATCTAATTTAATCACAGGCGATGTAGTCAACGATAGTGTACGTACAGACAACCTAGGCGGATCAACTGGCACAACAATTAATATTGCTAATAGTTCAATCCTTAGCTTTGGCACAGGCGGGTACATTTTAGGTCGCCCATTAGCAACACTAGGTGCTTCGCGCATTGAACAGGGCGGATTAACATTCTATAGTACATTGCCTATGACAGTTAAAGTAGATCCGACAAGTCCAAGCCAAAACTTGAGCTTTGAAGGCTTCTTTACTGGTAGTTTAAACGGTAGCGTTAATGGTACACTAAGTGGAGATGTTACAAGTACAAACACATCAACGTTTAATAATTTAACAGTTAATGGAACATTTACTTCAACAGGAACATTAGAGTCTGACTTGCAAGGTACTATTATCCTTGGTGGCTTAAATAGTGCAATAATTAAAACTGAATTTGATGATGTTATTATTAACGAGTTCGGCGAAGTACAAAACCTAAACGGTCAGCTCCCTAGCTACTTCCTTGATTGGGACAACTTTGTAAACAAACCTGCTATTCCTACAATTACTGATCAAATATCAGAATCGGGCGCTGGTGCAACTAACAAGTACTTTACAGATGCAAGAGCAAGAGCAGCACTAAGTGGCGGCACAGGCGTAACATATAATAATACAACTGGTGTTATTGCACTGGGTCAAGATATTGCAACTAATGCAAGTCCGACATTCCTTAACTTAACACTTACTGGCAATTTAACAGTACAAGGCACAACAACAACTATTGACACAACACAATTACTAGTTGAAGACAACATTGTAACTCTTAACTCAAATGTTACAACTGGTGCTCCTACAATAAATGCAGGTATCGAAGTAAGGCGCGGCGATGAAGGTGTTAAACAACTTGTTTGGGACGAAGCCGTTGATAAATGGTCAGTCGGTGCAGACACGTTTGTAGCAGCAACGTTTGAAGGTAACTTAAACGGAAGTATTACAAGCCCAAGTGCAACTATTGAGTTGACTAGTGCAACTAACAAAATTAGAAGTTACTATGCAACACTAGTTGACTTACCAGATGCAACCACATATGCAGGTATGATTGCAACAGTACAAGCAACTGGCGAAGTTTATAGTGCTGTTAGCGGAACATGGAATCAACTTGTTAGAGTAGGCGGCGGACTAAACACTGATGGAGTTCCAGAAGGTGATAATAATCTATACTTTACTGAAGCAAGAGGTGATGCTAACTTTACTGAAAACTTGTTAGCAATATCAACTGACAGTTTAGCAGAAGGTAGTTCAAATAGATATTACCAAACTAGTTACTTCAATCAAGATTTTGATTATCGTTTAACTAACTTACTATCGAGTGATATTGAAGAAGGCACAACTAACTTATACTGGACTGAGCAACGATTTGACGATAGCTTTAGTTTAAAAACTTCAGATGATTTAGCAGAAGGCATTTCAAACTACTACTTTACAGCAGCACGTTTTGACACCGAGTTTGGAAATAAAACTATTGACGATCTAAGCGGTGTACAATTAGGAGCACCAGCAACTGGCGATGTACTACAATGGGACGGTACACAATGGACTAACGGGAATACATTTGCTACACTAGCAGGTGACTTGAAAGGTTCTGTATTTGCAGACGATTCGAGTGTAATGGTAGACGGTCTAACTGGTGAAATCAAAGGTACTATTAACAACGACGATATTAGTATATTAAAACAAGGTTCAGATGTATACATTACTCCAGCTACAGTAACAGATGGAATTAGACTTACTATTGGTGCTAGCAGCTTATTTTATGTCGACGGCAACACTGATTTAGCAGGCAGTGTAACTATTCGTGATTCTGTGCAGACAATGACTGGAGTTAATATTCTACCAGAATTTGACTTAGACGGAGATATCGGTAGTGCAGATTTTAGATACGGAAATATATATGCAGGTACTATTGTTTCTAATGACATTAGAGGCGACATTACAGGTAGTGTATTTGCACTAGACAGTACACAAATTATTAACGATATTGATGGCACTGTAGTAGGTGATGTAAATAACGCTAATGTAACAACTGGCGTATTAAAAACAGGAAAACTATCTAGAGGTTGGACTGAACTAATAACTAATGTAACTGCTGAAGCAGGCAGTCATTATATTGTAGATACTAGTGTAACAGGCGGAGTAACTATTACGCTTCCTACTGTTGCAGAACTAGGTGACGAAATAAGAGTAATAGACGGATTTGGCACAGCTAGCCAGTTTAACATTACTATTGCAAGAAATGGACATAATATCCAGGGTAGAGCAGACGATTTAATTATCCAAACTGATCGTTCTGCGTTTGGATTAGTTTATTACAATGCAGAGCAAGGTTGGATACTAACGGAGAACTAATATGTTTTTAGCAGAAATAAGAAACGAAGCGGCCAAACCAAAAGTAGTTGAAGAAGGCTACAACGCTGGGGCAGGCGACACAGTCATTGTAGAGGCTCTAAGTAGAGTTGCTTCGGATGGGTTAGCAGATTACAGACCAGGATTTGCAATCAACTTTCCGACTACTCCAGCAGATGGCGATGTAATAAGAGTTATTGTAAAGGGATATGGACACACTCAAAATGCTGTAAGCATTAGAGCACAGCATCCTATAGATTTTAGAACTACAGCACAAATACCTGATGCAACATATGTTAATCAGTTTCTTGGAGATCCTAAAACACTACTACTTTCAGATGATAATCTAGAAACAGTATTTGTGTATAACGGCATATCAAGTAAATGGGATAGTAGCACAAGTGCTGCATCTTTAGATTTTAGAAGACTACGTCCGACAGAAGCAGAACTAGCAACTAAAAACGTGCAGCTAGTAACGTGCGACTTTCAACCAGCAATGTGGGACAATCCTTTCAATTATGATCCATTAATTGCACAAGAGTCTGTGTACGGATGGAGTGCTCCAACTGCCGCAGCAAACCATTTAGGCTTTATTGAAAACAGATACGGCTTCCAAACTAACTTCGGTGATGGAGCAGATTTCCCTAGTAGTGGAATATATGTACAAGGCGATCCGCAATGGCATGATCATCAATACGACGGAAACAGACCTGCTAACACTGTAACACGAGCAACCCAAGCAGCGGGTGCTGTTACTGACTTTGGATGGTACTTCGGAACTAATGCAACTGGGGCAGCAGATGCTGATCCATTTGCAGGCGGAATAACTGTAGGAACAACTATTAATAACTTCTTGTTTGGTTATCGCGCATTTAATTCACAAATCGGCCAAGGTGCCCTAAACGCTACTGCAACCTCAGTTAGTTACAACACACAGGACACTTTTCCAGATCCACTAGCTAACGAAGGTTACGCTGCAACGCTGAACGAAAACTTTGATGTTAACTTTCAAATTGTTCGTGACGACATTGCTAATAACCGTCCATTCTTTGTATGTTGGAAACACTGGAACATTACTGAAAAAACAACTCCTGCTAACAAACTGCCCCCTGAAACAGTCGGTGGCACAAGTATGTGTAAGAGTTTACCAGTTAAGTTTTACGACTGGGGAGCAGTTCAAACAACAGGACCGTTTAACGAACAATATTACGTAGGCGGCGTCGACGACTTTGAATCGTCAGTAGGGCACTGGACCTTATGTGTTGGTTATATAGAAGTCGGCGCAGGTTATGCTGCTACTCCTGAAAATGCAACACATCCGCATATTTCGCCTTCGAGTAAATACTTAATAGTAGTAGACGACAATGCAATGACAGATGCTAATGGTGCAAGTGCGCTAAACGGAATGGAACAGCGTGTTCTAAAAGCGATACCTGTAATTGAAAATGGTGTTACTACTGGCAGAACAAACTTAATGGCAACAATCCACGTAGATATTACACAAGCAACTTACGCGGTATAAGGACTAATTAATGGCTAATAATTTAACAGAAGAAAAAAGTAAAATATTTGATTATGTAGACGCTATGTTAGGCGGCGGCATGGTCGATGTCGAACTTGATCCAAGACATTATGAAATTGCACTTAGTAAAGCTCTTACTAGGTTTAGACAACGATCAGATCACTCTGTTGAAGAAAGCTATAGTTTTTTAACATTGATAGAAGATCAAAATACTTATACTCTACCTAACGAAGTTATTGAAGTACGTAAAATATACAGACGTAGTATTGGATCTAGATCAAGTGGCAGCAATGGCGGAAGTTCTTTCGATCCGTTTAACTTGGCATACACTAATACATACTTAATGAGTTCTAGTTCAATCGGCGGCCTATTAACATACGAATTGTTTTCAGGATATCAAGAACTTGTAGGCAGAATGTTTGGTAGTTTTATTGAGTTTAAATTTAACAGTAGTTCAAAGCAGCTAACAATACTACAACGTCCAAGATCGGATATAGAAGAAGTCCTATTATACACCTATAACTACAAGCCTGATATTGTAATAATGACTGATACGTATTCGGGACAATGGATTAAAGACTATACTGTAGCAGCATGTAAAATGATGTTAGGCGAAGCACGTAGTAAATTTGCTACTATCGCAGGACCACAAGGTGGATCAACACTTAATGGCGATGCACTAAAGAATGAAGCTCAAGCAGAGATGGAAAAACTTGAAGAAGAAGTTAAAATGAACATCGCAGGCGGCACTGGCTACGGATTTATTATAGGATAATGAGTAAGCCCATTCATAAAGACGCTTATAGGCTTTTTTGGATGGTAAAGGGGCATCTTAACATAACCGAAGAAACAGTGTATGCTTGTTACGATGGTTATTTTAAAAGACTTTGGGGCAACCACGAAGCATCATTCCACGAAGAAGGTTTTGAAGAAGCCTATCAAAAAGTTCTTGACAAGCAACTATAAGATGCTATAATATACATATTCGTTAAGGAGATGATATTATATGTTACCTAAGTTACTAGTTGTAGGACACGGTCGCCACGGCAAAGATACTGTATGTGAAATGCTACAAGCATATGGTTACAATTTTGAATCAAGTTCAAAGTTTTGTAGTGAGCTGTTTATTTTTAACGAACTAAAAGACAAGTACGGATATGCAGACGAAGAAGCATGTTATGCAGACCGACACAATCATCGTACCGAATGGTACAACATGATTCATGATTACTGCAAAGATGATCTAGCGCGACTAGGCCGTAACCTATTTAAAGAACATAATATCTATTGCGGATTGCGTAATCGTCGCGAATTCTTTGCAATGCAAAATGAACAAATTTTTGATTATGCTATTTGGGTAGATCGCTGTGATCACTTGCCTAAAGAAGATCCTAGTAGTATGAGTATTGAACAATGGATGTGCAACTATACTATTGACAATAATGGATCTCTAGAAAGATTAGAAAAGAACGTAGGAATACTAGTGCGTACTATATTTAAAAATCAGGGACTAGATCGCCTTGCTTCCATTGGACCCCTTCTTTCTGAAGAATCCTCTGACAGTTTGCACATATAGTTTTTAAGTTAGTAGGTCGACAATTATCAAGTCGACCGTCTATGTGATATACATCGAATTGTTCTTGATGTTTACTTTTATATCCGCATTTTTCACACTGCTCTTTTTTCTGATAACCTGATCTTTCCCATAATGGTACACCCTGAGGCACTCCGTATCTAGCACAACTTTCGCACTTAGATCTAAAATATACTCTTCCAGCCTTGCGATAGTTAATTGCAGCTGGTTTTTTATTGCAAATTTTACAAATCGGTCTCATATTGTATTTAGCTGCCCTTTTCGGTCCCTTTTTTAGGTGGTTTACTAGGGTAATTTACAATCATTATGCTAAATAATATAAAGTAATAAACGCTCACAGGAGAATATAAAATGGCTTTAGAATCACCAGGAGTACAGGTCAGTGTAATAGACGAAAGTTTTTACACACCAGCTGAACCAGGTACTACCCCACTTATTATTGTTGCGTCTGGACAAGACAAAACAAACAGTTCCAGTACAGGAATTGCAGCAGGAACATTGAAAGCAAACGCAGGCGAAGTATATACTATTACTAGTCAAAGAGAACTTGCAGAAACTTTTGGTGACCCTACATTTTACACAGATGCAAGCGGCGCAGCAGTACACGGCGGCGAGCAAAACGAATATGGTCTACAAGCAGCATACAGCTTTTTAGGTGTAGCTAACAGAGCATACGTAGTACGTGCAGATGTTAACCTAACAGAGTTAACTGCTACGTCAGAAGAGCCAGCAGCTGATCCAGAAGATGGAACATATTGGTTTGATACGTCAGCAACTAGTTTTGGTGTGTTTGAATGGAATAACGCATCAGCAGTAGCAGGCGGACAAAAGTTCAAAACTGTATCTCCAATTGTTATTACAAATGAATCACAGCTAGACGGAACTGCTCCAGTACAGAGTGTAGGTAAAGTTGGCGACTATGCAGTAACAGCAGCTACTACAGCACCAATCAAACGCTTATGGTACAAAGCAAAAACAAACAACGGTACTTGGGTTGAAGTAGGTTCAAATGCATGGGCTATGGCATGGCCAACTATAGCAGGCACAAAATCAACTCCAACAATTCAAGGTGGCGACACTTTAACAATTAATGCTACTAACTTGTCTATTACAGCAACAGTTGGCGGCACAGGAGCACAGGATCTTACTTCCTTAGTGTCATCTATTAATTCCGAACTTACTACAGCAGGCAAATCGAGCGTTATGTCAGCTGCTATTGTAAACGGTAAATTAGAAATTTATGCAAGCAATTCAATTGACGGCGCAGGCACTGAAGCAGACAACTCAAATGCAATCACACTAGGTGGTACACTTGTAGCTGCACAAGCATCCGATAGTCCAATTGGTGTTGCAACAGGTACTTATTACCCACCAAGACTACAACTTTCTGCACACACAACTGTTCCAGAATTTAAAACAATTGATACGTTTAATCGTCCAAGTGGTAGTGTTTGGGTTAAAACAACTGATCCAAACGGTGGTGCTAAATGGCGTGTTAAAGCATGGAACGGCGAAACAAAACTTTGGGATGACCAAGGCGCACCAGTTTATGCAAATAACCAAGAAGCAATTTACAACCTAGATAGAGCAGCAGGCGGAGCAAACATTGGTGTAGGTACACTATATGTTCAGTCTAACGCAGGCGAAACATTTGGCGCAGATACAACTCCTTCACTAGCAACATTTAAAATCTTCCGTAGAGAAGTTTTAGGTGCAGTAAGCATTGCATCGGCTCCTATTGCAGGAACAACATTTACAAATGGTACAGCGTATGATTTTGTAATTAGTGAAACTATGCCAAACAGCAAAATGTTATCTACAAAGAACGGTAGCTTTGTTGGCTCAACTGACGCAACTACTAACGCTGAGCGCTTTGCAGCAGCAATCAATGGTATTGGCTTAGTTTATGTAACTGCAACTATTGATAGTCAAAACAGAGTAGTTATTACACACGCAGCAGGCGGTGACTTCCGTATTGGCGATGGTGCTAATCTACCATTTGCAGCAGCAGGCTTTAGTGCATATGTAAGTTCAGGAATCGGAACTGCAAACTTATACGGCGCACCAGGTGGCGACACAGTACATAACTTTGTAGCAAGTGGATGGAAATTCCTAGCACCAAAATCAAGTGCTGATAATCCAACTAGCTTAACAGCAGATGGCGCACTATGGTATAATAGCATTGTTGATGAAATTGATGTTATGGTACACGACGGCACAAACTGGGTTGGCTATAAAAATCAATTTACTGACTTCTCAGGAGTTATTGTTAGTGCTACGCAACCGTACAGAAGACAAGACGGAACGTCTGCACTAAAATACGGCGACCTATGGGTTAGTACAGCAGATTTAGAAAATTATCCGCTAATGTATCGCTATAACTTAGCAGGTACTTGGGAGTTGCTTGACGGTACTGATCAAACAAGTGAAGATGGTATCTTGTTTGCAGATGCACGTTGGGGAACAACAGGTGGAACACCAGATGGTCTTGCATCAGCAACTATTGATGAATTACTAACTAGCAACTACTTAGATCACGATGCTCCGGATCCAGCACTTTACCCACGTGGTATGTTGCTATGGAATACACGTAGAAGTGGTTTTAACGTTAAGAAATTTATTCGTAACTATGTTCCGTTGATTGAAGAAAACCAACGTGGTTCAGATGCTGACGCATCAATGAGCAACTACTATCCACATCGTTGGGTAACAGTTTCTACAAACAACGAAGATGGTACAGGCGCATTTGGTCGCAAAGCGCAGCGCAAGGTTGTTGTACGTGAGCTACAGGCTCTAGTTAACAGTAACGAGCGTATACGTGACGAAGAAGGTCTAAACTTTAACTTAATGGCTTGCCCAGGTTATCCGGAACTAATCGGCGAAATGGTAACACTAAACGTTGATCGCGGATTGACAGCATTTGTGTTAGGTGATACACCGTTTAGATTAAACTCAAGCGGCACAGAACTTAACAACTGGGGCTTGAATGTTGCAGGTGCATTTGAAGACAATGACGAAGGTCTAGTTACTTCAGATGAATACTTAGGCATTTATTACCCATGTGGCTTTACAAGTGATAATGCAGGAAACAACATTGTTGTTCCAGCGTCACACATGATGATGCGCACTATTGCACTAAGTGACCAAGTTAGCTTCCCCTGGTTTGCACCAGCAGGAACAAGACGAGGCGGAGTATCTAATGCAAGTGCAGTTGGATATGTAAGTGCAGAAGGCGAATTTAAAACAGTTGCATTAAATGAAGGTCAACGTAACGTTCTATATAACGTAAATGTTAACCCAATTACATTTATTACAGGCAGTGGTGTTATTGCAATGGGTCAAAAAACTCGTGCAAGAGGTGCTAGTGCATTGGATAGAATTAACGTATCAAGACTAGTTGTGTACTTACGTAGACAATTAAATGCTCTTGCTAAACCTTATATCTTTGAACCGAACGATAAGATTACACGCGATGAAATCAAACAACAAGTTGAGAGCTTAATGCTTGAGCTAGTTGGACAACGTGCGCTATATGACTTCTTAGTTGTATGTGACGAGTCTAATAACACTCCAAGCAGAATTGACCGTAATCAACTTTATGTAGACATTGCTATTGAACCAGTCAAAGCAGTTGAATTTATCTACATTCCACTACGTTTGAAAAACACCGGTGAGATTGCAAGTCTTGGATAAGATAAATACTAATAAGATAAACAGGAGCAAATAATGGCTATATCAACTCTTTCTAAATTTACAGTTCCTCTTGCTAGCAGTGACTCTGCTAGCAACCAGGGATTGCTAATGCCAAAACTACAGTATCGCTTCCGCCTTACTTTAGAAAACTTTGGAGTTAGCACACCTACAACAGAACTTACAAAACAGGTAGTGGACGTAACACGACCTACTGTAGGCTTTGAACAAATGACACTAGATGTTTACAACTCACGTGTTTACCTAGCAGGTAAGCATAGTTGGGAACCTATCACTATTAACTTACGTGAAGATGTAAACAATAATGTACAAAAACTCGTTGGTGAACAATTACAGAAACAATTCGACTTTTACGAACAATCAAGTGCAGCATCAGGTATCGATTACAAATTTACAACACGTATTGAGATCCTTGATGGCGGCAATGGCGCTAATACTCCAACAGTGTTAGAAACCTTTGAACTATACGGGTGCTATGTAGAAAATGCAAACTACAATCAGTTATCTTATAGTGCAAACGAACCAGTATCTATTACACTAGCAGTTAGATACGACAACGCAATTCAGTCACCGCAAGGTACTGGCATTGGTACAAACGTTGGTCGTTCAACAGGCTCGTTAGTAACTGGCGGCGGTTCCTAAGCTAAAAAAAGAGTTGAGGTAATGTTAAGAGGGATCATGTGGTCCCTCTTTTCTATTATATGCACATATAATTTAAAGGATAAATATTTATATGGCAAATAAACTAAACGGATTTTTAGATAACTTAACAAACGGCGTCTTAAACCCTAAGGGTAATTTAGGCGACTTTCAGCATGCTGCAAGATTATTTACTGATGATAATTTTCGCCTAGCACCGAAAAACAAGTTTGTCTATCATGTTGTCTTTAATATTAACCCAGCTGTACCTAATGTTAGGTTTGATAAATTAGAACTTAACATGTTAGTTAAGAGTGCAGAAATGCCAAGATTTGGTCTTGATACTAGCACAGTTAATCAGTATAATCGAAAAAGAATTGTTACTACAAAGATTAATTATGAACCTGTAAGTATTGTGTTTCATGATGATAATAACAACACTACTACTGATATGTGGAAAGCATATTACAAGTACATGATTGCAGACGGCAATTATACAGGCGTTGGCTTTAGTGAAGACTCCGCAGGTAATCCACAAGGAAACAACAGTGCCTTTGGGTTAAATCCATATGTAAGTAATAACAATGCATATGGTTTAGATTACAATACTGCTGGCAGTAAAAAACGATTCTTTACAAGCATACAAATAAGCCAACTGTCTAGACACAGGCACTTTACATATACCTTAGTAAATCCAGTAATAAACAGTTGGACACACGACACAGTGTCAGCAGGCGAAAGCGGCACAGCTGAAAGCTCTATGAGCATTGCATACGAAACAGTGTTGTACCATAATCCAGGACAAGTAAAACCAGATACTCCTGCAGGATTTGCTGACAGACATTACGACAAAATGCCAAGCCCAATTACACCTGCCGGAGGCGGTAGTGCTACACTATTTGGCCCAGGTGGCGTTATAGACGGAGTTGCAAACATTTTTGATTTAGTCGGCAGTGGACAAATTAGTACAGTAGGCGGAGTTGTAGAAGCAATTACTACAGGTATTAATACTGCTAACAACTTTAAGCAGCTTAATAGTTCCGGTGTTGTGGGCGAAGGATTAAACATATTAACTTCTGGCTTGCAATCCAATGTTAGTGTTTCTGGTCTAACTGATACTTCATTCCCAACACCTAAAGTATCATCTGCAACAGTTGCTAGTTTAAATACTAATATCAATGCAAACTCTAGTGCTACTGTTGGAAATAACATATCAGAGTCTACTAGACAAATAACAGCAAGTGTTAAAAAGTTAGACGACTTCACATTGTCAACCGTGTACAAATCCGAATATATCACCAATAACGGCGACAGTGACATAAACACTATTAAGTCATCGTACGATGCATTAAGCGAAACTAGAAAGCAAGAGTACAGAACACTTGCAGTAGAAAACATTGAAAATGAGTTGAGAGCAAGATGAGTGAAAAAATAACTACAAATTTAGAACCGTCGACTACTAATAGAGAAACGAAAACATTCTTTAACAAATACTATACAACAGAAATATCTTATCCTGCTAACGAAATAGATGCAGTTGTGTCGTTTTTTACTAAAAGAGGATTTGATACTACTGCTGCTATTAGTGTCGCTACTGCTATTTTACAACAATCAAAGAACGAAAATGTTCCTGTATTCGAAGTATTGGATACATTAACAGGTTTAGATTCTGTGCAGATTAGTGGAGTAGTAGCTCAGGTAGTAAACCTTAATAGACCAATAACAAGTGTAGTTGGATCTAAAAGTAAAAATCAAATTAAAAGTTTAGATACCAGAAATATATTACTCTAATGCCTAGATTTGCCCAAGGAAAGTTCGAGCTCAAAAATCCTGAAAAATACGCAGGTAACAGAACTCCAACTTATCGCAGTAGTTGGGAATGGGCAATGATGAAGTTTTGTGATGAAAACACTAACGTATCGCAATGGGCAAGTGAAGCAATAAAAATACCCTATCGCAATCCTCTAACAGGCAAGTATACAGTATATGTGCCTGATTTTTTTATTGTGTATACAGATAAGACTGGCAAGAATAGAGTTGAACTAATTGAAGTTAAACCTGAAAACCAAGCTGACAGAAGTAAGCTAGGAAAATCAAAAGCAAATCAAGCACACTACATTGTTAATATGGCAAAGTGGGAAGCTGCTAGAGCTTGGTGCAAACAAAAAAGCATTTACTTTCGTGTAATAACAGAGAATGATATTTTCCATAACGGCAAAAGAAGATAAATAATAGTAGCATATAATGGTAAAAGGTCATGACAAAAAAATTAGAAGAATTATTAAATTTACCTGAGAATAAAGATATTACTACCGAAGTTCCTTCAACTCCAGTAGTTAAATCTGACGTCGAAGAAACATTTGATGCAATGGCAGAGTTTGATAAAATTGCTGCTGCATTGCCTAAGGTATCAGGCCTTGGAACTAAAGCAGATACAGAATTAGATACGATTGCCGATAAAGCAATGCAAACATACGAAGACTTAATGAACTTAGGTATGAATGTTGAAAGCAGATACAGTGGCAGAATATTTGAAGTGGCAGGCGGCTTGCTTAAAACTAGCTTAGATGCTAAGACTGCTAAGTTAGATAAAAAACTTAAAATGATAGAACTACAGCTTAAAAAACAAAAAATGGATCAGGATAACAATTCCGATGATGATGATACATTTGTTGGTGAAGGTAAAGTAATTACAGATCGAAATAGTTTACTTGATAAACTACGCAACATTGATAAATAGTATTATAGTTTGGGAACGAATACAATGAAAAAATTTACAGATTTTCTTACAGAGTCAAAAAAGACTTATGAATTTAGAATTAGAGTAGCAGGAGATCTTCCAGAAGCATGTGAAGATCGTTTAGAAACTGCATTAAAGAAATTTAATGTACTAAACATGTCCAGTGGCAAAACAACACCTATTGTTGAGCGTCCATTAGACTTTCCGCAATTAAAAAACTGTGAAGTACACAGTTGGAACGTTGAATTAGAATACCCGACTACATCACATCAACTTCAAGAATATCTTAGAGACACTTGTAAAATTCCTTACTCTCACCTTATTGTACGTAACCCAAACGAGCCACAAGAAGATTATCAGGAAACTAAAGAAGATAAAGAGTACGAATCAGTACTTAATACTGACTATGCAGTTGAAACAGAAAATCAAAAAATGGCACCTAATAACCAAGTAATGGATCTACTTAAAGAACTTGAAGTAGCACGTAAAGAAAACAAGCACGATCCGATTGACAGTGTGCAAAAAGCACCGGAGGCAGAATAATGACTACTATTAAAGACATGATTCAACATATGGATCGAATTGAAGGAAATACAAAAAGTACTTCCATTATCACAGAAGCAAGTTTAAGCATTAATGCTAATGCAGAAACAGCAGCAGAAATTGGCGAACTAATGCGTGTAATGCAATTAGGCGGCATAGTGCATAATGATGGTACTACTAGTGAGCTTCCACACATGGAGCCAGACGGCGATGAAATGCCTACTCCATGCGGCGGTGAGCCAGAAGTACTAGCACTACCTGCACCAGAGCACGATGATCGTGAAATGATGAAACGCAGAATGATGTCACTTGACAGTATTGAGTCAGGCGATGTTGAAGAAGACTATGCTAATGAGCCTGAAGAAGAATATCACAGTACAGACGACTTACTAGCATCGGGTGATGATCTGCATAAAACTAAGAAGTCCTATGCACCTACAAATGGCGCAGATAATCCAATGGCAGAAGAAATTAAATCTATTGCAGAGCAGCTAATGGCAGCACTTGCTGAAAAGAAAGGCGACAAGCCAGACTTTGCAGACATTGATGGCGACGGCGACAAAGAAGAGCCAATGGCTAAAGCAGCTAAAGATAAAGAAGAAGGTAGCAAGCCTGAAAAAGGTAAAGTACCTCCACAGTTCCAAAAGAAATAAGAACGTTCTACCGATAGAGCGAACGGCCAAATAGCACCTTCGGGTGCTATTTTTTTGAGTAAATAACATTATGGCAGCATCATTAGACGGCGTCTTAATTAAGAAGGCGAATAGAAAAGAAACATATACAGAAGAACAAGTTGCAGACTTACTTGCCTGTATGGACCCCGACACGGGCTATCTATACTTTGCACGTAAGTTTGCATTTATTCAGCATCCTACAAAGGGCAAACTATTATTTGATCCGTATGAATATCAGTTACGATTAATGCACAGCTATCACAGCTATCGCTTTAATATTAACATGATGCCTAGGCAAACAGGAAAAACAACGTGTGCAGCAATTTACCTAGCTTGGTACGCAATGTTTACTCCGGATCAAACGTGCCTTATTGCTGCACACAAATACACAGGTGCGCAAGAAATTATGTCACGCATACGTTATGTATACGAAACTTGTCCAGACCATATTAGAGCAGGTGTTACATCGTATAACAAGGGCAGCATTGAATTTGAAAACGGATCACGTATTGTGTCGCAAACAACAACAGGCAACACAGGACGTGGTATGTCAATCTCGCTACTATACTGTGACGAGTTTGCATTTGTGCAACCAAACATTGCTGAAGAGTTCTGGACTTCAATATCTCCTACACTAGCAACTGGTGGTAGAGCTATTATTACAAGCACACCGAACTCAGATGAAGATACCTTTGCAACTATTTGGAAACAAGCAGAGAACAAATTTGATGAACATGGTAATGAACAAGAGCTAGGCACTAACGGATTTCATAGCTTTATTGCACACTGGAACGAACACCCAGATCGTGATGAAAAATGGAAGCAAGATGAAATTGGTCGTATCGGCGAAGAGAAGTTCCGTCGTGAATACGGTTGCGAATTCCTAGTATTTGATGAAACACTTATTAACAGTCTTACACTTGCTGGATTAGAAGGCGCAGCTCCTATACTTAATATGGGGCAAACACGTTGGTATAAAAAGCCTACAAGTCAATACACATATGCAGTAGCACTTGATCCTAGTATGGGTACAGGTGGAGACAACGCAGCTATACAAGTGTTTGAATTGCCTACTTATATACAAGTAGCAGAGTGGCAACACAACCAAACTGCAATACCAGGGCAAATACGTGTACTTGCAGATATTTGTAAGTACATTGCACAAGAAACTGGTAATGCTAATAACATATATTGGAGTGTTGAAAACAACGGTATCGGAGAAGCATGTTTGATTGTCATCAACGACTTCGGCGAAGAAAATATTCCAGGGCTGTTTGTAAGTGAGCCAATGCGCAAAGGACATGTAAGAAAGTTCCGCAAAGGATTTAACACTACACACGGCACTAAGATTACAGCGTGTAGCAGATTAAAAACAATGGTAGAAGGGGGCAAGATGACAATCAAGTCTAAACCTCTACTGTCAGAACTAAAAGGATACATTGCCACAGGCAGTAGTTTCCAAGCAAAGTCAGGAATGACAGACGACTTGATAAGTGCTACACTATTAGCACTAAGAATGATGGCAGTATTAAAAGACTGGGATCCTAGAATATATAATACTTTCACACAAGCAGAGCAAGACGATGATTACGAAGCACCAATGCCGATCTTCATCAGTAGCAGTTTTGGATAAATACTTTACTATGATAAACTTAAACTTAATAGCAGAAGACCTATTTAATAAAATACGTAGCCGTTACCAAAGTGTAACTATGGGCGACGAAAATGGAAAAGTGACTAGTGATCCTCAGTTGGCACGTTTTATTGATTTTGAATATAAATCACAAACAGAAGCCCTAGGACAAGTTAGCATAAGTTTAACTGAAACTGGACTTGTAGTTTATTATAGCACAGAATTTGTAAGTGAAGAATCCGATGAAGTAAAACGAGATTGGTACAGCTTCCTTAAAGAACTTAGAACATTTAGTAAGAAACGTAGACTTAATTTTGAACCGAGAGATATCACAAAGTCTAATTTAGATAAAAGAGATTATCAGTTTCTAGCACAAAACTCCGGAGAGACCCAAATGAGTGAATCAAAATTATACGGCTCTGCCCGTAAAAGCTATCAAGATTTAGGTGGCGCAAAGTTAATGGTTACACATAGTAAACCTATTAATACAGAAATCGCAGGCGGACGTTCAATGCATATTGAAAGCATCTTTATTGAAAGTTCAGAAGGCGAACGCTTTAAATATCCTGTTAAGCATTTGAATGGTGCAAGAGCATTAGGTCGTCATATTGCAAATGGCGGTAAGCCACATGATTCATTTGGTACACATGTAATTGAAATGAGCCAAGAGCTAGGCAAGCTACGTAAGTTTAAAACTTATATGGGACGTTCGGGTGTTATGGCAGAAGCAATGGGTCCTGTTTCTGATCGTGTTAACGAGCGTATAGAAAAAATTAAAAAAGAAGTAATGCAATTGCAGCGCGAATCATATTACAAAGATGTAGTAGAGAATTTTGAAACTCGCGAACTATCAGAAGTTCCAGAAGAAGTAAAAGCAAGCTGGGTTGAAGCACTTACTATCAAATCATTCCAAGAAGAATTACAAGATGTATTTCCTTATATCTACAATCTTGTTAGTGAAACACAAGATATTAATCCAGAAGATTTTCAAACTGAAGGCGAACAGCCGGCAGAGTCATACGTAGTACGTAGAGGCGATACTATCTTTTCAATTGCAAAGAGATTCGCTGATTCTAACTACGACGGTGATGTCAAAGCTGGTGTTGAAGACATTATGGAATTAAATGGTATTAGTGATCCAACATCACTACAGCCTGGCCAAAAATTAGAAATTGGTTACTTTATGGGCAGTATGAAAAGTGGCGGAACACGAGGACTACCGCCAGGCGGATTTAAAGCATATGAAGCAGAACTAGAATCATCAATTGGTGCAGTAACAAAGAAGTACGATGTTATTGAAAGTAATTCGGTGTTTAGTAGTGACGAAGGCGAGCAAGCTCAAGCAATTAAAAAATTACAATCACTAGTAGGAGATCATTTTCCAGCAGGCATAGATGGCATGAATGCAATCGAAAGTCTAAGCGGACTTATTGACGATCCGATGCTAACTGATATGTTTAAAAAAGTTGGAGCGAAAGATTCAGATATGTGTGTACGTCCATTAGTACACAAATATATCAAAGCTAAAAACCCACAGTTGCTAGCCAAGTTAGATTTTGGCGACATGACAAGTTCTTCAGAACCAAAAGAAACTGAAGTTACTGTAGGCAAAGACGGATCAATGTCACTAGACAAAGAAGAAGCAAAAGAGCAAAAGACTCCATTAGGTGAGTTCATCCTAAGCTACTTTGATCGCGAAACAGGTGAGTTTCCAAAAGGTGAAACAGCAGTACTAACTAGCGTTGAAAAGGACTACGGTGACAAGTATGTAGGCCCTGCAAAACAGTTTATTGAGCGTGTACGTCAAACATGCGAAGAATATGTTGCAGACGACAGTACTGAAGAGTTTGATAGAATTAGAGCACTAGCCGGTTTGTAATTGGCTAGCGTACTATAAGTTTTATTTCTTTTTCTTTAAAAAAGACTTGACAATCGTTGTAGACCAGTATATAATAATAACTGTGCTACAAACAAATAGGCACTTAGTAGCAATGTAGCTACGCAGCACATAGGCATTTATAGGAGGCATTAACTATGGCATCATTAGCAGAAATCCGAGCAAAGCTCAAAGAACAAGAAGCTGGCTCAAACGGCAATCGTACATCAGGCGGTGGCGATAACGCAATTTACCCATTTTGGAATATCAAAGAAGGCGAGAGTGCAATTCTACGTTTCCTTCCAGATGGTAACACATCCAATGACTTTTTCTGGGCAGAACGATTGATGATTAAACTACCTTTCGCAGGTGTTAAAGGTCAAACTGATTCACGTCCAGTACAAGTACAAGTTCCTTGTATGGAGATGTACGGAGAGTCATGTCCAATTCTTGCAGAAGTACGCGGTTGGTTCAAAGACCCTTCACTAGAAGATATGGGTCGTAAGTACTGGAAAAAGCGTTCGTATATCATGCAAGGGTTTGTAACTGACAACCCGTTGTCAGAAGATACAACACCAGAAAACCCAATTCGTAGATTTATTATTGGTCCACAAATCTTCCAGATTATTAAGCAGTCTTTGCTTGACCCAGATATGGAAGAATTGCCAACAGATTATACTGCTGGTGTAGACTTCCGTCTTAACAAAACATCTAAAGGCGGATATGCAGACTATGGTACATCGAACTGGGCACGTCGTGAACGTCCACTTAGTGATGCAGAAATGAATGCAATCAATACACACGGATTGTTTAATATGTCAGACTTCCTTCCTAAGAAGCCTACTGAAGTTGAAGTTAAAGTGTTGCACGAGATGTTTGAAGCATCAGTAGATGGTGAAGCATACGATCCAGATCGTTGGTCACAGTACTTCCGACCAGCAGGTATGCAAGCACGTACAGGTGACCCGACTAAGGCAGCAAGCCCACAGGCAACTGCTACAAGTCAAAGTGCTCCTGCTCCACAAGCAGCACCAGTAGCAGCAACACCTGCTCCACAAGCAGCACCAGCAGCACCGGCAGTTGAAGAGTCAGTACCATTTGATACTACTCCGCAAGAAGCAGCACCAGCAGCAGGTGGCGGCGGCGCAAGTGACATTCTTGCAATGATTCGCGCACGTCAGCAAGGTTAATACAGCAAGCTAAAAGGGTTGCATCTTTAAAAAGCAACCCTTTTTAGTTGCTCTACTTTTCAGCTTATTAGGAGAAACAAATGGCTAAATCATTCGATGTTAGTAAGTTCCGTAAGGACTTGACTAAAAGTATCTCAGGCATGAGTGCTGGATTTAACGATCCTACTGATTGGATTTCAACAGGATCATATGCGCTAAACTATCTTATCTCAGGAGACTTTCACAAGGGTGTTCCGCTGGGTAAGGTAACTGTGTTTGCAGGTGAATCAGGAGCAGGTAAGAGTTATTTCTGTTCAGGTAACATTGTAAAACACGCACAGGATCAAGGAATCTTTGTAGTACTAATTGACTCGGAGAACGCACTTGATGAGAGCTGGCTACAGGCTCTAGAAGTTGACACAAGTGAAGAAAAACTTCTTAAACTTAATATGTCAATGATTGACGATGTAGCAAAAACTATCTCAACTTTTATTACAGACTACAAATCAATGGCGGAAGAAGACCGTCCTAAAGTGTTGTTTGTAATTGACTCATTGGGTATGTTGCTAACACCTACTGATGTTGATCAGTTTAACAAGGGTGATATGAAAGGTGATATGGGTCGTAAGCCTAAGGCGTTGACTTCACTTGTTCGTAACACAGTTAATATGATTGGCTCATTGAATGTTGGACTAGTATGTACTAACCACACATACGCATCGCAAGATATGTTTGACCCAGATGACAAAATCAGTGGTGGCTCGGGCTTTATCTATGCATCAAGTATTGTTGTTGCAATGAAGAAGATGAAGTTGAAAGAAGACGAAGACGGCAACAAGATCTCAGAAGTTATGGGTATCCGTGCTGGTTGTAAAGTAATGAAGACTCGCTATGCAAAACCGTTTGAAGGTGTGCAGGTTAAGATTCCTTACGAGACTGGTATGAATCCTTACTCAGGTCTAGTTGAATTGTTTGAGAAGAAAGGCTTGTTGACAAAGCAAGGCAATCGACTCAAGTATGTAAACTTAGCAGGCGAAGAAGTTCTTGAATATCGCAAGGCTTGGATGCAAGAAGGTAAACTCGATTTGATTATGTCGGAATACAACGAAAAAATTGCACCTGTGGTAAATACCGACGATGCAGAAGTAGTTGATGCAGACTTAATTGAAGAAACATACGAGGAGTAACCTATGAACAACGAAGAGCAGATCGTAGAGATATGGAATCTGTTTAAACCATATCTTGACAAGAAACAGATTGACATTATCGCAGAAAAGTTTATTGATCATCTTGTTGACTCTGGTACACATGACGAAGTATTAACAGCATGCTTAGGTAACAGTCAGAGTTTAGATAATGCAATTCATTATTATCTAGATATGGAAGACGAACTTAAAGATGATGCTGATATAGACGAATGGGATGATTAAACATGGGTTGGTATTCAGAAGTATCGCGTGATATATCTAAGATTCCTGCGGCTGTACAGTTCTTTGAAGATGAGCTAATTAGTGCTCGTGTTGAAGTAAAGCTAAAGGGCAATGTGGAACGTGCTGCTGCTGAAATGCCGGGCATTGTTGAACATCGTTTCAATCAGCTTCAAGAGATTGAAGCAATCCTAAACTACTTGAACATCGAGCTACGTAGGTTGCGTAGCTCGTACTTTAAGAAATATCTCGAAAACTATCAACGAGCTCTGTCAAGCCGTGACGTTGAAAAATACGTTGACGGTGAGGCAGACGTTGTTGACTATGAAAAGATTATCAACGAGTTTGCTCTTATGCGCAACAAATGGTTAGGTGTTCTTAAAGCACTTGATCAAAAGCAATGGCAAATTACAAACGTTGTTAAGCTAAGAGTAGCAGGTATGGAAGACGCTTCGATATGAATTGTGTAAAGTGTGGTACATCACTCAACAAAGGTTATTTAAGATGCAGAGCCTGCGGACACGATAATCCGCCGCCAGAGCCTCTTGACATTGTTGGGTATATGTTAGCAGGTGCTATACCTCTTATATGGTACCTTACTGGTTCGCTCATAAGTGCTGTATTAACTGTGGTAGGACTAACTGGCATATACTATCTAATGCTTCGCAAATAATTATCAGTTCTAACATACTGGGCTAATCTTATTGTGTAAATATCTACATGAGCAGAGTAGTATTAGTAACAGGCGGCTTTGATCCGCTACACAGTGGGCATATTGCTTACTTTAAAGCAGCAAAAGAACTAGGCGATCACTTAGTTGTTGGACTAAATTCAGATGATTGGCTTACCCGTAAGAAAGGTAGGCCTTTCATGCCCTTAGAAGAACGTGCAGCAATTATTAAAGAACTTGCATGCGTTGATGAAGTAATAGCTTTTAACGACAATGATGATAGTGCATGTAACGCTATTATGCAAGTACTACAAACAAAAGGCAGTAGCTGGACTGTTGTATTTGCTAATGGTGGCGACAGGATAAACACTAACACTCCTGAATACAAAGTATATGGTGAACACCCTTCTGTTGAATTTAAATGGAAGGTCGGCGGCAGTAATAAGGCCAATAGTTCGAGTTGGATACTAGACGAGTGGAAAACACAAAAGACCGAACGTGACTGGGGTTACTGGCGTGTGTTAGATCACAAGCCTGAGCAAGGTTACAAAGTAAAGGAACTTGTAATATATCCTGGCAAAAGTTTAAGTGACCAACGACACCTTAAACGTTCGGAGCAATGGACAGTTTTAGAAGGCACTGTTAAAATGGAAACAGAGTGGAACAACTTAAAAAATGCTGTTCATTTACAAGCACACGAACGCCCTTATGATATAGGTGTTAAAGTTTGGCACAAAGCATCAAACCCAGGAACAGAGAATGCACACATACTTGAAATACAACGAGGTAGTGAATGTATTGAAGAAGATATTGAAAGAAGAGATAAATGAAAGTATTTGTAGGTTACGACCCTAGAGAAGACATTGCATATCAAGTGTGCAAACACAGCATTGAACGGCACAGCCCTCTGGCAAATGTCATTCCGCTTAAACAATCAGAGCTCAGAAGTGCAGGGTGGTATAATCGCCCTGTAGATAAACTAGCCAGCACTGAGTTTACGTTTACTCGATTTTTAGTTCCGGAACTTGCTAACTTTAATGGTTGGGCAGTGTTTATGGACTGCGATATGTTGCTTAGAACAGACATTGCAGAGTTATTTGCACAAGCAGATGATACAAAGGCAGTAATGTGTGTACAACATGACTATTCACCTAAAGAAGGTATTAAGATGGATGGACAAAAACAAACAGTTTATCCACGTAAAAATTGGTCTAGTGTGATGCTTATTAACTGTGGACATCCTGCTAACAAAAGACTTAACATAGACTTAGTAAATGAAAAAGAACTTAACGGAGCATACTTTCATAGATTTAGTTGGTTAGAAAGTGACGAGTTGATTGGCGAGATATCACACGAATGGAATTGGTTAGTAGGACACTATAAAGAGCCAGAGGACGGCACTCCAAAATTATTACATTACACAGAAGGCGGCCCGTGGTTTGAAAACTATCGCGAGTGCGAATATAATCAAGATTGGAAAACTGAACTTTTTGAGATGATGAAATGATAATCTTTGACCATACAGATTCTATACTAGAACTGTGGAGGACCGGTACTAACGGTACATACGGACACTTAGAGCAGTTACACCTTATTGATAAGTCTATTCCCGTTGCAATACGAGGAATGACTAAACGAAAAATAATGGCCCGCTGTAACGAAGAAGGTCGTGATTATTATTATATAGACACTGGATACTTAGGAAATTTAGGCAAGCGTAAAGATTTTCACAGAGTTGTTAAAAATAATGTACAACACTTAACTCCAATAGAAGTTCCTGATGACAGATACAAAGCACTAGTACAGCATACTAACGAATGGCCGATATATTTTCCAGGTTGGCGTAAAGGAGGACATGCTATACTAATTGTTACTCCTAGTGAAAAACCCTGCAAGTATTACGGCATTACTAGAGACGAATGGCTTAATGATACTATTGTTAAAATAAAACAGCACTCCGATAGGCCAATTATTATTAGAGATAAGCCGCCTCGCAGAGAGCGTGTAGGCGATAGCAGCATCTTTAATCAAATGATACAAGATAAGATATTTGCAGTAGTTACATACAATAGTATTGCTGCAACTGAAGCAGTTTCCTTTGGCGTACCTGCATTTGCTAATGCTCCAAACGCTGCACATTCTGTATGTTCGAACGACTTTACACAAATTGAAAATCCATATTACCCTCCACGTGAGCAGGTTGCTAAATGGATACACTGGTTAGCTTACTGTCAGTATAATACTTCTGAATTAAACAGTGGCCGTGCATACAAGATACAGGAGAAGTATAATCTATGTTAGTAGCAAGTTATATGAGAGGTATCCCTGCAAACAACAGAAATCCAGAGAAGCCCGAAATTATTAACAACTTTGTAAAAGGCGTTAACATTCACGAAGGAGACCGCGGAGTAGTATGCTGGGACAATAATCCAATAGAGTGCGATGTAGCAGTTATACAAGGCTATGTACACGAACGATCTGAAGGTAGCCCTCACCTAAGACTTCGCCGAGCAGTTTTAGACCATCAAGAAAAAAGAAACAAGCGTACGATTGTAGTTGATAGTAATTTGTTTTTATATAAAGATTCAGGCAATACTAATCGATACTTGCGCTATAGTTATGACGGAGTTTTTCCTACTACTGGCGAATACTGCAATGATAGTTATGATCCAATGCGCTGGGAAAAACTCAGCAAAGATATTGGATTTTCTTTGCAGCCTTATCGAGGCAACAAAGGTAAGTTCATAGTTATATGTGCGCAACGTGATGGCGGGTGGAGCATGGGAGGCAAGAGTGTTGTAGACTGGGTATTAGAAATATTGCCAGAAATTAAAAAATATTCTGACAGACCTGTAATGCTACGTTTTCATCCTGGCGACGGCAATTGGAGAATGCACTACAAACGATTAATTAAATCTGGCATCATTTTAAGTAGAAGTAAGACACTAATGGACGATCTAGGACAAGCAGCAGCAGTTATCACATATAACAGTAGCCCTGGTGTTGCAGCAGCTATTGAAGGTATTCCTGTGTTTGTTACAGACCCGTTGCCTGAACAGAGCCAAGCATTTGCAGTAGCACATACTAGTTTAAGTAGGTTAACAAATCCAGAAGAATTTGACAGAGAAGAATGGATTAAGAAACTAGCAATGTGTCACTGGAATCAAGAAGACTTAAAAAACGGTGAGTGTTGGAAATGGATGCGGCGCTGGGCTACCAAGTAAGTATCCAATCTTTGTTAAAGTTAATGACACGCTTCATGCCCCAACTTTCTAATAGTTGTACAGCAGGAAGCGTTTCTCTATCTTCCTGATATTCGTGATTTTGTTGTTCAACAATCATCATAGGACGATTACGTAGTATAGTTTCTTTTGCTCCATTAAGGATCGGAACTTCATATCCTTCGCAATCAACTTTAATTAAATCAACTTCGTTAAATACAAAACTATCAAGAGTACGCATAGGAGTTTTGCCCTTACCGAAACTGTTAGGATTAACGTGACTATGTCCAGTATTATCAGGAGTAATAATCATATCAATTTCACTTTCAACTTCGCCTAGTGCAACAGGGTGTAGTGTATAATTGTCATGCTTCGTATTTTTAAACAAGCAATCTTGAAAGTCATTTACAGGTTCAAACGAATGTACATGATCAAAATCTTTTACAAGATCCATAGTCCATAAACCTACATTAGCACCTATGTCTAGAGCAAGTCGTTTAGATTCTAATAAGCTAATTGCGTGGTCTCTTACACGATGTTGATAGCGTACACAGTTATCTTTTTTAAGACTTTTGTCTAGCATACGTTGAAAATGAGTTTCTACATCAGGGAGAAATATTCCTAAGTGTTCTATCATTTCCAGTAATCCTCTGTTCTAGTAACCATAATATCTTTCTTATCAGACTTGCCTTTGTCTTTACGTCCGCCTTTCATATGGTCAATCCATTTTCCTAACGGTCCGTTAATCAAAGGATGTCCGCCACCGCCCGACTTTGCTTCTCTAAGATACATGTCTGCACTATAGTCATGTGATGGAAATTCTTTATACTTCTTTAGTAGCTCGCCAAACACATAACTGTCGTGCCATTCGTCGAGTGTAAAGATACCGTTCTCTGCATCTTCGTACATACGTTCAAAGTCTTCTAAGAAGCTGTGGCACACAGGATGATTTAAGTTCATACCATAGAAGCCGCACTCAGGCCAAGTCTGTGATCCTTTGCCTCTGCCTACATATGTAATGTAAGCATTGTCAGGTAACAGCTCACTAAACTGTTCGTAACTCCAATCACTGTGTACAAACGTATCTGCATCCATCCATACACACCAACCCTTAGAGCGTGTACAAGCGTCATATACTGCGTATGTTTTATTAGCAAATCTAACAGCATCCCACTTGAATTCTTTCATCCAATCGCGACGTGTGTGACGCTGTGGTTCATTACTAACATCGCCATTAGCTTTAGGAACATTGCCCCACTTTTCTTTAAATGCATTTAGTTTAGGTAACGCTTGTTTTGCGTCAATGATTTCAATGCGATCTGGATCAGGGTTATTAGGTTTACAATCTTCTGCATATACCAACAACTTAATACGCTTGTCTACCCTTGCTGCAAAACTGTCTAAAAATCTTTGTCCGTATTTTGTTAATCCTGCTGGGTGAAAAGTTGTAACCACAGTTATTGCTGGCATGTTAAATCCTTTGTTAAATATAGTATAGGTATTTAACAAATGAAATTTAGTTTATGGACAAATTATGGCGCACTTAATAGCAGACCGGTGTTTGATGCTTTTGCAAATAGTATTATGGATGCTGGGCATACTGTTAGTTACAATGATAACACTGCCGACATTGATGTTATTTGGAGTGTGCTTTTCCACGGCCGCATGGCTAGAAACAAAACTATCTGGTGCAACAAAAAGCCTACTATAGTTCTCGAAGTAGGCGGCATACAACGTGGCACAACTTGGAAGGTAGGACTCAATGGAATTAATAGAGATGCTTATTTTGGTCCCGTGGGGAATAGCAGTAACCGTGCTAATCTTCTTGGACTTGTTTTAAAACCTTGGCAAACAGACAGTGAATATATTCTTATATGTGGACAACACGATAAGAGTTTACAGTGGCAAGGCATGCCAAGTATGAGCGATTGGTTTATGCAAACTTACAGAGAAATCCGCAAGCATACTGATCGTCCGATAATATTTAGACCGCATCCGCGATGTCAGCTACCACATATTATAGAACTAGGACTAAAAAATGTTTACAGACAAAATCCTATAAAGATAGACGGCTCGTACGATGACTTTGACATGCAGTTTGACCGTGTACACGCTACTGTAAGCTGGAGTAGCAATCCAGGTATACACAGTGTACTCAACGGCGTTCCAGCGTTTGTAGGGCCCAGCTCGTTGGCGTATGACGTATCTATAAAGACACTTGCCAACATAGACAATCCTCCAGTAGTAGACAGACAGCAATGGCTTAATGACTACGCACACACTGAATGGACTGTTGAAGAAATTTCTCAAGGAATACCTTTAAAACGCTTGACATCTAAACTGTTTTAGTATATAATAGTAATATTACTAAAGGAGCATTATGGATGTTAAACGTTACTGTAGAAGATTGTTTAGAACTTCTAACTGGTTTAAATAAAATAGAAAACTATAAATTTGAACTAGAAAGCTCTGACTACAATATTCTAACCAGTGTTGCTAGGCAAGTATTCAAAGGTGTTGCGCTGACTGATAGACAGTATGACATGTTAGCACAAAAGTTAGAGAAATATACTACACAGTTCGAAGCTCAAGGTATTGATTTGACAAACGTATTAGAACGTAAAATTTTAAGAAATCCTTTTAGAGAAGTTGACCGAACACAGCGCATTTATATAGATAACAAACTTATTGTTGCACAATTTCCCTTTAACAAGAAACTTATTTCTAAAATACAAAAACTTCGTGACGATGCTGACGGCCAAATTACCAATAATGAAAATAAATGGAAGTTTGAACTATCAGAAGGAAACGTGTTGCTTATAGGAAAAACTTTAGACAAGTTTGAATTTTCAAATGAGTTTCAAGAGTTATTTGACCAAGTTAGTAGTTTTGTATACGAAGAACACGTTCCTGGAATATACAAAGAAGACAATCAGTATGTATTAAAGAATGTGCATCCAGACGCAATAAAAAATGTTACAACTGATTGCGGTCCTATTGATTCAAATGTTTTAAAGTATGTTGATCGCAGAAATCAATATGGCATTGTACACTGTGATGTAGAATCTACTCTTGACACTTTAGAAGAAAAAATAGCATATAGAAAGACGTCATCAGTTTATATTCCAGATGACTATAGTATAGACGAACTTGTTGACTCTATCGAAACGCTAGGCAGATATCCTGTATTAGTTGTAGCAGACGAGACTAATTTAATTCACTTGTATGAATATTACAATAGCTTTTCAAGATATGTACCTAACAATAAACAGTCGGTGATGTTTCGTCTTTCTAACGAAACGCAAACAGAACGAAACTTTAACCAGTGGGTTAAAGATAACAAATTAAACAATTGGGTTGACAACACTACTAAAATAGTGTATATTAATGCTAGTAAAGTTCCTAAACCGGTACTAAAGAATTATGACCCTCAGTGTTTACTTAATTTGTCTACTAGTATTAGGACATATGGAATTAAACAATTATGGTTAGAACACATTAGCGATTTAAGAATATTTTATGCAACCAAGCCTTTGGCTATGAGAAATATGGACACTATTACTAAATGAGTACCTGCAAACTAATTATTGAAGATGAAGTAAACATTAAGATTGAAGGTCTAGAAGTAGATGTTCGTCGACAACTTGCTAATGCTCTTAAGTTTGAAGTGCCGTATGCAAAGCATATGCCGCAGTATAAACTAGGACGCTGGGATGGTAAAGTTGCTTTCTTTGGTATTGGCGGCAGCGGATATGTTAATCACCTTGATGTAGTACAGCAAGTACTTGCAAAGAATCGAGTACAAATTGTTGACATTGAAGACAGACGCCATCCAATACAATTTAACTTTACTCCAGTTACAGAACGTTACTGGGCAGACCAAGGTGTTTGTTGGCCAGACGGTCATCCTGTAGCAGGTACAGAAATCATTCTACGTGACTATCAAGTAGAAGCAATTAATAACTTTCTACAAAACCCACAGAGCTTGCAACAGATTGCTACTGGTGCAGGTAAGACAATTACAACAGCAACGCTGTCACACATAACTGAACCCTACGGTCGTAGTCTTGTTATTGTTCCTAACAAATCACTTGTTGAACAAACAGAAGAAGACTATATTAACTGTGGGCTCGATGTAGGGGTGTACTTCGGCGACAGAAAGAACTTAGGTAAGACTCACACAATATGCACTTGGCAGAGTTTAAACATTCTAGACAAGAAGCACAAGGACGGTTCAGCAGTGTTATCACTTGCAGAGTTCCTAGAAGGTGTAAGCACTATTATTGTTGACGAAGTACACCAAGCCAAAGCAGAAGTTCTTAAGAACCTGCTCACTCGCAACCTACGTAATGCACCCATTCGTTGGGGACTAACTGGCACAGTGCCCAAAGAGAAGTTTGAATTTGAAAGTATTCATGCTAGCTTGGGTCCTGTTATTGGACAGATTAGTGCTAAGGAATTACAAGACAAAGGTGTGCTATCACAGTGTCATGTTAATATTGTACAATTAATTGATACTGTATCACACGCCGGCTATCAAGAAGAATTAAAATATCTTGTAACTAATACTGACAGGATTGAATACTTAGGCAAACTATTAAACAACGTAAAAGAATCAGGCAACACACTTATACTCGTAGATAGAATCAGCGCAGGACAAATGCTTGCTGAACTAATACCTAACAGCACGTTTATTAGCGGTGCTGTCAAAGTTAAAGACAGGAAGGAAACATATGATACAATTCGCGAAGGAACTAATGAAGTCATTATCGCAACCTACGGGGTCGCTGCGGTGGGACTTAATATACCTCGTATTTTTAACTTGGTGCTTTTGGAGCCTGGCAAATCATTTGTAAGGGTAATTCAAAGTATTGGACGCGGCGTAAGAATAGCAAAAGACAAAGACTTCGTGCAAATATGGGATCTTACATCAACGTGTAAGTTTGCGAAGCGACATCTAACTCAGCGTAAGAAATTTTACAAAGAAGCAGAATATCCCTTTACAATTGAAAAGGTAGATTGGAACTAAATGCAAATATTAACATTAGAAAACACAACATACAATTTAAACAATCTTCCAGATAAAATTAACGATGACATACGGTTTGCTGTTTTAGATAACAATGTACCTGCAGAATCAGACTTTTACTGGATACCATTAATATTTTTGGAATCGTTTAATAGCCCGGCCATTGTGCTAAACATAGGCGGTACAGAAATAACAATGCCAATTGATTGGAACATAGTTGTTGGTTGTCAAGAAAGTGGCACCGACTTAGAAGTTATTCCACTAACAAGTGTAGCAGACAGAGGCTTTGATGTATTCCTCTTTAATCCACATACATCATTCGTAGCTCAGTGGGGAAGCCTTGAAGTAACAAACTTTTACAATGATGTGAAATGGTTCTTTCCTAAAATGAAAAATAATCAAATGCTAGCTGTTCCGCTAGAAGAAGGCAGTAATCCAATGTGTGCATTCTTCTGCAAAGACGTTAGTAGATCCAGCGAGCTAATAGATTTTGGAAACTTACTATGACATTATACAGTAAAGACTATACAAATCAACTTAAACAGTTGCACGAAAAGAAACAATCATTTGGCAGCCGAACCGGACTAGGCGACATTCAACAATGGATTGAAAAGTATAATCCGGAGACCTTTTTAGACTACGGATGCGGCAAAGGCGGACTAGTTAACACACTCAACGACATGATTCCAAATAGTTGTGTTGGTTATGATCCGGGCAATGCCGAGTACGCTGCTGAGCCGCCAGGTCCTGCAGAGATGCTTATTAGTACTGATGTACTAGAACATATCGAGCCCGAGTATATCGATGCTGTGTTACAACACATAGATAAACACTTTACTCGAGTAGCGTACTTGCTGATTGCAACTTGTCCTGCAAAGAAAAGTTTACCTGATGGCCGCAACGCACACTTAATTCAAGAAGAGCCAGACTGGTGGCGCCCCCTACTACTAAAAAATATTAATGCAAAGATTGTAGACGAAAAGTATAAACTAGGTACTTGGACTAATAAGAAGACTGGACAAGACCATCCAAACAACAAGTTTATCGTAGTATTAGAAAAGAGTAGCAATGGGAATTAAGGCAGGAAAAATTTGGGGTTCAACGGAACTGATCCACGCTAACGGTGTACTAGAGTTTCATCGTATTGAATATAAAGCAGGATATAAATGTTCAGAACACGAACACGAATTTAAATGGAATGGATTTTTTGTTGAATCGGGCAAGATGATTGTTCGAGTTTGGCAAGATGATCAAGGACTAGTTGACGAGACTATTCTTGAAGCAGGCGACTTTACACAAGTAAAGCCCGGCAAGATCCATCAGTTTGAAGGTTTAGAAGACGGTGTCGCTTTTGAACTATACTGGGCGGAATTTAATCACGATGACATTGTTCGTCGTACAAGCGGCACAGAAGTAGAAAGTAAAAAGAAATGAAAGAATATTTTAATTTTAACGGCGTAGCAAAGCGTCAAGAGTTTTGGGCAGTGCATATTGTCTCAATTCTAGTACTGATTGTTGCTATGGCAATGCTAGAAGG